>Ga0180431_10002364_pt1 | contig 25364 bp, 28 predicted proteins | sample SS_ome_11_FD_132459 | JGI IMG/M metagenome (GOLD analysis project Ga0180431, IMG submission 132459) | Hypersaline lake sediment archaeal communities from the Salton Sea, California, USA - SS_1_MS_1 metaG | ecosystem: Environmental > Aquatic > Non-marine Saline and Alkaline > Hypersaline >... | reverse complement strand
GATGCGCAAAGAAGCAGGATTTCCCCGTATTAGAAGGTCCCTATCTCGGTCAAAAACCTCCGGGCATGACACCCCAGGTTTTTGCACCCGGTATTGTATCGACCGAGGGATATGAAGAATTCGGCTGTACGATATCACCCGACGGCAGGACGTTTTATTTCACACGAACGTACATCGAGCCCAGAAGACACACGATCATGGTTTGTCGACTGGAAGAGAATGGTTGGACGGCTCCTGAGATAGCGCCATTCTCCGGCGAGCATTCCGAAGCCGAGCCGAATTTCTCCCCGGACGGCAGTAGGCTACTTTTCGGCAGGCCAGACTCCGGAATTTGGATGATGGAACGAACCCGAACCGGTTGGAGCGAACCGAGGCACTTGATGCTAGGGATGTTTGCGACAATCACCGACAGCGATGTTCTCTATTACACCGACATCTCAAAGGGGATGGATACATGCGATATCGTCCGTTCTCGGTTCGTTGACGGTCGATCTCAGGAGCCCAGAGCACTCACAGGCAGTCTGAATTCTCCCTACAAAGATGCCCATCCATATGTGGCCCCCGATGAGGGATACATCATCTTCGATTCCAACAGACAGGGCGGTATGGGAGGCAACGACCTGTACATCAGTTTTCGCGATAACGAGGACTCATGGGGTGAGGCCATCAATCTCAGTGAAAAAATAAACTCACCGGAACATGAACAAATCCCTTTCGTCTCACCCGACGGCACATTTTTATTCTATTCGAAAAAAGGGGACATCTACTGGGTGGAAGCAAAGATCATCGATGAATTAAAACCGCCGCAACATAAGTAAGGTGAAATCGTGATGAAATACACGGGTGTTTCTTTCATGTGGATTTGTTTCTTTTTTCTGATTGGATGCGCAAAAAAGCATGATTTCCCCCTGTTAAAAGGCCCCTATCTCGGCCAAGAACCTCCGGGCATATCGCCCCAGGTTTTTGCACCCGGCATTGTATCGACCGAGGGATACAAAGAATTTGGCTGCACCTTCTCTCCCGACGGTCAGGAATTCTACTTCACAAGGGGCAGTATTGAGCTTCGTCGGAACACAATCATGGTCTGCCGATATCAAGACGACCGATGGACTGCACCCGTTCCTGCATCATTCAGCGGTATGTATTACGATGACGAACCGCATATCAGTGTCGATGGCCGTTTATTATTCTGGGGTAGTGAGAGGCCAAAACCGGTGGTTTCTGAGAGAGAATACGGACTCTGGATGGCGGAACGATCGGGAAATCGCTGGGGAGAACCTCGTTATTATGGTCTTGGTATGTATGTCACATCTGCAAAAAATCGCACGATATACTATACAGTTCGCACGGGAGAGTCCGACTGGGGGATCGTCAAAGCACGTTATATCGACGGACAGTATGCCGAACCCGAATTACTCCACGGGGGCGTGGATTCACCGTACTTCGATGCGCATCCATGCATTGCACCCGATGAACGCTTCCTCATCTTTGATTCCACACGACCGGGCGCAGTCGGCGGAGAAGGAGACATCGATCTCTACATCTGTTTCCCTGATGCGGACGGTAATTGGGGAAAGGCCAACCACTTGGGCAATCAGATCAATTCGCCCGAACAAGACCATGTCGCATCCCTCTCACCCGACGGCAAGTATCTGTTCTTTGCTCGCGGAGCCCCCGAGAGATGGGATATCTACTGGGTGGATGCCAAGATCATAGAGGATTTTAACTAAAAAAATTGAATTAAAGGAGAAAAACTTTAATCCAATAAAATATTTTAAAGAGGATGTCATGAAAGAATCAAAATCGAATAATCAGGTAGATCGTAGGGACTTTATCACTAAAAGTCTCGCCTGCGGCGCATTCGTAGGAATGGGATGCCCAGGATTGCTGGCCATGAATAGTCAAGAGGGTGTGTCAAATCCGTTGCAGGCTGAACACAAATTTCAAACAACTACAAATTATACTTACGAACAATTATTCAATTTTACGTTTCGCAGTTGGTTCATCAGTTATATGAAGAGATTACAAGAAGAGATCGGAACGGGAAAATTTCTCGAACTGCTTAAGAAAGCAGGAGATAAACACTACCGAAGCAGGGTGATGTCGAATTTTGAAAAAATTGAAGATAAGTCTGTTAAGTCATTTATTGAAAATTTCTGGGAGCCAACTCAAAAAAGCAAATTCGGAAACGCCATCATGACAATTGAAATCCCAGAGAAATTTAAAAATAAAGGCACAGTTAAAATGACTGAATGCTTATTCGCGAAAACATTCAGAGAAAATGATGCCGGCGATATCGGATATGGAGCAATTTGTCATGCGGATTTCGCTGTCGCTGAAGAATTTAATCCAGATATCAAACTCACCAGGAATAAATGTTTAATGAATGGTGATGAGTGCTGCTTATTCGAATATACTCTTGATATGTAATTCACATTATTAAGAATGGAGATTTCAAATGAATCCGAGTAAAAAAATATACTTGATAGTCATTCTTATTTTGTTTGCATTCACAACCTGCAAAACACAGGAAGTACAGAAAAGTGAAGCGGATTTCAGTCAAATAAAAGGCCCCTATCTCGGCCAGAAACCGCCGGGTCTAACGCCACAGGTTTTTGCACCCGGTATTGTATCCACGGACAAGAGTGAGCTGAATTCAGTGTTTTCTCCGGACGGGAGGGAATTTTACTTTTCTCGCTCCAGAGGACCCGGAACCAGTGCGATACAGCTGGTCACATATGAAGATGGAGTCTGGAGTCCATCCCGACAGGTTTCTTTTGCCACCGGTCAAACCGATGTCAATCCCTCGTTAACGACGGATGGCAATACTTTGTTTTTCGGCTCCTTGAGAGACGACACACGCGGCCCGAAAGACATCTATGTTGTCAAGCGTCTGGAAAACGGCGAATGGGGAATCCCCAAGAATTTAGGTGCACCCATCAACAGTGAGGGGAATGACAATTGTCCGTCGGTAGCCTCGGACGGCACCCTTTATTTTCATTCCGACGGCCTGGGCGGCTTCGGCAAACAGGATATTTTCAAATCGGAATGGATCGACGGCGCTTATACCGAACCGGAAAACATAGGCAGTCCCATCAACACGGAAGACGGCGAGTTCGACGCATTCATCGCTCGTGATGAGAAATATATCATATTCGGTTCGGACAGAAACGAAGGGGGATTCGGAAAGACGGATTTGTACATCAGTGTTCGGCTCGATGATGGAAGCTGGTCCGAAGCCAAAAGTCTCGGCGGAGTCATCAATTCGGCCGAGTATGAATTATGCCCGTATGTCACCGATGACGGCAAGTATTTTTTCTTCACCAGCTACCGTAACGGCCAGGGCGATATTTTTTGGGTGGATGCGAAAATCCTCGAAGAATATAAACCGCAAGAATGATAAAGGAGTCATTACCATGAAGCAAAAACGGATTTGGGGGGTGGCCGCCATGTTCATCGTGCTTCTGCAGCTAAACTGCAGTCAGAAAAGTAATTTTCCTGTATTCCAGGGTGAATATCTCGGCCAGAAACCGCCCGGCCTGGAGGGTGAGCTGTTCGCCCCGGGTGTCCTATCTACCGGGTTGTATGAACTCAACGCCGTCTTTTTCCCAGGAGGAAAGGAGGTCATTTATTCCGTCTCCGTCGGACCGATGAAATGGGCGCTCGTCATGACCCGTGAGGAAAATGGCCGATGGACAAAGCCTGAAGTAGCGCCCTTCTCCGGCGAGCATGGCGGTGTGGATCCCTTCGTATCCTTCGACGGGAACACCGTGTATTTCTGTTCCAACAGACCCCGGTCAGGACACGGAGACCCGGAAGAGGATTACGATATCTGGGTCGTACATAGAACAGAGAATGGATGGACGGAACCCGCCAACATGGATTACCCGATAAACACGGAAACGCACGAGTTCTACCCATCTCTGACCAGGGACGGGACGTTCTACTTCCAATCCCGCCGGGAAGGCGGCATCGGTGCCAGCGACATCTACAGAGCCAAAAAGGTGGACGGCAAATACGTGGAAGCCGAACTCCTGCCCCCACCCATCAACAGTCCTGGATTCGAGGGCGATGCGTTTATCGCTCCTGACGAGAGCTACCTGATCGTCTCCACCGTGAGGGAGGAGGAACATATCGGCAGTTCCGATCTTTACATCACCTTTCGTGGAGAAGACGGCTCCTGGTCGCCCCTGAAGAACATGGGGGAAAGAATCAATTCCCGGGGTGGCGAAAACTGTCAGATGCTCTCACCGTGCGGCAGGTACCTCTTTTATACCAGCCGAAGGTATGGCGATCTCTGGAGCCAGAGCCCGCTCAGTTACGATGCCATCCTGGAGGCGTGGAAAGCGCCGCAAAACGGAGGCGGAGACGCCTACTGGGTGGACGCCAGGATCATTCAGGATTTTAAACCGATTGAGTGACTTTCGGATCAAGAAAACCGAGTACGTAAAAGATAAGAGAGGAGAAACGTATGAAGCGAAGAGAGTTTATAGGAACGTCATGCGGCAGTCTGGCCGGTCTCGCTGCCATGCCGTCCATCGTGGGCGCCACGGCCGCAGGAGGGCAGTCCCAGCGTAAACGGTACAAGATCGCCCTGGAGATTTACGAGGCGCGTGAAGACTCGTGGTGTCATAAAAAAGGCGATACGTTTGAATACCCGAAGGATTGGGGAAAAATCTGCCCCTGGTTGCGGGCGTCCATGATTGAATTCATCCGGCTTCTGGAGCATGGCGTGACGCTATCGTGGAAATACGAGGGAACGCCTTACGAAAAAGTCATCGATCCCGACGGTGTGACCACCGAATATGTCCGGTGTCCTGACCCGACAGCGGATCTGGTGGTGAAAATCACGCGCACTCTCGTGTCCTAGTTGTAGTCATCGACAGAGCCACAATCAGACTATGCCGTACGATGGTCATCGTACTTTACTCTTGAGAAAGGGTAAAGTGCGTCACATATAACGGGATTATCCCTAAAAGTTCATCAACGATGGTGAGTGATGATTCCAACATGTAACCATGAAATATCGGAGTACACCATGCCTGTCACTAAACGACTCCCACTTTTTTCTGTGTTGTTTCTAACGATTTTTCTGCTCAAAGCAGGCTGCACCCAGAACCAACCGTCTCCCGATGTGCAGGGCCCGTACTTGGGTCAAGAGCCGCCTGGGACGACACCGGAGCTGTTTGCGCCGGGAATCATATCCACGGATCAGGAAGAAGGCTGCTCTGGATTCGCACTGAATGGCAAACTCTTTATCTTCCGGAGAGAATGGGACTCCGAGGATGAAATCTATATCATCGAACTGAAAGATGATCGATGGTCTCGGTCTGAAGCGGCACCGTTCTCGAGTCCCTACCGAGACAAAGACTTTACGATGGCACCCGACGGCAAGACCCTGCTGTTCACATCACAGCGACCGATACAGAATAGGAGTGTCCAAAGAGAAGACGGTGACATCTGGATGGTCGAGAAGACCGATACCGGTTGGTCTAAACCACGCCGTCTCGACGCCCCCATCAACACGGATCAGCACGAAAGCTACCCCTCGATGACCCGGGACGGAACGCTCTACTTTTTCTGCCGTGGACGGGGTGGATTCGGCAAGTCCGACCTCTTCCGCTCACACCGGATAGATGGTACGTACCAGGAACCCGAAAACCTCGGAGCCCCCATCAATACTCAGGAACACGAATGGGATCCCTATATCGCGCCCGATGAGAGCTACCTTATCTTCTGTTCCACTAAACCGGCGGGATACGGGAGCGATGATATCTACGTGGCGTTTCGCATGAGGGACGGTTCATGGACAGAACCCGTCAACATGGGCGGCGGCGTGAATTCATCGGCCTCAGAAAACCGTCCCTACGTGTCGCCCGACGGTAAGTATTTTTTCTTCACGAGTACTAGGCGGGGAAACAGGGACATCTACTGGATCGACATGGCGTTCCTGGAGGCATTAAAGCCCCAGGACGAATCCCGGTAAAGGGACATGGCCATTGCATATCCCATCGAGCAGGACGATTCATCGGTGTCGATGGATATCATTCTCCTCGGTACCAAAGAAAAATATGATGTCATTGTGAAGAGTATTGTCTTCATATGGATTGTATCCGTGAAAATCGGCCTGCTTGTCGTAGTCACCTGCTCCACCGGCATTTTATTCAAGGAAAACGTCACGAAACCGTACCCATGGCCCGTATCTGCTCCTGAGGATCAGGACTTGAATCCCGATGTACTGCAAGGCGCCTTAGAAATCATCGAAAAAATGGACTATGTAACCAGTTTTCTCATGGTGCGGAACGGGTATCTGGTAGTCGAGTGGTATCATCATCATTCTGCAAACACGATGAATCCTGTCTACTCCGCGACAAAGAGCGTGACCTCCGCCCTGGTGGGCATCGCTCTGGAGAAGGGATACATCGATAGCGTGGATCAACAACTGCAGGATTATTTTCAGGATGAGCTCGAATCCATTATGGATCTGAGAAAACGCGACATCACGATACGGCATTTATTGACGATGCAGGCCGGTTTCGGCGAAATACTGACGATGCCGGTCTATAAAAAGGATTGGAACAACCTACTCAAGATCATCATCGACTCCCCCCTCCAGTACGATCCAGGAGAAGATTTCTGTTATTCCAGCCATTCGGCCCACTTGTTATCGGGAATCATCACCCAGGCAACGGACATGTCGACTCTGGCCTTTGCACAGAATCATCTGTTCCGTCCCCTTGGAATCCAGAGGGTAAAGTGGTTGACCGACGGAAACGGGATTCATTACGGCGGAAGCTGTCTGTACCTGTCCCCCAGAGACATGGCCCGATTCGGATATCTTTACCTGAAGAACGGCCGCATCAACGGCAGACAGATCCTGTCTTCTGAATGGATCGAGACGTCTGTCCGGAACTATCGAGATTTTACAGAACCCTGGCATGAAATGGAGGATGTGGGATACGGGTATTTATGGTGGACGGGCAGGTTTGGCCGACACCCGATTTATTTTGCCTCGGGTTATGGCGGTCAATTCATACTCAACGTACCCGATCTCGACATGGTTATCGTGACAACAGCCAACCCAGATACAGAAACCGAATGGCACCAGATGGAATCTCTCCTGTCCGTTGTATCGGATCACATTCTGCCAGCAGTCGTCATGCAGTAGGTATCAAAGGTGATATTAAAAGAGACCCGTATCCTTGAAGAAATCGCTGATATAAACGAACTTATTATCTTTGATCTCCAGAAGCGTGACCCCCTCGTTCTCATACGGCTCGCCTTTTCGGTTTATCCCCCGGTTTTTCCAGTGCACAGCCGCCGTCTGTCCCTGAAGAATCACCCTCTGAATCTCAAACGTCAGTTCAGGATACTGCCGCCAGAGGAACTTGAAAAACTTCAGAATTCGATCTTTGCCCTGCAAGGGTTGAATCTTGGGAAAGTAGTACTCGGCAGAATCCGAGAGAAGATGCACCAACTGGCTATCCTTTCACTGGCTCATGCAATCAAAAAATCGTACGATGTGCCGGTCGTCCAGCATCGTGTTATCCCTCGTTTGATGATGTGGAAAATCAGAGGACGGTATCGTCCAATACGAATGATTCCTCCAGCGATTTTCGTCTTTTCTTAAACAGTCCGGCGATTTTTCCGAATCCATACCCGATGGGATTCTGGGCAAGCATGGCCGTCTCACGCATCATTTCTCTCTGGACGGGAGACAACTTGTCCGAACGCTCCGCTTTCTTCGCCATGGCATGCCCCACGATGTAACCCACAGGGTTGACTGTCATCAGCACGTACCGGCTGGTACGGTCTTTCGCGATATGCTTGAGCTCACTGAATATTTTTTCGATCACGTCGGAGGTGATAATCTTGGTGGACGAGATTACGGCGTTGAAAGTCGGATACAAATCCCTCTCTGATTTGATGTAGATGTATTTGCAGTAATTCTCGGTGATGATGGCGATGCGCGTCAGGAGGGCCGCATTCACGAATCCGTCGGCAATCGAGCCCAGTATCTTCGATGCGAAGGGAATGCTACGAATGCCCCCTGCCGTCAGTTTGGAAAAAATCTCCTCAGTGGCATACTCGACTCCTTCCGAACCTCCGATGGCCATGGAGTAATAGACTCTCTTGGCTATGGCCAGAAGATCCTTGTTGGAAACCCGTCCGTGGTAGAGGATAAACAGATCCTTCACGAGATTGATGCTCGACGACAGTATCAAAATCGCATCCAGGAATCCGTTCTGCGCGATGGCCGTGCTGTAGAATAGTTGGGTCACATATTTCTTTCGTATCTGTTCGGCCTGGGGCTTCAAGAATTCGACAATCTTTTGATAGCCCTCCTCATCGGGCGATACGGTATCGAAATCGAAACCGGCGTCCAGTAGGTTTGGATTCGTACGAAAGTACCGCATACGGCGCTCTACCAAATCCGGGACCTTTTTCATCTTCCTCGTCGGCGCAAAATTCCTGGGAATCCGGACGATCTGAAACAGGGGCACCAGGATAAAATACGAAATGAACACGATAATGGCGGCCAGGGCGCCGTATCCGGCCACAGGATGAATGGAACGCATGAACTGGTAAAGCACGACCAATTCTTTCAGGATGAGATAGACGGCAAAAAGGGAAACAAAAAATAAAACCTTTTTAATGATCTTCACGAATGCCTCCGATGTATTTTTCCATCTTGGCTTTCATGCGCTGATAGTGAGACCCCTTCCAGTATATCCTCCCGCAATCCGGACACTCGTAGTATTCGTCGTAATAACGTTTTGTTTTAGGCTCCAGCCTATGGAGGACATCCTCCTTATCCACTCGCTTCACGATGCCGTTGCATATCAGACACCGACGAAACGGCTCGATCTGTCCAAGAAGATCGAAACGTCGGAGCACTTCCTCCAGCTGTTCATCCGGTGACGTAGAACGAATCCAGTATCCGTGAGTCACGACCTTTTGTTTCAGGATACCCATATCCCGCGTCAGGATGATGCGTTTCTCCTTCAGCGATATGCGGACAATCTCGGGATCGTCGTAATCGTTCCGGTACAGGGTGTCGAATCCTATCATGCGCAGAAGCCGGGCCAGCCGGCCGAGCTGCGTATCGCAGATAAAGGCGATGCGGCGAAGGGGCGCAGCCCGCAGCCTGATAACCGGCGAGATGTCGAGACTCTCGAAGACCGGATACACGGACACGCGATCCCCCTGGCAAAGACGATAATCAAAGGCCACCGACCGGCCGTTCACGAGGATCAGGTCCACTTCGGTATGGGGCACACCCATGGCTTCGATGGCATCCTTCACGGAAGGTGTCCCCTTAAACGTATACGGAAATCGGGTCTTGCGTTTCTGGGAAGGAAGAAAATCGTTGAGTTCCTCATAAAACCGAAAATGAGCCATGGGATCGTCCATGGGATGGCTTCCTCACCTTCCCCTGTTTCACACGGGTCTTGCGATACATCCGATACGACATGGAACGTCGATTTCGTGGAAGCTGGATGTGCGTATCATCACCAGCACCTTTGACGCATCATAAGATATGCGCCGTTACACATCCTTCATGAAAACGGGCCGATTGATTGGGTATTACTTCAACCGCCACAGGACATAGGCGAGCATGAAATAAATCGGGCACTTGTCCACATCCCGGATAAAGATACTGACCACACCCAATGCAAAGGCCACCACGGCCAGGAATCGGTCCATCCACACGATTTTAAACGCCAAATCGACCTCCTATTTTGCGATTTGATCAATCTTACGCGCCATCAAGAAATCGTCATCGTGCAGCCCGTTCACCTTGTGCGTATAAAACGTCACTGTGACCATCTCCGATTCGATCTGGATCGAAGGATGGTGATTCTCCGCCTCTGACAAAGCACCCACCATGTTGGTGAAAGCCAGCGCTTCTGGGAAGGTCTTGAAAGGAAACGTTCGGCGTATCTTCTTCATCCCGTCCTCCTCCAATACGTCCCAGGCCGGTACCTGCTTCCGTGCCTGTGCGATCTGCGTGTCGGTGAACGCCGTCATCCGATTGGAACACGGTACACTTTTCATACATCTGTGCATTTTAATAATCTCTCCCTTGATTATTTATGATGCTTCAGAAAATTTCGTAACGCCTCCGCCAATTCCTCCGGCGATCTGTCGATGACCGATTCCTGATGAAACCGCTCGAAGAAGGTCACATCGTTCCTGTAATACGGTGCAAACACGGGCCTGGATGCCACCTTCAGCAGGCAGGGCATGCTATCGCTCGATTCACACCCAACGGGCGGAGAGAAGAGGACCAGATTGAAGCTGTTGTGCTTCATCCGGTAATAAAACCGGAAAACTCGGTGAAGCCCCTCCGCTATCTCTTCCAGGATTCGGGCGTCCAGGTCCAGGAACGATTCACCCCGACCAACCAGGGCGTTGCACTCGTTAAACCCTACGGGCGCAAACGGCGTAAACCAGAATCCGCCATCGGATTCGAACAGGAATCTCGGTCCGTTCCTCTCGGTCTCCCTGAAATCCTGCCAATAACGGGTTCCCGATATTTCTTCGTATACATGGGCGGTATCGATGATGTCGCGATGAGTGTTCGTGGGTATCGGGTCCAAGATGGGTTGAAGATGGGGATGCAGCAGACTGCTTCCTGCGGGGAGCAGGTAATTCCAGTTCACGGAAGGGTAAAGCGTCTCTTCGTCGGCCCGAGCACACCGTTGAAAATACACCTGGCATGCCCTGAGGGCATCGACAATGAGTTCGACTTGGAACGATTCGACGGGCAGGAAATGATCTTTCGAAAGAATACAGACACCGCTGTATTTACCGTAGCCTGCCAGGTTTGGAAAAAGCAGGGCCTTGCCGACTTGTATCCGGCCCGGTGGATGTATCTCCTCCGGGAGCATGGGTGTCTGGGTTTCGACCCGGCCTTCACAGAAAAAACAGGGGGGCGACGCCTTGGCAAAATCCGGGAGCGGATCGTTTTCAGGCTGTGCATCCAGTCCCTTGGAGCTTAGTATTCGTGAGGTATATCCCAGGAGCGGGTCCGTCCTGACCTCGACCTCCTCCTCCGTGACCTGAAAGTCCTTCAGCGGATGACGAATCCGCGTAGTCACGGTTCGCTTTTCGAATCGAATAAGAGGCATGGCAACCCAATCATTTTAAAAAGGAGACACGACACACCCGCATGTCGTTTCATATGCGGTGTGAAGAGTGACTAGAGCGTTCCCAGACTCAGATCGCCGTGAATTTTGATGACCTTCCCGTCCTTGTCCACCCGTAGGTCTGTGTCTGGAAAGTACTTGGGAATCGTCTCTCGTAATTTCTTCAGGGCCTGGTCTTCGATTTCCTGCTGTACTTTCTGGGGAATGTCCTCCAGCGTAGCCACATCAACGTCTATGACGTAGCCCCTTCCGAACTGCGATCCCGCACCCAGGGTAAACTTGGCTACAATATCGAACAGACCGTCATGGGCTTTGCTGGATGTCTTGCCCCGGCCGGACCTCACCGGATGGAGACGGTACCTGCCCTCGTATTTATCCTCCAGGAAGTCGTCCAACTCATCGAGAGCCTTTTTTAATTTTCTCTCCCAGTTCACCAAACTTGAATGACGCACAGTATCGCTTCCTTTCCTGGACAGGAGAGGATGACCATCTCCTGTCCCGATTGCCTGTTTATTTATCCAGAACGCTGTTCTGATAGTCTACAAAGGCCTGGGCTATCTCTTCTGTGGAGTTCATCACGAACGGCCCTCCTTTCACGATGGGCTCGTTGTTCGGATAAGCCGACAGGAGTAAGAATCCCGCCTTGTCCGACACTCCCTTTATTTCCACCATGTCGTTGTTGTCCAGCACCGCCAATTCTTTCTCGTGCACCATGTGAGGATCGCCATGCGGATCGATGAGCACGGAGCCCGTATGGACATAGCAGAAGCTGTTCATTTTTGGATCCATGGGAAATTTAAAAACCTGTCCTTTATCCACGGCCACATCAAAATAATGCGTTTTGACCCGATTGGTAGCAGGACCCGTCGTACCGTGATAGTTGCCGGAGATGACTTTTACGATCATACCATCGTCTTCGACAGTGGGAATATCTTCCGGCGACAGATGCTGATACTGGGGTGGAATCATCTTGTCCTTGGCCGGTAGGCTCAGCCAAAGCTGATACCCCCATAACAAGCCCTTGGTGCGTTCGGGCATTTCGCTGTGCAGTATACCCCGACCGGCCGTCATCCACTGCACACACCCATCCGTCAGCAGGCCCCCGTTTCCCTTGGAATCTTCGTGCCGGAACGCACCCTTAATCATATACGTGATGGTTTCGATGCCGCGATGCGGATGCATCGGGAATCCGGCGATGTAATCCTCGGGATTGGCGCTCTTGAACTCGTCCAGGAGGACGAAAGGATCGATGTGACCCAATTCGCGCGTCCCGATGCGTCGATGAACCTTCACGCCGGCCCCCTCCTTCACATCCACGCCCCTGACTTTTCTCTTGACCTTACATGTATGAGAACTCATGACCGTATCCTCTTTCTTGAGCCTTTATTAACGATAATACACTCCTAAACCGGTAAAACCGACGTGTTGTCCCATAGCGTTAAATTATTACACGTCTGTTTCGGCCATGCCATTCTTTTACCTTTCGATACGGTATGGGTTCCCCCGGCGCAAGAACAGGTCACGAGCATTCGTTTGAGAGGTATGGTCTCGTATTGGTGAAGATCGATACATTCTATATCCCGACAAGGGGTGTGGATTCGGATCGAGTTGGATTTATACGACATAAATATCGTTTAAATTATCCAGAGCTTACATCTGTATTGAGGACATGTGTCCGAACCGTACGACTCTGATTCACGTCCTTCGCTTCAACTTCCGAATCGGATCCTCAATCTCGGGGTGGATTCGCCACTCGCCTTTATCGTATACTCGAGTGCTCCACGGAAACAGAACCAGATCGTCCGTCTCCAGGATGACGATATCGGGCTTGGGCATGGCCCACGTATGGGAGATCAAACAGGCTGTGATGATCCGTTTTGCACCCCGTTCTCTGGCCCCCTCGGCCACCATCGACAGCGTCTCACCTGTATCCGCAATCTCGTCCACAACGGCAATGATACGACCTCCCAATTCGATTTCTGGAAGCGTTACTTTCCAGATCGGTCTTTCGGAAACGACAACATCATCCTTTCGGCGTGTCAACCGGATGGGATACATCTCCTTGCGAAGCATGCAGGATACGGCCGTGGCCGGCAGCAGGCCCGCCCGGGCAATGCCGATGATGATGTCAACATTTTCAGGAGCCAGCCGTTCCGCCAAGTACTTGGAGAATGTGGCGAAATCATCCCAGGTCAATTCTCGAACCTGGTCTCTCCTGTCGTAGTCGTAACTCTTCATTCTTCTTCGATCATCCGATTCATCATTCGGATGGCATTCGTGTTGTTGGGATTGATGTCCAAGGATTTCGCGTAATTCTTGATAGCCAGCTCTGTATCCCCCTTCCGCATATACGCTTCTCCCAGGCTGTCGTACACGTTGAAAGATTCTGGAAAAAGTTCGACGTTGAGCTTAAATATCGCCACAGCCTCGTCGATTTTGTCAGAACCCAAAAGCCGATACCCCAAGGTGTTGAGTTCCCCCTCACGGAAATCGTAAGATTCTTCCTGGTGGGCCTTCAGCTTGTGATACGTCTCGATGGCCGACTCGATGCCGTCCTGCAGAATGACGGCATGCAGGGCTCTTGCGATGGACTTCTTCGGCAGGTCGAACGGCTGCTCATACAGAATGTTGAGGATGCCCTGGGCCATGCCTCCCAGATTCGCTCCTGGCGTGTTGTTGAAGAGCACGACGAGATGTTTGGGCTTGACAACGCGAAGGATCAATGTGTTGAACCCGTTGATCCCACCGCCATGACTGACGGTTAGAACACTATCTCCCGTAGTTCCTACAGGGAGATACCGTATCGTCCAACCATAGGCGTAGTGTCCCCCCATCGCAGGAAAGTGGGGTTTGAACATCATCTCTTTGTATTTTTTGGACAGGAGTTTCTCCGTATACAGGGCTTGATCCCACAGGTACAGATCCTCCACCGTGGCGTACATCGATCCCGCCGCGTAAGGCAGCGACATATTCAGGTATTCCGCATTCACGTATCCGTCGAACGTTCTCGTATACCCGGAAGCACGGTTGGGAATGAGGGGAGCATGGCGGTCGTATCCGGTTCCCGTCATGTTCAGCGGCTCGAGAATCCGTTCCTGGAGAACGGTTTCATACGTCTTGCCCGTGATTTTTTCGATGATGGCTCCCAGGAGGAAATACCCGGAATTGTTGTACCGGAATTGGGAGCCGGGTTCGAATTCCAGATCGCCGCTGCAAAATGATTGGACGAATTCGTCCACTCCGTAAGGATCGCGGCTCACGTCCGGAAAAAAGTCGGGCTCCTCCGTATAACTGGGAATGCCCGACGTGTGCGTCAGCAGATGATGGATCGTGACTTGATCCCCGGTATCTCTGCGATAATCCGGCAGATAATCGGTGAGTTTATCGTCGAGTTTGATGTTTCCTTCCTCCACGAGCTGCATGATGAGCATCGCCGTGAACTGCTTGGTGATGGATCCGATGCGAAACTTCGTATTCGGCTCGTTGGGAATATTCCATTCACGATTGGCCAGACCGTATCCCTTCTTAAAGATCACCTGGCCGTTCTCTGCCACCAGTGCCGTACCGGTGAACTGTCCGTAGGCGTGGTACATTGAAATAAGCGTATCGATCTTTGTGATATCCTGAGCATCCAACACGGTACTCAAAACACACAAGATAAACAGTAGACAAATCAAACCTGCCGAATGCATGCGTTTCTGCCGTACCATTTTAAAACCTCCTTGTCAAAACAATCGGGTGACTTCATGACACTCATTCAAATGAATATGTTATCCAAAAACAAAAGATCATCGATTTTCACTCTTCACAAAAAACAACAATATCGCAGAAAGGACCGCCATTCCCATCGAGAAATAAAACGGTGCTGTGATTCCGATCTCGTCCCAGAGCAGACCGGCTACCAGGGACGCTGGAAAAGCACATAAACCGATGAACATTTGAAAACCACCCAAACTGGCGGCTTTATAATTCATCGGGGCCAGTTCCGAAACATACGTTTTTTGGACGGGCTCCATAGCACCACGATGCAAGCCGTAGGACACAAAAATCATTAGAACACCCGATCGACTGGGAACTAGAACAGCGGTTATACAGACCAGCATCCATAGCAAAAAACCCACGTATAAAACAGCTTTTCTTCCAATCTTGTCAGAAAGCTTGCCAAAAGGCATTGCGGTAAAAGATGCAAGCAATGTGAACAACAGATAGAATACAGGGACAAATGTTGTTCGGAATCCTTTAGTACTTGCATATAGTAATAGAAAAGAATAGCTGAACGTACTTAACGCAAAACAGGCACTCGAGGCCAAGAACAACAGAAACGGGGTGTTAAAATTGCTTAAAGAAATGCCTCTGTATATCTTTTTATCCGATATGTTTCGTTCCCGAATACAGAGAACGATGAGAAACGCGCCGACGGCCGATGGAATCGCTGCCAGAAGGAACAGATTTCGGTAACCGAGTAATCTGAAACACAAAAGGCACACAAGTACACCGCAGACGGCGCCCAGGTTGTCAACCGCCCGGAGAAGTCCAAAATGTTTTCCCCGGTTCTTCTGCGTTGAAATTTCTGCAATGATGGCATCTCGAGGGGCTGCACGGATTTTTCCGGCTCTATCCAGTATACGAAACGGCACGAGAAACGGCCAAGTCCTAGCAAACGCGTATCCAACCCTGGACAACGCTCCCATTACATAGCCTGTCCAGATGAACACTTTCCTTTTTTTGATCCTGTCTGAAGTGTAGCCGGCAACCGCTTGAGAGATCGCAACAACGGCTTCGCCCAAGCCGTCGATCAATCCTAAAACAGCCATATTGGCATTCAGTATGTTTGTCACAAAAAGGGGCCATATAGGATAAATTATATCCGATCCCAGATCGTTCAGGAACGATGCCATTGCAAATGTGCGGATCGTCTTTTTTGTCTCTGGGTAAGACATTCTACTCGTTATCCTTCAACCTGATAATGACGAACCATAGAATTTATCGCGGACTCGGTTAACAAATGGAACCGGCATTCATCAAACATTAGTATTTTTATCTATTCGTGCTGTCGATTTTAAACATGCCCAGTGTTAAATCCCAGTATACAACGATTCCTAAATAATGTGTCCAAAATAATCCGGTGAAAGGATCATCGACCCTTAGCGATCAGGTTCCCAAACTTTCCACGATTCCAGTTCCAGCGTCACAGAACCGATGAACACCTTCATCTTGGCCTTGAGCGGAGGGCGCCGTTCGTCCCTGGCGAACCAGCCTTTAAAATGTCCCTTTAAACCTGCAATCCCACCACCCATCACATGCCCTTCGAGATAATACGCCAGAACCGGCTCGTCAATGGCGCCAATTTTCACGGACCCCTTTTCTCCTTGGAAGTCGATGATGGCCAGCTCGACCCTGCCGTCGTCCATGTAACGTACCGTATCGGTCTTCGCGTCATGCACGTGGGCCCTTGCATAATAGAGAAGGGAGGTACCGTCGTATAGTGTTCCCTGAAACGATGTCGTATCGACGATCTGATTCGTGGGATCCTTCTCGTCTGTCATATCGATGTAGACCCGCTTGTCGGCATGATCGATGCGGTAGGTTGTATGATACGTCACACCCTCGATTTTTTCATCACATCGGAAGAGAAACACCTTCAGTGTATCGTCGAAAAACGTCTCATAAACCGCATGATGACTCACGAAAAACAGGGTTGGATTCGAGTCGACGAACAGCCGTATGTGATACGCCCGCTGACCGTCGATAGATACCGTATCGCTGATTTGGGCGCGGAGCGTGCCCAGGCGCAGGAAGGACCATTTGACCTTATAGACCAATTCTTCGCCAACAGACCAGCTGGCTGGCCGCTCATCCGAGACGAGAGGATTACGAAAAACGAGGCACATGAAAAATACGATGAGGACGACACGTTTCCTTTTCATAGAAAATCCCGGCTTCATTGGATGGATAATTAGAACACCTTTATAAGAACCAGCATCTACGACAAGATACTGACTTCATAGTCTCCTAAAGAAATCGTCCGCACGACCGGATTACCCGCTCTCGCCCAGAACCCTTCTTAAATTGCCTCCCAGCACCCGCACCATCTCGTCATAGACCGTGCTCTTATCACGGCCTACCATTCTTTTTTCGTACAGATTCTGGATCAGACGGAAGAATCCTTCCGCCGATGCTGACTTATGGGATTCCTTCCCTCGATGTTCTGAGGGGGACGAAAACATCGAGAAGTGGATGGCCCTTGTTCCCAACGTATCCATGATTTGTGAGAGTTGATCCGCCTCTGTCTCCGAGCAGCATTCCACCGTTAAGAGTGAGTTTTGATCATCCACAACACGCCGGCAGGCGTCCTGATTTTCCAGTATATGCTTCACCGGCGCCCGTACAACGGCCTTCCCGTTGTAGGCTTCTATCACCGACATCGTCACACCCGGATCGGCAAGACCGAGGACGAGCAGGATATTTTCCTTTTTGCATACTTCGAGGACGCTCTTGCCCCACGCGCTTGGTGCAGAGTCGTCGAAAACGGGATCATGGGAATCGTCCAACCGGATCACGTCCAATCCCAGTCTGGCGAGCTGACGAAGCCGTCCTTCATTCCCCCCCAGGATCGTCGTGCCCGACATCCCCAGCGCTGCGGCAAGCTTGCCCGATCCAGCTGCCCTGTTCAGCGAACCACTGTCCTCATACCGCATCACATGATCGGAATGTTGACCGATCCATCCGTCAAACGCATCAACGGCTCCATACAAATCGGGCTCATTGCTTTCATTCCATGCTTGGATATCCATGACAGCAACCCGGACACCAATGCCCACTGCCGCATCCACGTGTTCTTTCAAGCAGTCCTCTGAACAGTCTTTTATCCACGTCTTCATACCAAAATCGATTTGATCCCCGAATAGCGTAAAACATCGGCCCCGGGCGTATCCTTCGAACAGCAAACTGGAGGGGTAATCCCCCAGAGCAACGAGCAGTTCGTAGGCCCTGTCTCCGACAAACTGGAGAGAGGCGACGTTGATGGATCCGATGTTATCTTCCACCCGATGGTAGAACGGATGACGTCCCGTCGAATGGAATCCCAATGCCGGTATGCCCTGCTGGATAAACGGGGCATGATCCGACCCACCGAATCCCCACCCCCTGCCAACACGCAGTTTTTTATCCACGGAGTCGGGCAGCGCGTTATAGACTTTGTGAAAAATTTCCGGAAAGTAGTTCCGGCCGCCTACACTGCCGCCGCCGTCACCCTGGCCTTCCATGTCGAAATTGAACATCGTCGCGATCTTATATCCGGGCACGGTGGGGTGACCGGCAAAATGCGTCGAGCCCAGAAGCCCCTGTTCCTCGCCGCCAAAACCGGCAAAGACCACAGACCGGCGAAGCTTCTGCTCACGGCTCGCCAGTGTCCGGGCCAGCTCCATGACCACGGCCGTGCCCGATGCGTTGTCATCGGCACCCACGTACACGTGTCCGCCGGGTACAGGCCCGTTATGATCCATATGTCCGCCGACCACGATGTATTCATCCTTCAAGACCGGATCGGAGCCTCGAATGATACTGATGACATTCTCGCCCTGTCCGGGTTCGATCCGGTCAAAAGCAACGTCCATCTTCATCGTCTTTCCCGTGGCGAACGACTGCGTCGATTTCTTCAGATCTTCCAGGGTGTGATCCATGTTCTTCATCGTTCCCTGAAAAATGTCCCGTGCCAATTTTCTGGACACAGCCGCGGACATCAGCCGGGCCTGATAACCGCCTTGGCGAATCGTGCCTCCCAGAACCGGGAATTCCCTCCGCATCATCAGGAGGCCCGCAGCGCCCTTCTCGGCTGCCGTCCGGATTCGATAATCCCGGTCGTTCCCCTCCACAATGTCTTCCTTCCCTTCGGGCAGGCCACGGTCTATCAGGACGATCTTGCCTTGCACGTCGATACCGGTATAATCATCCCAACCCTTCTCCGGCTCGGAGATTCCAAATCCGGCAAATACGACTTCGGTCTCCGCGCGGCCCGATCCGGAATTGAAATACACGGTATAATCATTTCCCTCCTGGTACTGCACAGGGCCGAACAGGCCGTTCTTCAATTCCAGGTGGGACGGCTTCGTCTGCCGGGTAACCAGCATGGGGAATTCCTGGATGTAAGACCCGTCATCACCGCAGGGCTCCAGTCCCCATTCTTCGAACCGGCTGGCGATCCACTCCGCTGCGGCTCGGGCACTGACCAGTCCGGTCTTTCGACCCTCAAACTCCGGCTTGCAGAGTGTTTTGATATTTTCGTATGCACGGTCTCCGCTAAAACGTTCCTGCGCAGACACAGTCAGTATGAGACCGACGGAGAGTATCAACAAAAACACACATTTCTGTAACCGCATCGTTCCTCCTTTCCACATAGATCATACGGATCACATCTATCCGTTCGTGACTATTCTATACATAATCCTGGAATTTATCAAGCAATTTCATCGACATCAGGCCGCTCAAGCATCGATCCGAACACATCCTGCATCACATCCAGGGCAAAACGGGCAGATACCGTAGCCGGCCCACCTCCCATCTCGATACCGACTTCGATGGCTTCCAGGACTTCCTTCACAGGGGCGCCCGCCTTGGCAGCCTGCCGGATATGCCACTCCATGCAGGATTCGCAGTTGATTACCACGGATATACTGACAGCCATGAGTTCCTTGATTTTTTTGGACAGTGCTCCATCCGAATAGGTCGCCTTCTCCATCTCGAGAAACGCCTTGTATGTTTTTGATTTCATCGATAGAAGCCGTTGATGAGCTTCTCGTCTTTTCTGTGCAATCTCTTCGATCTTGTTCATGCCCGTTCCTCACGAGACATGGATTTCTGAATGGTCTGATGCTTCTTGATAAACGCCGCCAGCGATGCACCTCCTCCGAAGCCCGAAAAAAAGACAATCAGGACATGCGGAATCCTGGCTTCGCTGCCGATCATCGACATTCCCGATGCGATGCCCGCAAGAATACTCACGATAATACCCACCAGGGCGATTCGCTGTTTTCTCGTCAATCGATCCTCCTCGCTAATTTCGCAATTATTCTTCTATCTATAAAGACCCCTCTATCGATCCTTTTATTCAATCCGACGCTTTCTCGCATAACGCATAATTTGCTCGATGGGGTTCGGTTTTGCCCGGAATCTCGATGGCGTGAAGGGCGATGATGTTCAAATAGTGCTCGAAAAGCATTCTCAATTCCGTTTCCGAAGAAAAATAAAGGACTGTCCCCAGGGGCGTCTTTCGGTACTTGCCCGATCCGCCAAAATGCGGATCTGTATCGCTGAACGATACCGACAGATAATAGCCTCCCGGATTCAACAGTCGAACTACGTTCTGCAGATAACGATCTCTATGTCCGGGATCGATATGATGAAGTAGTTCCCAGTCGCAGGCAAAATCGAACGTTCCCAAATCATCCGAAAGACGTTCGAGGAGATCGGCCGCTACAAAACGGCATTGGATACCTGCCTCCCGGGCATTCTCTTTGGCCATACGAACGGCCGTGGGCGATACATCCACACCCGTTGCATCAAATCCATGCGAGGCCAGGTAAACCGTATAATAGCCCAAGCCGCATCCCAGGTCGATGCATCGACAGGGTCTTACGACGCCTTGATTCAAAAAGTCAACCAGAACGTCCGGCGGTTCCCGCAAATTCCAGGGTATGTTCTCCGGAGAGACCGTTCGATAGATGGCCTCCATTTCTGTCGAACTGTCCGATGATTTCATCGTGACCCACCTTTTATGCGGATCATATCCAAGCACCCACGGTGAACGGCAGCATTAAGTCTTCGCCCTGCGCCGCCCCCGTGCAGACGACCGGGGCTTTCTTTTTGTGTCCTTTACAGAATACAGATGATAGGCGCAGTCCGGCCCCAGCAGTTTGACGGCATCCTCATGAGGAAGGACGAGCTTGCCCTCCATGATGAGACGCCGGTACTTGTATTTCTTGCGGATGAGTTCCGCTTTATCTGAATTCATTCAACTACCAACTCGATCCTGCCACTTTCCATTGCCCCTCTTCCAGCACAAACTCGATGCTTCCCTCGACCTGCTCCCCGTCGAGTTCACCACTCACGTTCAGAACAGCCGACTCACCCTCCACCGTTACCCTTAAAAATTCCACATTATTGGGAAGGAACAACGTCATGAATCCCATCATCTCCTCTGCATCGGGTCCGGAAAGCTGTTCTACCGCTTCGGCCGATACGACCTTCTTCAACGCTTCCATGTCTCCGGACTGGACGGCTTTCTCGTAAGCCCTGTAAACGGCTGCCTGAGGACTCCCGGTCGCTGTATCTTTATCAGCTGCGGAGGGTGGTGACGCCTCCTTCTTTCTACGAACGGCTACCTTAAATGTGGCATCATACGTGTAGGTCGTACCGAAAAATTCGCGCGGATTTTTAGAGTACATTTTACCTTCGATGGTGCTTTCATTGAAGGTGACCGGCTCGAAGACATCATCCGTGGACAGTCCGCTGGGGCTGGCCTCAAAGGCGTTATGACGAATCTTCACGGAAATCGGTCTCTTCTCAGCATTCACAGTCATCTCTATACAGTGAAGTGTGCCTTCGGATTCTAGCCGGTTCCGTTCCGCCCAATCCTCTACAGCCCCATCGCTCAACGGGATGTTCGTGACGATGACCAGGATGTCTTCTTTGGTCTCGTCGAAAAAACCAGGCTGAGTCACGGCATAGGCATACTGGAGTTTGGATGCTTCGTCATTCACGATGAGCTGTCCTTCCGCCTTCCCCTCTTCAGGGGTGTGCGATACGGCTCCCCAGAGATGAGCGAGGAAGATCCCTCCGAATACGGCGATTGGTGTGACGAGCTTTTTTATACATTTCATATTCCCATCCTCCCGTTTATGATCCACGATGAAAGCCTATCTCTTATGTTCTCGAAGGATGCGACTCTGTTCGAGTCTCAACCGAAGGTCGGGTGGGGCAACGTGGGCATTCCCTCATCACGTCTATTTTGTCTTATCCACAACCACATCGCCCCCCTTCATCACCCAACGCACGTTGTGAATGACCACGTCGATTTCGGCGAGAGGATCGCCCTCAACAGCCACGATATCCGCATTGTAGCCAGGCAGGAGCGCCCCCAGCTCATCCTCCATGTCCAGCAGTTCTGCCGCGTTGACCGTAGCCGTGGCCAGCGCTTCCGCGGGCGTCATACCGGCCTTGACAAACCAGGCCAGCTCCCGCGTATTCTCCCCGAACATCGTGAATACGGCATCCGATCCCATGGCAATCTTCACACCGGCCTTGTGCGCCCGCCGCGTGGTCTCCACATTCCGCTCAATAAACGCATGCAGGCGATCCACCACTTCGGGTCCGTATCCATAGATGTCTGCATAGTCGGCATAATACCGATTGTGGTCGATGGTCGGGACGTAGAAAATGCCTTTTCGAACCATCTCAGCCAACGTTTCATCGTCCAAATCGATGGGATGCTCCAGCGTGTTCGTCCCGGCCCGAATGGCATCACGTGCCGCATCGGGCCCGTACGAATGCACGGAAATGGGTTTACCCAAAGCATGAGCCACATCCACGGCCGCTTTGATTTCTTCATAGGTATACGTCTGGTAACCCGTCAGGTCATCGGCACTTCCCGTGGACGCGAACATCTTGACCCAGTCCACTCCGGCGGCGATTTCCCGCCGTACGATGTACATGACCTCGTCCACACCGTCGGCCGTGCCCCAGCGGCGGGGCAAATGTTCTGTTGTGGTTGGCGAAAACGTTGGCAGTATGCCGTATCCGGACACGAACATCCGCGGCCCCACCATGGCACCCATGTTGATCAAATCGCGCATGGCAATGTCGATGCGGTCGCAGGTGTTGGGATCGAAGGCACCCAGGTCGCGCACCGTGGTAACACCTATTTCCAGTGTCTTGCGGGCATTTTCCTGGGCCAGATACGCGGTCATGGCAGGGCCCAGCATTTCCTGGAGCTCCCACGGCGGTTTTCCAAAAGACGTATCCCAGTAATACGTCATGTGCGTGTGTACGTCGATCAGCCCGGGAATGGCCGTGTATGCCGTCAGATCGACAACCTTGGCATCTTTGGGCAAATCCGACTCTTTTGAGTCGATACGCTGGATGCGGTCGTCCTTGACCACGACGACGGCATTCTGGATCACCTTGCCCTTGCCGTTGACCAACCGCCCGAAGCGGAGCACCGTGATCTTCTCAGCCGCCAGCGGCTCGTGAGTGCGTGCCAGGAGTAGGACGACACCCATCATAAGGACAGCCATGGTAGGACGGTTTATTAACCTCCGTTCGACTGTGTGTGCAATCCTCGTTTTCATGATCACCCTCCTCGTTTGATATAATCACATCCAGACTCGCAGCCCGCCGAATCATCCGTCATTTTTTTATTCGCCTCTTTCCAGCCTGGCTGAGAGCCGATTTTCGCTCCATCGTTTTGATATAATCCACACGACGGAACCTCAACGCCGACCAGTCCTCATCGATGGACACTTGCATGACAGGCTCGAAATTCTTCTGTCCGAATAAGTCCCAGCCCTCATCCCTGGAGATATCGCAGGTGTATTTTTTCGAAGACTTTTTGGGGTACGATACCCACAAATGCCCGTCGCCATCCAGGCTATCGATGGCCGTACTCCCGTAAGCATTCACTTCCTCCCGGCTTCTGACGAACAGATGAACAAAACGATATGTCTGCCTGGGCTCGTGATGAATCTCGGTGGAAATGGATTCCATGATGACTTTGTATTCTGCCGGCGGGTTGATGATCAGCACAGGATTCTGATCCCTGAGTCCGAGTTTTTTCAAGACCGGGTTTCCTTCCATACCTTTCCTTCCCTCCATTTCATGGGACAGGATGACTTATTGGGGCGGAAGCTGCTGGACAAAAGCCCGGGCCCGATCCAGCCATTCCGATAACGCCTCGTCACTGGCGCATCCTTCGGGCTCCACCATCACCCATCCCTTCATGGGCCGTCCGGTGATGTCCAGGGGTTTGACATGCGCCCCTTCCAGGGCGTTTTTGACCTCCGCATCACCCAGCCTCAGGATCAGAAAATATTTGTACACGCCGCTCACCATATTTCCATTCGGCAGATAGCCAACGCTTCCGAACATCTTCTTATGATCCGGGTTTAACAGGACAAAATGATACCCCGGATACGTCCGTCGAGCTTCTCGTCATAGGCCCTATGAGCTTCTCTTTATCTTTAGCCTGTTGGTTGCCGTAATCGCCATCACCCTTCGTGCCCTTTCAACGAGTCTGTTGCACAGTGATTCCCATTTATCCCTGATTAGACGTGACGAGGAGGGATAACCGTGCGTGTATCGATGGTATTCTTACAACTGCTTGGAAATTACAAAAAAATTGGAGAAGGTACAACCCATAACTTTAGGGTAAGACGTTTAAGACGGGATGAAAACCTCTTTTTCTTGTTTATGGGACGGAGATCGTTCTTTCTCAACCCATGCCGGATCATGCAGCCCTTCTGCTCGTTAGAACTTGGTTCACTTTTAGACGTACACAGGCCCTACACTGCCACACCTTCATCCCGGCATGCACATACATGATTTTTGCAGATACAATCCCGAGTGGACTCTTTCTGATGCATCCGAATTCAGGATAGAATGACGAAGAATGACAACCCTCTAATGACATGTTTGCATGATGTCGCTGAGGACGAACATCGGGAAAATGGCTCTGTCCTGTGGTATATTACGAGATCGCGTAGAGGATGCATGGGAAAAGATGCAAACGGATGTGTACACGGATCATTTCTTCATCATCATTTCGAAATCGTCCAGCAGGGATTGAAGATCTTCTTCGTGCTCGACCTCATCCTGTAAGATCTGGAGGACGATGTTATACGTGACCGGATCCTTTGTCATCGTCGTCTCCAGCAGGCTTTTATAGACTCCGATGGCGCACTGCTCCCCACCGATATTCTGTTCCAGAATCTTTTTGACGTACGGATCGTCGGGCGCGTCGTAACCGCAGTTGGTCATTTCGTACCATTTGTTCGGTTCGGTAACGGGTGTACCCCCTAACTGGATAATCCGGTCCGTCAGCATGTCGGCGTGTCGGAGCTCATCGGCCGCGTGCTCCATCAACTCGGTGATGACGGCCTCCTTCATCGGTCCTTCCACCACCTTGGCCCCCAGCCAGTACTGGTAGTAGGCAAGCCATTC
>Ga0180431_10002363_pt1 | contig 25369 bp, 34 predicted proteins | sample SS_ome_11_FD_132459 | JGI IMG/M metagenome (GOLD analysis project Ga0180431, IMG submission 132459) | Hypersaline lake sediment archaeal communities from the Salton Sea, California, USA - SS_1_MS_1 metaG | ecosystem: Environmental > Aquatic > Non-marine Saline and Alkaline > Hypersaline >... | reverse complement strand
CCAACCGTTAACGCTGTAACCGCTGCCGTTCCTGAACCAACTAATACACCATGATCCGTTAAAGAAGAAGCTCCTGTACCACCATCCGTTACGGGAACATCAGTACCAGTAGCATAATAAATAACATTTGAACCCATCGTAACAGACGTAGACAGATCACAAGTTGGAGTGTTATTAGCCGTTAAAGTCACAAAATCTACATACGCTGCACCATCAACATCATAAGCCGATAATGTGTAGTAATCTGCAGCTGATGTAGCAGTACCTATATAACCAACAGTACTTATGACAGCTAAATTAGTATTAACCGTTGATGCATTAACCGTCGCCGTAGTAATAGCCGATGTAGCATCAAAATTACCGCTTAGATCAGATGACACTTCTGTAAAAGTTCCACCAGCAACTGGACCGCTAGAAGACAACGTATCATCAAACGTTGAGTTGATAGTTGAACCAGCACCAACTACAAACGAATTAGCAACACCACCAGTCTCAGTTACAGTAATTCTGTTATTCGTAGACGATATAACAGAAGTACCAGCGGAATATATACCAACCCCGTTGTTGGCTAGACCAGTTGCTACATTAATAACCGTATATTCAATATCTGTTGTATTAGCTGACGTCCCAACATAATAAAATCCACATATCAAACCACCAGTAGGATCAGCTACGTTAATAATAGATCTTCTTACTATCAAATCTGTATTTACCGTGCTGAAGTAAAAGCCGCCTCCTGCAGATGTATTAGAACATGTAAAATCACCCTCAACTCTATCTAACAATAAAGACGAATTTACAGCCAACTTCAAAGCAGACTTAACATTCGCACCAACCGCAACAGCATTCGTATAGTTAATGCATGAATCATAAACACTTACTGTTGCTGCACCGCTACTACTTATACAAGAAGGTTGCGTAGCACCAGTAACAGACGAGTTCGTACAATTTAATATCGTATTTTCTATAACAATAGAACCAGTAGATCCTTTAACACATGAAACAGCTGCTGTTGCTCCTGATACTGTTATCGTAAGATTCTTAAGAACACATCCCGTAAAAGCCCCAAAATCACACATGTCAGCAGAAGCAGCCGATACAATCTGAATAGACTGACAGTCAGCACCACCAACACCTATAACCATCTGATCATTTGCTGTGAAATTTATTGTGTCACCAGAATACGCACCAGGATAAACCAAGAATATCTGACCAGTTGCAACATTATCATCTAAAGCAGCCTGAATAGTAGTGTATTCAGCCCCAGAAGGAGCTATAGTATGCGTATTAGCTATACCACCAGCACCAGTAGAAGAGATCGTTATAGTACCCGCACCATTTGCAATCGTTATACCAGCACCCGCCGTAAGAGTATTGAAAACAGGATCAGCTCCAGTACTTCCTATTACTACCTGACCATCCGTCCCCGTTATAGACGAAATTTCTCCAATTCCGTCGGCAATTAAAACACCATCAGTAACATTGGTAAAAGTAACTGTTCCAACTACATCTAAATCACCACCTGCGTATAAATTTCCAGCTACAGCCCTTATATTCCCTGTAGTCGATTCAATTCCAGTACCAGCAGTAACAGTCCCTAAAAGGCTAATACTGTTGTCTAGGTTTACAGTTACATTGTTGGCTGCCCCTGCAGTATTAATATTTGTTCCACCTAGAACATTTAAGCCGCCTATAGCAGTTGGAGTAGCTGTTCCAGCATCTGTTACATAAGAGACGCCTTCAATAGTAAGTGTGCTCGTCCCAGGATTTCCACTAACCACTAATCCATCAGCACCAACTATATTTATATTACCCGCGGTTGGCCCTACAGCCCCACCTGTATCTCCTGTTAGTGATTGAATCATGGAGGCACCGGAGGTTAACAAATATTGTCCAGATTGACTCATAGCTTCTCCTTTTAGGTAGTAGATCCATAGTAAACACAAACGTATACATTTCCTGTAGTAGGAGTGCCAACCTCTTTAACGTATATTCTTGTACCTTCAGCTAAATAGTAGCCTTGCTCTCTAGATTTATTGGCAGTTATATCTAAAAGAAGAAATCCGTTCGTCGGAAGCGGAAAATGATCATTGACGCCATCATATGAAAACATTAACTCAGCGTCAGTTAAATTTTGTATATGCAATATTCTTACCGGATTAGTTATGGAAGTTCCTATTCCAGTATAACCAGCCCCTATAGACCCAAAAGCTAAGGATCTAACTGACTCAGGAACCAACCTTATTGCTTGAGAATGGGCCATTATCCCTCCTTAAAGTTTGGGTGCCCGCAGGCACCCTTTTATCATTACTCTTCAGCTTTTTCTTTTTCAGCTTCTTTTTGTCTTTCAATAGCTTCTTTAAACAAACGTGCTACCTCTGACGCTGCATTACAAGCCGCATTGTATGCTTCAATTAAAGGAGCTCCAAAAGGAATATGAAATCTATATTCCCTATCCTCTTCTCCCTTAACTTTAACTACCATCTCATTTACACCCTTTGCCTCCATTTCTGGGACAACATTCTCCGAATTCTTTTCTTCAGAAACAACACTTTCTTTTTTCTCTTCTTCCATATCAATCCTTTCTAAATTGTTGGACTTGAATCAACATAATACTTAGATACATATACAGTACCACTAGCCGCACCTGCTCTTCGCATATAAATCTTAGTACCTTTTGCAAAACTATAATCTCTAAAATTACCTAGAACAAATTCATGCTGTGGCCAGATAGATTCATGAATGGTTTCACCATCAAAACTAATGAGAATAATTTGATTGGCATAATTCGAAAACTTGAGAGCAAAACACGCCTTAGTCAACGTTCCATTATCAATTAAATTAAAATCTACTGTACTTAAAGAGGCTGAAACAACTTCTGAAGCAGGTAAACTTTTTATAGCCTTCTTTGCATTCATAAAAACCCTTTCTTTTTTAGTCTAACAAGTTATTGGCTGCCGTTGCCAATTAAGTCAACGGCAGCCATGAGTATGATTAGGCTTTTATTATCCAGAAAGTAACTACAACGTTTCCATTAAGAGCCGCCGCCCCATTGTTTGTTGTTGTAAATTCAATAGATCCAGCTTTCTGCTCAACCCTTGTAAGAGTCATCTGAGCATCATTAGTACCCAAATTACTTACAGTTGCAAAAACAACAGATGTAGTTGTAGCTACAGAGTTAGTAACCACAAACGTCTGAGATGCAGCCGAAGCAGTTGTAAACCCTGTGTAAGTAACAGAACCAAGATAAGCATTAAGAGTCTGAGTTGCAGCAGCACCACTAGTCTCTGCAGGAGCCATCGATATAGCACCACCAGTTGGAGTTAAGGTGATCAAACCTGTACCACCTTGTATATCAACCTGTGTAGCACCAGTTACATTTCCAAGAGTAATAGTTCTCGCAGCAGCACCAGTACCTATGTTGATAGCCTGAGCAACAGCATCATCACCAACATTAATTACACCAGCCGAAGAGTTAACACTCAATGCACCTGCGGCGTCTATGTCTACTGCACCTCCACCGTTCACTGTCAATGCACCTGTGCCTGCCTGAATTGTTGTATCAGATGTTGTATTGGTCGATCCAACCGTGGTTGTATGTGCAGTCGCCGATGTACCTACGTTGACACCTCCTGTGCCACAATCAATGTCAACTTGAGCTGCCGCCGTTGTATTACCTATGGTTATTGTTCTGGCTGCTGCTCCTGTACCAATGTTGATGTTTTGAGCTACAGCATCATTACCAATTCCAATAACACCTGCCGAAGAATTAAGCTCTAATACACCAGCAGAATCAATAGTTACAGCACCACCACCATTAACTGTTATTGCACCTGTACCAGCTTGAATAGTTGTCGCACCAGCACCTGTTGTTGTACCTACAGTGACAGTATGAGCTACTGCATTAGTACCAATGTTTACAGCACCTGTTCCAGCATTTAAAACAACCGATGTTGCACCAGTGGCATTACCAACAGTGATTGTTCTGGCAGCAGCACCTGTACCTATATTTATGGCCTGAGCAACCGCATCTACACCAATTCCAATTGTTCCAGCAGACGATTCTATAGTGAGAGCATCTGTAGCATCAACCTCTAAGGTACCTCCGGAGGTCACTGCTATGCCACCTGTTCCAGACTGAAGAATGGCGTTAGATGTGGTGTTTGTTGAACCAAGTGTAGTCGTGTGTGCAGTCGCGTTTGCACCTACAGTGACATCACCAGTACCACAATTGATGTCAACAGCAGTAGCCCCTGTTGAGTTACCTATCGTGATAGTACGTGCAGCAGCGCCTGTTCCAACATTGATCGCAAATGCGTCTGCGTCATTACCTATACCTATCGCTGCACCTGACGAGTTCAACTCCAGTACACCTGTAGCATCAGCTGTTATCGCATCTGTTGATGTAATCGCAACATCGCCGGTTCCAGACTGAAGGACAGTGGCTGCTGCTCCAGTTGTCGAACCTACTGTAACTGTGTGAGCTGCCGCGTCGGCACCAATATTTACTGCACCAGTACCGGAAGCCAGTCTGATTTCACCATTTGTAGCTGTTGCAATAATACCGCCTGTTCCAGCATCGATATCAACACCACCAGCAGCATCAGAAGCAACAATGTTAATAGCATCAGCGCTAGCCAATCCAGAAGTTGTCGTAACACCACCCACATCCGAATGAATATTGATCGACGCAACATTAGTTCCTTGATCTACGTGAATATCTATGGTTTCTGTAGTTCCACCATCAGCATGCAAATATATGTCTTGTCCCGCATTATCATCTGCTGTAATGGTACACGTTCCAGCGGTCATAGTAATGCTGTCTGCGACAGTTAATGATCCAGCAAGAGAAGGGCTAGCATCAAGGTTAACTGTAAGATTCGACCCAGCTCCAGCCGTGGTAATGTTTGTACCACCAACAATAGTAATAACACCTGCTGTAGGAGTAGCCGTTCCAGCATCACCATCAAGGGAAGTTAAGGCCGCGACACCAGCTGCTTCAAGGTTTATGGAATTAGCACCATTTGTGATTGTTACAGAGCCACCAGTAGAGGTAAGATTTGCCCACGCAGGAGAAGCACCCGTTGACCCTATCCAAAGCTGCCCATTTGTACCACCTTCAGATATATCTGTAATACTGTCCCATGTAGCAGAACCAGCTTGAACTTTTGTAAGAATATATGCTGCATCTGTAGACTGATCAATCCAAATAGTACCAACATCAGCCTTATCACTTGTTCCTGGGCCTCTTGTCTTGGAAACAATAGGACTCTTATATATACCAGTGGTTTGATTAGGACTGTACGTTTCGAGATCTATATCTCTCCTATTTACTGCCATTACCGACTCCTTATTAATAATTAGTAGAAATATTGTCTTTATGACCATAACAACGCTACCAGAGCAACTACTAGCTAATTTAAAAAAATGTTGACATGGCATATGTACTATGATAGAGTATGTATAATAGAAAAGGGACGTATCTAATTAATTCCATGTAACTATAGGGGGGAAATCATGGAAAAAACAATAAAAACGCTGCTTTTTTGCAGTATTTTAGCTTCTTTTTTTGGAAGCGTAAGCCCAACCAGGCAAACATTGAGAGCTCCGGCAGGCTTTAGGGATGCTGCCGAGAAAACTTTTGGTGTTAGACAGGCTCCTAGGGGCCGTGCTATGACAGCTAGAGAGTTTTTTGCTGCAAAAAGACGCGCAAAAAACATGCGTAAATTGAAAGCTAATTTGCCTATATTTGACGAGCCTACTGCTTACGAGCAAATAAGGGATACTTTCAAGAAAGTGCTCTTAGGTGCCGGAATTGGTATAGGACTACTATTTCTTTATAAGAATCCTGCAGTCGCTAAGACTATATGGGGTGTCTGTAAAGAAACAATAAAAGCCGGTTATTACGGTGCTAGATATGTAGCGTTAAGATTATGGTCATCCATAAGAAACTAACTAAAAAGCAAGAAATGACGCTTCATGCGGAGTTTCTAGCTGTTCCTTTCATGGCAGATATATTTATGGAGGAACTTGGAATTGGCTGTTTTAGTGAAATCAAGAGTTGTAAATACCATGATTTTGTAACGCTAGCCCGTCAATTTCGAGAATATACCATAGGTATATCTGTCATAAAGAATAGACGTTTACAGAGTAAATCCAGAGAAAGTGGAAGAAGGAGAAAGAAATGAAGCTAACACAGTCAAGACGCCAAAAAATCGTCAAAACACTAAATAAATACAGAATTATCGACGAAAAAGGCTGTTTTGGATGGAAAGGAGCCACCAGGGAGGGATCATCACCTTCTATATATGTAGAAGGAACGCCAATAGGCGCACACAGATGCACCTGGATGGTGGAAAAAGGAAAGATACCATACGGACACTATGTTCTACATAAATGCAACAACAAAGCGTGTACCAAAGTGGAACACTTATATTTATCTAATAAAAGAGGCCCTAAGGTAACCAAAACCATGATAAAAAGGCCAGGAGTAGCCAGATTAGCCATGAATATACCTATATACCTCATGACATCCATCAAAGAAATGGCCCAAAAATACAACCAAACAATCACACAATTCGTCATAAAAAGACTCACAGAAGTAATAGTATTCGAGAAAAACGTCGACAAAGGCCACTTTTCGAAGAAAAAACAGCCAAAATGACCACTTTTGTGAAGTTTAATAAATATTTGAAAATATTGTTGACATAGCCTATGAGCTATGATAAGCTAGATATAGTTAGCATATTTTAACTAGCGCTCCGTGGGGGGGTGCAAAAAGGGAAAGGGACATCTATGAAGAACTTACACAAAGCATTATTTTTGATGACGCTGTTGGCTATCTCTAATGTTGAGGCCAGAAAGCAAGCAGGATTCACTCCTGAGCCAGCTAAAAGCTCTTGGATAGGATCACTAGCTAAAGGTGCCTGGAGTTCAATAACGGGCCTTTTTGGAAGCAACAATGCAGCATCTACGGTCGGCAAGGTTTTGCCTGTAGCAGGCACAGTAGCAGCCGCCGCTATATTGCCTTTCGGTTTAGGTACGGTACTTAAAATCGCAGCTCCTTACGCTATTGGAGCAGCAGCCAAACTTCTTACCGACAAAGTAACAGGTAGAGATGCTGAAAGAGAGAAGAAAGAACAGATGATCCGTGAAGTAGCCAAGAGGGTTGCTCGCAGCATGTCTAGGCCTAGAAGAGGTCGTAGCATGAGCAGGCGTCCAATGTTTCGTCCAAGATATTATGACAGCTATGAATATGACGAAGACATGGATTACGGATATGACGACGATTACGGTTACGATTATTAATAGGGGGTTATTATGAAAAAACTAGTATTAGCTTTGATTTTAAGTGGGGGTGTAATTAGTGGAGTGGCTCCTATGGGGCCACAACCACAACAACCAGTGCAACTTCAACTTGTAGCACCACAAGCACAACAGCAAACAGGATTCTTCTCAGACGCTATGAAAGCAGTCACCGGTGGTGTAGCAGGATACTTTGCTGGAGCTGGTATCGCTAAACTCGGAGCCCTTTTGTGGGCACACCCAGTTATAGCTGCAGTTGGTGGCGGAGTAGCAGGATTAGTTGCTCTCAAGAACTGGATGAATAAAAAGAAACCAGAAAACGTGATGGATATCGCAAGACTGCTTGAGAAATACAAAAACGATCCAGTAGCATTAAGAGTTGTTTATAACTTTGTTAACAAAAATATTGGACCACAAAAACAACCTCAAAAGAAAGCAGAACAACCAGTAAGAACAGATATAGATAAACAAATGGAACGCAATGAACTTCTTTTAAGAGAAATAAACGAGAATGTATCTCTTAGAAGAATGATTAGGGATCAAATAGACAGAGAAGTAAGTCTAATACTAAGAGAACGTGAACAACAGTGCTTAGATGACGAATACAGAGAGGATTCAGACTATCTAGAACCTGATGAAGTAGAACCAACAAGAAGAACTAGAAGAGTTGTTACTAGAAGAGTTCGTCCTAGAGAAGCAAGACGCGTTCATAGCAGGAGGTAATTATGAAGAAGTTAATGCTCATACTAATCGCAACTGTGACTTTAAGTTGTGCACCAATGCAAGAAGCTAAGCCAATAACACCTAGACAGATCATTTGCTACGGCTGGAATCTTACAAAACGTGGATTTAAAAACATAGCTTTTTACATAGCTAAAATGCTTGGATGCACTAATAAGAAAAAGCTCATAAAGAGTTATGAGTTAGATGAATACAGTAAAGACGTTATATATGTTGTTAGCCCAGAAGGCAAGTTAAATGCCTTTAGAATGAAGAAGTATAAACCAGAAAGGGAAGAAGAAATGGAGGAAGACAAGTGAAGAAATTTAATAAAGCATTATTTATTTTGATAATGGCAGTAACACCAATAACTGTTGCAAAACCAATAGAATGCCTAAAAAATGCATTCTGGTACGTAATGGAAAAAACAGGATGCGCTAGACGACCTAGACTAACTCCTGCACAACAATATGCCAGATTAACACAAGCACAAAGAGCTAGAATGATGAGAAGAGCAAGACAACAAGCAGCGCAATTTTTAATAACACATCCTGTATTACATCAATCAATAACTGAAACTATGAATAAACTCGAAGAAGAAAAGGAAAACAAATGAAGAAACTATTTTTAACACTAACTTTTATTATGTCAGCAGCTGCTGCACACGCAGACGGCGTCAAAGATGACCAGCAAAAACTAGCAACAACAAAGATGAGAGAATTTAAAACTGAGGTTTATAGGGAAGCTAGACGTAATCCAAAGAAGTTTCACGTATTTGCTTACAAGTTTTTGAGAAACGATGAAGGCTTCAAAAAAGTAATGATATTCGCTTCTAAAAAATATCGTAAATCTATAAAACAACTGAGATATGCAGCTATTGAATCTTTCAGAAGAGATGATGTAGGATATTTTGCAAGACAAATGCTAATCATAAGCAGCGATTAGTAGACAGAATATTATACTTATTTATGATAAATACAAAGTTAAGGCGAGAGTTGTTTTCCTCTCGCCTTTTTCTTTAGGATATAATGGATGTGTAATTCTAAAAGAAAGGACTTTTCATGAAAAAGCGCGGGTTTATCTTTGGTGAATTATTGGGAATGATAGTAGGAGTTATGGGGGTAACTGGAGCAATAGGATTTATACAGGGAGCGCTTAAACTTCGTTCTGAAAACAAGAAACTTTACAGAGTTATAAAACAACAAACTAAAGCAATAGAAGATTATGAAGAAATGCGAGAAGCAGCCTCTGAAATCTCACTCCAAGATATAAGAGTAATTATCTCTGAAAACCCTGAATTAAACTTCAACCAAGCATACGAAGAAGCTCTGAAAAGAAAACTCACAGAAAGATAGGCCCTACCAAGGAATACCAAGAAAAGTCGGTTCTTTCTTTTCACTTCCTTCTAAAGGAGGAAGTTTTTTTCTAACTGAGCTGGCAAATTTTTCAGATATTTTATTCATCTTTTTCTCAAGGTTTTTTTCAACTTGAAATTGCAAATCAATTGGCCTTTTACCATCATTTTCCTCAATGACTCTCATCATTTCTTTCTTGTAAAGTAATGCCCCTTTGTTAAGAAGCTTCATGTTTTGTATAACACGATTCCTTCCTTCTCTACTTTGAAGAAGAGAGGGAACAGTCTCTAAAAACAATCCTATTTCACCTTGAGTAACTCTAGACCCAAAAAACGTCTTAGCATTTTTAAGAAAGTCATTTGTCAACTTCTTAAACTCTTGTGAATCCGGATTAAGTAGAGACGTAAGGTCAATACCAACTCCCCACAAACCATGTTTTACTGTATCTATAATGGCAGCCTTCCCTGCAGAATCTAACTTCTTATTGTTTAAGTTTTCCATTCTTCCAAGTCGCATGTTGAATTCTCTTGCAGCCTTGCCTTCCTCAATTGTTTTGTCGAAAAACTTCTGAGTTTGCTGTTTTATTTTTGACTTCTTATCAAAATCAAACTTACTTTCTGCAAGCTCTTGTTTTCTTTTTGCAAGATCTAATTTTACTGCTTTTTCCATGTTGGCAGTAGTCTGCAAACCGCTTCTAATTCTCTCCCTCATAGTTCTTCTTCTCATTTTTTCCTGAGGAGGAATTTTTGTCTGTTCGGCAATGCTTCTTTTTAATGCTTCCTTTTCTTCTGAGGGAAGACCATCTACATGCGCCTGAAACTTGCTAACAATATCAGAATACTCAGGCGTACCCTCTTCAGGCATCTCTTCTGGAAGCATTTGCTCTAAGGCACTCAAACTATCAGGAGGCATTCCAGGCTCTTGGCCTGCAGCTTGAGGGATAACTTCTTGCTCTGTTGTTCCCAATAAACTCTGAAAGACCTGATTCTGCTGCGCCTCAGGCAACCTTGATATAGCTTGAGCCTCCTGTTGAGAAACACCCAATACGCTTTGCAGACCAGATGACACTTCCTGTTGTCGCTGCTGCCTGGCCATCCTGTCTTGCGCTAGCATCTGCAAAGATTTTGCGAGATTTTGTCCTATAGATTCTCCAGTAGCAGCTCCTTGCTTGAGTTGTTGTTGTGGACCTATAATAACTGACATTTTATCTCCTTAAAACGTTAAGCCCTGCATTATTTTCATTAGAACCGGACTATATGATTTCTTGTAACCCCTGGGTTGTCCGGCCATATATCTACCCATAGGTTGTTGCATAGGAGCTCGATACTGAGGAGCACCGCCCCCAAATAGCCTTGACGTCAACATGTTTGATAAGCCACCACCAATATTTCCAACAGTTTGACCAATTAAATTTCCTAATATTCCAGAAGTACCCGGAGCACCTGGTATCATCATCGTATCGAATTGAGGCTGCAACCCCAATCCTAATTTTTGCATACCCATTTGAGCTCTAACACCCGCTAACTGCTCAGCTAGATCTAAACCACCTCTTCTAAGAGATTCTTCAAATGCCGCTGAACGTTGTCCGCCTCCCATAGCTGTAAATCTTTCAGCTAACCCAGGAACAGTCTCCCTCTCGAATTGACCCCTATATCTCTTCTCTAAAAGAGCAGGATCAACATCTGCCATTCCTTGCGACAACAACTTAGACAAATTAGCCTGTTGCTCTGGAGTGAATCTTTGAATCTGCTTGTACTCTGGCTTACCAGGCTTACTGCCGAAGAACATGCGTCCCAAGCCACTAAGAAATCCCATTTTCTCTCCTCTGTTAGTTTTTTAAATATTCTAGCACAACGTATGTAGTGTCATATGTAGAGTAGTTAGCCGAGGTAGTTATAACAACATTTGTAGCATTAACTGTAATTCTAATGTCCGTATTTGCATTTGGAATAGGCGTGTAATTCCTGTTTGTAGTATCCGATGCACACCCATAAATCCTGGTAAACGTAAAACCTGTGGTTATATCTATATTGTGAGCAACGTTCTTAGTAGCTGTATTAGGTAGAGCGCCAAAGTTAATAACCTTGCGAAAAGCTTGTCTTCTATTAACAGCGTCAGTTTGAGAAGAAGGAACAGCAGCTGAGGGCCAAAAAGACTGACCATTAACAAACTCTGACTGATCGTAGTAGGCAGAATCTTTTATGTTCAAATTCAACTGCATCAAATTAAGATTCTGATACAACCTAACCAAAATTTCCTTAAATTTGTCGCTCTGAACATCTACCTCTTGAAGTTCAGCCACATCCCAAACAAATGTTGTCGGTACAAATGCTCCTGTATTTGGACCTTGCGCCATTACTGCAGCCTTTCAGAAGTTTGTCTCGCATGAACCACTAACCCCTCAAGCTGAAAGTCAGAAGCTGATATATTAGGATCTAACATCTGTTCATCATCGAGATATATTCTTATTTGAACGCATTCACCGTCAGTCTGGAAATAAACTGGATGCCATAGTCTGTTTTGTGATTGCTCTATCGGGTAAAGATCAAAAGGATAGGTCTGTAAATTATTATCCCCTAAAATACAACCTGTAGTCTGGGCGCTCTCTATCATCGATAGGTTTGTTGAAGAAGGGAAATAATCAACTGTTATCTCACCAACATCTGTTCTTAAAACTGCAAAATCTATTTTCGCTAAGTAAAAATTCTTTCCCTTATCAACATAGAAATTCCACTGTTTGGAAAGAATATCTATCTTGGAAACCCTCGCCGCTCTTCCTCCTCCAGTATACGTTCCCGTCATGGTCACACCGGCAAGAAATAATGTGTCAGAATCAATGACGGAGACCTTGTATATCCCCGATCCAGATAATGTTACACCATTCATGTCTATTAATCTCAGGAAGTCTCCGTCATTGAGAGTGTGGTTGATTAAAGTGACGTAAAGGTCTGCTCCAAAGTAGAAAATATTAGTAACACTCATAACAGCTTCATTAGTCGAAATGCCAGTATCACATATAAATATGAAACCTTGCTGGTTTCCAGCTATGATTTGACGATATTTGGTCTGCTTAGTACCACTATCCCATTTAAAATTACTTTCTTCCCAAGTTAATTCAGTAGATTCCCAACTAGTAGCTTGCTGCTCCTCGTAATACCCAAAAGCAGTTATACAATCGTCTGCAGTAGCCCAAGCATCACCTGTGTAGTTATATATAAGAACTTTGTCAGGATATCTTTGAGAATCTTCATGCGAATTTATAGATGGAAAAGACCAGTAAACAAGTTCTTCAAAATACTCCCTAATTCCACAAACTCTTTTTAAGCCTTCATTCCTATTTCTTATCTCAAACACTTGATCAACAATCTCTTCGTTAATCTTAGTTACATTTGCACCAGAACAACCGTGGATCTCTGTTCTACCAACGGTGAATATAGCCTTGTCAAAAGGAACAGGTGACTTTAAAGACTTAGAGCCAAGCTCTGTATTAATCTTCTGCCAAACAAAAGGCTGTATTTGGTTCCCTGTATAGGCAAGCTCCCAGGTACTTCTCTCAAAATAAACAATCAACCTGTCTTTAATAAACTCTGCAGCTTCTATCTCTTCCTCAGTAGGAGCATCTATAAAACCTGCACCATCAGATCTTTTTGTAGTGCCGCCGATCGTCCATGTTTGGCTTCCCTCAAGCCATGCATTCGAAACAGCGGCAGCGACATTGTCAGGGACGTCTGCTGGGAAAGGTGTACCGTTATGACTAAACCGACACCTATTAACATGTTCAGCATTGGTCCCAGCAGTTACGTCCCTTTCAATCGTGTTAAGAAGTAGAAGTCTATCCTTAAAAGGAATAATAATTTTTGCGCTTTGAACATAGCCATCGACTACATTACCAGCCACCTCATAAACAGGCCTAAATTCATCCCATGAACCATTTTTATACACATACATAGGATCATCAGTCGCACCAGGAGTACCAACGGTAGCATTGAAATTTGATATAAAAAGAGCAGTTTGATCAGCCGTTATCCCAGTCCAGTTTGCAGCCCATACAAAATCAGAATCACTGCCCTCAAGAACTACCGTTCCTTCCCTGTCCCAGGAGTTTCCATTGAACCTATAAATGAACTGTTCATCAAACGCATACGTTGTATTGTTTGTAACCTTGTTTTCTTCATAAAAAGAAAGGCCCATTACTGGTGAAGAAGGATAATAGTAAACCGTGGTCAGTGCAGCCACTCCGGTAAATACATACGCACCGCTTGAAGTATCAAATGTTTTAGTTGATGCGCCACCAGTGGAAATCATTGTTCCGGGAGTTCCTGCTTCAACAACGGTAAATATTTCATCACCTATTGAAAACTGTTGACCAACTTCAAAGAGAGCTCCAGGAACGGTTCCTGAAGCTGTTCCGGCACCGTCTGTTGTAGTAACACTAATACGAAGCCTAGAATTCAACTGATCCAAAAGAGAAGATGCCGTTGACCCACCCATAAGCTCAGAGCCAAATCGCTTCCTCACAATACCTTTGCTTACATATGCATTGTTAAGCCTTGCGAACGCATCTTCTGGAATCTGCCACGCTTTAACATCTGTAATCAGGCCGCTATTAATAGGAGCAATGAGAAAACGATCGTACATATTACACTCCTATAATGCTGTAATAAAACTTTTTAGAAGCATCTGCCGTATTAAATACAGTTATGGCTGAAGTAGTAAAAGACTGAACATAAAGCACACCGGTATCCCCAGTAGTACCTTCTCTTGTAGCTTGAGCATTATAAACAGTCGTGTAAGTAGGAACGCCAGCACCGGTAGCAAAATTAACCGTTGCTGTTGTATTAGCATTAACTGTCCCTGATCCCCACTTCATTATTATTCCAGATGGCAAGATCGCATACCCTTGTTCATTTTGCACAGAAGAAGTGAACTCAATTGGCGTTGCAGCGCTTTCAGGTGCATATACCAATTCAGGATTTCCTGAAAGAGTAGATGTTTGACTATACAGTCCTACTTCTCCAGCTCCAGTAGTAGGAACTGGAACTTGAACAGGAAACTGTATGAAGTAGTGTTTCCCCTCATTAGTAGCATCAAACGTAACGTGATTCACATCAACAAGAGTCTTTATACCTGCAAAATTATTTAAGATATCGTCTTGCGACTGAGAAAGCAGATCTGATGCAGTTGGAATGGTATTTTTATACGCGATGATACACCTCCTTTCTGACATATGTGTAAGTAAGTAGCTTTTTCACCATCTTCCCCTTTTTTTGTCGACCCAAAGCTTGCGCGCCAAAAACACCAAACTAAAGGCCGCAACTATAACCGCTATATCTATCGGTGATAATTTAGACAGAATCTCTGTCAACATAGAATCCAGCTCCTCTTTCTGTGTAAATTGTTGCCGTTCGCTCAGAGGATTGCTGCACAACTAACTTCTGTAAAACCAAAGACCTCTGCCTCAAAAACTCAGGCATGATCGCTTGCGTACTCTCAACATCCATCCTGTCTTCAAATACTTTCTTCGCTGCACCATAAGCAATGTACTGCCACCATTGTGCAATATCAGGCTCGTCAGTACTATTTAAAAGCTCTGTAGGGCGCTTAAAAGCATCTATTTCAACTCTATAAACCTTGTCAGGAACAGGCCTAAATTTAAAAGTTCTATCCTCATAAAGGCATGCTCTGGGCTTAGCCGCTGTATATCTATAAGACTGAGCAACAATGTTTTCACCATTGCCTGGTGCTATTGGAAAAGTAAATGAGTAAACACCTGTCAGATAATTTATAACCCCAGCACTAACATCAGAATTAGGAACCACTAGATCGCCAGTCTGAGTTTGCTGCCCTGTAACAGGATCAATCTGAGGAACATCCTTCAAAACAATCCCCTGACCATCAGTATCAGCTGAACTGAAACTGACTGTACGCGCTAAAACAGGAACCTCAGACAATGTTCCAGCAAATGCTGTAGTAACATCATCACCTGTGCCTATATTCTCTACGTACTCATACTCTGGATATTGCCTATAAAAAGGTTGCCTAGACTGAGTAAAATAAACTTCTTCACCACCAACGTATATCGGAGGCTGAACACTTAAATAAATGTTCTTGAAATTATATAGAGGATCGTCCTCATCTATTGTGTTAGTTGAATACTTGTCAACATTAGGCATAACGAAGAAGACTAACTTATTGTCGACTGTAAACTCTGGGAAATCATAAAGGACAAATGTGTTAACGTAGTCATCGATTTGTCCATCAGTTAACTGAGAAGACGATGGACTTCGTGTAAGCCTGCGTATCTTAGTTCTTATCTGCGTAAGCGTAGAAAGAGTCGAATCTGTTGTTGCCATTCCTACTCCTTGTTTTTAATTAAATTTATGGAGAGCTACTCCAAGTTTTTAAAATACACAGGCTGCAGCTTAGATTTTCTCAACTGTTAGTATGCTGTTATCTACTGTATCAAAGTCAGTTGGGTCTATAAACTCTAAACTCTGGAAGCCAAACCTTCTCTTTTTTTCTCCAACTTTATATATATTTCTTCCATCTGCATCAACTGCGTGTTGGTGAAGTGGATACCATCCATTTTTATTAAGATGTTTTGCAACCCCTAAAGGAATACTGCAAACTTCTCCGTCTTTTAGCTTGTATCTTACAGGCTGGTCACCTTTGTATTGCCTGAAAAAGAAACTCATAGTTCCTCCTGGAACTTCATAAAAACGAAAAACTCCTTTTACCTTCTCTCTGTCTTTGTCTCTTTGATAGTTCAAATTTTTAACCGAAGGTTTCTTTTGAATCGATGATTGTTTTTCTTCCATCATACTCCTTCCTTAAGAGGGGGCCGAAGCCCCCATAAGTAACGTATAAATATTATGTTAGGTCAGTAGCAAATGATTTACCAGCAACCCACTTAATTACGTCTCCTGTTGTTCCACCTGGACTTCCTAATGCAATTGCAGCAGAGTCACTTGTTCCAAGAACAACACCAATAAAGGCTGTATTAAGTGTTGCATCATCAAGCGAATTCGCATACGTGCTTGTTGCTGCCATTCCGATAGGCATAACCTGTGCAGGTGTATATGGAACAGCTGTATAGATAGGGAATGCATAAGCTGTGTAACCACTTGTGTCTATGTTAATTGTAAATGTATCTGTGGTTACTGCAGTTATGGTCGCTGTTTGACCATCAAGTTCAACCATTCCGCTTCCAGAAGGAATACTAAATTTAACCTTCTGTCCAACTGTGTAAGCATGATCAACTAATGTTCTAACAACACCGCTTGTTGCTTGAGATATAGCTGAAATAACACGGGTTTGTGGATAGAACATATTGTAGATTGTTGCGTTTTGAGCAATCAATCTATATGTACCATTCGCACCAGCTATTATTCCAGGAGCAGTAGCAAGTGTGTTAGCTAGAGCAAAACTGGTGTCAGCTGTAACTGTATCTACTGTGAAATCCAAACCGTTTAAGTTTGCTTGATCTGTGTTCTGAATTCGAACAATAGATCCTGTGATCATATTTCCTGTATCAGCTGTGCTGTAAACAGGAGTTGTTGTGTTAGTTCCAGCAGTCACAGCAACTTCAGCACCTGGAGTCCTATCAGAAGAATCGATAAGAGTAATTCCCCTGTATGTTTCTGAGTTATAACCAATTGCTGATGTAGACATCGATGTTACTTGTGAAGCAGCAGCATGGAATTCTGTAATAGCATCATCTTGTGCCATTTCACGTTGCCAGTACCATGTACAACCTGCCCACTGTGTCGATGCCGCAATGTTTGTAAGGTTATAAACCTTAATCCAGTCAACATCAGATCTAAGTTGCAAGATCTTATCTGTTCCATCTGAAGTAAACGAACCTTGTTGAATAATTGTATCTAATGACATATCTACTCCTTTCTTAAGCTAGTGTTGCACGTAAGTTGATGATCCACTCATCATTCAAGATGCGAGGAACTTCAGCAAACTTATATCCAACAGAAGCATTAAGTGCGAGTGGGCCGTCATAGATAGGAGGACGGTAAATGAACTGAGCAGAATACTGATCCTGTTCAACACACGCATAAGCTTCCATACCAACACAGAAAATATTGTAGACATCGTCACCAAGAGCAGAGCCACTGGCTGTTTTCGAACCAATCGACGATACCAAGAACCTAAGATTGCCAATTGCACCCCATTCGGAGCGAAGAGCATTCATTGGTGATGGATATTGATTCTTATTAATGAAACCAGAAACAGCGTCTAATTCACCGGTTAGATCTGTATTACACAATGCAAAGTAAGCATCACGTACAGGAGCTGTACCAAACTTATCTTCACCTTCAATGTTATCCATTATTGTGTAAGCATCTGCCGAAAGAAGAGTTCTTACAACAGTATCTACATCTGACCTTGTGAGCTCGGTTGGGTTGTCTCCATTTACACCGCCTACGCAGTTAATAAATGAAGCTGTCGATGCCAACATGTCTCTTGTTAATTGATCTTCGGTTTGCCGAAGAGAAACACCAAGTCTTTTTGCAGCTTCGTTTAATACAGGGTCTTGGTTCTGCAAAGTTACTTGTTCATTGAGTTGAATATATGTTCCATAAAAAGAGATCTCAGCATCGATATTAACAGCTGTGAGCTGTTGAGCTGGGGGAGTTACACCAGTGTTTCCCAAAGGAACCATTGCTGTATCCAACGGATTATATCTGCGCATCCTAAGTGTTGTTCCACCTTTTGCAGGCATAGTTTTCTTAACTGCAGGTATTTTGTGGATCATATTAGGAACCGGAACTGCGAGAAGCTTCATTGAGAAACTTTGCTGCACCGGTGCTGGCAGAACACTCGTTGTTGTAATAGCCATAAGGTTTTCCTTAATGATTAAAACAAACAAATAATTGCACCATAAAGTGCAAAAACAACTACCAATGAGTTGACGAGTCTCTTACGTCTTGGGGTGACGAATCCCGTACGTCAGAATGAGGGCGCGACTCCCCGTACGCTAATTCCAGTATAACTAGATGGTCAAAGCATGTGCAATTTTTATATAAAAAAGGCGTGCGGCCGGAGGAGATAGCGCTCAACAACCGCACGCAACCTCTCGTGAGGTTTGTAATAGTAGTCATTAATAAGATTTATTAGACGCTTCCTGCATCTCTTTCCACAGTTGCTTCTTGAGCTCAGGGGTTAGTCCGTTAGCAAAGGCGTTAGCCATCGATAACGGACTGTCGCCCTGTTGTGGAGAAACTGAATTGGACGGCCTAGGTTTAGAAATATTAGCCTGCGCTTTAGCCCGATCCTTTTCATGCTTATCTTCTACAAAAATCCCTAATTCTTTAATCCTTTTATATGCTGCTGCTCCACGGGTGTAAAGAGAGGCCGTAGACTTAGCTATCGTATCAGCAGTCTCAGGATCAACCTCTTTTAATCTTTGAATATTATCTGGATTAACGACCTTATCAAAGTCAGAATAGACCCTCATAAGCCTCTCTTCATCTGTCTTTTGAATCTGTTCTGCTTTATACGCCTCTATTTGCTTCTTAACAGAATCTAATTCCTTTTTGAGTATTCTTCCCTCCACAAAATCATCATCACCATAAACAGGTTCTATTTCTTCTTTTTGAGCTACCTTGGACTGTATCTCTTCTAGGCGCGCCTGAAGCTCAGCTTTTTCTCTTTCAGCCCTTTCTTTTGCTTCTCTTAGCTTAACTATGTTGGCTGCTGCCGAATTGTCTGGCTTAGCTTGAGCAGGCTCTTGAGTATTTACTTCAGCAAGAACGGTATCTTGTTGTTCTTGTTGAACTTCTTGAATGTTTTCTTCTTCCATATCTCACCTTTTCTCTAAAATGTTTGAATCTTTTTTCTCTCCATTCAGCACTTTAGCCAACCTCAAAAGACTTCCATCTGCAAACTGTAATACAAATTTAAGTAGTCCATATTTCTCTGGAGGAACAGAATTAGGATTGTTCTTCATAAAGTTTACAGCTGCAGCATCCGGAACAACCCACAAAAAATCAAGGTGGGCATCTTCACGCACGTATCTATAAACAGCCTGATCATAATCTGGAGTTGGACACGATTGCCTAGCAAAAAAATAACCACGCAAAACGTTCTGCATCAAACGTTCTTTTTTGGTCAAACATACAACATAAAAATCACCTGGAAACTTGCTTAGATGAGATTGTACACATTCGTGTATATTCTTCTCATAATCATCGAGCTGCTCACGCATTTGGTCTATTGCCGTATGCGTACCTTGATCTTTAGATGCCAGCTCTAACGAATGTGCTCCAACCGTCTTTTTTGTTCTGCTTATATCTACTTTCCCCACCTATCTCCTCTAACTTTTTCTATCCATCCTCTTGGCCAAACGCCTACTACGCGCTTTCATCATTCTTCTCTCAAAAAATCTAAGAATAGCTCTAAAAATATGTATGAACATGACAAGAATCCTCTCTTTTTTGCCAGGCTTACCCTCCTCAGCAGTCTGTAGACTCTCCCTGTTTTCTTCTGACATATTACTTCTTCTTCTTTTTCTTAGTTTTTTTCTTTGACATTCCAGCCTCTGAAAGAGCAATCGCTATAGCTTGCTTTTTGCTTTTAACCTTTTTTCCGCTCTTTCCAATGTCAAGCTCACCAGACTTGAACTCTTTCATTACTTTCTTAATTTTTTTTATTTTAGCTTTTTTAGTTTTAGGACAAGATTTCTTTTTTGCCATTATTTATTCCCTCTTTTACCAACGATAGCCCGCTTCTTGAAGCCTATTTATCTTCTCACCTTCTAGCTTTTCTTGGTATTTCTTCTCGGCAGTAGTCTCCTCTACCTTCTTCCTTCGATACCTTTTCTTCTTCCCAAAAGAATCTGCCAAACCACACGCAGGTGGACCTAATATATTAAGCGCTATCCTTCTTGCTTTATCATCTTTTCTAATGTTTACTGGCATACTTTTCCTTTGCAAACTCAACGGCGTATAACATTAAGCTACACACCGTTGAGTAGTAATGAAGCAATATCAATACTTTGTTGGCGAAAGATCTTTCTTCATGTCTTTAACATCTGCCATCTTCTGCACATCTATCCCACGTATTCCATCGTTTATATCTTCATTAAGATATGCATCTGACTTTGGATAATATTTCATGATCACTTCTTGAGGCATGTTTGCATGCCCTCTTGAAGCACCTGAAATCATTTCTCCGCCCATCTTGCCTGCTGAACTGTAGTATTTCTTCTTGGCCATAATAAGCCCTTTCTGTTTTGGAAACTGACGCCTAATCTGAGCATTTATAACGGGGCAAAAAACAACACATAAACTCAAATTATGCATCAAGGTAAAATATACCTCAATGAGGTACCACCTCTAACCTCTCTCAGATGTTTGATTCGTTGATGCTTGAGCCCGCTGCATAGCAGACGCAATTGACTCCAATCCCTCTTCACCTTCTCCAGATTTATCAGGCTCCTTTTTAGCAGACAACAATTTCGATAGAGCTATTAATTTCTGCAATTGGTCAATGTCTATAGTCTCTATCTCCTGCAGAGTCTTAGCAATATTCAACAATCCTTGCGCCTGATCCTTCTGTGCCTCTGCACGTCTTTCTATTGCTAGTGCCTCATTCTCCTGTACCCTACTAAAACGCTCAACCCCAAGGCCTTGATCGGCTACCGCCCTTGATTTCGCAAGGTCAATGTTGGCTTTGGTTTCTTCCATCTGAACCTGCAATTGCATCTGTTGCAACTGTTGTTCTTGCTGAGCTTGCTGTTCCATCGTTTCAATAAGATCTTTCTTATTTTGAATCGTCGCAGACTCTAGTATCGCACTGTCTGGTATCGGAAGACCCGCTTCCCTCAAATGCATAAGCTGAGCGAACTGCATCTGACGCTGAGTAGTTGTATTAATGCCCTCTTCAATCGCAGCATCGTATTTGCCAAACGCCTTGTTATAAAACTGTGACGTAGGTTCGTCTTCTATAATTTTAGCCACTTTTCCAGGAGTGAAGTTCGATTGAATAATATCTATCATCAAACCACCAAGTAACTTCTGCGACCTATCAAGCTGATCAAATAATATCTGCAGTGTTGTTAGACCCGCACCTTGACGCAGCATCGATAGTATTCCTGCCTTGTCATCTTGAGCACTCCCAAGTAACTCTTCATTAACGCCAGATATCTCCTGTATTTCTCTTCCTAGTATTTCAGAAAGCTGAATCATGGAGGGCGGAATCTGAGGAGGAATAATCTGCTCAACGTCGGTCATCTGAGCATCCTGCTTCAAAGCCAGACCACGCCCTTGACCAGAAAGGAAAACATCCTTGGGATTAACAAGTGAATCTATCTTGTACTTAAACCCTGAATTAATTTGACTCTCGAGAATGTCTAATTCAATAACCTTTCTTCTGTTGTATAGATACTGAGCATCCCTTAACCCCCTAACAACACCTTGTATCCTCCACGGATAATCAGACATTTGTGGATTGTAATATCCAAAAACAGGTACGAACGGATACTTGTCTATTCCTATTGGATTAGGCCCATCGTACATAACTTTACCCTGCACTACGATAGCTACCTTAACAGTAGGAACCTCAGCCTCTGACACAGTCACCTGAGGATAAAACCTGAGATATTCCTTGAGCGCTTCATCGTCATCCGATGTCCACTCCATCGTCTCACCAGTAACAGTATCAATAATAATTTTCTGAGTACGATAATCCCTGTAATAAAACTCGTCATACATCATCAAGTTTTTTGGACCAACATTGTATGACTCAGGCATGTAGTTGAATTTGCCATCTCTTTCTTCCTTTGCCGGAAGAGCCATGACCATATCGTACTGATCTGGAAGAAGCGATAAAACTTCCTTGCGAGTCAAATACGACCTCTTCCAGATCGCATTACAATCCGAGAGATCTTTCTTTCGGAAATAGGGATCAATAAGAAAAGTATTGTGAGCGCAATTATCTACCTTGATAGAACCTGAAACAGGATCTCTTCGATAATCAACCCAAACCTGCAGGAGATTCATACCAGTAACAAGAGATCCATGAAACGCCTCAGATATCGTCTCAAGAACACCCTCTTGCTTGTTCAACCACATTAAAATCTTTGTAAATTGATCGGAAGTTTCTGCATCTCCATTTTCCACCGGAGTGACGACTGTTGATTTCCTATTCTGACGCTGATAGCCAGAGATCATATTAATCACACGCCTTATGCGATTAAAATTAAACTGTTGGCGACGATTCTGAGGAATGAGCCCATACATGTCTGTCCACAAACTTTGATCGCCAGCCTCAAACCTCGTGTCTATTTCTGCTTCCTCCCAAAAAGACTGATTGATCGTGATACTGTCTTTGTAAAAAGTCGACATTCGCGCAAGAAGAGAATTGTCGTTTTCCTCAAAAAATTCAGGACCCAACTCAGGAAAAAGCATATTTCAATCCTCGATTTAAGTTATTTCAACTACCATCTCTACTCTATCATGATACACCACTATCCAACCACTCTTCACCTTCCTGTCCATCATCGAACGCATCTTCTGCAGGAGGCTCTTTTAATTCGTATGTCCCTACGCCGTTCAACCTATCCCATAAAACTGTAGCACGGGTCCTGATGACATTAACAATTTCAGCTGCTGCTCGCCTAATGATCAAACGTTCTTTTGTAGGAGAAAACAAAATAACTAACCCAGTAACCAGCAAAAATAAAAATGCCATCAAAGACCCTACCTTCATCTACCTTCCTTTAACCATCTTTTTATTATCAGCCTTAGCGGCTGTAGGAGGTCGATGCGCATGAGGTTGCTGCGTCTTGATGGCTTTCTTGTTAGATGAACAACCAAAAAGAGCACTAACACAATTCCAAATAGTTTTTGATGTTTTCACAATCGGCTGTGTTGCAGTATTAAATGTCTTCTTAACGCATGAGCTAAACACTACCGTGCTAACTACACAAAATATCGCAACCTTAACCGTGCTATTTCGCATGTGTAACTCCTAGTATTTATTTTGTCTAAAAAATGGCGGAAGAGCAGATTGGCTACCATAAACTGCCTCATTCCTAATTTTTTCTAACTCTTGCGCCGACAATTCATCACGTGTCTTCGGCAAAGAAATACACAAATAACGCATCGCATCAGCCGCATGACTGTACTTATCATGAAGCGGATTGTCTTTGTAAACCTGCCTCTTTGAATCATATTCCTGCCGATAATTTTCCAACGCTCTTATCAGTTTTGCACAGCGGCCCTCGTCAATCCATATTTTACTTAAAGCAGATCGAACCGACTCTATACCATCCATGATAGAAACCTTAGTCGCAACCGTAAAACGTATCCCTAACTGCTTGGCTTTCTCTATCCGACTCATGCCAGAACCAAACTCTTTAACCTGAATGTCATGAGGGGCTATGTGTTTACCATACGTATATGGTTTGGAGAGCACATACGATACATAGTGTTCTAGCCCCTCTTTGTTCTTCTCATAGTAATCAATCAGTCGGACCGTCTGACCAATCACCTGAAAGAAGATAATGGATGTCGAATCTCTTACCCCAATATCCCATGCCGTATGAACCTTAAAGCCAGCCTCCCAAGGAAGCGCCCCTATCTGGTTATTCAACCTCATACGATCTATGTATTTACAATAAAATGAACCTTCAACCCCCGCATTAAACGAAACATAGTATTCCTGTTGAACCAAATCAGGCGACATCAGACCCTCGGCTATCTCCCTATCTATTTCCGCGGGATCAATGTGTTTCGTTTCATTGAGCCCAAGCTTGCATGTCCACCAGTCAGGAGAATTTAATGCAAGCTGGTAGAGATCCCAGAAGTGATTGCGACCTCTAGGAGTAGATTGAAAGATAGCCCACCCTTTGTTCGCGGCTAGGATAGGCGACATAAGGGCGTATATACGAGGGTTCTGGAGTGCATATTCAGAGAACACCACTCCTTGGGGGTTCGTTCCTACGATCCTGTCTGGATTGTCAGAACCAATAATTTGAATGATAGAACCATTAGAAAGAATAACCTTCATTTCTTGAGAGTTAATAGAGTCTACGAGCTGCTGCGGAATATAATCCAGAAAACGTATGCCAGAGATCGTCACCGAATTCCATAAAATCTTCTTGCCCTGAGCATACGTAGGATAAACAATGTAATACACCCCTGGTCGAGTCACAGCCTCACGTATCGCAATGTTCCACGTACACAAATCTTTACCTGCACGACGACACATAACTATCACCATGCGACGATAACGATCCTCAAAGAACGCCTTGAAGATAGGACGCTGATAATCACGAGGCTTAAACTTATTTAGATGTATCTTTACCTCTATTGGATGATCCACTTAACTCCTTTGTGGTGCCTTTCTCATCTTCCTAGGCCTACCTACTTTCCTCTTTCCTTCAACCTTAACAATAGCCTTAGAAGAAAGCTTCTTGATGTCACTAACAAGATCTACATTAGAAGACTCAAGTTTGTTAACAGATTCGTTTAGGGCATCGACTCGATATAGCTTGTTGTCCATAACATCCAGCCTGTCCTGCAGGTTACGTAGCATATCTCTTAGTTGCTGCTGCTTCCTCTCTGACTTCTGTAAGAGTTCGTCTCTTTCTTCTAGCTGAGCCCTAAGTTCTCTATGTAGTCTCTCTTGCTTACGATCAAACCTTAACTTCCCAAAAAGACGTGAAAGGAAGTAAGTAAACACTGCTATAGCGGCTATTATCCCAAAAGCTATAACTGCGTACAGAAATACCCACTGCAAGCTAACGTAAGACTTTAAAGCATCCGCTCCTCTTTCTCCTGCAGCCACTACAGAATTCCATCTAATCATCTCATATCTCCTATTGCTTATTGTTTAAGAGTGTATTCTCTTCAATCTTCTTTGCTACTTCCTTAATAATCTCCATCCCAACCGAAGATGCTGCACCTTTCTCCAACTTATCTAAACGACTAGATAACTTCCAAAAAGCGTAAAGACCTAATTTGAACTGAGCT
>Ga0180431_10002362_pt1 | contig 25372 bp, 20 predicted proteins | sample SS_ome_11_FD_132459 | JGI IMG/M metagenome (GOLD analysis project Ga0180431, IMG submission 132459) | Hypersaline lake sediment archaeal communities from the Salton Sea, California, USA - SS_1_MS_1 metaG | ecosystem: Environmental > Aquatic > Non-marine Saline and Alkaline > Hypersaline >... | reverse complement strand
TGAAGAAGCAATAAAAAATTTTGAAAAAAGAGGGCACGATGTCATTATTGTTGACATTGTTATGCCGAAGAAAAACGGCATTGAAGTGCTAAGAGAAATAAAATCGATATCTCCAAACTCTCAAGTAATCATCATTACCGGTAATGCGGACAAGGATTCCGCCATTGCCGCAGTAAAATTAGGGGCTTTCGATTATATAGAAAAACCGTTTGACTATGATTTAATTTCCAGAGTTGTAAAAAAAGCGTTAGAAAAGAGATTACTTTTGAATAAGATCGGTCTGAATAGCATTACTTGAAATGGTTACATTTAGAAAAAGGGAGATGGATATAAAGTGATTATTTTGGGAAAAACCTCTATAGGTTCTGCTCTATTTAGAAACAAGTAAAATGATTCAAGCGGTTAAGCTGGGTGATTTCTTAGTCGAAAAAAAATTTTAGGTGAATGATGAAGATCCTAATAATAGATGATGATCCTGGTATCAGAAAATACCTGGAGGAAGTGATGGAACTCATGGGACATTCTGTTGTTAGCTTCAAAGATGGATATGATGCCATTGACCACTTGAGGGAACATGAGGCCAGCCTTGCATATATTGATGTAAAACTGCCCGGAATTGATGGTTTTCAAACACTTAAAAAGTTGCGAGAGATAGATCCAAAGCTGGCGGGTGTGATTATCTCGGGCAATAAGGTTGATGATCTCCTCGAATCTCCGGTAAAAGATGGAGTATATATAAGTCTGAAAAAGCCTTTCACCGTAGAGCAGATTGAAGAAATAAATAAGGCATATGAGAATATTCGAGGACCTTTAGAATTTATATATGATAATCCCTATAGGCTGGATGCCGAAAAGTTAGCTCAAACAAAAATTCTCATCGCTGATGATGAAAAGGAAATATTAAATGTGATATTAACTATTCTGGAGGACGAGAAATACTCTAATATTGATAAAGCACTCGATGGTGAGCAAGCCATATTGGAGTTCAATGAAAAAAAGCACGATTTAATCATCACTGATATTGTGATGCCTAAAAGAAATGGAATAGATGTATTAAGACATGTAAAGGCGGTTTCCCCCAACTCTCAAGTGATTATTATTACGGCAAATGCAGATAAAGATTCAGCGATTACAGCTGTTAAACTTGGGGCGTATGATTATATCGAGAAGCCTTTAGATCTCTATGCGCTTTCAAGAATTGTTAAACGTGCTATTGAAAAGAAACTCCTTCTTGACAGGGATTATGATGGAAAATGATTACGTTAGTCATAAGTTATGTTGGAAAGTTTCTGTTTTTCACCTTACTTGTTTATCGGGGAAAAGAGAGGGTTCCAAAACAGCCCCTTTTCCCTATTAAAACACTGAGAACCTCACCGCCCCTCTCTCTTCTCCTCGGCTTTTCCGTCACAATCCCACCCCCCTCTACTTCTCAACGGCAGCGTCAAACACCTCCCTGATTCTCTCAACACGCTTTCTGTTCACGCCCAGGTCGGAATAACCGACGCGGGACGCCGACCTCATGTGGATCGTGTTCCCCTTGTCGTCGAAATAGAATTCCACATCGTCCACAAAGCGAAAGATCAGCGACCTGAACTCCGCGTGTAGATAGTCGTTCGTCTTGGTAACGATTTTGGTTCTCCTCATCGATTCTATCACGGCTACAATCCTCTTCATCGCCTCCTCTTTCGTCCCGGTGTATTCAAGGGGCTTAACGTAGTGCGCCCTGTCTTCGCTCTGGGATGAGACGCAGTTCGGGGATCTGGGGCAGCGGGAGAGCTTACCGTCTTTCACTCCCAGTGCCGATGGGCGTGCCGCCATGCACCCGAAAATAAATAAGGCAAACAGAAGGGGCACCGCCGCTCGAATATCTATTTCCATATTAACGATCTCCTTTCCCTTTAATAGTCCGGTTTTCAAACAGCGCTACATCATATAGCGGGAGGGCCCCTCGAGGATCCCCCACTCGGTCTCCTCGTAATATTTTTTACAGAGGTCGACCGTGCTCCCCCTTCCATCTTCGGTCTTTTCCTTTACGTCCCTCGGGTTGGCGCCCACCTCCGCCCAGAAGAGATTCGCCCCCGCCATCGCCCCCACCGTGCACGGTTCGTGGGTGCAGTTTCCCATCACATCCCTCGATACGCCCAGGCGGGTTATCGCAACCATCTGCGCCATCCGAAGCTCGGAGATCATCCCGTACTTTTCGAGCTCGGTTCCCGGAATCCTAATCCTCCTGCCGGAGCCGCTGTAGGCCGGTTTAAAAGAGCTGGTCAAAAGAATCATCTCCGCTATCTCCTCGTTGGTGTGCTCGGGGCCCACCGGCTCGACGCAGGTCCCCACCGAAAGCCCCGCCTCCCTGAAGTTGTCGATGCTCTCAAGCCTCTTTTTAGGATTGATAGACGTGTCCGTTCCCTCCCTCAGCCGAAGGGCGTGGTACACCCCCTGAAATCCCGCCTCTTTCAGCTGAACCGACTGCTTCGGGGTCTTGTCCCCCACGTTTGCGATCAAGACCGTCTCCGGCTTGAGGCTTTTCCTGATCTCCCCCGATACCTCGAGAAACTCGCCGAAATCGTAATTGGCCGTAGTCATCGCATATACACAGTTCGTGCCTTCCGACTCCAGGAGCCTCGCATAATGTACCGCGTCTTCAACGGAGAGCTTTGAGCTCTCTTTGAAAACGTTGTTGATCTCGGCGAATGAGCAGAACTTGCAGTTTTTCGGGCACGGCGCGAGATTGAGAGCGAGCTGTGCGTGGACCTCCGCTTTGTTCCCGGTGAGCTCGCTGGAGATCCTTCTCGCCTCCGCCATGATCTCATAGCTATCTAAAGAATCCGGGGGGAGCGAGAGGAGCTCGGTGAGCTGCTCTTTCGAGAAAGGCTCGTTGTCCCTTGACCTCTTTACGGCATCGTTAATGTCCATATATCCGCCTCTCTTTTAAAATAGTTTGAAATGGAAGTATTCTATCACTTTTTGGACGAAAAAACACTATTTTAATAGTAGCTTTTATCATTTGTAAAAGAGTAGATTACATGGTAGAATTATCGAACAATAAGACACCGCGACCTGCAAAGTCTCATGGGAAAGACGGCCTTTAAGCCTTTAAGAGATAACGATGACGTTTAATTCCCGTGTGGCGATAAATCCGGGGATTCAATGACATGGGGGGAGGTATTTTAAACAAGACTCTCAGGGCCCCTGCGATCCTGCTCTTCTTCACAATGCTCACGCTCGGTCTTCTCCACCTCCCGATAAAAACAGGTTTCGCCGAAACCGACGAGGAAAATCTTGAATCCGTAAACAGGCTCTACGGCCTTTTCGCCCCGAAGACCACAGAGATCACCGTTACCGGGCTCCTCGAGCTGCAAAAGACGAATCGGGTCATCCTGGTGGACAACCGCACCCGAAAAGAGAGGGATGTATCGATGATCCCAGGGGCGATTGACGAGGCACTCTTTGAGGAGAGAATCGAAGATTACAGAACCGACGCGATCGTCGTCTACTGCACCATAGGGGTAAGGAGCGGGAGATATGTGAAGAGGTTGATAAAAGACGGGTACGACGCCTATAACCTCAAGGGTGGGATTCTGGCGTGGGCCCACGCCGGGGGGCGCTTTGTCGACAAGACCGGCAAGGAGACACGTCGAGTCCACGTCTACGGAAAGAGGTGGAATCTCCTGCCGAAGGGGTACGAGGGGATTTGGTAGCGGTCTCGCCCGGTCTTTTAGTAAATATTTTAGTAAATGAAATAACATGGGGAAGTGACATATGGAAAAAAGAGTAACGGATAGACTGTTGTTTTCGGCGTTTTTGATCGTCTCTATTTTCGGCCTTGTGATGTCCGCTCCCTCACGGTCTTCGGCGCAGGAGTTCGACACCGGCGACTACACATATATCCTAAACGCCTACGTGGATGATCGGGGGATGGTGGACTATCGGGGGCTCAAGGAGGACAGGGGACGTCTCGACACGTTTTCCCGCTCGATGGAGGAGCTAAAGCCGGAGTTCTTCAACTCGTGGACGAAAAGTGAAAAGATCGCCTTTTGGATCAACGCCTACAACTCCCTGACGCTCGTTGCCATAATCGATCACTATCCCATCAAGGCGTCGGCTGTCAGGTCCCTTGTCATACCCAAAAACAGCATCCTGCAGATACCGGGCGTCTGGACCGATCTTAAGTATCCCATGATGGGGGGCCAGATAACCCTCGACTCCATAGAGCACAAAAGGTTGAGACCTAATTTCAACGAGCCGAGGATTCACATGGCGCTGGTCTGCGCCGCAATGGGATGCCCGAGGCTCCTGAACAGGCCGTACAGCGGCGCCGAGCTCGACTCTCAGCTCGACGGCCAGACGAGAGATCTTCTCTCCAATAGAAAGAAGTTTCGGATAGATAGGGAGTCGGACACGGTCTACCTGTCGTCGATCTTCAAGTGGTTCGGGGAGGACTTCGTGGCGAGATACGGAACGGAAAAGCTCTTTTCGGGCCACAGCGTTGATGAGCGGGCCGTTCTAAATTTCATAAGCGGATACCTGGACAAAGCTTCGAGAGAGTATCTTATAAATAAAGAGTATAGGATCAGGTATCTTGACTACGACTGGACTCTGAACGAAAGGCAATAACCTTTAAAGGAAAAGCAATATGGACGGAAAAATGACGGAAAAAGGGAACGCCGGTGAAGGGGGGAAGGGGGGCGGGCTCCTAAAGCCCATCATTCTTATTGCAATCATACTCGCCCTCTTTATCCTGGTGCGGGTCTTCGGGATAGGGGACAGGCTCGGCGAGATCAAGGGATTCATAGAGAGGTTCGGCGCGTGGGGGCCGCTGGTATTTGTCGGCATCTACGTCGTAGCGACGGTGCTGGTGATTCCCGGCTCCCCCCTGAGCATCATCGCCGGCGCCATTTTCGGGTCTTTTGTGGGGGTTGTCGTTGTCATATTCGGCGCCACAATAGGCGCGAGCTTCGCCTTCCTTATAAGCCGCTACTTCGCCCGGGAGTCTGTCGCCGGCTGGATTTCAAGAAAGGAGTCATTCGCGAATTTGGACAGGATGACCGAAGAGCACGGCTCGGTAATCGTCGCCCTGACCCGCCTCGTGCCGATATTCCCCTTCAACCTCCTGAACTACGCCTTCGGGCTGACGAGGGTCCGATTTTTCACGTATGTCTTCTGGTCGTTCTTTTGTATGCTCCCCGGCACCATCATGTACGTAGTCGGCGCCGACCTGGTCTTTACGGCCATCGCAGAGGGGAGGGTGCCTCTATCTTTGATCGGAATCTTGGCTGTGGCGATCGTCTTTGTGACAGTGGTGGTTAGGTACGCGCGAAAAAGCCTACATGAAAAGGAGAGAAATGTGGAAATGGGAAGCGTTGGCGAGATTTCAACGAAAGCCGTGCCGGAGCTCTCGCCGAATGACGTCCACAATAAAACGCTCCTTTCAAACACCCACCCCATCGACTGGGTAAATCCGGTGCCGGAGCCTGTCTACAACCTCGTCGTCATCGGCGGGGGGACGGCTGGCCTGGTATGTGCCGCCGGGGCGGGGGGCCTGGGGGCTAAGGTCGCCCTTATCGAGGGCGGGCTTCTGGGGGGGGACTGCCTCAACAGCGGGTGCGTTCCCTCGAAGGCGATCATCAGATCATCCCGGTCGGCCGCCGACATCACGGACGCCAACAGGTTCGGGGTCAATCTGTCCGGCAAAGTCAACGTGGATTTTAGCGCCGTCATGGAGAGGATGCGAAGGCTCAGGGCGGATATCAGCGCCCACGACTCGGCAAGGCGGTTCTCAGAGGAGTTCGGAGTCCACGTCTTTCTGGGCGAGGGGAAATTCACGGGCCCCCGGACCGTTTCCGTCAACGGGGCGACCCTCTCCTTTAAAAGGGCGGTCATCGCCACCGGCACCAGGCCCGCAGAGCCGCCGATCAAGGGACTTAAAGAAGCCGGGTATTTGACCAACGAGACGATCTTCTCCCTGACAAGACGACCCGGTCACCTCGTGATAATCGGCGGTGGGCCCATCGGGTGCGAGCTCGCCCAGACTTTTCGTCGGCTCGGGTCGAAGGTCACGGTCGTGGAGATGGCGGACCAGTTTCTCATCCGTGAGGACAAGGACGCCGCCGACATTTTAAAGGAGGCCTTTGAAAGCGAAGGGATTAAGATCCTTTTGGGAACGGCGGTCAAGGAGGTCGCGAAAAAGGGCAAAAAGAAGATCGTAACCGTGGTAAAAGACGGTATTGAGAAAAATATTTCGGCAGATGAGATATTAGTGGGCGTCGGAAGGATCCCCAACGTGGAGGGCCTTAACCTCGAGGCCGCTGGGGTGAAATACAACAGGTTCGGTGTTATAGTTGACGACAGGCTCAGGACGTCGAACCGGCGCATCTACGGAGCCGGCGACGTCGCCATCCCCTACAAGTTCACGCACACGGCGGACGCCTCGGCGAGGATCGTCATCCAGAACGCCCTCTTTTTCGGCCGAAAGAGGCTGTCGGCCCTCACCGTCCCCTGGACGACCTACACCGACCCGGAGATCGCCCACGTGGGGATGTACGAGCGGGACGCCGAGGGCAAGGGCATTAAGGTTACCACCTTCAAACAGGAGTTGAGGGACGTGGACAGGGCGGTCCTGGACGGTGAAATGGGCGGATTCGTCAAGGTTCACGTCAGGGAGGGGACCGACAGGATCCTCGGGGCGACCATCGTGGCCAGGCACGCCGGGGAGATGATAAGCGAGATTACGGCGGCCATGAGGGCGGGCCTCGGTCTCGGCTCCCTCTCGTCGGTGATTCACCCCTACCCCACCCAGGCGGAGGCGATAAGGCAGTTAGGGGATAAATACAATCGAACCAAGCTCACGCCGATGGTAAAAAAGATATTCAAGGCGTGGCTTTCGTTGAACAGGTAATTTAAGTCCCCTTCGGATGGAAAAGACGATCGGTAGAAGAGAAGGCCAAAAAAGATATGAAGGGAGTCGTAAAATAAAGCGCCTGATCGTCTTCACGAAATACCCGACGCCCCACGGGGTAAAGACCCGCCTCGTCCCTAAGCTTGGGGGGGAGGGGGCGGCGAACATCCACCGGATGATGACGGAACACACGGTCGCAACCGCCCGGGCTTTCTCTGCTAACCATCCAGTTGAGATCGAGATCCGCCATTTCGGCGCAAGGGGGGGAAGGTTCAAAAAGTGGCTCTCACATTACTCCCAAGAATTGATATACCGCCCCCAGGGGAGGGGCGACCTGGGGAGAAGGATGGAGGGGGCGTTCGCCGAAGCTTTCAGGGACGGCGTCGATCACGCCCTCCTCTTCGGCGTAGACATCCCCCGCCTCACGCCGAAGATCATCGAGTCCGCCTTTAATATCCTCGAATCCTCCGATGTGGCGCTGGGCCCCGCGAAAGACGGCGGGTATTACCTCGTCGGGCTGAAAAGAGGGATGAAGCGGAAGGCTCTGAGAAGGCTCTTTTCCGGGATTCGGTGGGGAACTGACGGGGTGCTGGCGGAAACCGTAAAGGCCGCCCGAAGGGAGGGATTGAGCCTCGCCCTCCTCGACAGGCTGGCGGACGTGGACAGGCCGGAAGACCTTTCCCTCTGGGAGGAGGTGGAGAAAAAGACGGAGGCGTTCAATCCGAGTCGAATCTCCATAGTAATTCCGACGCTGAACGAGGCGGAAAATATCGCAAAGACGATCGGTTCGGCCGGAAGAGTGAAAAACGTCGAGATCATCGTCACCGACGGAGGAAGCACGGACGACACGATAAGAATCGCCCGATCCATTGGGGCGAAGGTAATCGAAAGCTCTCCACCGAGGGGAAGGCAGCTGAACGACGGGGCGAGGGCCGCCTCCGGCGACGTCCTGCTGTTTCTCCACGCGGACACGATCCTCCCCGAACGATACGACCGGGAGATATTTTGCATCATGAAAAACCCCGGGGTCTCGCTGGGGGCTTTTCGTCTGGGGATAGGGGGAAGGGGGCTTCTCCTTAGGCTCGTCTCCTTTAACGCAAATATAAGATCGCGCCTTTTCGGGCTCCCCTACGGCGATCAGGGATTCTTCCTGTCGAGGCGCCTCTTCGAGGGCGTCGGCGGTTTTTTGGAGATCCCGATCATGGAGGACTACGAGCTGGCGGGAAGGCTCAAAAAGATCGGCGACGTTATCATCGCGAGATGTCCCGTGACAACCTCGAAAAGGAGGTGGGAGCGTCTCGGTGTGATCAGGACTACCGCGATAAACCAGATTGTAGTTTTGGGATACCACCTTGGGATATCGCCTGAACGTCTCTCAAAATGGTATAATCGGAAGAGGGGGATCGAGGCAAAAGATAAAATAAAGTGAGGAACTAATTACTATGACAAATGAGGCAACTATCAGGCTCGGATTTTTTTTCGGGGTATTTATACTCTTTGCGGTTTTGGAGATGATAATCCCCCGGAGGGCCCTCAGGGCGTCCAAGGGGGGCCGGTGGACGGCGAACATCGGGATTACGATGGTGGATACGGCCCTTGTGAGGCTCATCTTCAGCTCGGGTGCCGTGGGAGTCGCAATCTTCGTCTCCGGGCGGAACCTGGGGATCTTAAACATGATCGAGATTCCGTACTGGGCGGCCGTGGTGATCTCGGTGGTCGTCCTCGACCTCGTTATATACCTCCAGCACGTCATGTTTCACACAATCCCCCTCCTCTGGCGGCTTCACCGGATGCACCACACCGACCTGGACATCGACGTCACCAGCGGGACCCGCTTTCATCCATTGGAGATCGTGCTTTCTATGGGGATAAAGATCGGGGCGATCTTCTTTCTTGGGGCGCCGCCCCTATCCGTCCTGATCTTCGAGGTCGTTCTCAACGCCGCATCTATGTTCAACCACAGCAATATCTATATCCCGATCGAGCTTGACCGAATACTTCGGCTGTTGGTTGTGACGCCGGACATGCACCGGGTCCATCACTCGGTCATAATCAAGGAGTTCAACTCAAATTTCGGCTTCAGCGTCTCCTGGTGGGATCGGCTCCTTGGAACATACCGCCCCCAGCCGAAGATGGGGCATAATGATATGAAGATAGGGCTGGCTATGATAAGGGATGAGAGGAAGCTGTCGCTTTTTCATCTCCTGGTGCAGCCCTTCGGCAGAAAGTAGGGTCGTTCGATTTCAGGTGGTCTATCTTTTCTAATAATTTCATGTCTATTCCAACCGTTTCCCCCTTGCGGGCAGAGCTAAGAGATGTCTTGTTTTGCTTTTTATGTTTTTAACAATCTATCCCATTCAGCCGAACCAATGCTTTCAACGGCTTACGAGTTTTCGCAATCCCCTAAATTTGGGTGTTAAAAAAAAGAGTTGTTTATTTCAGTTAATTCCTCTATAATTCATCTGCAAAATCTCTTAAAATTGCAGATAAAAAATTTTAGATCGGAAAAGTGGAAGTGGAAGAAGCTGCAAAGAAGCAAAAAACACCTGACTGGATGACCCCCGATTGGGAGAATCAGAGCCAGAGAGAGGAGATTGCGAACAGCATCGTGCACGGTATCGGCGCGGCGTTGAGCATCGCCGGATTGGTGATACTGGTGGTATTTGCAAGTCTCCGCGGCGACGCGTGGCGCGTTGTGAGCTTCAGCATATACGGTGCAACGCTGATAGTTCTATACAGCGTCTCCACGCTGTTTCACGGATTCAGAAAACCCAAGATAAAGCGCTTTTTTCGCCTCCTCGACCTCTCCGCAATTTATCTCCTGATCGCCGGCTCCTACACACCTTTAACCCTTGTTTCAATGCGGGGTCCCTGGGGGTGGACACTCTTCGGTGTGATCTGGGGATTGGCCATAGTCGGGATTGTTTTTAAAATGATATTTCGGGACCGTTTCGAGCTCGTTTCTTTTGGAATCTACATCATGATGGGTTGGTTGATACTCATTGCCATCAAGCCCATGCTCGAAATGCTGCCTCCCGGTATGGTGCTTTGGTTGTTTATCGGCGGAGCAAGCTACATGCTGGGGCTGCTCTTCTATATTCTCAGGAAAATCCCGTTTCATCACACACTGTGGCATCTTTTTGTTTTAGGTGGAAGCATTTCCCATTTCTTGGGGATGCTCTTCTATTTGACGAAGAAGTAGTGATAATTGAATAAAAAACAGATTGTTATTGAGCATTTCAGTACAATATAGGGCAAATAAGAGAATGTAAAATGTCCCGAAGGGGCGCTCAATTAAGAATTATGCAATGGTAGAAATCCTTTATCGTCAAACATAGCCTGTTCGTATATCAGTGAATCGATCTTCGAATCCTATTTACCCGCGCATGCATTCATTAAAGGTTATTGAAACTCTTATCGTTTTTTCCTTTGAGCATATAGGTCTTGCAGGGTTTTTGTTTGACCAAATTTGCGGGGTCGAAAACCCGGATCTGATTGACAGAGACCGACAAAGGGGATCTACATATACGCTAATGGTTTTCCCTTGACAAATTCCCTTCCCCCATATATTATAATTTCCGCAAGGGGGGGGCGGCTGGATTATCGAAGCGGTCATGAGAGCCCCGGTAACAATGATTGGGTTATACATAATGAGCAAGGCCTTTATTTCGACCGTCGGCGGCGTGATAGAGGTTTTTTTACGCCGATGTGTCAGCAGGTGGATCACATATAAATATTTAGATCCGGGGCCTCAAGCGGCAGGTTTCCTTACACATAGTCCAAAAAACTGTCTACAAAGGATTCAACATAGTTTCGGCCGGGGTAACGATAAGATCGATAAATGAAGCGAGCAGGTAAAATATTCTGAGGAGTCGTATCGTTGAAAAACGGTGATAATATAGAAAACGGACACCTCCTTTCGTCAGACGAGGTCTTCGATATTCTTGGGTCTTCCCCTCGAGGTCTTTCCAGTGAAGAGGCGGCCCTGCGCCTTGAGAGGTACGGGCCAAACGAGCTTAAGGAGAGGAAGAAAAAGCACCCCTTCGTGATGTTCTTCAACCAGTTCACCGACTTTATGATCATAGTTCTGATCGCCGCCGCCGTTGTCGCGGGATTTATCGGCGAGGCCTCCGATGCAATCGCCATCGTCGTAATCGTCGTTTTGAACGCCGTGGTGGGATTTGTTCAGGAGTATCGCGCGGAAAAGGCGATGGAGGCGCTCAAGAAAATGGCCTCTTCCGCAGCAACGGTGTTGAGAAACGGGATTCCGGCGACAGTCCCGGCCTCCGATCTCGTCCCCGGCGATACGGTCGTGCTTGAGGCGGGAAATATCATCCCCGCAGACATGCGGCTTTCCGAGGCGTTCCGACTGAAGATAGAAGAGGCGGCCCTCACCGGCGAGTCGGTTCCGGTAGAAAAGGAGACCGATCCGTTAAACGAGGCGGATATCCCCCTCGGTGACAGAAAAAACATGGCTTACAGGGGTACGTTTGCGACCTACGGCCGCGGCACGGGGATCGTTGTTGCAACCGGCATGAATACGGAGATCGGCAAGATCGCCACGATGCTCCAGAGCGAGGAAGAGGTAAAAACACCCCTCCAGAAGAGGCTCAACCGTCTGGGCAGGAGGCTTGCGATCGCCGTGCTCGTCATCTGCGCGGTCGTCTTCTCCGCAGGAGTTGCGAGGGGGGAGCCGATCATGACCATGCTGCTCACGGCGATATCTCTGGCGGTGGCCGCAATTCCCGAGGCTTTGCCTGCGGTCGTCACGATCTCCTTGGCGATAAGCGCCCGAAAGATGGTCAAGCAAAATGTCTTGATACGAAAGCTCCCGGCGGTGGAGACCCTCGGCTCCGTAACCTATATCTGCTCCGACAAGACCGGCACCCTCACCATGAATAAGATGGTGGTGGAAGAGGTATATGTTGACGGCCGAACGGTCTCAAGGGACAATTTCAGCTGCGAAAACCTCCTATTAGGCGGGGACGACATCCTCGTCAAGGCGATGGTACTGAGCAACGATGCAAGCAAAGACAAGGACGGAAAGATATTGGGTGATCCTACGGAAACGGCCCTTTTTGCGGTCGGCGAGAAATGCGGCATCGTAAAGACCTTGCTGGAGCAGGCTTATCCGAGGGTCGCGGAGATACCCTTCGATTCCGAGAGAAAGTGCATGACCACGATTCATCAGGACGCAAAAGAGGGCTTCATCTCTTTTACGAAGGGCGCCCTCGAAGTGATGATCGAGCGATCAGATTATATGCTCACACCCGAAGGGAAAGTCCCCATCGATAAAAAGAAAATCGTTGAGGCGGGTGATCGGATGGCGGATGAGGGCCTGAGGACACTGGGTATCTGTATGCGAAAGTGGGAGAGGCTTCCGGATGATATTTCGTCGGAGGTCGTAGAATCGGGGCTGACCATCCTCGGGATAGCCGGTCTTATGGACCCGCTCAGGGAGGAGGCAAAAGTAGCGGTTGGTCTGTGCAGAACGGCGGGCATCAAGCCCGTGATGATCACCGGCGACCATCCTCTGACAGCCAAAACGGTGGCAAAGAGACTCGGGATAATGGGAGACGATTCGGGAGCGGCCTTAACGGGCCCGGAGCTCGAAAAGCTGTCCCTTACTGATTTCGAGAAGCGCGTCGAGGACGTGCGTGTCTATTCGAGGGTGGCCCCGGAGCAGAAGCTCAAGATCATAAAGGGACTTCAGGACAAGGGGCAGTACGTCGCCATGACGGGAGACGGGGTCAATGACGCGCCGGCGCTCAGGAGGGCCGATATCGGAGTCGCCATGGGTGTTACCGGAACGGACGTATCGAAAGAGGCCGCCCACATGATCCTTCTCGACGACAATTTTGCGACCATCGTAAAGGCGGTGAAAGAGGGGAGGCGGATATTCGACAATATCAGAAAATTTATACGGTACTCCCTGACGAGCAACTCCGGGGAGATATGGACACTGTTTCTCGCGCCGTTTCTGGGCCTCCCGATTCCCCTTTTGCCGATCCACATATTATGGATAAATCTGGTGACGGACGGCCTTCCCGGGCTCGCGCTGGCCGTCGAGCCGGCGGAAAAGGAAATTATGCAGAGACCGCCGAGGCATCCCCAGGAGAGCGTGTTCGCCCAGGGAGTGGGCGTCGACGCCGTTTGGGTGGGGCTTCTGATGGGCATTGTATGTCTGGCCACCCAGGCATGGGCCATTAGGATTGGGGACACCCACTGGCAGACGATGGTGTTCACCGTCCTCTGCCTCAGCCAGCTGGGGCTTTCCCTGGCGATTAGGTCGGAGCGGGAGTCGTTTTTCGTCCAGGGGATCTTCACAAACAAGCCGCTGATCGGCGCGCTGGTTTTGACCGTAGCCCTTCAGCTGGCGACCATCTATGTACCGTTTTTAAACCCCTTTTTCCACACGGCTCCGCTGACGTTCTATGAGCTGATTATTACGCTTCTCCTTTCATCGGTCGTATTCGTGGCGGTGGAGATAGAGAAATTCGTCTTGAGGAGAAAACGGCACCCGGCATATGCCCTTCAAGCGCAGACCAAGTAGAGGGCCGTACGTAAGGAGATACCGGCCGCCCGTTTTTTAAGATGACAGGGAGGCCAATTCCCTTTCGGCTTCATATTCTCACCGATGGTTCTTCCGATCGATTAGTCAAGCCTTGAGCACAAGGATCACGTGGGGAGCCGGAGCCTTTTTATAAAACGGCATTTTTTAACTTAATCGGCTGTTTAAGGCGTAAAAACAGTGTCCACGCCGATTCACAAAAGACCTAAATCAACTGCGTAATTTAAAAAAGCGGCTGTTTTCAGCTTCATTTCAACTATTTAGGCTAATCCCCCGTAAATGACCGGTGGTCATTGGTTTACAGCATCAGTCTCGCTCTAGATATAGAAATAATCTCCAAAGCTCAACTGTTTTAACAAAAAACCTTTCTTAATCCTCCATCCCCAATTAATGTATCGAGAGGGGGTAGTTTCCGTACTCGTTTACCGCCTCCAACATCCACCGTATGTTCTGCAACTTTATGTCGGAGTGGGAGTTGCACGGCCCGAGCATGATGTTCCCTTTCTTCCCCCCCTTCTTGATGGAGTCCCTGACGTTCTCAAACACGTCCTCCTTCGTCCCGTGGGAGAGGGCGTGGGCTATATCGAGGTGTCCGCAGAGGGTCAGCTTCTCCCCGATCTCTTTCCTCACATCGGCAAGGTCCACGTTCGCGGTCGGCTCCAGGGCGTGCTGGCCGTCAAAGCCCCAATCTACGAAGTACTTGAGGAGGGGGATCGTGTTGCCGTCGGTGTGGATGATCATCTTAACGCCCTTGTCGTGGGCGCGCTTTGTGATCTCACGGAACGCGTCGCCGAAGAGCTCCTCCATCATCTTAGGATTCAGCATCGGCCCAGATTTGTAGGCCATGTCGTCGGTGTACACTATTCCCTTAAGGCCCGCATCAACGGAAGCGTCGACGCACTGAAAATATATTATTTTGTTGTATTCAACGGCCTCTTCGATGAAGGCACGATCCCTTTTAAGGATCCGTACAAATTTCTCGAACCCGAACGGCTGCCACATGTTTTCGAATATCCCGAAAAGGTTGGAGCCGAAGAGGTAGATGTCTTTCCCGAACTCCCGGTTGATCAGCTCGTTGAACTTGAACATTTTCTCCGGCATGGCCTCCCATCTCTTCTTGTTGAAGCGCCTCCAGTCATCCGGCGTCTCGAACGTCCCCCTGATATACATAGGGACGTCCATATTGCCGTGACCGTCGTCGACGATCTTGTAGAGGCGACCGCCGAAGATGTCGGTCATCTCCTTGGAGTCCTTGAAGAGAAAGATATTGGCGTAAAGGGCCCACGTGGCGTCAAAGCCCATCTTGACATCAGATTCAAGTTTTTTAAGCATAAACTCCCTCACGTCGCGCTCGAATACGCCCATCTGATTGAGCAAAGGGGCGGTGATATCGATGATCTTTGCGGTGATTGGGTTTGTAATGAACCTGTAGGAGTTGACGGGCACTTCGCCAAGGGAGTCGTAAATGTATTTCTGCACATCCATACACGAGATGGTCGGGACCCTGTCGGGAACTTCATGATTAAGGACAGTTTTCACTCTTTCAATCTTATCCATGATTCACCTTAAAAAAAATAAAACATTTTATATAATCAAACAAGCGATTACAATAAATTGAAAGAAATCAAGTGTGCCTTTATACATCTTCCCAAACGGTTCATAAAACTCGTTTATGATCTCTGTATGTCGTCTGTCCTTGAAAAATATCCTGCCTTTTTAAAAAGGCCATTTACATATTTTCTATGATTGGTCAGCGGTGTTGTCTGAAGAGGTGTCGGTAGAAGAGGAATCGAATGCGATTCAATATTAGCTTGAGATTACTCTATATTTGAAGGGGTTGGTTGTCAAGATAAATGTTTTTGATAAAAGGAGTTTTTGGTAATTTATTATAGAGAAGTAATATTTAAAATGGCTTAATTATAATTGCAATATTTACAATCGCAAATACTATTTGATGAAACATTTAAATATCCTTTGCCCTTACATCGATTTAAGAAGATACAAGCCAAAATCCCAACGAGCCCATAAAATCATCTCAATCCCTGAAGAACCACCTCTTGGCCACTATCTCCCTTCTCCCAAAGGAGCCCCCTAAAGCGATTCTCCTTAGAAGCCCTATAACACTTTTGGGGATTAACGGAGCGATGGACAAAAACAGGGGCGAATAGGGCCTGCCAAATCTGGAGTATATCCGCTTTCTATATACGGAGAGGTTTTCTGCGGAGTAGTTGCCTCCGGCATCGATGATCGTCCTTGCCGCGGCCAGCCCCGAGAATATCGCCGGCCCTATCCCCTCCCCGGTCATGTTGTAGGCCACCCCGGCCGAATCCCCAACGAGGATTACGCGATCCGACACCAGCCTTCTTGGAGCGACCTTAAACAGCTTATACGCATGTCCCGAGAACTTCGACAGCGGGTACCTGCCAGGATCGGGGAGCCTCCCCAGATCGCCAAGCCTCTTTAAGAGGCGTTCCTTGTGTGAGTTTACGTCCTTCGGGGAGGTGGAGCCGACCCCGATATTCAGATACTCCCCCTTGGGGAAATACCAGCCGTAGCCGGAAAAATCTTCGTTGAAGACGATCTCCGGTGTGTCAGGATTCGGGGTGAGGCCCATTATCGTTTCTTTATCGAGTCTGGTCTCCGATACCACAGCCGCCACCGCTTTTTCGTTGGTGCCTTCTTCGCCGAATCTCTTCGCCACGGGGCAGAAGTGCCCCCCGGCCCCGATAATTACCTTCGCCTTGAGGGAGCCGTTGATCACCACGCCGTGGCCGTCTCTCTCGACGGAGGAGACGCGGACTCCCTCCTTGAGCGCTGCCCCCCGCATCCTTTTTACGAGAAACGAGTCGAACTCGGACCTGATTATGCCGTAACCCATCGTCCTCTTGAACTCAACCTCCCTCGGCACACCTTTCAGGTCCCACACTACGAGGGATGAGAACGAAATCAGCGTCCCGCTCTTCATATATTCTTGGGGGGATATCCCGGTCAGCTCGAAGACCAGGGGCGATATCCAGCCGGCGCACGGCTTTTCCCTCGGGAAGGTGTCTTTATCCACCACCAGGACGTTAAGTCCATGAGACGCAAGGGCACCGGCGGCGATTGCGCCGGCCGGCCCCGCTCCCACAACAATTACATCGTGTAGTTCCATTTCGGGGCTTCAAGATCGGGCAGATATAAGGATTCTCTCGTCATCTCTTCGCGGTTATCGGGTCCGTTGGTAAAGATAATCTGGTAGAGGGAGAGTCCCCCGCACTTGAAGCTGACCGACGAGGAGTTGAGGTAGAGGCGCCACATCCTAATAAACTTTTCGTCGAACATATCACCGACCTTGTCCAGGCAATTCTCGAACCTCTCCGCCCAATGGTCGAGGGTCCTCGCATAATGGAGCCTCAGGTTTTCAATATCCCTCACGACAAGGCCCTTCTCCTCAAAGGGGGAGAGTACCTCGGAGAGGGAGGGGGAGTATCCGCCGGGGAAGATATATTTATATATCCACGAATTTCCCCTCTTCGGGGTGACCTTGCCTATAAAGTGGACGATTCCCTTTCCCTCCTCCTTTAAGGTCCTCTTGATCAAATCCGTAAAGACCCGGTAGTTCTCCTTTCCCACGTGCTCGATCATGCCGATGGATATGAACTTATCGTAGCTCCCCTTTGCGTTTCTGTAGTCGTCGTCGATAAAATCTACGAGCCCCTCCACCTCCTCCTCTTCCGCGAGCCTTCGGGCGTAGCTTACCTGCTCTCTGGAGATGTTATATGCGGTGACCCTGACGCCGTAGTTTTTTGCGGCGTGAACGGCAAGCCCCCCCCAGCCGCACCCGGTCTCCAAGACCTCCTCCCCCTCCTTCAGATCGACCTTTTTACAGACGTGATCCATCTTGTCTATCTGGGACGAGTCCAGATCCACGTCGGTGTCTTTGAAGTAGGAGCATGTGTACTGGAGGTTCTTGTCGAGCCAGAGCCTGTAGAAGTCGTTTCCGATGTCGTAGTGGTGCGAGATATTTTTTCTCGAACCGGAGAGGGTGTTTCTCCTTCTCAGCGAGGCGATAAAATCGGAGAGGTTCGTCAGGTGCTTGAGAGCAGGATTCGATAAATCCACCCTGTAGGGTATGGTGAGGAGCTCCTGAAGGTCTCCCTCGATCTCTATATTCCCGTCTGTGTAGCCCTCACAGAATCCCATGCCGAGGCCGAATACGAATCTCATCATGGCCCTGGGTGAGTTGAAGGTGATTTTGTGTCTCGCCGCCCCACCGCCGAACTTCTTTTCTTCACCGTCCCAGTAGGCCACCTCTATGGGGATATCGGCTTCCTTGAGGAGTCTTTCTATAATTTCCCTTATAAACTTCATCGGCATCTCCTCTATTCGATAATTGTTTCACGAAAATCACAAATTTAGTGATATTGTACAACTTTACGTGGAGATATGCAATCGTCTTGATGACGTAGTGAAGTGTAACTGCCCACTCGTTTATGGCGGGGCATCGCGGGGTTTGAGTATAAATATCGGGATAAATATCGGCCCTTTAATATTTTTTGCAGCGGTTTGCGGCGGATCGGACAGGGATCAGAGCTGTCCGAGAGTAGAATCTCGATTGAAAAGACAAGACAAGATTATATCGTAAATCACGCGGAAGTCACGCCTCCGGCGGTTCCCGTTGGCCGTATTATATCACCGTTGAAATCTGAGCGGCTTCCATTGTCATCAGATCACTCGGCGTGGTGCTTGATGACCACTCCCTCGGATATGTAAATTGTGTCCTCGCAGATGTTCGTCGAGAGGTCGCCGATCCTCTCCAAATTTCGTGAGATTCTAAGCAGATGAAGGGAGCGTTCTATAGTGTTTGTGTCGGCGGACATAAACGTGATAAGCTCCCTCAGGACCTGCTCGCCGAGGGCGTCGACATCGTTGTCCCGCTCGCACACGTTTCGTGCCAGCTCCGTGTCTTCGTCGGTGAAGGCGCGGAGGCTTTCCTTAAGCATATTTATTGAGAGCTCGGCCATCCTCGGGATATCGATGAGCGGTTTTACCGCCGGCCTCGCGATAAGAAACAGGGAGCTTTCCGCGATGTTCACCGCGTGGTCGCCGATTCGCTCCAGGTCGTTGTTCATCTGCATCGCCATCAGGATGGTTCGAAGCTCCTTTACCTTCGGTTGGTATTGCGCGATGAGACCGACACACGTCTCGTCGATTTCAATCTCGAACTTGTTGGCTTTAGGTTCGTGTTGGTCGATAACCACCTTGAGGAGCTGACCGTCTTTCTTCAGAAGGCCCGAGATGCTGTCTTCGATCATCCTCTCCGCCAGGGAGGCGAACTCGATAAGCTCTCTCTTTAAGGTAAGAATTTTTTCTTTTATTATCATTTTTCTCCTACCCAAATTTACCGGTTAAATATTCTTCGGTCTTTGTATTGTCGGGAGCTATAAACATCTTTTGCGTATCGCCGAATTCGATGAGCTCGCCGAGATACATAAAGGCAGTGAAATCGGACACACGGGCGGCCTGGGCCGTGTTGTGGGTGACGATCAAAATCGTGACAGTGTCCTTGAGCTCCACGATAAGCTCCTCTATCCTCGAGGTCGCCTTCGGATCGAGGGCCGATGTGGGCTCGTCCAGAAGGATCACCTCCGGCTTCATGGCCAGGGCCCTGGCGATGCAGAGACGCTGCTGCTGACCGCCGGAGAGAAAAGACCCCTTCCGGTGAAGGATATCCTTGACCTCGTCCCACAGGGCCGACTTCTTGAGAGAATCCTCGACGATGATGTTCAAATCATCCTTCGGCAGTCTCAATCCGTTCAGCTTGTAGCCGGCAATCACGTTTTCGTAAATACTCATCGTCGGAAAGGGATTCGGGCGCTGGAAGACCATCCCGATCTTCCTCCTGACCAGGATCGGATTGAGATCGGAGATGTTTTCTTCTTTGAGATAGACTTTTCCCGTGATTGTAGCTCCGGCGATCAGCTCGTGCATTCGATTGATGCAGCGAATGAGGGTTGTCTTCCCGCATCCGGAGGGACCCATTATCGCCGTCACCTTCTTTTCCGGGAATGAAATGTCGATGTCCTTCAGGACTTTTTCCTTTCCGAAAAAGGCGGAAAGCTTTTCTGTTTTTAGAATTGTTTTGTTCATCGTCTTGCCAGAATCTTAGTAATAAAATTGAGGGCAAATAAGAAAACGACCAGTATGAAGGAGGCCCCCCACGCGGCGGTGTGCCATTCCTTGTAAGGGCTCGTCGCATAGATGTAAATCATATGTGGGAGCGTCTCGGTCGGCTTGAATATGTTGAGGTTCATGAAGGGATTCCCGAAGGAGGTAAATAGGAGCGGCGCCGTCTCGCCGGCGATTCGGGCTACGCTCAAGAGGATGCCGGTCATAATCCCACTGAAGCCGGCGGGAACTATTACCTTGATTATCGTCCGGTAGTAAGGGACGCCGAGCGCCAGCGACGCCTCCCGGAGCGTATCCGGTATGAGCCCGAGGGTCTCCTCGGTGGAGCGAATGATGACCGGAAGCATCATGATCGCCAGGGCCACCCCCCCGGAGAGGGCCGAGAAGCTCCCGAACGTCAACACTATCCAGAGGTATCCGACGATGCCCAGGACGATCGACGGGACACCCATCAAGACCTCGACACATATCCTGACCACCTCGGCGAGCTTCGAGGTCCGGTACTCGTAGAGGAATATGCCTGTCAGAACCCCGACCGGTACGGCCATTATCGATGAGATGAGAATTATGATGAAGGTCCCCACTATAGCGTTGGCGATACCGCCCCCCTCCTCTCCCACGGGGGCCGGGAGCGATACGAGAAAGTCCCAGTTGATCGCGGAGATCCCGTTGATTACAATGTGAAGAATGATCAAAAACAGGGGAACGATGATGATAAACGAGAGGAAGACAACGATCCCCTGAAAGATTTTGTTTGCCGCTATACGAAATCGTGTATTTCCCATAAGTCTCACCTAAGTCACGCTCGTCTTTCTGATAATTATTCTGCCTATCAGGTTGATTATCATGGTGAGCAGAAAGAGTATCAGGCCGATCTCGATAATTGCCGAGAGGTAGAGCTCTTCGGTCGTCTCGGCGAAATCGTTGGCGATGAGACTGGCCATTGTGTTGCCGGGGCTGAAGATCCCTTTCGGTATCTTGTTCTGGTTTCCTATGAGCATCGTGACCGCCATTGTCTCCCCCAGCGCGCGGCCCAGAGAGAGGATAATCCCTGCGAAGATCCCGGAGCGGGCGTAGGGGAGGATAACTTTTCTGATTACCTCGAATCTCGTGGCACCGAGGGAGTAGGCGGCCTCCTTCAGGTCGTCGGGAACCAGCTGGATCACCTCCCTCCCGATGGACGCCGAGTAGGGAAGTATCATGATCGTCAGGATGATGGATGATGTGAAAATCCCCACGCCGTAGGGGGCAATGCCGAGGGAGAGCTGGATTTTTTGAACTATCGGAACGAGGACGAAAATCCCCCAGAACCCGTATATGATCGAGGGCATTCCCGCCAACAACTCCACGGAGCTCTTCAAAAACGCCGGAACGGCCCCCTCCCTGAAATACTCACCTAAAAAAAGGGCGATGGAGAGGGAAAAGGGAATCGAGAGCAGGAGCGCGAAAAACGACGTGTAAAGGGTGCCGATGATGAAGGGAAGGGCGCCCAGCTCGCCTTTCGTGGGCTTCCAGACCTTCCCGAAAACGAATCCGAAACCGTATTCTTTTATCGACGGTAGGGAGTTTAGGGGAAGCGTGATCAAAAAGCCGAGGAGCAGAAGAAGGATGACAATCGCCGCCGAATAGAGAAGACCCCTGAAGACTTTTTCCTTTAGGGTGAAAGCATCTTTTTCCTGTCTGCTTTTCTTGCCGGCCATATTAAACATATTAATTTTAATATTGGAATAGTATTATCATATTACAAAATAGTTTAGGAAAAAACCGCCGCGATCAAATATTAAAGCTGGGGTGAGGACCGAGGTCCCCACCTCCAGGATACTCTCATGTCGCCGCCTTATTTTAAAATCGGTTTTCCGCCATAGGTTACGGATTTGAGAATCGCTTCGACCTTCTTTACCATGTCGTCGGACAGGGGCGCGTAGTTCAGCGCGGTCGTATGCACCTGACCGTCATGGGACACCCACCAGAGTAGATCCAGGAGGGCCTTAGCCTGCTCAAAAGACCTTCCTTTATAGTTCTGCTCCTTGTAGAGGATGATCCAGGTGAGAGCCGCAATCGGATAACCATCGGGTGCCGCGGTATCGGAGATGTAGGTCCTGGTATCCGCCGGTATGTCGCTCGGGATTGCGAGGCTGGTGGACTTAACAGTGGGAAGGATAAATTTGCCGCTCTTGTTTTCAAGAGCCGCCACGGGCATGTCGTTTTCGAGGGCATAGGCCAGCTCCACGTATCCTATGGATCCCGGCGTCTGCTTGATCAATCCCGCTACGCCGGCGTTCTTCGGGGCGCCCAGGCCGGCCGGCCATTCCACCGTCTTACCGGAGCCGACCTCATCGGCCCACTCCTTATCGATCTGTGTCAAATAACCGGTGAAGTTCTTTGTGGTCCCGCTCTTGTCGGAGCGATGGACGATTAGAATATCCGTTTTCGGAAGATTCGCCTTGGGGTTCAGCTTCGCGATTGCGGGATCGTTCCACTTGGTGATATTGGCCAGAAAGATGTCGGCCAGCACCTCCTGGGAGAGCTTTATTGTCGGATTTCCGGGGAGGTTGTAGGTCACCACCACGGCCCCGAGGCACGTCGGTATGTGCACGATTTTAGCGGGTGCGGCCGCTATATCCTTATCGCTCATGTAAGCATCGGTACCGCCGAACTCGGTTACCTTTTTCAGCAACTGCTTTATACCGGTTCCGGACCCCACACCCTGATAGTTTACCTTAACGCCGAACTCCTTGTTATAGGCGCTGAACATCTTTGTGTAAACCGGCAGGGGGAAGGTAGCGCCCGCCCCGATTATTTCGGTACCCGCCGCCGTGAGCGGAAGCGAAAGCCCCAGGGTAAGGGCAAATACCATGAGTATCATCGTCGTCTTTTTCATTTAAATCCTCCTTAGAGATTTGATATATACGATGAAGCCAAATCATCGCTTATCGTTAAAGTAAAATAGTGTTTCTCTGTGAGGCTCAAATAAAGATTGTGTAAATTCTGTGTAAATTTTTTCTGGGCTGAAGGAGCGGGAGCTATTTGCGTTTTCCCGCGGGGAGCTTAACTGTAAAGATAGTTCCGGATCCCTTGATACTGTTTACATCAATGATACCGTTGTGGAGGAGTACTATATATTTCACGATGGAAAGGCCCAGGCCGGTGCCGCCCAGCCTGCGGGAGCGGGACTTGTCGGCACGGTAGAATCGCTCGAAAATCCGTGGGAGGTCTTTATCAGGAATTCCAATGCCAGTATCGGAGACGCTCAACGTGAACCAGCCGTCAACTGTTTTTGTCGATATCTTGATCTCGCCCTCATTGGTGTATTTCACCGCATTGTCTATAAGATTTATTATCATCTGCTCCATCTGGAAGGGGTCCGCCGTAATAACGGTTTTCTTGTTTTCGAGGGTGGTGACCAGCGTAATCCCCTTTTCATTTATTTGGGTTTCAAAGATGGAGATGACATCCAAGATGATTCGGTTGATGTTTACCCGCTCCAGCGTCGGCAGGATACTCCGCTCCTCCAGCTCCGACAGGTGCGAAATGTCCCCGACGATGCTGATGAGCCTCTCCGTATTTCTCTTGATGATATTAAAATAATGAGCGTTTTTTTTGTCCGATATTTTTCCCATCGTCTCCAAGAAGCCCTTGATGGCGGTCAACGGGGTCTTCAATTCGTGGGAGATATTGGTAACAAACTCTTTCTTTACGGCCTCGAGGGTTTTGATGTCGGTTATATCGTGAAATGTCAGGACGATCTCGTCCTTGGAAGTTACGTAGGCAGCACCCACGTGAAATACCCTTTCATCAAAGACCATCTCCCGATGGGTCGAACCTCTTTTCACCTGGGCCTCTTTTACAATTTCATCGAGCCCCGGTTTTCTCATTGTCTCCCAAAAATAGGTTCCAATAGGGGAATCGATGCCCGCAATTGTCTGAAAGCTCTCGTTGGTCAACATGATCTTCCCGTCACGATCGAGGACGATGATTCCCTCCTCGATGGAGGAGATTATGCTGAAAAGCTCATCCTTTTGGTGTGTCAATTCGGTAAAAAGAGTGTCGATCCGCTCGGCCATATAATTGAAGCGGTTCGCCAATTTCCCGAGCTCGTCTCTTTGCTTGAGAAATACACGCGCCTTAAAATCGCCGTCGGCCACCTTCTGGGCGGTTTTTTCTATCTCCCTCACCGGTTTGGAAAGGGCGTGTGAAAAGAGAAGCGCCCCGACAAGGGAAACCAGTACGATCCCCATAACGATGTAAAAAATCCTCTTTTGCAGCTCACCGATGAGGACGTCGATGTGGCTCAAGAAAAGACTTACGCGGACAACACCCAGGACAGAGCCGCCGTCTGATATGGGAACCGCAACGTAGAGCATGTTTTTTTTGAGGGTATCGCTGAAGCGAATCGAAGACCCGATATCCCCCTTCAATGCCAATATGATTTCATGGCGGTCGCTGTGGTTTTCCATGGTGCCCGGCTCTTCATCCGAATCGCCCAGGACAACACCGTCCGGGTCGATAACGGTGATTCTCGTTTCAATGTTCTCTCTCAGATCTTTTACCACTCTGTCGATGTCGTCGGTACGGCTTTCCTTTATCAGGGGAAGTATCTGCGGCCGTATGACAAAGGCGAGCTCTTTTAATTCATCGGTCAAGGTATTTATGTAATGTTTCTTAATCAGCGGGAACGTCAGCATGATGAAGAAGGAGGTGAAAAGGAGAGTGATGAAGAAAAAGCTTACAAATAGTTTTACAAAAAAAGTCCTGTTCATTCTTCTATCTTATAACCAATTCCGCGCAAATTTTTAATGAAGTGAGCGTGCTCCCCGAGCTTTTTGCGCAGGTTTTTAATATGCATATCGATAGTTCGGTCGATGACTATCTTTTCATCCCCCCACAGATGATCCAGTATCTGATCCCGCGAAAACACTATACCCTTCTTCGAGGCAAGCAGCGCGAGTATCCTGAACTCGGTTGTCGTCAGGTTGAGCTTCTCGCCGGAGACCGAGACCTCGTACTTTTTTTCATCGACCACTATTTCACTGCCTACAACAATTGTTTTTGATACTTCCTTCCGCTCCTTTCTCCTGAGGATCGCCTTTACACGGGCAACAAGCTCCTTTGGGGAAAACGGCTTCGTGACGTAGTCGTCCGCCCCCAGCTCGAGGCCGACGATTTTGTCCGACTCGTCCGATTTTGCGCTCAGGATGATGATGGGAATATCGGAAGTGGCGGTATCCGCCTTAAGCTTCTTGCATATCTCCAGGCCGTCATCATCCGGGAGCATGAGGTCGAGGACGACAAGATCGGGCTTCTTCCGTTTCAGGGCTTCATAGAAGCCGCCTGCGTCAAGAAAGCCGTCCACATCGTACCCGGATTTCTTCAGGTTGATAGAGACCATCTCTAAAATGTCCGGCTCGTCGTCGACTATGGCGATGTACATTTTTTGCCCGGAAAACTTGATTTTACAATTACATTACTTCAATATTATACATACTTTGGCAGTAATGTAAAATATTATTGACCTGCCTGCAAGGTTTATGAAATTATTAAACTGGACGGTTATTCATTTGATTTAAAAAAAGATTGATTTTTTTCCCTTTACCCACTATTCTAAACTCAATTGACACCCTTATAAAGGACAAAAATATGTTTGTAGATATCGCCTACTACAACATTTTGGGCCTGCCCCTGGTGAAATGGCTGGGGATTATTGCCATATGTTGTTTTGCCCTGACAGCAAGCAT
>Ga0180431_10002360_pt1 | contig 25374 bp, 32 predicted proteins | sample SS_ome_11_FD_132459 | JGI IMG/M metagenome (GOLD analysis project Ga0180431, IMG submission 132459) | Hypersaline lake sediment archaeal communities from the Salton Sea, California, USA - SS_1_MS_1 metaG | ecosystem: Environmental > Aquatic > Non-marine Saline and Alkaline > Hypersaline >... | reverse complement strand
GTATTGCCCTTGAAATTGAAACGGAGTTGGTATAATGGCAGAAGGAGATAAATACGATTGCAAATGCGGTTCATGTAGCTTCATGTGGATAGCTGAAGACACAGAACCAACGGAATGTCCAGAGTGCGGAAGCACTAAAATAGGAACAGCAAAAGAATAGGCAGGAATATAATGGCTAGTGAATCGGAAATCCAGCTATACAAGCTAATCGGCAAATACGAAGCCCAGGCAGAAGCAACCAAAGAACACCTATCCAGTATTGATGAGAGCCTTGAAAAAGGTGACAAGGCCATGAAGAAATTAGACAGGAAGATTGACCAAAAGTTCCATGAACAAAAAATCACAGTTGTTCAATGTCAGGGAGACCAGGCCAGGAAGCATGATGCAATGGATAAGAAGCTGGATGAGATTGAAGATTCATTTGAAAAGCATAAGCAGAAGCCACACCTATATCATCAGAGTGGAACTGATGGAAGACTATCAAGAGTCAAGAGGCACTGGCTTGAAATCATACTTGGAGCAATATTGACAGCACTCGCTGGCGGTGGTGTCACATTATTCAATGCCAGCCAAGGAATAATATGGTAAGGAGATGAGAAAATGTCAGAGAAAATGGGAGCAGTAGTACCGTCAGACCACGCAACCAGGCATGAGAATGGCGGTGGAGATGAGATTTCCGTTGCTGGATTAAGTGGTGTCCTGGCTGACCCACAGACACCAGCAGACCACGCATCTACACATGAGAATGGCGGTGGGGATGAAATCAGTGTAGCAGGTCTTTCAGGGTTGTTAGCTGACCCTCAGACTCCATTATCTCATGCAGCATCACATCAAAATGGTGGAGCAGATGAGATTTCAGTCGCAGGTCTCAGTGGATTGCTTGCAGACTTTCAGAAGATGGAAATTCGTGAGGATAATACACCAGTTTCAACTACAAGGACTGTTCTTGATTTCACATCGTCTGGCAGGTGTACAGCAAACGTATCTGATATTGGTGGAGTTGACCCAAGATGCGTTATCAATTTCTCTGTTGATGCAGCAGACCCTTGGGAAGAGAATGGTAATGAAGTTCTTCTCAGCAATGACCCAAGGCTTCACCCATTTGAGAATGAACTTGTTGATAGTACTGTTAGTGGAAACACAACTAGCACATCATGGGTTAATCTGGGAACTCCATTGTCCTATGTCCCATCACAAGATGAAGTGGTAATGGCATATTACAGAGGGTATGCAATAGTTGACAATGAATTGGATGGTGCAGGTGAATGGTCTCCTGGCTTCTCTGTTAATAACACAACACTTGGAGGCGTAGGATACACAGGAGGCCTTGTGACTACTGGCCTGATAAGTACAGATGGTGGTGCTACTGTTGATGCTGTTAACAAGATGACACCATTTTCTGAGTTCATCATCCTATCATTAACATCTGGAAACACTTACAGATTTGGCTTCAGAGGTAGGTCAATAAATTATGGAACAGCCAGGAGAATAGATGTTGCTGGAAGAGTAACAGTTTACAAATTGAGAGAGGCTTGATAATATGGGAGCAACAATAATTGAGAAGAATAAATCAAAGACATTCACAATAATTCTGATTGGGACAAACGGATCACCTGCTACTGGAAAGACAGTCAAGGTTTCCTTCAGAGATGAGAACGGAAACTATTGGTCAGGAGGTTCTTGGTCTCCACCACATATTGATTTTACAATGACTGAAGACCCTGTGTATCCAGGAGTGTATTCATACACATTGGCAAGTACCCCACTCAGCATAGAAAAACAGGTAACTGCAATATATGAAGAGACAACAATTCCAGCTTATAGTATTGAGGAATACATTGTTAAAGACCTATTCACAGATGTTGATGATGTCTTAGTTGACACTAATGAGATTCAGGGCAAGCTTCCAAATGACTACATCATGGGAAGTTCTGTACAGACAGCAAAGGATGATGAGATTGATGACATCCTTACAGACACCAATGAAATCCAAGGAAAGCTACCAACAAACAACATAATGGGCAGTTCAGTTAAGACTGACAAAGATGATGAGATTGATGCAATCAAATTGGAAACCGATAAGATGTTTGCTGGAGCAATGGGTACTCCAACAGCCGGGTCATTCTCAGACAACATTATGAACAAGGATGGAAGTCAAACATTTGACCCAGCAACTGACAGTCTTGAAGCAATCAGGGATAGGGGAGATGCTGCGTGGGCTGGAACTGGTGCAACAAAGGAAGAGATTGCATCTGCAGTATGGGAAGTATCAATTGACGGAAGCCATACTGGTGACGAAGCTGGAAAGGTTCTCTATGATATGGATGCACAGCTTGACGATATTGAAACAGACACTCAGGACATTCAGAACAGGCTACCGTCATCACTTGTATCTGGAAGAATGAGGTCACACCTTGAGTCAAAAGACAGTGCGGTGCCATTGTCTGCCCAGGAAAAGCTTGACGTTAAAGCTGAAGCTGACCAAGCATTTGTTGACTATGACCCACCAACAAGGGCCGAAGCAACAAGCGACAAGGATGAAATCATAGCAGAGGTTGATGTCAATGAAGGAAAGATTGACAATCTACAGACAGATTCCACACAAATCATTGCTGACATTGCAAATCTTGATGGAGACCTTGTTACACACGATGCAGCCATCAAGACATTGATTGGTACTCCTTCACCGGATTTGGTGACTAATATTCAGAACGCAGAGGACAATATTCGTGGAGCAGACAGTGATGACCTGAAGACACTATCTGACCAGAATGACGGAATATCTGCACAGATTTCACAGATTCAGAACAATGTCTTCTTCTCAACGACTGTTCGTGAGAACTATCAGAGGCCAGAATCAGGAACGACTCAGATAAGCATCAAGGCACAGGTATTCGATAACACAGGCAATCCTGAAGACCCGGACAGTGATGAACTTTACATCAAACTCACTGGTTCTGTCTCCGGTACACTTGTCGCATCCACGTTGATGACCAAGCTTGCAGTAGGTGTCTATGAATATCTGTACACAATCAGCTCATCCGATAACCTTGAGAATTGGGAATTTGAGTTCTCCTATGATGAGGGTAGTGTCTCCAAGACCCATTACAGAGCAAGCAGATTGAGTGAGTGGGATTCAGACCTGAATGACATTCAGACAAAAGTTGATGCCATGTATGTCAAGACAGATTCAGCAACCCCATCACCAACAATTCCTGCACAGATAACACAGCATGACGTTGATAACAAAGCACTTCAGAGGGTCAAGGGAACACCTGACCTGATGTATGTGCCATCAGGAAGGACTCAGATTGATGTTGAGGGAGGCATAACTGCCATTGCAACAGAAATCCCTGTGAAGCTGTCAGATAACCTTCTTTCAGCCGGTATCGTGAAGATAGAGAGTGAATACATCATCTACACCGGAATCAGTTCAGGAGAACTTACAGGCTGCACCAGGGGAGCATACGGAACAACACCGGCCACCCATGCAGATGCAGTTGAGGTCAAGCAGTCGGTTCTATTCCCACTCAGACTGACAATCAAAGACAACGAGGGCAACATGAAGGCACCAGACAGTGCTCCAACCGTTGAAATTGATGATTGGAACGGAACACAGGAACTTGCACCAACAGCCATGACACTCATATCTACAGGCCTCTATGGATACAATTACATCATAGATAATGGAGAGTTGCCTGAGAACAAGGTATTCACATACACAACAGTTGTTGATTCAATCACAGCCAAGACTCCGCATGAAGTGGTCATCATTGACCAAATCGCCTCAAGCAATGAAGTGGCAGAGGGAGGCACAGGAGAATACATACTTGACCAAGATGGCTGGTATGATGTTGATGGTGTCAAGACTCTGTGGACAGATGCAGTCAAGGGATATGTCAGGGACTCAGATACAGGAGCACCACTTGATGATGCTTATGTCTCAGCATACCCAATCATAGATGGTGAGCCAATCTACAGTGGAAGGCCAACAGCAGAGTCCAGAACAAGACCAAATGGAACTTGGCTGATGAAGATTGATGCAGGAACATACATGTTCGTGATTGAGAAAGACGGATTCCAGATACAAGGCGGTGGAGTCGTAGAGAGAACGGTGGGATAATGGGTGAAAAAACTCCTGTAACTGGTGGAGAGAAGCTTGGTGTCACATTCCAAGACATCGAAGATAGTGAATACGGTGGCTTGCTTGTGGCCAGACAGAAGATATTCCCCACCGAAAGACGTTTCACAATGATTTCAGGCTGGATACAGGATGAGACCCGGAGATTCCTTCGGAAGACCGGCAGAGATTGGTCATACTTCACTTCAGATGATGACCTTAAAATCGCTGCTGAAACTACCATCGTTCACATGGTTGGAATCAGAATTCTCCGTAGAGCACAGGCAGCAAGGGTGGACATTACTGACACCGATTATGCCAAGCAGATACGAGACCTTGATGAGATGATTGATAATGACATCTTGAACTATCAAGACCCGGAGAGTCCTGTGAGCATATCGAATGTCGAACCAGACTTGGTGGATCCTGATTCGGATTATGACTACGATTAGGTGACTGCATGGTGGAATATTATCAGAGAGAAGCAGTAAACATCCCTGATGTCCCTGATTTAGTTCGCCAGCTCCTTACTGATAATAAGAGAAATCACCTACTCTACAGGGTTGTCCCTCACGAAAAGGTTGTTCTTCATTACAAGGGTACTTGGGAAGAGTACCCAGGCATCTACATCAGGGAACTCGAAATGATTCCAATGTCCCTTGAAGAAGCCATTCCTGGCGGTGTCGGAAGCACTTGGCAGTCCATCATCCAAATCGACATCATAACCTCTGATGATTCCTACATCAATTATCCACCGGCAGAACCAGGGGAACTCGATGATGAGGCAACCAAGTTTGACGGTGCAGAGAAGGTCTTGAATGCTCTAAAATGGATTATCATCAGGATTCTCGAAGAGAACAGAGAAGGCTACGAGTCTTCAGTTCTTCCAACATTCCAATGGGATGACCTCGAGCTGACTGATGCAAGCCTCGTAGATGGTGGCTATGGTGGTGTCGGAGATATCTGGGCCTTGGAGATGAAATACAATTTCAAAGTGGAAGTGGTGACAAGAGATGGTTAGGGCAATTGCAGATGTGATAACAAGAGGTCTTGACGAGACCATTCAGAATCTCAAGGTATTGCCAGAAGTCATCACTCAGGGAACTGCAAAGCAGATGGAGTTGTGGTACAAACAGGAGTTCAAGAAAACCACTCTGAAGGTCATTGCTACAGGTAGGCCAGTGAATAAGATTCCTCGGAATGTTGGCATATATGCCATCAGGAAGAAGCAGCAATATGGAATCAATCATGGTCTCGGAAAGCTTTCAGGAAAACTTTATCAGGGAGTGGAGAATGCCCGATTCACAGTCAAGGAGACAAGAGGGAAGGAAGTTAGATTTGCAGTCATCTATGATGACCCATACTACGTTGCATACGTTATTGAGGGAACGAAATTCAATAACAAGCGTAGAAGGCCATTCCCAGAAGTGGCTAAAGATAGAGACCTGCCGACACTCATAGGAATGCTTGGCAGGATGTTTGAAGGTCTTGACCTTACTATGCCAACTACGAAGTTGATTAGTACGGTTTTAGCAACAAGATAGGAAGTGAGAAAATGCTTACACAAGGAATGAAAGGTGGCCTCGTAGCCATCAGATGCGTGGAACCAAGAATACAGGATTGGTTGAACACAGTGCCACCGCTAGGTACAAAGGATTTTGATGGAAATCCCACCAGCGAGATAAGCAATGACGATTGCATTGCAGGAACATACAAGAAATCTCAGGCATACATGGGCCTGTTTGAGCAGATATATGGGAAGCTTGGGCTTACCGTCAATATTGACGAAGACCAGACAGATTCCATTGAACTCAACACTGGCCGAGGAAAGACCAAGGGGTATCAGAATGTTGAAGGTACTCTCGAGCTTGAGATGCTGAATGACAATGGAAGATGGGAAGGAGCAGCACAAGGAAATTGGCAGTACACCGCCCTTGGATACTACCCAAGGGAAAGGAACAGGCTGTATGACCTGTGGATAATGCAGAAGCCCAACACAAAGACACTATCAGCCGGTTCTGCAGAGAGATTGTGGAAGTGCTATGGAGTCACACTTGGAAGAGCTGAGTTCGAGATGAGTCAGCCAAACAAGTTCAGAGTTCCATTCCATGCACAGCTTATGATTCCGTTGATGAACTGGTCAGAGCCATCTGCAGTCAAGCTTCTTGATGATGAAGCAGTCGTTGATGACAGCAGCGTATCACTGTCAACACCAATATCCACCCCACAAGTATTTGAGACAAGGCTGAAGTTCTCATTTACTGCTGTCACTACAGCAAAAACACTTACCATTCGAGGATACAACATCTTTGGAGAGCAGGTCACAGAGGAAGTTGACCTATCTGCAGAGAGTGGAGCATTCGTTTATGTCACAAAGGCCCAGTTTGCCATCGTGAATGCAAACGGTGTTACCCTGAGTGGTGGATGGAACGCTGGAACATTCGACATTGATGAATATGATGTCGGCCTGATACCAAGTTAGGCGATTCCATGAGTGATGACCAAGACTCTAAGCCAGAACGCTGCAAAGTACTCTATCACAAGACAGTCTCTACTGAAGGGATTGTTGAAGATGATGGGGATTTCATACGCTTGAGCAGGGATGAGGGAAAAACTTGGTCTCGAATAAACAAAAAGCTAATACAACTCACAATACCTATCAAAGACAAGACACAAAGATAAGAAAAGAAAGGAGATGAAAATATGCCAGAAGGCGATATACCGTCAATGAATGACAAGGAGTGGTCATCGAAAGATGAACTCGGAACAAGAGAAGAGATAATCGAATATCAGACAGCAGATGGAAAGAAACAGGTTCGAGTAACTGTCCATCTAATCAGTGGTGAAGAGATTGAAGCCATTGAAGCAGCAAGTTCTACAATTGATGTTGAGAATGAGGAAAATCCGGTTGAGATTGACCAAGAGAAGTTTGCCATGCTCAGACTTTGCAGGATTTATGACATCAGTGAAGATACATACTATGACATAATGAGGAACAAACCTGCTGACCTGAGAAATCAGATGAACATCCTTGCTAACAAATTGGCTGGTTCAAACCTATCTAAGAAAGAGATAGAGACCGAAAAAAACTCGGACAGTCCAGTGACATCACCTACGCAATAATGGTCTTGAACAGGGATTATGGTGCAAATATACCATACCCATACCATTCATTGCCACTGAAGTCCACACCTGATAGGCTTGGACTTTATGCGTTACTGGGCATCAAGGAAGCTATGGATGCCAACACTCCAAGCGTTCCTTCCACAACAGGAGGCACCAAGAAGAAGGTGCTTGACCTGCAACTCGACTGTGGTAAACCACCAAAGAAAGAAGGATAAGATACTATGGCAGAACCTGTAGAAGTCGTAATAAAAACCAAAGTCCTGGGAAAGTCAGAACTCGATGATTTAGCCAATGCTTTTACGAGGCTGAAGAATCAGGTCATTACTACCAATCAGGTTCAAAAACAGGCTGAACTTCAGGCCAGGATAGAGTCTGAAACCCTTCGTCAGAACACAATGCTTTTGAAGGCCAAGATTCAGATGAGTCGGCAAGCTGCTGGCCAACTTGCCAATGAAACAATACGGAATCAACAGGCACAGCAAGTACTTCAGCAGAGGATGCAGTTCGAGCAGGATCTTATTCAGTTGAAGCAGTTGGCACGTTCTCAGAATATGCAACTATCTGAGCAAGAGGCCAGAATAATCACTGCCATGAACATGCAGATAATCAAGGCAGAGGAAGCAGCAGCACAGGCATTACAGATGAAGAGAAGGGCATTGATGCAAGCTTCTATCTCTATGTTTGTTCTCAACATATCTGTTGGCCAGTTGGCAAATTCTTTGAAGCCACTTGTAGCCAATAATGAAGAGGCCACAAAGGTACTTGACCAATTCCAAGCCATGCTTCAGTTGACTCTTGGGCCTATGCAAGCATTCATGGCCTTGCAGTCTATCCACATCAACCTTTCCAATCAACAGAAGGTTGCCATGCTTGGAGTCGTAGCTGCTATGGGAGCAGCATTCTTCTGGTACGCAGCCATCACAGCCAAGAGCAGAGAGATGAAGATTGTCTTGGGAGCATTGGCAGGAGCAATGACCTTCTTGGCGGTAAGACAGGCATGGGTTGCCATCAGTGCATGGCAAGCAGCCATTGCCACAGCAGCACAGCAGGGAGTCTCAACCTTCGGAGCATCACTTGCTATCAGTGCTCCAATCATAGCCGGTGGACTTGCCACAGCAGCCCTCGTAGGAGGCGCAATAGGAGCATTGCTGCCCACAGCACAGACAGAACCAGGGCAGAGAAGGAGAATTGATAGAACAGGCCTTGCAGTAGTGCATGCAGGGGAGATAATGAGGCCTACCGGTGCCGATGAAGAGGGCAGAGGCATTGGAAATGTCACAGTGATTCTTCCAAGAACATATCGTGGCACAGTATCCGAGTCAAAGTTCTTTGCGAAGGAGACAGTGAGGCAACTCAGAGCAGGACAGGGAGCAAGCAATTTCAAGGTGGTGGTCTCGAATGGCTAGTTTATTCTCATTGGGAACAGTGGATTACAAAGATTATGCAACAGAGCTGATAGGTATCAGCAAGGATTCCTGCATTATGGAAGGAAACCCTACATGGAACTTTGGAGGTTCCAACTTCGTAGGAAATGGAATGACTGTAGGCAGGGACACTCATGGAGTCTTTGAGTTTCAGATGCCGAATGAAGAGGATATCGTTGGCTTTGACGATATTCAGAGGGTTGAACTCAGGCTTACATTGGCATCGAGGACATTCACCGGGTCTGCGACAAACATAATCATAGGCCTTATGGAGATACCTGATAACTTCCAAGAAGGGACATTGAATGGAACAGCCGGTGTCTGTAATTGGACTCAGAACATCCCAGGAGTTCCATGGGCCAAAGGTGATGGAGCAGTTGCAAGCAGAGTTAATAGCTATGAGACTGCTGATGGTCTTGTAATATGGTCACTCGGGTTCACAGGAGCATCATCAGTTGATGTTGAGTATGCTTTTGACGTTACTGAACTTGTCAGGATGGGGGAGAGATACAGGATAGTTCTCATTGGCTTGGAGACCGATGGAACAACCGGTGGCGGTGGAGACACAGCAATAGCATCTTTCTACAGCACAGAATATCCAACAGCATCAAAGAGGCCTTACCTCAGAGTCGTTTACAGGGATTATCCACCGGAAGCCTTTGACTCATCAGATGATGCACTGTCCATCGAACCAAACCCAGCAAACCCTGAACAGCCTCTTCTGAAGTGGGGTGGAGTCAATTCAGTGGACTTCACTGCATTCAAGCTTTACAGGTCAACCTCGCCGATCACAAGCGTTACTGCGTTGACACCAATTGCCACAATTACAGACAATGCTGACCAAGAATACATTGATACCTTCTCTCATGTCGATGGGACTACCTACTACTATGTTGTCGTGGCAGAGGATGGCCTTAACACCGGTGATAATGCAACTCTTTCCAAGAACGTGTCATTCACTAAGCCATCAATCACAACAGGAGTCATCTCGCCTTCAGGAGCATCAAATGTAGGGACTTCGAAGACCGTTACCGCAACATCTCCGCAGCAGATTAAGAGGCTGTATGTCGATTGGAAGGACAATATCGACTCATGGTATGACTTCGAGTTCACAGCCACAAGCAAGGCAGCAAGTCACATCTATGTGGTGCCACTCACGACATTCAATCCGCAGATGAGGATAGAGGATGAACTTGGCTTTTGGTCAGGTCTCTTCACAAGTACAACTTCGGCCAGCATCAATGACACAACACCGAATGCCAAGCTTGTTGTCAGTGCTAAGAAGGCCATTGTTGGTGATACCATCAGACTGAATGCAACATTCTCTCAACCTGCAGGTGCAGATGTGACCATCATCAATTACAAATTCAAGAGAGATGCTTCTGACTCATGGCAGGACAATGGTTCTGACCCAATCTATGAGTTTGATTCTGGAACTTACCCTGGAACTGCCGGTGTCAAGACTGCCTCAGTTCTTATAACGACATCAAGTTCACTGAACGATACTGACAGCGCCACCTATGAGTTGGAGACCGGTACTCCCACAGACATTACTCCTGGCAATGTTGGTGGACTCAGCACTTACACCCGAATCCATGAACTTGACCACACATTCGCCATCAACAAGCAGGTTGAAGTACCAATAGGATCTGACAAGACTGCCAAGCAATTCAGGATTTCCACTCCACCACAGCACTTCACAGTCCATGCTACATCTGAGTGGCCCAAGATGGAAGATGACATGAACATCATCAGGGATGCTTGGGAGAATGACACTTACCTAAGACTCCAAGTTCCAAGTGAAGCAGAGACCAAGATAATTCAGTATGACTTCATGCTCGATGGAGACATATCAGTTGGACACCGCTTCAAGAATAAGCAGAACTGGTCTTTCCCTGTCAGAGTCATCAACAGGACAGAGATTGCCAAGCCAAAGATAATTGGAGATATCACATTGTTCTCGAATCCAGGTGGAGGCAAGGTACAGGCCACTTCAAACGGTCATGGCCTCAAGAATGGCATGTATGTCCTGATTCGTGGAACCATCAACTACAATGGCACTTACCTTGTGCAGAATGCGACAACAAATACATTCCGATTCACAGCAACATGGGTTGCAAATGATGCAATCGGAACGTGGGCCAAGGTTGGTGAGAGTTAATGGTCTCCCTGACCAGCATGGATGTCACCATTGCGGTCACTGTGAACGGTTCTGCATTCGAGACACCATCACAGGTTAATTTTACTGATGAAGGAGAGATACCTACCTGCAGCCTTGTCTTCCCTGCTGGTTCGAGTGCTAAGTATGGCATCTCAAAGAAGGATATCGTCAGGATTTTCATCGGCCTCGATGGAGTTCCGGAGTACCCTCGATTCACTGGACATCTCAAAGAAGAGGATGGTTTCATCAGTGACCGCATGGAACTTGTTGCATCATTGAATCGTGGAGTTGATGACAATCGCTTCGTGGATGATTATGATAACCTCGATGGCATGGAGATTGGTCAGGCTATCTTCACTATCTTCAGTGAAATTAGTGAATTATCTTGGATGACCTGCCATGTTGAGCAGACCAATCCCATTGTCAGAGTGCCAACAGACTTCCGTTTCCCGAATGGAATATCAAAATATGACCTCATCAGGCAACTGAGAGACCTTGCGACCGATCCCAATGACCCACTTGACCTCGGAAGGTACACCACGTTTCAGCATGGAGACAGGTTTTACTTCAGGAAGATGCCGAATCCTTCCTCAGTCACACCAAGCGTTATCTTGACATACTCAGAAGACCTTCTTGACATTGACCCGGAAGCAACCATCCGTTTTGCCTACAACAAATCTGTTGTGAAGGGAGATGATGGTGTCCTGGCCACGTTCCAGAATGACCACAGGATTGCTACAGATGGACTTGCAGAGGCAGCCATCATATCCAATGAAGACATCAAGAGTAATGGTGATGCCTACGAGATTGCAAGGGCCAATGTGATGTCGAAGATGGTAAGGAAGGCCGGAGCAGATGCAATGTCTCATCTTTTACTGTATCAAATGCCTGATGTCTCGGTCATTCAGATTGTTGGTGCTCCGCATGGACTCTCAGATAATTATATGCTAAAGAGCTTGATGGTGGACATCACCGAGGCAACGGTCTCTATCTCAGGAAGCCTCGACATACCGGTGGACTTATTGAGCACTAACCTGTCAAGGTTGCTGCAGGTATCCGGTAGCGGTTCTAATGCTCTTGCCCTGCAAAATTGAAGGATTTCGTAGAAAGTGCCTTAAACAGCCCATTTAAGCCCTATCTATACTGCCCTACTCGGTAATCCTGTGACGCTTTTAACAAACCCTGTGTAGAAAGTAGGCTTACGCAACGCAACGATTGCAATCTTTCTTGCACTCATCAATAAATAAAAAAAAGGGGGGAGGTAATCGTGATAGGTAATGGAAACCTCACCCTTCGGCTCCTATGTCAACAATCTGAAGGTCTTTCTCCTTCTCGCAAGGATAGATATGAAACTTACAGTTCATAAGTCTTTTGTTTCCTGCATGTTGCGGAATTGGAAATATATTAATCGCCTGATTAATCTGTGAATAATGGTTGGCTTTCTGTGTATATTCCTTCAAGAGAACACCAATCTTCGTGCTCGGTGTTCAACGGAACTGCACAATCTGGACAATAATACAAACTCATCATTTCATCTCCTGCTCAGTGTCGGAACAAGTGTGCAAAACTGAATAATGCCCTTTACACACTGGACAATAATGCCATACAAAATCGTCATCAGCCATATATTATTGTGCTCCTGAACTCACTTTTACAAGTGTTGCATTGTATCCACTCGTCATTTATCCTTTCGAAAGTTCCACCACAAGACTGCTCACTTCCTTCTGGAATTATTGGGCATTTCATTCCTTCTTTCACAATATCACCTTATGGACTTGCAGCAAAGACTCCCTTGCTGATGAGATAGTCCTTGACTTCTTCCATTGTCCATGTTGCTCCACAGAGTCTGCACTTGAAGTGAATGTCTGCTGGACTCCTTGTTTCTGCCTCAACAAAGCCACCATTGCCATTTGATTCGCAGCCCCTCTTGTGAAGGATTGTGTTACCCTGGAAGACAAGGATGTTTGGTGACAGACCATCATAGGTTATCTTTGCCATGTTTTCCCTCCTTATCTAAGATTTCAAATGGACATCCACCCCAGCCATGATATATCTTAAGGGTAGGCTTCTTCAGCTCTCTTCTGCATCTCTGACATGGTTGCTTTGTGAACTTCTTCTTGAAGTTCTTTATCTTCATCCTTCTCCTGTATTTCCTGTCCTGCTTGTTGAAGGCTTTCATCTTCTGCTTGTATTCCTTCTCTGTGATGATGCCCATGTTGAGCATTTGACTCCATTCTTCAGGTGAACCCTCGTAGTTCTCCACTGCCTCTTCATAGGCCTGTGCTGCTGCTTCCTCTTCTTTCCGCATCTTCTCGATTTCAGCATCATACTTTGCTTTGAGTTCTTCAGCACAGTTCTTTGAGCAGCAGCCAACAGGCCCATCCCAGGGATTGCCAACGATGTATTCTTTTGGGAGGTAGCCAAGCAGTGCTCTCATCCTCTTTCCGCAGTTCTCACACTTGTCAACCATGCAGTGAACAGGACACTTATCGAAATCCTCATTTGTCATCTTTGAGATGTCACCCACTGGGCAGATGTCGTTCTCATCTACGTTCCAACAGTCTTCACATGGGTCAGGTTCTTCCCCAGGTAATGGCCCACAACCTGGGGGTAAATTCCATCCTCCCATGTTATCCCTCCGCAATGATTCCGAGTTCATCCATCTCCTTGAACTGCTCACACCAACGAGTCACATGACAGTAGTTGCATCTCTGTACAGGACTCCACTCAAGGAAATGTTGGTCATCCATCTGGGCCAGGAAGTTCCTTGCATCATCTTCATCTTGGAACTTCTTCACAGGTGTCTTCCTGCCTTCCTTCATTATCCAAGGCTTCTGCCACAGCTCTTTCCTTGTGCAGCGTGGTAGGCTTTCCTGTGGATTCTCAAGGTAGTGATGGATTGCTCCAAGCCTTCCCCTGATGTAGTGCTCAGTGTCCTCAGTGGACATCAGCTTGTAGTTCTTGACTGCAAGCCTCAGTGGTGGATAGTTGCCACCGCCCTTTGCCTGTTTCCTTGACCAATCTGTGAACATGAAGTAGATGGTGCCATCCCTGCTGACAAGAGTTGGGACATCTCCAAGGTCTTCTTCGCACTCACCGTTCATAATGAGCCAGCGATAGATGCTCAACTGCTTGATGTAGTCCTCTTCCTTGTCATTGAAGACCACTGCCCATACCGATGTTGATTTCAGGTCTCCAAGCTTGAAGATGCCATCAGCAATCTCCAACAGGTCAGGCTTTCCTGATACCTTGTGACCATCAAGTTCTGCAAAGAATCTCTTCTCTTGGATGGTGTTTGGGAACTCAATCTTCTCGAAACTCTGATGAAGAGCTGTCCCATACTGTGCTGCAATCAAATCTGAGATGTCAGACTCAAGTTCATCCTCATGTCTCTTCTCCAAGACAACCATCCTTGTAGGCTTGAGTAGCCTGGTTGCTGAGAATATGCCTGGGTGGTAGTCATAGTCATCGTACAACCATCGTTCAAATATTGCTGGCAATCCATGTTTGTTAGTGTATTTCATTTACTTCAACTCCCTTAATTTCATTTGATATTGATTTGTGAGGTCAATGAACTTCTCAGGATCACCCTCATTGTCAGGGTGGTACTCCTTGGCCAGAAGCCTGTATCTCTCTGTGACCTCTTCCTTTGTCTTGCAGTCAGAGAAATATGATGTCTTGGACTCAGATGCCTTCTCAGGTAGTGCTGCAAAGCCTCTGAAGCTTGCCTTCACCATCTCCTTTGCACCCCATCTCTCAAGGCCTCGGAGTGCCTCAATGCTCTTGGCAATGGCCCAGATGTTGTGCTCCACCTTTATCCACTTGTCGCATGGGATGCACTGTTGCTCATTGAACAGTGTGAAATAGACTGCCACACCCCTGTCTTCCGGTGGCTTCCTTCCAGAATAAGGCATCCCATCCTTCTTCAGTGCCACATTGCTTGAAAGGACAATGTTGGTTGCTCCAAGCTTCCTGAGTTCTTCCATGAGAACATAGCTTGCATAGGCAATTGAGTGGTCTCCAAATCTTGCATGCTGTGGGTACTGAGTCCTGTTCCAGCCAGTAGGCCATGCCAAAGGATATGCGTCAGCCATCAGTCTTCCCCCTCAATTTCATTGGCACTGATGGTTAGATGTCCGACAGCGTTTCCATCGTAGATGATTAGCCAATATACCTTTCCCTTCTTGATTTCGGTGTAATATATTCTGATGCCTGAATATTCAATACACTTCTCGCCTGTGGTCAATTCAACCTTTTTCCAGGTTCTAAGAATCATGCACTCACCCAATCCTGTCCGTTCCAGACCTTGTTGTGTTTCTCTTTCATAATGACAGACAGCCAGAACATCTCTAATGACCAAGAACCGTTAACCCACTTTGGCATACGGACTTGCCCACCAACTTCATATTGCTCTAAGAAGTCTCCATCAAACATGCAGAATAATTCGTATGTATCAAAAGTGTCAACAATCATCATGTCCTGCAACTGGTCTTGCCTTGGAAGCCAGGTCATTAATGAACTGAAACATTCCTTGTCATCCAGATTGAATGCAAGCCTCTTCATTCCAGACCATGTTCTTCCGATATAGTTAACAACTACATTTGGTGGTTCAGTTCTGTTCGTTGTAGCCATGAAGTCTCCAGCAGCAGGTCTCCATACCTCTTGAATTTCAGTCGCTTTCTGGCACATCAATATGTATTCTGGTGTTTCATCCATCTACTCATCCTCCACCAATTTCAATGCTTCATTGACTGCATCCTCAAGGCCAGTTTCTTTCCTGAAGTCATCCATTTCCTTCTTCTTCTCATCAAGGATGCTCTTGAATCTCAGTGCAGCTCCTTCACCAAGCCCATCCCAGATATTGTCACCATCAGTCTCTCTGTCAATGTTTCCATTCTCGATGACTGATTTGCAGAGTTCTCTGGCCTGTTGTGGTCTCTTGACCAGTGCATTTCCTTCACATTTCCTGGCACCAAATCGCTTCAGGTAATCTTGGACATACTTCATATTGTGATTCTTGTGTGATGGGTCTGCAAGATTTCTCTTTGAACCTGTGATTAGGTTGTTAATCCATGACAGTTTGTTCTCTTGGATGAAGTCATAATTCAGGCCAAACCTGTCAATGACCAAATCATCAGGACAGTAACCTTTTGCTCCATCCTCCCAATAGATGTCTTGCACATCATATAGATTGGAACGGAGGAATTTACCTATCCTGAGTCCATCAGGGTCATGGTCTCCACAGTACAGAAGAACACATTTCAATCCCATCTCTTCTGCTTCCCTGAATCTTCTTGCGTATGTTGCCCTCATCAAGAGACTGCTCCATCCCTTGCTTGTGGCTATAGGGATGTGGTGGGCCTCACATACTGGCTCAAATAGAGTCTTCAAATCAATCTTCTCAACAACCATCTGAACATAATATTTTTCATCTTTCCACCAATTCGGTGTGTACCATGCACCGCATATCAGGACATCTTTAAGGTGGTCAACAACCCACTCTTCAGGAGACATTGAAGTTGGTTCTTCTACACCACTGAATTGTCTGCCTTCCTCTTCTGCTGTGAAGTCAATTGGAAGGATGCCCTCCTTTCTGCATGTGTTAATCAGCTTCTCAACAAAATCAAAGTCTGCTTTTGTCAATCCATGATCCTCAAGTTCGTAGCACCAGCCTCTTGATGATACAGGAAATCCAATCATTTCACTGATTTCCACAAGTTCCGATGCGAACTGTTCCAATGCAATCTTTCTGTCAATTCCTCTCAATTTCCTATCTGGTATTGTTTCATGTAATTCCTCCTGCATCCTTTGGTATCATCGGCTTTTTCAGGCCGATGAACCTGAAGTAATCCTCATTTGTTGAATGGTGGCACTTATCGCAACCATGCCATACCCTGACAACGCTGAATTTCCTCTTGAATATTGATGATAAGAATATCACCAACTCAGCATGTTCTCTCTTTCCGCATTGCTTGCATTTGTTCCTTGTAAACCATTTCAATTTTATCATTCAAATATCTCCTTGCTTTCCAAAGCTGCTTTTATATTGGCCAGCTTCTTCTTACCAATCCCTTCAATTTCCATCCATCTGTCAAGAGACTCCAAGTTGATTCCGAGTGCGTTACAGGGTGTCTCATACTCGTCAAGAATCCTTTCTGCAAGTGTCTCCTTGATTGTTGGCAGAGAGCAGATGATATTCATTGCATCACTGAGGCCTTCCCTGAGTATCACCGGCCTTCTCAGCACGTTCAGCTTCCTCATCTTCAGGTCTCGAACCAGCTCTTCGAGGATTTCCAAGGTCTCCCTCATGTCCTTTGTCTCATAAGTTGTGACTCTTCTGTTCAGAGTTCTGATGGTCATCTCATGCTTCCTGACCTTCTCTGCAATGCTGTGGTCATCATCGTCATCAGTCATCCAAGGTTTCCATCCCTCAACAATCAGGATTGGGAAGTCATACTCTTCTGTGCATCGTGCTATCTGGTCATGCAACCTGCCGGTCTTCAGTGAGTGGTCAAAATCAGCACCACGTTTCAATTCTATGCCTACAGTATAACAATTGTACCGCAGTACCACATCACCGGTCTCAAGATGCTCTGATGAGACCACTCCCATGTCCCTTGCAGAGATAAATTGGGCCACTTCACTGTCTTGCTCATGGACATCCACATGTATGAATACGAAATCTTCCTTCATGCTTGTTCAACCCTTACCGTATGTCCAGAGTAAGCCTCTGCTGCAATCTCTGAGGCTTCCTCAATGTCATCCACAAATAGTTCTGCCACAAATTCTCTATCAGACCAAACCATAAATCTCATTTACCATCACCAATCCTGTCTGGGCATGTCAAGCATCCTATCCTGGCCTCCCTTTCACACTTGCCCTTGTTACCGAGTTTACATCTCATGCAAACGCCTTCCTGAGTGCCTTAACGCACCTGATAATCTCTTCGTCAGTCGTGTATTTATCTTTCATGCCTGGGAATACTTCGAGAGTCTTGAATCGAATGACTGTGAAGACATCCCTTGACTCTCTCCATGAATCGAATAAATCAACAAGAACATACTTGCCACCCATGATTTCCTTGTGTCTTGAATCGAGGTAATAGAACCCCTCATCATCATATTCGTGTTCTTCCATCAGGATTGTGTTCTGCTTGAATGGATTCTCTGTAAGCTGTAGGACACCTATTGGCTGGCCACCAAATCTTGCTTGCTTATCCCACACCAAGACCTTTGTTCCAAACTCGAACTGACTGACAGTTCTCAATGCCCAATCCCTGCGAGTCACTGACTTCTTATCCATGACAAATGCCGGAGTCACATAGGCCATTGAAATATTCCTCTTCAGCCATGCCTTGAACTTCGGACAGTACATGATGCCCTCTACAACTGCCCTGATATGCCAATCCGGTTGAGAGCATCCATGATGTTTGCAGTAATCGCACATTGACATGGTATCACTCCATTACAGGAAGTCCGGCATCCTTTCTTGCAGCATCATAACCTTCTTCATATTTCTGCTGAAGTTCTTTTTCAATTTCGGGGTGGATACTTGTGATAGTTCCATTGGATGTGACGATAACTTTGATGCCGATGTGTTTGAAAACTTCCAATGTTGCATCAAGCTTCTGTTTCATGTACCTTGCATTCAAACCTGTACAATCAACTTCAATCACATACATCTTTGTTGGGTCAATGGACTTAATTGATTCCATATTCTTCAAGGCATTCACAAATATTTTCATTGCCTTGTCAATAGCTTGTATTGTGCTCTCAGACTTCTCAATCGTCAGCTTGAAATCGACCCTGCCTATCCTACATCTCTTACAATGCTGATAGACAATTCCTCTTGGGCCTCTGTTCACTTTGCTCCACACATGCCCTTTACTTCGGCACTTCATCTTCAATATAAGTTCTCTTGCTCTGTTCATAACACACCACATCCAGCGAATAAAAAATGTGAGCAGACCCTTTTGGCAAGTTTGCCTAGGTTGGAGAGAGAATGGGTCTGCTCAAAGTGGGGAAGAGTTTAATCGTCATCCTCCTTGTGTAAGTTGTAGCAATCGAGACATCTCTTTTCCTGCTCTTCTGCCTCTGGCTCCGTTATCTCGGAGTCGCAGTCAATACACTTCTTGGTCTTCTCGGCCTTCTTCAGCTTGATTCCTGTCAGCTCTTTCACGATGGCAATGACATTATTCTCAGGGATGTTCCACAGGTCAGGATCACCTGTCTCCCATGGGGCATAGTGCTTCTCGATGATTGGCCTTACCTTGCTGCCCTTCTGCTTCTTGAAAGCGTAGTCCATGATTTGCTTCAGTGCATCTCTTGGCTCCATGTCCTTTGTCACGATATCATCAGGCAAGAATGATTCTGACTCTGATTCTTCATCATCTTCTTCCTCGGCCTCATGTTCTTCCTCTTCGACATCCTTGAACTCAGCATCCTGAATCTCTGGCTCTGGTTCTTCCTTCTTTACAACCTTCCTTGTTGGCTGCCCTGTTGGGAATGGTTCAGTATCAGGCTTGGAGTGGTCTATGAAATCACCCTTGTCAGTTATCTCTGCACTGAACTCAGCATCTGTGTAGATGCCACTGAAGTTGTCAGGATATTCCCTGCGAAGCAGAGTTGCCCTGGCCACCTTTGTAATCATAATCTCAGGTTTTTCATCCCAGATTTTTGTCTTCCTCTTGTATTCATCGAAGTCAATCCACTGGACTGCTGTGACCATGCCCTTCCTCTTCAGGATTGCATAGGCACCGACAAGCTTTCCTCTGTTCTTGACTCCGAAATCATGGGCAATTGTGCCTTCAACTGGATTCATTGAAAAGTTGTCATTCTCATAGACAACATTGGCAACCATGCCATTGTAGCGTGGGTCTTCTGTTGCTCTGGCCTGGAATCCGTCAATGCCAATCATCATAATTGGCTTGTCATTTGGATTGTATTTGATGAAGTGTGCCTGACCCCTGAGTGGGTCAACACCGGCCTTCTCACAGAAGTTGAAATAGATTGCAAGTTCATCATCACTTGCATTCTTGGCGAAGCATCTCTTTATCAGCTCTTTCTGCTCATCAGAGAGAACATCTGAAAGCCTGTGTCCAAGGGCATTCTTGCCCTGAGAGACCTGCATTGCAGTCTCTTCCTCATCCTTCTTTTTCTTGGGAGGCATCTTACTCATCCTCCGGCTTCAAGTCAATCAGGATTTGGCCCTGACCATTTGTGTAGATGGCTATCTCATCCTTCTCCTTGACACCGGCATTCTTCAGTATCTGTGGAGGGATTGCCACTACGGTTGATGAACCCTGCTTCATCAGCTTCCTTTCGCCCTGCTTTATCATTGTTGTTGTCTCGCCATTTCGCTTGAGTTTGAACATACTATCACTATCAATCAGTATATCTATGCATATATTTATACTTATCGGCATATTATCCATTACTGATTTTAACAATGGAACTCTTGCCTTCTCTCATAACTTTGTTGTATGTCTGCATGTTCCCATGTTTGTCTTTGCACATGGCCAGAATGAATTTACCTTCATCATTTACCTGTATGAAAAAAGGTGATGTCCATTCCCATTTCACAAAATATAACCAGAATATCCTGTCAAGTTTCCTGACAACATCTTCATAGAGTGATTTGGATATCTTATTGTGACCTTCCATCTTGAAGAAATATTCCATGCCCTTGCCCATCTCTGGGCTATACTTGACCTCAATCCAGCAACCCTTTAATGATTTGCATATCAAATCTGCATGCCAAGTGACATCTTCTCTGTGATTATTCCAGAATGATTTACGTCTTCTCTCATCTCTCTCTCTGAAATGCTCATTCCTACATTTGTCTGAGCAGAACAGCCTGTCAGTTGCCTCATTATCGCAATTGAAACACTTCAATATCTCACCCCTGACCATAGCTGAACAGGTCTTTCTGAGGCATCTTGAAGGCATCTCTCTTCAGTGCAAGTTCCCTGTAGTTCTCACCAATGTCAATGCCAATTGACCTTCTGCACAGCTCTCTGGCCACCTGTAGAGTAGTCCCACTACCTGCAAATGGGTCAAGAACAATGGCCTTGCCGGTGTCATCATCATGCTCACAAGTTGCTTTCCACCCAATTGTCTGAGTGATTGTAGCCACACCATGCCTGATGTCGTGAGTTCCCTCACCATCTCCAATCATTGATGAGTATGGGCTGTCCTCTTTGTGCTTCCCAGGAGCAGTTGTAACATGGTCATAGACCTTTGATTTCTTCAATATTCTCTTCCATGGCTCACCACAGATTCCACAGGTCTTCACCGGAGTTCCTGCCAATATGCAAGTCTCAGGCAGTTCAGGTGGGAAGAATGCGAAGTGGGCCTCTGGATAGGGCTTAGTGGTCATTCTCCACACTGACCTCTTATTCTTCTTAGGGTAGAGTTGGCCAGAAGTCAGGCTTCCATCCTCTTGAACTGACCCATGGAACTTGTAATTGTCCGGGTCAACTCCATCCATCTGACCTGCACTTCTTGGCCTTCTGCCTGTGAATGATTCCGGGTCAACAGAGTCCTCTTGGATAGCTATGTAATCATAGTAATACTTATTTGATTTTGTTAATTCAAATATAAATTCATGGCAGTTGGTGGGCCTGTCCTTCACAGATTCAGGCATTGGATTTGGCTTCTCCCACACAACTCCACTTCTGAGATACCATCCTCCCCTATCTCTCAGTGCAAATGCAGCCATCCAAGGAATGCCTATGAGGTCTTTAGGCTTCAGACCTATCTCTGATGTCTTCTTGTTTGGCTTTTTCTTTGAATACTTCTGCCGGTTGCTTGTTGAGATTGAATCCCAATCATCAGGGACACCATCAATGCCACCACTTCCTGCATAGGAGTCTCCAAGATTAAGCCAAAGGACTCCATCAGGTCTGAGAACTCTCTTGACTTCATTGAATATCATAACGAGATGGTCAATGTATAGTTGTGGTGTGGGCTCCAATCCCAATTGACCTCTCCAGGCACCACATTTCTTACAGAATCCATGCTCAGTGTCTTCAAGATATCTTGCCTCAGTCATCTGCTTTCCTGCACCCTCGAGCTTGCATTCTCCACCGGTCTTTCCCTTCTTGACCTCTTCAGTGAACTCATGCTTACATCTTGGCTTGCCACCCCATATAACCGGTGGGATGCCATAATCTCTAAGACCCCAATATGGAGGGCTTGTCACCACACAGTTGATGCTATTCTCAGGCATCTTTTTCAGCACATCAATTACATTGCCCACGATGTATTCAGGCATCAAATCTTCAGGAAGCTTTATCATCAGTGTCCCTCCCAAACAAATGCCTTACCCATCTGAGTGATGTCACCGGTGATGCCCTTCAAATGCTTCAGGACTTCTTTCAGCCTGTCCTCTGTCATGTATTCACTTGTTGCCTCTGACAACTCATCAAAGGTCATTCCTTCCTTACCGGCACTTAATAGGAGTTCTCTGACGAGCTGTATTCTCTCTGCTTGGGATCCCCTTTCATCCTGCTTCTTGTCGCTGAGTTCCATTGCAAGATATCTCTCAACCATATCTTCAAGTTGAGATATTTTTATTATCCTGACTCTGCCATGCCTGTTTCTAGCGGTCTTATCTTCCTGATAGAATCCAAGCTTGTTCAGCTCCTTTCCAATCTTACTTGGTGCATTGTCACCAAACATGTTGAATGATACCTGCCTTTCCACAGTTACTGCAATTGCCTTTGGATTGAGTACAAGAACAGGGCCATAGACTGCATCATCCTTTATCTCTACAGAGCCAAGTTCATCACTTTCAATGGTGTCCCAACTTGACCTTGCAACCTCGTTGTAAAGATGTCTCATGGCAAAGAGGATACTGTTCACCGGTGTCGGGTCGAGTGTGCTTCTCATCTCAATGTTCTTCCTGACATAGATATCCACCAATGTCTTCCACTCAGGTCTGTATTTCAATGCCAATATGACCAGTGGCCTGTATATCTCCAACTCCCTGTTTTTGAGGTCTCCAAATGTATCTGTAATGTCGATTTCATCTCTCCAATTCTTGTCTTCACTGATGGATGCAATCTCTCTACCGTAGAGCAGCCTGAACATGAAGCCCATCTCTCTGATTTTCTTGAGAGTCTTCTTTCTCTCTGGTTCATACCATCTCTCACCGTAGTCATTGCCTTTCGGTGGTGCTCTCTGGATAATTATCTCAATACATCTTGAAACAGTATCTGCCGGTAGCTGACCAGTAGTTGTAATCATAATCTTTGGAGCAAATGAGTCATAAAGAATTGTACTCATCTCTCCTTTGCTGCCACCCTTTGTCTCTACAAGTCTTGGGACTCTTGACCCATCCTTCTGAAATCCTACATTGACCAATGAGATGATGTCCTTCGTATCATCAGACATCTTGTAACCTTTGTCACTCCATTTCTTTATCTCATCGAATCCTGCCACAGTCTTTGTACCATGAACTATTCTGAACAGATGGTGGGCCTTAAAGTTGGTATTCATCTGACCATTCACCATGCTTGTTACTGATACTCCAAGATGGGTTTTACCACATCCCATCACTGGGCTTCTGATGAACAGGTATGGAGTTGATTCATGGGCATCAAACACCCAGCAATTGATGACAAACAGCGTTAATATCTTGTACAGATATGGCTTCTCAAGATAGAAGTATCTCTCGAAATATTTGAATACTTCATCAAAGAAATCTTCGGGCTTGAAGTCCTTGACCATCCTCTTCCATTCAGGGCTTAGTATTCTGCCAATGAAGTCCTCTGATGGTAGCATTGGACTGTCATCAATGTCCCTGTCAATGATGTAATGCTTCTTATTGACCTCAATTTCCTCCCCTTTCCTGCATAAAAACCATTGGAATTTCTTACCATTCCATGTAATCATAAGTGGTGCTCTTTCAATAGCGGTCTTCTTGCCCTTGTCTTTGCCACCAACAATAATCTGTCTCTCAACCTCGACATGCTTGTAGCAAACATAGCTTGCAAATTCATCATTTATCGTCACAGGTTGAACAAATTGTTTGCTGAGACTTATTGGAGTGATGTTGAGTACCAATTCATTTTCATTCCTGGCCATCAGAAATCACCATCCAAGAAGTGAACCCTTACTGCCATGTTGCCTTCAGTTGAGAACTCATATTCCCTTCCATTTGGATACCTTTCAGAAGGGTCTGTCTTAAATCTAAAAGTAGTCTCACTAAAAACTTCGGTTACTGTACCGATTAGTCCGTTACCATTCGGCCTGTCAAAGACCTTCACACGTCTGCCAACATCTTCTTGTTGCATCACACCACACCACATTGCGTTTGAAAGAAAAAAGCAGTTGTTAGAGTGCATCCCATACTTCTGCTTTTTAGCATCCCTTGATATTCAAATGATTATTTAAATGTTATCTAACAACAAATGTCCATGCTTATCATAGGTGTATGGCTTCTCTAAAACCTGTTCATAAGCACTAATTAATACTGCCTTCATTAACCTTACTGTCTCTGAAGTTACAGGGATTTCTTTTGTCTTTTCCAATAACTTTTCTATCTCTTTTTCTTCTAACATATTACTCAGCTCCTTTGTACTCATCAACCTTGATGAACACCGGCCTTTCCATCTCTGATGAGACCATCAGTGCTTCCCCTCTTCTCAACCTCTGAACTTCTTCAAACATCTGCTTTGTAGAATATTCGGTTGATGCTCTGACCTGTTTGATGTCATTCTCATTGGTCAGTCTCAGAATTATCTTGCTGTTGCACTGACTGAGCACATCCTTGTCTAGTCTTGCTGGCCTCTGACTCAGCAACACCACACCACAACCAAATTTCCTGCCCTCAGTTATCAGGTCAATGATGGTGGCTTTGCTTGTTGGTGATCCCTTCTGTGGAACAAATGTCTGTGCCTCATCAATGAACAGATATGAACCAGTTCCTTCTTTCCCGATGGTTAACACAAGGTCAGCAATGAACGAGACATATTCTGCAGCAACATCTTTCTTCAGACCTTTCAAATTGATTACAAGAGGGTCTTCATAATTGTAGCTTCTGATTTTCATCTCAATCTTTTTCAGCAATCCCTCAATCTTTATGGCATCGAGTAGGAAAGGATTTAATCTATCTCCACCGGCCAGATAATCATCACTGCATGCCTTTAGATATGAATTGATTGTCAAATCAGGGAAGTTATTATAGACACATTTATGCAGCCTGTCCACAAGATATTCTTCTTTATCTGGTATTGATTTTCTAAGCCTTTCCATTATCTTTGTTGAATCTACTTTCATAAATTCATTGAGTACAAAGCCATCCACATCTATTGTTTCACCTTTGTATTCTCCATGTGGGTCAATGACAATAACCCTGGCCTCGTTCCAATCAAGCTGGTCTAAGATGACCATGCCTGTTTTACTCTTTCCCATCCCAATCATACCGATGATGGCCAGGTGATTGTTGACGAACTTTCCACCCAAGAAGAAACCAACATCTTCTCTTCTCAGCAGTTTGCCTATGTGAATTGGATTGCTCAAGTCATAATTTTCCAATAG
>Ga0180431_10002359_pt1 | contig 25375 bp, 19 predicted proteins | sample SS_ome_11_FD_132459 | JGI IMG/M metagenome (GOLD analysis project Ga0180431, IMG submission 132459) | Hypersaline lake sediment archaeal communities from the Salton Sea, California, USA - SS_1_MS_1 metaG | ecosystem: Environmental > Aquatic > Non-marine Saline and Alkaline > Hypersaline >... | reverse complement strand
TGGCAGGGGTAAAACCATATCCTGTCGATACAGCCAGACAGATCCACTTTTTCATGATCACTGGGAGGTGCTCTATGACTGGTAAAACGTATGGCAACAAACAAAATTCTCAAAGCCGAAGGTCATAGCAGACTGATTCGGTACCTGGTGAAATGAGCTACACAGGACTTGTTTATCAGAGACCAACATGGTAATCCAGTAAGCCGAATGCAGGGTATGAAAAACCTATTAAAAAATGTCTGAAAAAACTACATTCCAAAAGGGCCAGTGGACAAAACACGATATATTACACGTTGTAGTCATGGTGCTGGTAACTCTATTTTTTTCGAGTAAAGCGGGCACTACGGCTGAAATCATGAGGCAGCTGCTTGTCAGCTTTCTTTACGGGTTTGGCATTGTCTATCTCTTTATCGGACTTACTAAGAAGATGTTCAAGTACAATCCCACTCGTTTGCAGATAATCAAATGGGCTACCAGTCTCGCTGCCCTTGTTGCGGTGAGCCAGTTTCTGCAGGAGGTTTATCAGACCTACCTTGAGGCCCTTAAAGGCTAGGCGCCTCCGCAAGGACGTGCGGACCTGATTTGACCGGTAACTGGAATTTCACGGTTTTCTGTCTAGCCATGTCAATGCTTGACTAATACTATAATAATAGTTTATCGTAGCAACTAATTGTAATTTAATAAAGTTCTGTATTTTTTCTTAGGAGAATGGTATGCGAAGGTATAGTCGCAACAAATCAGTTCATCTAAGAAATGGCGAATTCTCCAGATCCCGTATTTACTTGATCGCGGGTATCATTTTCGGACTTGTCTTTTTATGGGATATGGTAGGGCCTTTTGGGCTATGGAAGCTCCACAGGATGAAGCAGGAACACAAGCGTATTTATCTGTCAGTCCTGGATATTAATAAAGAAAATGCGGCCCTTGAAGAGCAGATCAAAAGGCTCGAAAATGATCCGGAATATCAGGAGTACATAGTCCGCCGGGAGTTGGGCTGGGTTCGGGACAATGAAATTCTATACAGCTTTTTAAATAAAGAATTCTAAAAACTCTAAGTGATGATCCGTGTACATACCTTTTTAAAATATGCCAGGACCCACCTTCAGGAGGCAGATTCTGCATTAAGGATGGATCACCCTGAAATTGCCATCGGCCGTTGCTCAGATATGGCCATAGCCTTGATCAAGGCTATGGCCGCCGCACTTCCCAGAATAAAAAAAGATTTTTTGGAAATGGACAACAAGGCCTTATATAAAGCCGTTTCCGATCTCACGCATACACCTGAAGAGGCTAGACAAATAAGCCAATCCATTTGGGAACTGCGGAAAACCGGGGAATCATATGATAGACTTCCATCGAGGGCTGAGGTCAAGGCAGTCTTTTCCAGGGCAGAAGAAACGTTTAAACTGGTTCACGACCTGTGTGTCGGCTGAAATATTAATAGGAAGATTCCGCTGAAAAACCCATCTGCAGCGCTGCCTCAGTTTTTTTGACTCCTGTATACGTTAAATACTTCCGCGCTTCTATTTCTTGGAAAATTTCGCTGCTTGGATCTTGTAGTCTTAAAGCAGAATCATGTTTCAGACTTATTGCAATCCAGTCAGAAGATAACTGAATCAATTAACAACCAAATGAATATCCTTCCCTCAGACCGTGAGCTTTATTTTCCTCACGCTTTGAGGGTCGAGGCCTCTGCCGGTTCAGGCAAGACCTTTCTTCTAGCCTGCAGGTTTGTTCAATTTCTTCTTTCAGAAAAGATTCCAAGGGCCAGTCTCAAAAATCTACTCGCCATAACCTTTACCAACGAAGCCACCGTGGAGATGCGTCAACGCATACTGAAGCTTTTAAAGCAAGCGGCCTTTGAAGAAAAGAAAGCTATGGAAATCCTTTCTCCTTTACTGGATTTATCACAGAAAAAGATAAAGGAACACGCATTAAGACAAACAGATGAGATTCTGGAAAGATACGACGAATGGCAGGTCAGGACCATTGACAGCTTCATATACCGGCTGATCCAGTCGGCTCCTCAGGAACTGGGGCTGTCAAGGCAAGACGAAATCGAGACACACGAGGCGCCACTCAGGTCGGCTGCCCTTGATCGTGTTTTACTCTGTGCAGCACAAGATCAGGTGTTATGGGGACTGCTGCGGGACCTGGTGCATCATTATCTTCTTTTTCAGGCACGCGGTTCCTGGTGGCCAAGGACGGAGCTTCTTCATGTATTGGAGTCGCTCAATGAAAAAGAAACAACCTACGGTCTCCTGTTTGAGATATCAAAAAGGCGCAAGGGCTCTACGGCACTGGCTATGGAACTATCCAGATCAGCCCGGAATTTTCTTGATACGGCAGACACACATGGTCTAAAGCTGAAATCATACAGCCGTAAGGCCCTGTCACGGGTAGCCAGCCGAGATCTCCCCAAGGCACTATCTTCAAAATCATGGGAAACAGAAGAGTTAAAAGATCTGTGCCTTAAGGGAGCAAGTATTCCTGAAGGTGCTTCTGTTGAATGGAAGACACTAAAGAGCCTTGCCGGGGAATATGCTGAAGCCAGGGCACTTGAGGTATCAGGGCCTTACTTGAAGGTGCTGGTTCCGTGGCGAGATCATCTCTCAGACCTCAAGTCCAGATCAAGACGCATTTTTTTCAGTGATATTAACGGTCTTGCAAAAAGGCTCCTGACCGATTTCGTCTTGCCGGAAGTAATTTTTCGTCTTGGCGACCAGCTGTATCACTTTCTGCTGGACGAATTTCAAGATACCAGTATTCTCCAATGGGAGACCCTTTTCCCTTTGATTGATAATGCCATATCACAAGGGGGGTCCCTTTTCTGCGTGGGAGACAGAAAACAATTGCTTTACCGGTGGAGAGGAAGCGATCTGGAAGTATTTCAGAATGGTCCCGAGTCCTTCGCCTCTCTTGGAAACACTGGTCCTCTGGATTTTGTCCTTCCGTATAACTGGAGGAGCAGGGAAGTCCTGCTCAAGTTTGTGGCACGGGTATTTAACAGGGAAAATCTTGAGCGCTGGACTCAAGAAGAGCCTGCCGTATCAGATGTCCTGGACCCCTGCTATGTGGGCAACATGTTCTCAGGGGCCGCACAGCGGCTTCCGCCTGCACATGTATTAAGCCACAAGGGAGGCCTGGTAAAGGTAGAGGTCCTCGGCCAGGGAGGAAGCTCAGCGGAGGTAAAAGAGGAATCAAAGGCAGGCATGGTCAAGCTCCTGAAGGAAGATGTCCTTCTTCGACATAGTCCCGGTGATATACTTATACTTGTCAGGGACAATCAGGACGTACAGGATTTCAGCCACAGTCTCATCTCGCAAGGTATTCCGATATTTTCCCACAGGCAGCTTGACATAAGAGAGGACCCGATAGTGCAGGAGATCCTCGAGATCCTGCGCTTTCTGGAAATGCCTGTTGATGAACAGGCATTGGCTTCTGTAATGACCGGAAATATTCTAAAAGCCGCCTGGGAAACAGAGACGGCAGGACTCAGCGCATGGAAATGGCTTGAGGATCAAAGATTAAAAAACATAGGGCGGCGAAGGAAATATCTTTATAAGAGGCTTCAAGAGGATTTCCCCGGCCTTTGGGTAAGGACCCTGAGCGACGCGTTCAGTTCCGTAGGCTTTCTGCCCCCTTATGACCTTGTATCCATGCTTATCCGCCGATTAGATCTAATCCGGTCTTTCCCGGACCATTTTAGTGCATTAAGTCACCTCCTGGAGCTTCTATATGCCAATGAACCTGAATATGGCGGCAATCTAAGGGGATTTATCCAGTGGATGGAGACCGGACCGGATGAGATCTTCGGTGTAAGGACTCCCCAGGAAATAGATGCGGTAAGGATCATGACCATACATAAGGCCAAGGGGCTGGAGGCCAAGGTAGTAATATTGCCGCTTGCAACTCTCGGGATAAGGACAGATAGCCGAATATATTCAATGGATGCCAGGTTCCTCAAGGTATGGCATACCAGCCGGGAACTCAGAAATGTATCTAAAAAGCTGATGGATATCTATAGAGAGGATTGCGGCAAGGCATGGCTGGACGAGTTAAACGTCCTCTATGTCTCTCTGACAAGGGCAAAAGACGAATTATATATATTCGTTCCACAAAACGCCGGGGGTAGACAGAAGAATAGGTTTCTATCACTGATGGAACCGCTTTTGAGTGGAGACCTTATGGCCAAGTGGGGAGCGGCCGAGAGAATTATGCCACCGGCAGAGCGGGCAAGAGACGAAAAGGGTGGTCTCAATGAACAGGCGATTGATTTTGAGCCGTGCGAAAAGACACGAAAAAACAGAGCGAAAAAAGTTGATAAAGGCTGGAACTGGTCCAAATACTTAGTCAGAAGGCCTACGGACTTAAAGGTCTTGTTGTCTCCAATAAGGCATAGGGCAACGGGGGTGGGAGACTTTATACACAGGCTTCTCGCAAGACTGGATGGCCCGCTCGATTGCCGATCCAATCCCGATGAAGTGTATGCGATGCTGCAAAAGATTCTTTGGTCTGTCCCCAAAAACCCTTATATTGATATAGATAAAGAGATAGACCTTGGGGCCGTAGCACGAACTATCTGTCATCCCATAGCAAGGCCGCTTTTCTGGATGGATACAGGGAATCAGACCTGGGTGGAAAAAGAAGTGGCTGACAGATCAGGTGAAGTTTTCAGGCCGGACAGGCTGGTTAGGGGCCAAAATATTTTATGGGTCGGCGAGTATAAGACAGGTGGCGGGACAAGGGTGGAGGACAAGAGACAGGTGTCCCGATATTTGGATTTACTTTCTCAACTTTACCCGGACTGCGAGACCAGGGGTGTGATTCTTTATCTTGACAGGGGAGTAGCAGAACGGATTTAGTTCCTTCTGGTAATTTTTAGGAGGGATTGTACATTGGAAAACAGGATCGATTTGGAAAAAGAACTGCTTTTTCTGGGCCTGCTTGATAAAGCTAGAGAGATTCATGCTGAATTAGGTGACAAAGCAGCCCTTTCTTATATAAAGTGCGGTTATCGTCTTTTGAGCAAGGTTTATCACCCTGATTTAAATCCAAAAAATATAGAGCGAGCGAAAATCACTCAACAGAGACTTAACAGGGTTAATAGTATCATAAGCCGAATGAAAGACGAAGAGATCATTGAATTGATCAAAAAAGACGTCAAAAAATCATGCAAAAGAAAAAAGAAAATATTAATCGTGGAAGATGAATTCGGTCTGCAGGAGATATTCAGGGATATCTTTCTTATGGAAGGTTATGATGTCAGGATTGCCGTAGATGGAATTAAAGGTTATAAATTTTATCACCAATTTGAACCGGATCTGCTTTTTACCGATGTCGTAATGCCCAGAATGAATGGATTAGACCTGGTAAAAAAAATTAGAGAAATAAATCCCCAGATCAAAGTGGTATATATAAGTGGTTTCTTTGGAATCGATCGACTGAAACGTGAACTCGATGAAGATATTCTGAGATATGGATATCGTACCCTTTCAAAACCTTTTAAGACGAGTGAAATGTTGAATTTGGTCAAGAATTATTTAGGGGGCCACTGAATTGCCGGTGTTAGAGCTCTCTCGACCAGAACAGGTGCAATCCCGTTTAATCATAATCAGGAGAAACCTCTGTACAGCTCGCGAGAAGTCAGTAAAAAATGCCCTTTCCGGAATGAAGAGCCGGGGAGTGGGGTTCCAATCCGGACACTGCCCGTGGTGTACCCACTTCGCAATTTTGCAATAGTCAATTACTCTTCATTCCACATTCTCTATAGTCTGGCATGGGTAACTGTTGAACATCAGGCGTTAATTCTAATTAACGTAATGTCTCGATTTTTTGAAGCCAAGCCCTATTGACTGAAAGCGCATCTCTCAACTCGGGCAAAAGATAATATGACCACCTGAAACACGACAAAAGCATGAAGGCCAAGTTTCCAATTTCTAATTTCCAATTCCAGCATTCACATGTCTCACTGCCCCTTGATTCTTCACTGATAGGCTGGCTTGCTGCTGATATACTGGCCCGGGACCCGGAAGAACGGGATCTGTCTCAAATAGCAGTTGTGTTTCCAGGCAGGCGACCGGCCCTCTATCTGCGAAGAGAGCTTGGAAGGCTTATCGGTACTCCTTTTCATCCACCACAAATCTTCGACATAGATAGCTTCATGGCCTATATAGCATGCAAATCCACTGGTGAGCCTGTGAGGAGAGATGCCGGTCAGGTGGAGTTGCTGCACCTTGTCTACACCACTGCAATGGGTATGTCAGCAGATGCCAAATATTTGTCACTATCTGAAACGACATCCAGTTTTGAGGGTTTTTTTTTCTGGGGTCTGAAATTCCTTGATCTTTTTGATGAGCTGGGGACCGAACTGGTCCCTCCGGAACGGATTAAACAGGTCGTGCCAACAGCTCTCGCCAATGCGGGCATTACTGAAGAGGCAAGAGGATTCTGGCCTATTTTGCCCAAACTTTATAACAAATGGCTGGATGCACTGGCCGGTCATTCACTTTGGTCCAGAGGTGAAAAGTATCGTATCGCATCAGAGCATATGGATGCCATGGAGTGGCCCTTTTCACAGATATATCTCGCGGGTTTCGCAGCACTCAACAGGGCAGAGCAAAAGGTCTTTTCCGCCTTGACCAGGATCGCTATCGCCCGTGTAGTAATCCAGGGTGGCCCATCTCCATGGCGGACAACCGGCGCCACATGGGAGCACCTTAAACGTCTGCGCTCTGTATGTCATGGCACATGGGACTTTGAAATTAACAGGTCTTCTACCATAGAACCAGACATACAGACAGCGACAAATCAACCACCCGACACCTTGAATTATCAAAAAATCAAATTCCATCAGGGCACTGATCTCCATTCCCAGTTACAGATGGCTGAAGATTTATTTGCTCGTGAGATGAAAGGCCAGGGGGGGCTTGCACCAGATCAGGAAGCTATAGTCCTTCCAAGGCCTGAACCCCTTGTTCCCTTGCTGAACCGACTCTTTGAGGATACGTCTGTTCCGTACAATATATCCATGGGTTATCCACTTGAACGGACAGCACTTGCTCAACTGCTTGACTCAGTATTTGAGGCACAGGAGGGACGGGTAGACGGCAAGTACCACGCCCCCGGTTATCTGGCAGTGCTCAGGCATCCTTACATAAAAGGCCTGCGATTAGACAGTCCCTCCACCACCGACCACCAAAACGCCGGGTTCTTAGCCACAGACACAGACAGGCAAACAAAGACAAACCGAACAACCGAACAACCGATCAACCAATCAACAGTTTCGTCCCTCAGGTCGGTGGTCCATTTTCTTGAGGCTTGGCTGGTCAGGGAAAAGAAAAGCTTTGTAGACCTCGTTGAACTTGAGAATGCAATCGCTCATCTGGATGAAAGGGATTTCTCTGCCACCCGTTTTCTGTCCCTGGTTCACCAGTTGTGTTTCAGGGGGTTTGAGAAACTGAATAAAGTGGGTGAACTCGCCGTGGCCCTGAAGAGATTGCTTGAGTGGATAATGGAGTATGGAACTGCTACCGGTTATCCACTGACCGGTGAATTTATGTCAGCCATGGTGGGGCTTCTGGAGGAGCTTGAAGACGGCCCTGTCGCTGAGGAGACTGCTTCAGCCTCTGGTCTTCACTCGCTGCTTGGTCATCTGGTGCGGCAGACCAGGATTCCATTCCGGGGCATTCCCCTGGAGGGCTTTCAGATATTGGGTTTTCTGGAGACAAGGTGCCTGAAATTTCAGCATGTGATGATTTTTGATGTCAACGAGGGTGTGCTCCCTCCTAAAACCAGACCTGATCCCATCCTGCCACCCGATCTGCGTAAGCAGCTTGGCCTTCCTGACAAGAAACAGGCAGTCGAGATAAGCCGGTACCATCTTCAAAGGCTGCTTGCAGGGGCAGAGAAAATCCACGTATTCTTTTCTGAAGGCAGGGGCCAGATGAGAAGCCGGTTTGTTGAAGAATTTATATGGGAAGCTGAAAAGCAGGCAGGGCGTCGGAATGTAATCCCGGTTCACAGAATGATTAATATTCCCAAGCCCGGGACTTCCTCTGCATCGCCCGTGAAGAAGACCCAGAAAATCATAGATTTCCTTTCGTTATTTACCTTTTCAGCAACTGCCCTTGACACCTATCTCTCTTGCCCTTTCAGATTCTATGCAAAGTATATCCTGAAATTAGATATCCCTGATACCATAGATATGGATGAAATCGATCCCCTTTTGGTGGGCAATCTGGTGCATAAGATACTAAGGGAATTTTATTCGCCATGGCTGGGCAGGGAAATTCACTTCGATGCTGATTACAATAATGATATCGTGACAAAGTCTGATATGGCACTTAAGGAAACCTTTGGGCCGAAGCCTGAATGGAGCGGGGGCGTGAGACTCTTCAGAGAGGTGCTGATTCATCGTCTTAAAAATTTCCTGCGCATTGAGAGAGAACACTCACAGGGTCATTCGTTGATGGGCCTTGAGGTCCCCTGCAAAATGGATTTCCACTTTGAGAAGGGTCGCAAAGCCGGAATTAAAGGTATACTAGACAGGGTGGAAAAGGACAGGGAGGGAATTATCTGGGTCATAGATTACAAGACCGGGAGTAAAATACGAATGCCCCGGGCCACAATTGCCTCCAGAATCTCAGACAGAGAGTCGATGAGACAAGAGCTTGTCTCTTTCCAGTTGCCCATGTATCTGCTTCTTTGTGACCAACATTATGCTCTGGGATCCGAATGGTCCAGGATAAATGCGGCCCTTTACGGGCTTAGAGGTCTTGAAGAATCAAGCAGCCTGAACGCCCTTCGGACCATATTATTTAAGCAAGGTGACGGCCGGGCTAAAATCGTAAAAGGAATATATGTCCCTGCCCTAAAGACTATTATCAGAGAGATATTGAATCCAGAAATCCCTTTTAGCCACGATCCATCTGATTTTGCCAACTGCAGAACCTGCCCTTACATCAGGCGGCTTTGCAGGGTGGGATAGAAAAAACTTGAATCACTTTTTAATTTGACAACAGATTCCTTCAGGGTTTATAAAAAAATCTGTTTATTAATATTTAAGAAATACCAGATTTACAGAACTCAATCAACACTAACAAAAAAAAGGAGGCTTGCCATGAGAAAAAAGAACGGATTGATTACAGCACTGTTGATCGCGGTTTTATTATTTATTCCCTCTCTCGCACTACCTGCGGACGTAGGTAACATTGACGGGCTTTGGTGGTCCCCGGCGCCAGGGGCGGAAAATTTCTACGTAATGGTACGGGAACGTGAAAACTTTGTAGAAAATCAGGACTGGGTATTAATAACAACCCTTGATGGAACCGATATGTCCGGGGAGGCTTATTTCGGAATTATTGAAGGAAACAGTGTTTGTGTGTCCAGACTTATCAGCCAGCTTACTGCATTTACCGCTACTGCCACCTTTGAATCAGCCAGCAGCGCCAATTTCGTAGTTACTGAGTGCCAGCCGGCAGCGGAGTGCCCGTTTCCACCTAATCTGCCTATCCCCTTCATGAAGATCTTCTAAAAGAAGGGTTACATGCCACAGCAGTATAGCTTATCGGCTCCATACTGAATTCATATCCAGGGGACATTCTGCCGTCCCCTGGATATATCTGTAAAAACCGCGAAAATTCGCCATCATAAGCCACCCTTTCAGGCAGGCGGCTCATACACACCCCGTGGAGTGAGGTAAGGCCGGGCAAAGAGAGCGGCCGGGATATTTCAATATAAAATACACAGTATATGTTTAAAAAGGCAAATTCATGCGAAAGCATATAATTTGGGCGTTCTCAATAGTATTAATGTTTGATTTAATCTCATATTCGGAGGAACTGTCGGTGGATAATAAGACGTCCTATAACAAACTATCAAAGGAAGAAGAAAGGGTGATCGTCCACAAAGGTACAGAGCCACCATTCACTGGAAAATACAACGACTTTTTTAAAAAGGGTTTTTACCACTGCAAAAGATGCAATGCACGACTTTACAGTTCAGACCACAAGTTTCCGTCCACATGCGGATGGCCGAGCTTTGATGATGAAATCAAGGGTGCCGTTAAAAGACAAAGGGATGTTGACGGAAGAAGAACCGAGATATTGTGTGCAAATTGCGGGGCGCACCTGGGTCACATTTTCAAGGGAGAAGGTTTGACAGAAAAGAATATCAGACATTGCGTCAATTCTATCTCCCTGATATTCATACCGAATAAAAAAGAGGTTGATGTAGCAAAGGCCTACTTTGCAGGAGGTTGTTTTTGGGGAATAGAACATCTCTTTGAGCACAAAGACGGGGTCATTTCGGCGGTCTCGGGTTATATGGGCGGTCATACGGCAAATCCAACTTATCAGGATGTGATTCGAGGGAATACAGGGCACTTGGAGGTTGTCGAAGTAACATATGACCCGGCTGAAGTGGATTATGAGAAACTGGCCAGATTTTTCTTTGAGATTCATGACCCGACTCAGGTCGACGGTCAGGGTCCGGATATCGGAAAACAATATTTATCAGCCGTTTTTTATCAAAAAGATGATGAAAAAAAGACTGTTAACAAATTAATAGATATACTCACTGCCAAAGGGTATAAAATAGCAACAAAAGTGCTCCCCGCAGGTACATTCTGGAGAGCTGAAGAGTACCATCAGGACTACTATGACAAGAAAAAACAGCGACCATACTGCCATGTCTACAAAAAGAAATTTTAATGAAACAGGGAACCCGCCAGGAGTCGGCTGTCCCTATATCAAACGGCAAAAACAACACTCCATTAATTCTTATATCAAGCGAATTTTCTCAGGTAGCTATTCGCCACAGGTGCATAAAATTTGAGTGGCTTAACTGCACTAAGGACAGGGAAATCCCCGTAAATCCTGGGGTCCAATAGTGCTGGAATATTCAGTTGGTGTTTGGGAGTATAATTTCGGCTCAAATCGCATAAGGCGATTCTCTGTCATCTTGTTGTAAGTCTTATTTGAAAAGTGCTCAATAATATCATACAGGTCTTTGAGCGGGAAGGGCTTGGCAAGGACCTTATCAAAGTCGGCATCCTCAAGCATCCAAGGAGTCCCGGAAATAGCAACAACCGGAGTTGCCCCGCGGCTTGAATTTCGAATATGCCGAGCGACGTCCTTACCCCCAATGCCAGGCATACAGATATCTGTTATTACAATATCGATGAACTTTCTATCGAATTTTTCAATCCCCTCTCTGCCGTCAGCTGCGGTTTCAACACTATATCCGAACTCTGTTAAAGCAAGGTTTAGCAGAGTCAAAATTGTTTGTTCATCGTCGATAATCAAAACCGTGCACATGCTGACCACCAGTAATTACTGAAAGTTGCAAATAACGACATTCTTTACATAGGTTTTTTATCTTATTACATATGGCATGTCAACTATATATTGTATTTTATTTATATATAACCTCCACATATTGAGGAACTTACTGGAATTACAATAGTTAACAGATTTTGCTCCACAAACATTTTTAACGGTATTTCATAAAAATTTTTTGTGAGCACGATTGGCCCTGAAATTGGACTGGTATAGACAAGATCCACCATGTCTCTAAAGTCTTATGCTCATAAAAAATGTATATTTTCAAGATCAACTCTATCCCGTGCAAACTCATTGCATCGTTGTGTTAGCGCAATTCGGCAAAATTGCATAATACGATTGAAAGTGACTAATGATTCTGATTTAATCCGACCGCTCTGGCGACGGACCAGAATGTTTAGGATCCATAAACAGCGGCATCGAATGAACGACAAAGGTATTTCGTTAAAGTGGTAAAGAGATCTCGGCAGTCGCTCTGTACTAATGGTATTCAAGACCCGGATAGCGACCGTCAAGCAAGAACAAAGTCTTCACCAAAAATAGAGCTCGGCCTGAACAGGATCATTTTTGACGTAGAGTGTAATACAAGTCGGCTCCTTACAGTTGTCTTTTCCATGGAGCAAGGCTATTCTGGTCCATGATTTTCAAGAAAGGAGTTCAATGCTAATGCCTAATGAGGCATCTATTAACGCACTTCCCAAGGCTTATGATTTCGGCGATGTAGAACACCGCTGGTACAGAGAGTGGACAGAGAAAGGCTTATTCAAAGCCAGATTCGATCCTGGACGCCCATATTTTTCTATGGTGATACCGCCTCCTAATGTCACTGGTGTACTGCATATAGGCCATGCCCTGAACAATACCCTTCAGGATATCCTCGTTCGATACAAGAGGATGGATGGGTATAACACCATTTGGGTTCCAGGAACAGATCACGCCGGTATTGCCACACAGATTGTGGTAGAGCGCCGCATGAACTCAGAAGGTCGCTCACGTCACGACTTCGGACGGGAGAAGTTTATACAGAAGGTCTGGGAGTGGAAGGAATCGAGCGGCGGCAGAATCATAGAACAGCTGAAAGGCCTCGGCTGTTCATGTGACTGGTCAAGAGAGAGATTTACAATGGATGAAGGCCTTTCAAGGGCGGTAAAAGAGGTCTTCGTGCGTCTGTATGAAGAGGGCCTAATATACAGAGGAAATTATATAATCAACTGGTGTCCCAGGTGTCATACTGCCCTTGCCGACATTGAGGTAGAGCACAAACAGACAGAAGGACAGCTGTGGTACATACGTTATCCCCTTGCTGAAGAAACAAGGCAGGACACCGAGTTCATAACCGTTGCTACCACAAGACCGGAGACCATGCTTGGAGATACCGCTGTGGCAGTCCATCCGGAAGATCCCCGTTACAAGAATTTGATCGGCAGGGATCTTATGCTTCCTCTGTTAAACAGGCGTATACCGGTAGTTGCGGATGCGGCGGTAGAGCCCGAATTTGGTACGGGTGCAGTTAAGGTCACTCCTGCGCATGACCTTAACGACTTTGAGATAGCAAAAAGGCAGGGACTTCAATCCATCAATATCTTTGACGAAAACGCAACGCTTAATGAATCTGCCAGCCAGTATGCCGGTCTCGACCGCTACGAGGCAAGGAAGCGGGTAATTATTGACCTGAAAAAACAGGGCCTGCTGGAAAAGGAAGAGGCGTACGATTTGGCGGTAGGCGTATGCTATCGATGCAAGACAGTGGTGGAACCCAGACTTTCAAAGCAGTGGTTTGTTAAAGCTGCGCCTTTGGCAGAACCTGCTCTCAAGGCAGTGAAGGATAAGCGGACCATACTTGTCCCCGCCTCATGGGAAAGGACATATGACGAGTGGATGACCACTATCCGTGACTGGTGCATATCCCGCCAGATATGGTGGGGACACCGCATCCCGGCATGGACCTGCTTGTCCTGCGGTGAGGTCATTGTGTCAAGAGAAAAACCCAAGGCATGTCCCAAGTGCGGGAATACAGCTCTGGAGCAGGAAAGCGATGTACTTGATACCTGGTTCAGCTCAGCCATATGGCCCTTCTCTACGCTTGGATGGCCGGATAAGACCCCTGAGCTGAAGACCTTTTATCCCACGTCGGTGCTCATAACGAGCTTTGACATTCTTTTCTTCTGGGTAGCCAGGATGATGATGATGGGCCTCCACTTCATGGGGGATGTCCCTTTCAGACATGTATATCTACATGCCCTCATAAGGGATATTGAAGGTAAAAAGATGAGCAAGTCAAAGGGAAATGTAATTGATCCTTTGACCATCATGGAAAAATACGGAACCGATGCGGTACGCTTCACACTGGCGGCGTTCGCAGCCCAAGGCAGGGACATAAAGCTGGCCGAAGAAAGGATCGAGGGTTACCGTCACTTTGTCAACAAAATCTGGAATGCAGCACGGTTTGTACTTCTTAATCTAAAAACCAGTCAAGGTGCCTTGGCCGAGCCTGCTGAGCCCGAATCCTTTCATGATCCATCAGAACGATGGATACTCTCACGTCTCAGCCAAGTCACCGGCACTGTTCGAAAGGCACTTGACGAATTCGACTTTGATGTTGCCGCGAAAGAACTATATCAATTCTTTTGGCATGAGTACTGCGATTGGTATCTCGAGCTTGCAAAACCGGCACTAACAGGAGATGAAACTGATAGGCAAGACGCAGCCAGATGGGTGACACTCACTGTATTTGATCACAGCCTCAGGCTTTTTCATCCCTTTATGCCGTTTGTAACAGAGGAACTCTGGCAGCATCTGCCAGGGCAAAGAGATCACATCATGATCTCCCCCTTTCCCAAACAGATTGATTCATGGACCGATGTTGCGGCGGAAGACATAATAAAACAAGTTATGGAGGTGGTAAGTTCTATCCGAAATGCCAGATCTGAGCTTGGGATACATCCCGGGGCCAAAATCATTGTTATGGCCCTGGCACACTCTGATAAGGCATACGATTTTCTAAATTCCCAGAAAAAGGCTATAAATACACTTGTCGGGATCAAGACCTTAGATCTTATGAGCAAAGAAGAACTGCGTCCTGAAGGCGCAGCGACGATCATACTTGAAGATATTGAAATTTTTATACCTCTTGAGGGATTTGTAGATATCGAGGAAGAACTTCGAAAGCTTACCAAAGAGGAAGACAAGCTCAACAAGGAAATTATCAAGACAGAGGCCAAACTCAAGAATGAACACTTTCTTTCCAGGGCGCCTCAAGAAATCGTACAAAAGGAGTTCGACAAGATCAATAAATTTCAGATCAAATTGGAAAAAATCGTCTCCCACAAGGAGACCCTTCAAGCCATACTCAGGAGCTAGACAATGGCCTCACACATTTATCCTCCCCATCGCTTTTTATACAATCAGCAGGTGGTGGCGGCGTTGGCGGAAGATCTTGAACATGGTGACATAACCACTGACGCCATAGTGCCCCCTGAGATTCTCGGCTCTGCTATTATTATTGCCAAGGAAAACATTGTCATTGCAGGGACATTTTTAGCCAAGGAAGTCTTCAGGCAAATGGACCCTGAAATCCAGTTTAAAGAAATAATAGAAGAGGGCTCAGAGGTCTCTAGCGGTGATATAGTCATGGGGCTTTACGGCAAGCTTGCTGCCATTCTCCAGGCAGAGCGTGTGGCACTTAATTTTCTTCAACGTCTGTGCGGAATTGCCACCCTTACCAGAGATTTTGTAAGGGAACTCTCAGACCTTCCCTGTATACTGGTGGACACCAGAAAGACTACACCGGGAATGAGACTGCTTCAGAAGTATGCAGTAAGGATAGGAGGAGGTCATAATCATCGCCATGGTCTCTCGGATGGTCTTCTTATTAAAGATAATCATATCACGGCATGTGGTTCTATAAAAAAGAGCATAACCTTGGCCAGGTCCAAGGCGCCACATACGCTTTTACTGGAAATAGAGGTTACAGAGACTGAAGAGCTTAAAGAGGCCATAGAGGCCGGTGCGGATGCAGTTCTTCTGGATAATATGGATCCGGCAACGCTCAGGGATGCCGTATCTCTTGCGAAAAGACTCAGGCCTGACATAATCCTTGAGGCCTCAGGTGGAATAAACCTTGAAAATATTCGGGAAATTGCCGAAACCGGTGTAGACATAATCTCAGTGGGGCTAATCACTCATTCGGCCGGTGCAAGCGATTTAAGCCTGAGGGTCTTGAAGGAATAATAGTGTATAGATTTCACTAAATTAATTAAAAAATCCCCGTTTCCGGCATGGGCTCCTTATTGCTCAAAACGTAGTTTCATAAACAAGGTAACCATTTCATTAACAAAATATCACATTGTGCTGCATTGTTTTGAGCGGAATCATGTAGACACTTTCTGTAGTGTAAATCCTTACCATACTTAATGGCATTAATTTTGCTTCTAAATTAAAAACAACAAGAAAATCCTCAGGTATTAGCGATCATTCTTAAAATGAATAATGCTGTTTCTCCACATATATTGTTAGTAGATGATGACTATAACATTCTGCAGGTGATGGAGATTCGCTTAAAGCTTATGGGATATCATGTGGTAACCTGTATAGATCCCAAGGAGGCCTTGTCTATTTTTGAACAAGACAACTTTTCAATAGTGCTCACTGATCAGCGCATGGAAGGCCTGAGAGGCTCGGATCTGGTAAATAAAATCCATCTCAGAAATCCACATATCCCAATTATCATCATGACTGCATACGGGACAGTGGATGATGCTGTCGAATCAGTTAGACAAGGGGCATATACCTATCTACAGAAGCCCGTTGACACCAAAGAGTTGGAATTGCATATAAAAAGGGCCCTTGGAGATAGTGCTGAAGAGCAGAGGCTGACTCAAGAAAGGCATACATGGGAAAGAATAGTAGAGCACATGAAGGCTGCTCTGATCGTGTTAAATTCAGACCTTACCGTGGCCTGGATGAATTCGATAGCCCAAAGCCTATATAAAATAGAAGATTTCTCTCCAGGACAACTCTGTACCGAAGTTATCCCCCAGGGCATTCTTCCTTGTGCCCGTTGCCCAGCCAAGCTGGCATTGCTGTCAGGTAACACCCAATCTATAGAACACCATAATTACAAAACGGATCAATGGTTTCTGGTGACCGCAATCCCTATTAAGGATCTCAAAAGAAATACCCTGCAGGTTGCGGAACTGGCCCTGAATATCACTGAAATCAAGCGGGTACAGGACATGAGACTTGAGCAGGAAAAGCTTAAGGGCGTTATTGAAATGGCAGGCTCAGCAGCTCATGAGTTAAGTCAACCCATGCAGTCTATTCTGGGATGGGGTGAGCTATTGAGATATCGTATTCGTGAAAATGATCCAAATTTTAAAATACTGCAGTCAATATGCCGAGACATTGAAAAACTTGGGGACCTTATTACCAGGATCCGTAATGTGACTTGCCATGTAACCAAGAATTACCTCGGCAATATTAATATAATAGACCTTGACAAGGCCTCAACCGAGAAAAAGCATGTGTTAAAAGGTCCAGGGATCAAAAAAATCTAAACTGTTGATTTCTGAATTCCGATGAAAGGCATATTGAGAACGCTTTGAGGTATGGCAAAGGCCCGAGAGCTAATAAATCTCAAGGTCAATGAAACCGAGGCAATCATGAATCCCTGAGACTTGCTAATTCCCCTACTTTTCCCACTCTGTGCGGATCCTGTGGATTACTTTCTGCACATACTGAAGCTTATCAGGAGAACAGATCCCCAGAAGAGGGGACCCCTGTTCTACCATATCCCCTGAATTGAAATAAACCTTGTAAAGTGATCCAGGGACGCCTTCGTAACTGATCATGGTATCTCTTTTCATCAAGGACATGATCAACACGTCTTCCCCTAATTCAACAGACACTCCCTGTTTAAACTGCTTTTCCATCCTCGCCGAAATCTCAGGTGTGAGAAAATACCTGGCCCGCTGGGGGGCAGAAAAGATATATAAAACCTGAGTCAAAATACGATCAATAATTTCTTCCTTATCCAGCTGGTGCCGGATAGAAAAGAGCGGTTCGCCTGCCTCGACAAATTGACCCTCTATATCAAGACGTATTCCACTAATTTGTCCACTCCAGAGGGCGGTCATACGTTTCACATTCCGTTCCCTTTCAATGACATAGAGCAGGGTCCCTGGTCTATGGAGCCATTCGCCACCGGGTCCTTTGACGGCTTGTCCCTCCTTTACCTTAAAGAACACCACACCTGTATGGGGTGTCTCGACAAAATAGTCTTCAAAAGGATGAGAACGATAGCGCCTTAATAGGTCATTGAGATTGATATCCATAAATTTTGCAAGAGACTCATTTGTAATAAAGATTGGGGCCGCCCAGCGTCATCAGGGCGTCGTAAAGGTTTTTTTTGAACTCGCGCCTGTCCCAAATTCCTTGAATGTGACCCCGTTTTAGGGCATTCTTGGCACTGTGATAATCAGTGGGAACGTCCTGACCGGTAGTTTCCCTTATGACTCTTGGGCCCGCAAAACCGATTCTGGAAGAACGTATGCCGAATTGATACAGCGAACACCCCAAAAAACTTGCCACAGGACCAGCATAAGAATTGTTATCATAGACAACTATATAGAGACCACCGTTGTCATTATATTCTCTGACTCCAAAGGTGCATTTCGGCATCTGAACCACACCGAGTGTCCCTTCGTGAATACGGATCCCACCGGTACTGTGTATGTAAGCCAAAAGAGGCCTTCGGGTAGTACTGGCCACATCGCATGCCCTTACGAACTTCTCTCCCTCAGCGACTCCAACCGTCCCCCCCCTGAAGTTGCTGAAGAGCATTGCCACTACGAGTCTTATTCCCCAAACTTCAGCTTCAAAGGTTATTATACTGGAATTGCGACCTGTATGTTTGATGTCCTTCTGAAGACGGGCACTATAACCCTGAAAACCAAGTGGATTACATGAAGCTATATGGGCGTTGAATTCACGGACTGAATTTTTATCAAAAAGGTTCTCAAGATACCACTGATACTCAAGTGGAAAATGGTGGCCGCAGTTCGGGCATACTCCGCAGAATTCCCCATATAGATCAGGGACCCAAAGATCAAGACATCCATATTTTGCAGCATTAGGACAGGTAACAGTACAGTCTTCATTGGCAAGTGGACTGACGTAAGGATCCCACTCTTCTGCAAAAATCGATTTACGTTCAGGCTCCCCGGAACGTATGACTTTACTTGGGCGTTCAGGTTGAGGAAAAACAAAGTCATAGGCCGCCCTTACCGGCTCCGTGACCTTTCGAAGAAATACCGAACCTTCACCCGACACCTCTTCTATTACCTTCTGGACGTTTCGGTGATGCGGCCGCAGAAGGCCATACCTTATATCATAGTAAGTCTTGCTGGCAAAGACCTTTGTCTTCCTGATCCCCTGGGTTAAAATATTTTTATTCTCAATAAAATACCCCTTTCCCAGCTCTATATATTTCTTGAATCTGAATTCAAGAAGTCGTTCCCTTTCAAGGTCTGTGAGACTCCAACCGATAAATAAATCAAAGTCTTCCGGGACATCTTTCCCCTCCTCTGCCTGTCTTTTCAAGGCATAGGCCCTGAAGGCCCTGAAGTTTTTGGTCTTCAGTACCAACTCGTCGGTGGCACGAAGCATTTCATAGCGAAGTCTGCGAAAAAAAGGAAAATCATCCCGCCTGGCTCCAAGCGGGGGTTCGCCTATAATACGGTCAATAGTTCCAAGTCTCAGGTTGTCCTCAGCAGTTATCTTTAACTGAGCAGCACAGTGTTCCAACAATTTTCTCGGGAGCTTTTCGCCCTCTCTTATTTTCCCTTCTATTGCAGCCGCACCTTCCGGAGAAATGACCGAGTAATAGCCTCTTGAACCCATAAGTCTGAGACCTGAAGCCCCTATTGCCTCAGCGCCACCGGAGCCTCCCTCAGAGATAAAAGACACCATGGGGACCTTTAACTTTGCCATTACGTATAGATTACGGGCTATCTGCTGCGCAGCTCCGGGGTAATCTTCAATAGGATAGGATCCAGGGGTAAAAATATAGAAATGTATGGGAATACCTTCGGTCTCAGCTACCCTCATATATTTAAGGGCCTTATTATTTCCCCAGGGCCTGGCACATCCTCCATTTCTGTATTCCTCTCCCTGGCCCTTTTCATGACCAATGACCATGACTTGATGGCTATAAAGCTTGTTCTTGACTCTTCTGGATATGGTAGCCCTTGCGACTACTATCGCAGGATCAATATTACACTCTCCCTCCCCGCCCAGCTCGGTATAGGAATCGTATACATTCTCCAGGATATCCATAAGCGTGAAACGCTGGGGGCTCCGAACGATGTTTACAATCTCTGCAGGACTGAGCTTCTCAGCGACTCTGTCCTCAAGAAAGGAGACCCTGTCCTCGATCCGGTCGATTTCCTCGAAAAGATTCGACTCCTTTATTTCAAAAAGAGACTGACGAAGCCTCTGGACCTGTCCAAGAAGATCACCAATATTGCCATACTCACTGTTGCCTTTGATATCAATAAGATATGAGATCCGATCAGCGAGTTGACTGAGTAACCTGCCGCTATCCGCCATATGTATCTGATCTATGCGCATTCATGTTTTATCGGCAATCAAAATCGAAGCACATCATCAATGCGGTCATAGAGGTAGTCCATATTAGTGATAATATCTTCATCTTTGGCCCCTTTACCTTCTATAACAGTACCTTTTTGAAACTGTCTGGCCCTTTCCTTGGCCTGTTGAGTATCCTGTCCCCAGATAATTGCAAGAGCAAAGTTAGGATCATACTCTGTTGGAATCTTATAGGGTGTATCTCTTGGCACATGAGAATAAAGCCTCGCCCAGCACTCGTCCGGATAATCAAAGCGTGTAATGGTACCGCACCATGGTGCAAAACCCCTTTGGGTATCTTCAGCAACAATCCTCATCTCTATACTGGTCCCCTCAAAGGATATATCTTTTTGAGTAAAACCCAGTCGATCTCCAAGAGCCACTCGTATCTGATCCCTGATCAAGCTTAGAGGCTCATTACTCCCATTCAGTCTTGAAATACATGCTGAAACCTCGTTTTCAACCTGTATACGGGCATTGACCTCCATGAGATAAGGACTGCCATCTCTGGACACTATCCACTCCCAAGTCCCTATGTTGTCATAATTTACGTGTTTTGCCAGCCGCACAGAATACTTCACGATTCGATCAAGTACTGCCCTTGCATCAAAAGGATACTCACATACAGCAGGATCAAATCCAGGAGCCACTTCTACCCTCTTCTGTCTTCCTGTACTCTGTATAGTGCAGTTTCTTGTCCCGAAATGCACTACTTCACCATGGGAACTGCACAGAAGTTGCACTTCAAGATGCTGATAATCTAGGAGACACTGTTCAATAAGGACTCCCTCATCCCCGAATTGCCGCTTGGCATAATTCTGTATCCTCCGATAAGTCCTCCTGAAGGCATCAAGATGACTGACCTCTTCAATACCCATACCTCCACCACCAGCAGAGGCCTTTACCAGGATAGATGGATGCTGAATACCCTTTTCCTTCTGGAGGAAAAAAAGCTCTTCCGCCACTTCTTCAGCCTCCAATTCATTGTAAATCGGTCCGTCAGATCCTGGAATCACTGGTACTTTGAGGCCCTTTGCCAGACGTTTGGTGTTTATCTTACTGCCGAGATCCCTTATGACTTCCCAGTTGGGGCCTATAAAAGTTAAAGGTCGGTTCCTGAGAGTGGCCCTTCTGGCAAAAACGTAATTTTCGGAAAAAAAACCGTATCCAGGATGGATAGAAGTACATCCAGCCTCATCTGCCACGGAGAAAATTTCATTAGGGTCCTTATAGTTAGCTATACGATAAGCCTTTTTAAAACCGCTTTCTTCCTGTTGTGCAATTCGAACGTGCAGTGAGAATTCGTCCTCTTTTGTATAGAGGACCACGTAATCCAGACCAAGATCCTTGCAGGCCTGAATAATGCGGAGGGCGATCTCTCCGCGGTTTGCTATCAATACACGCTCCTTGCCCATAAAGCCCTTTCCGTTTCGCGGTTTTATACCGGATCAAATAGACCCATTAATTCAGGACATTTTTAAAACTCAGTCCCTGGTCCGATGACTAGGTTGCCCGTCGCCAAAAATGCCCACGAAAACTATTTTTACTTCTTGCGCCTTGTCCTCAAAAAAACCTACGAGTTTTACAAGAGGCTCAAGATTAATATAAATTGTTAGCCCTCAAAAAAAGATATTTTATAAATTTATAAATATATCACTAAAGAGCATTTCGCAAAACTCAGGGTGTTAACCCTTGGTAATGCATGCCACACCTGCTCTTCAAGCAAAGTACAAATACGTTAGATGTCTTCTAGTGGACGATATCACAAAACCAATGACAAAAAAAGCCCCGGAATGTTTGGCATTCCGGGGCACTATAGAAAGAGCCTCTTGTAAAACTCAGAATTTGATTTGCCAAACTGCCTGTACCTTACGGTCGTCGCCAAGCTGGTTGTCTAAAATCGGAGCATTTCCTTTTGTGCCTGCATCGTCACCGTAGTTCGTAACTTCATACGACAGCAGCAGCATGTTACCTTTGTAAACATCCCATGCAATCCCGCTAAGGTACATGTCATAATCAGCGTCATGACCAATCTTGTTGTCATCGTCTTGATCGAAATGGTCATAACGTGCAAACAAGGAAAATTTTCTGTCAAAGAAAGGAAGCCTCAAATTACCGAAAAAGGAATAACCCTCGGTATCCAGTGCATCCCCAGCTGCATCTACCCATTTGCCTTTCGCATTTCCTTCGGTCTGGAAATATTGGGCAGTCAAAATCCCCCATGGGTGTTCATAACTCAACATACCCATGTTTACCTCGTAATCCGGATAGTCTCCGTTTAAGCCCTTATCATTACCCTCCCCATAAATACCAAAATAGCTCAACTGAAAACCTGGTAAGAGTTCGGGCAAAGGACGCAGCGTAAAGCGTCCCTCGACTACCTTATTGTTATTTTTTTCGCTCGCGTGATAACCCGATCCATTATAAACCCCAAGATGCCAGCTTCCATAATAGCCGTCATAGTGGTGATTGCCTGTTTTTTCCTTTGCATTCTCCAGCTTTCCGGCAAAATCCCCACGAAGGCTGATACCGGTATCGGCAGAATTAAAGGTCCCCGCTCTCTCTATGGCCATTGTACCCTGGCAGCGATACGGATTGACGTGTTCTTCAAAATCCAGCCATGGGATATGCCCCATTCCAACCTCTGATTTCATGCCGGTAAGGGGCCCGAGGTCAGGCGGTCTGAACTCGGCATAAAGATATTTTAGACGTTCCTTATAATCCCCTTCAGAGTCCTGATGAGTATCAATGGTTATCCGCGTATGCAACCATGGAAGTATCTCTTTCTTCACGGTGAGGTAACCCCTGGTAATTCTGAAATGGTTGAAACTGGAATCCCTGTCACCGGGTTCCGGCATGATGCCATTTGAATAATCCACATATGCCAGCATTCCGACTTCCAGTCCCTTTAATGCCTTTGGCACCGCCAGTTCCTTGTCTTTAATTTCCTTCACTACCTCCTGCTTACGTTGTTCTTCCAGTATAACCGCTTCTTTCTGCATTTCATTCAATAGCTGTTGGGCCTCCGGCTTAGAAAGAATCCCTTTTTCCACCAGCTTATTGACCAAAATGTCAATTTCTCCAGCCCAGGAATGATTGGTGCCGAATGTTATAAGCAAACTCGTTATGACAAATATTATTATTGAAATTTTCTTCATATTTTTCCATACCCCTCCTTTATACTTTTCATATATTATGTACACGCTGTCCACTTTGCCCTTAAGATTATTAGCATCACCCCCTTCGATAAAAATTCCAGTCCTTTGATTCTCACTATTTTTGATTCTCACTATTATGGTTATAGTTCGTTAAGACTTTATTATTATAAGGTTAGATCCTGGTTAAATTTAGGATAGAACAACGTGGTGCATCTATCCAATTGGAATTTTGGCAATCGGAATAGGTAATAATTGGTTTGAAGAGAATAGAATATTGTAAAACGAAGATTTGCCAGGTCCTGGAAATTCCGAGATATTAAATCAACAGCTTATTCTTTGGCTTATAGTTCGACATTACCGTGCCTGACTATCTGTCCTTGCACCATGTAAACGACTTCTTCGGCAATATTGGTGGCATGATCTGCTATTCGTTCAAGGTGACGGCACATCAGGAGCAGGTTGATCAGATAGCCCACTCGATCAGGATATTCACCGATGGCCCGTTTTACCACGTCATACGCATAATTCTTCATGTCATCTATTTCATCGTCTAATTTGAGAACAGTCAAAGCAAGGGCATCGTCACTGTTCACAAGGGCATCCAGACTCTTCTCAAGCATGGATGACGTGTTTTCCGCCATCATGGTATAATCAAAAGGGATATCAAGCCTTTCCCGCTTGGCAATGATCTGAACCCGTTCCGCGATATTTACTGCCTCGTCAGCGATCCTTTCCAGGTCATTGTTTATCTTGATCGCAGCAATAATAAAACGCAGATCCACTGCAACCGGCTGATGCAGTGCAAGGATCTTCAGGCATTCTTCTTCCACCTCTACCTCAAACTCATCTATTTCGTAGTCACTTCTAATGATCTTCTCTGCTAAATTCGCATCTCTCAGCTCAAGGGCCCGGATAGCCATTCGGACACGCTCTTCTACCATGGTGCCCAGGGAAAGAATCCTCTTTTTGAGTCTCTCCAGTTCTTTTTGTAAACGTATGGTCATAAGCAATTCCTCCCTTCTATCCAAAACGACCCGTGATGTAATCTTCCGTCTGCTTGAGCTTAGGTTTTGTAAAAAGGGTCTGTGTATCGTCAAGTTCTATAAGTTTTCCCAGATAAAAAAAGGCTGTAATGTCGGATACCCGCGCGGCCTGCTGCATGTTATGTGTAACAATGATGATTGTATATGATCTTTTCAAGTGGTGGATCAACTCCTCAATCTTCTGCGTGGCGATTGGGTCCAGGGCGGATGCCGGTTCATCCATAAGGATCACTTCCGGCTCTATTGCCAAGGCCCGTGCAATACAGAGACGTTGTTGCTGGCCACCCGAGAGACCAAGGGCCGAATCATGAATCCTGTCTTTCACTTCATCCCAGATAGCGGCCTGAACGAGACTCTTTTCAACCTGGTTTTCAATATAGGCCTTATCTTTTATGCCATTCACTCTTAGACCATATGCCACATTTTCAAAGATGCTTTTGGGAAAGGGGTTGGGCTTTTGAAATACCATGCCGACATTGTGACGAAGTGTGACTACATCCAGATTTGGATCGTTAATATCCTTATCATCCAGCAGGATCTGACCTTCCACCCGGCTGGTAGAAATCAGATCATTCATCCTGTTTAGACAACGCAATAAAGTGCTTTTGCCGCAACCTGAAGGGCCTATAAAAGCAGTTACCTGATTTTCATAAATATCCATGGAGATGTCGTGCAGGGCCTTAAAATCGCCGTAATAGAAATTTAAGTTTTTTATTTTAATTTTTAGAGAATGCTCCATTATGCATCACCTCCGTCTTTGAAGGCGCGCCCGGCAGATAATGGCAACAAGATTCAGGCCCAACACCAGGACAATCAGGACAAGGGCGGTTCCATACTGGAGATGTCGTGTGGCTTCAATCTCTGTTCCAGCCGTGGCCAGGACATAGATATGATAAGGCAGGGCCATGATTTCATCTAAAACAGAAGTCGGCAGAGAAGGTGTATAGAAGACGGCTGCTGTAAACATGATGGGGGCGGTCTCCCCCGCGGCACGGCTGATCCCGAGTATGGCACCGGTAAGGATTCCGGGTAAAGCGGCCGGCAGGACTACCCGGTAGATGGTTTGCCATTTGGTGGCTCCAAGGGCCAGGGATGCCTCCCGATAGGTGTCTGGAACGGACCTCATGGCCTCCTCGGAAGATCCGATAATTACAGGAAGGGTGAGTACTCCCAGCGTCAGGGAACC
>Ga0180431_10002356_pt1 | contig 25401 bp, 18 predicted proteins | sample SS_ome_11_FD_132459 | JGI IMG/M metagenome (GOLD analysis project Ga0180431, IMG submission 132459) | Hypersaline lake sediment archaeal communities from the Salton Sea, California, USA - SS_1_MS_1 metaG | ecosystem: Environmental > Aquatic > Non-marine Saline and Alkaline > Hypersaline >... | reverse complement strand
GGTTCCCAAGCCGTTCGGTAGGTACGGTGGGGCTTCTCCACCGGGGTTAAACGAATCCTCCAGTTCGATGAGGCAAGATCAAAACATCGTGAGAAGGGCTCTTACTGTTTGCGCCTTCTGCCGGGGAGGAACGCCACACCCGAACTCAGGCCTAAGCCCACAACCAGTGCGATGGCGGTGAATAACACTCGTCGATCACGGTGAGGTTCTGACGGTACATAAGCCCGCGTTAGAACATCCATTGTAGCGATGACATCGCGGACGTTTCTTTCCATATTCTTCTGGTCAAGACGTTGCCGCACGGCATTGAAAAGATCGCGCTCGTGCTTCAGAGCGTTATTTTCCCTTTCGACCAATTGGGCGGTCGCAAACAGCGCCGCAAACTCTTGCTGTTGTTTATTGCAGTATTCGACTAAAAGCTCCTCCTCACGTTCGGCACGGGCCAGTTGATGCTCAAGGGACGTTATCAATTTTGAGTGAAGAGAGCCATTGGGATCAACGGGCGTTGCCGGCACGTCAACGGCACTAACCCGTACATCATTATTGTCATCAGCAACGGCGTGCTGCTTCTCCCATTCCAATAAAGAGATAGTCTGTCGCAATTCGCTCACACGGGCCTCTGTCTCATCCAGACGAAGCCTCTTGCTGGTGATAAGTTCCTGTGGATTCTTTGTTTGAATTGAACGTTGAACATTAGCGATGAGAGCCTCATGCCCTCGTATTTTTTCTTCCAGAGATTTGTATTCTTCTGTTAACAACTCATAAATCCTTTCACCATCCTGGTTAGACTTTTGACCCGTGTATATTCGGTATTGGTCTAAAATAGAGTCCACAATAACTTTGACGTCCTGGGCACTCGGATCCGTAAAGGTGATATCAATAATTTCAGTTTGTTCTCGACATTGCACTTTAAGATTATCTCTGAGATTTTCTAAAACATCGTTCCGCATTTCCAAAGGATAAGGTGTGATTCCAATTAATCGTTGCACAAGAGATATACGAGGCTTCTGATTCTTGTACCATTGTGTCTTTTGTACTTCCGGCTGGTCCAGAACCCGCTGAAGGACTGTCGGACTTCTCATCACGGAGACCTGGGTGTTCACGTATGCGTCATGAAAAGGAATTAAACCATTATCCTCCGTCTGAAAAACCAGATGCGGAATAAACGGCCGGACTCGCACCTCAGCACGGGCCTGGTACTCTGGAACAACGCATGTCCACACAAGAGCGATCGCTGGAGCGGCCACCAAAACGAAAACCACGAATGCAAGAATGAGTCTTTTTCTCATCTCTCCCACCTCCTAAACAGGTTTCGTTTAATCACCCACCTTTTCCTCCCTGAAACACAATTGAATGATATATTATAGCATATATCCATCATCTGTGTCTATTGTGGTGACTACGTATTTTTGTACTTTAGAAACAGGGGGCTGTACAGAATGCTTCGGTACAGCCCCCCGATGAGTTTTATTCAAAAACAGCTTAGGTCTGTGGTTACTACGGATACAGCCGGATGTCGTCAATGTACATCGTTCCCGTACCGCCAGCCGCCGCCGGATCGCCTTTACTACCCAGGCCGATTGCGATCTTATCCACGTTGGTCAGATCGATCCCCTGATCGGTAAAAGCCTGTAGCGAAATCCGCCACTCGGTCCAGGCTCTCATTCTGGGCGCACCCGGATCGTCATGAGCCACCAGCGCAGCAGCGCCGGCGGCGTTCGAGACCGCCACATAGAACGGCTCAGCCGCATTCGTTGAAACGCCCCGGAACCAGAGCGACAATGCCCCAACCCCCGCCGTCGTCCAATCACGCGGCGTCGTTAACGTCAGCGTCGCCTCCGAGTTCGTTACACCCGCTTCGTTGTTATAGAGCATCGGCATGGACTGAGAGCCGCCATGGACAATCGTTTGCTCGGCATACGGGGGGAGCAAATAGCCGGTTTGGGCCCCATTGTCGGCGATGCCGAAGCCGTCGATCCAATGCTGCCAGATAACCTCGCCGGCCACGTCATCATCGGTATAGCTCTCGAAATCATCGACCAGAAGATGATGACCTGCCGTAAAGCTCCAGACCGGGCCTTTGACCGGCGTGCCGTCATAAACCTCATCCACGCGCCAAAAGTACGCGGCCTCCGGTTCGAGTAATCCGGGATCGTAGCTCTCCGCTCCGAGCGCTCTGGAGCCTATGTACTCGGGCGAGCCGGCATCGGCGCTACGGACCGCTTCTTTATCCGTGCCGAAGTAGAGCTCATGCGAGGCGGCGTTATCCGCCGGCGTCCAGGTTAAGACCGTTGCCACCGCCACATCGTCAGCGCCGTTGGAGGGAGACGGACTTCCGACGGCTCCCGGCGTCGTAAAGGTCCAAACGTCGCCTTTGTGCGTCGTGAGGCCGTCAAATTCATCGACTCGCCAGTAATAAACGCCTTCTAAGTCCAGCGGACCGGGGTTGTAATTGGCTCTGGGCTGAGGGATGCCCACGACGCCGTCGTTCACTGTGTCATAATCATCGCCGAAGAAAACATAGTGTAACTTCAGGCTGAAACCCGGCGACCAGTTCAAAACCACGTTATTCGGATCTTTATAGTTGTCCCCATCGGCCGGAACGGGAGCATAGGCCTTATACGGAGGAACCATAAAACTCCAGACGTCGCCTTTCCACGGACTGTCCGGGTGCTGCTCGTTAATCTCATCGACCCGCCAGTAGTACGTCGTTCCCGGGACAAGGCCCTCCGGGTAGGCGTACCCGGGAAAACCGGCAACATAATATGGAGTCGCGTGGTTGCCGCGGAATGTCTCCGGCGCCCTCTCGTTCACCGCGTCAAAATCCTCGCCCAGATACAGATCGTGAGAAACCGCTTCACTTCCCGGCGCCCATTTAATGGTCACCCACGTCGCCTCGAGTATAGCTCCGTCAGCCGGCTGAGGATTGTAGGCGTTGACGGGAGCCTCAATCTTAATATCGTCGTAATAGATCGACGAGGCACCATTGCCGTACAAATCGATGACCTGAAGCGTATTATGCTGATCGTTGTCCCACTGGTGGGTGGTAATGAGCACGCCGTCGTAATATTCATCGCCCCTCTTGTTGTCCAGGTCGATGACGCACTTGATTTCGACCCAGGCGTCATACACGATAGTAGCTAAGGTACCGCTATCATAGGAGGAAGTAATAGTACCGTCGCCCAATACAAACTGTGTCTGCACGGACCAGTCCTGGCTGCCGTTGTCGCTGTACGTATTAAGCAGGATGAACCAGGTCGTACCGGAGGTGCCCGACGGAATATATTGCATGGCCGTCAGTATCCACAACCCGCCGGTCACATCAAACTCGTGCACCAGGTCGGCGGCGGGAACGATCTCCACCGAATTGGTGCCGCTGAAAGCGTATGCATCGGACACCGGCGCTCCCGCACCGGGCTCGTTATTCCAGCCTTTCCATCCGCCCTGGCCGTGCATAGCGCTTCCGGCGGTGTAGGATTCGAAATCCTCAAAGAAAATACTCGCCGAGGCGATTGAGGAAAATCCTGCAATCACAACAATAACTGTTACAATCTTTAAGCCTTTCATAATAGAACCTCCTTCAAAAGGTGCTTTAAGAGATACTGTTCAAGGAGAGATACCACAGGCTTACGATGTATCTCCTCCTCAAATGTTAACACCTTATCGTAACCTCAAAGCCCCTGATAGTCAAGGATAAAGTCCTAATTTACGAGGCATAGAATCGGATTTAGTTGCCTTTACAGGACCGGTAGCTCGTAACCTTTTCGATATTCCTTGGTCAGATACGCATTTGCCTCGGCGTCGTTAATGAAACGCTCGCGGTCGGAATCGAATGTGAGCCGTCGTCCGACGCGCATGGCGATGTTGGCCATGTGACAGAGGGTCGCGGACTCGTGCGCGACTTCGACGTCGGCATTTAAGTCGCCGACCTTCCGGCTGCGGACCGCCTTAACGAAATTCGCGGCGTGCAGATAGCTGCCACGAGGGCCGCCCGGCCCGGCTTTGCCGTCTTTGAATGTGACTTGCCAGCCCTTCCGACCGATTGACAGGGTACCCTTGTCGCCGTAGAAGATGTCGCCGTTGTCATGGCCTTCGAGCGGATACGGCGTCCACAGGCGCATCTCGAACATCAGGTACACGTCGTCATATTCGAACGTCGCGATTTGCGTGTCCGGCGTCTCGTGGTCGTCGTCATAGAACAATTGCGCCCCGCTGCACGAAACGGCCTTCGGCATCCCCACGCCCAGGCCCCAGCGGGCGATGTCGATCTGGTGAATGCCGTCGTTGCCGATGTCGCCGGTGCCGTAGTCCCAGAACCAGTGCCAGTTGTAATGGAACCGGTTTTTGTTGAACGGCCGCTTCGGGGCCGGACCGAGCCAGAGGTCATAATTCACGCCCGTCGGCACCTCGCTATCAGGCACGCGACCGATTGGACCGCGAAGCTGATTGTTAATCGCCTTCGCCATCCGAATTTTGCCCAACTCGCCCGATTTGAGGTATTCGATCCCCTCGGTGATACCCTCGGAGGAGCGGGACTGCGTACCGTGCTGGACCATCTTGCCGTGCTTACGCGCCAGGTTTACAAGATAGCATCCTTCGGCGATGGTATGGCTCACAGGCTTCTCGACATACACGTCCTTGCCCGCGATGATGGAGGCCGCGGCGATGGGCACGTGCCAATGATCCGGTGTGGCGACGGCGACGATGTCGATAGATCGGTCTTCGAGCATTCGCCGATAGTCGCCATAGCCGGTGACTTCCACGTTGCGGCCTTTGAATTCCTTCACTCGTTTCTCCAGGGCGCTTTGGTCCACGTCGCACACGGCGACAATCCGCACGCCTTCGAGGTCGTTGAATTCTCTCGCAAGGCTCCCTCCCCGACCGCGAACGCCCGCGACGGCCATGCGAATCGTGTCGTTCGCCCCTCGCACCTTTGAAAAAGGCATAGCTAACGCGGCGCCGGCCGCCACAGATCCGGCCATAAATTCTCTTCGTGTCAAACGCTTCATAATCGAACCTCCTGTTGGAAAATAAGATTACCGGGATATCAGGGTATCAGAAATGGTCCGTCAGGTCTTTCAGAGGCTCCGACTTACTTGATTTCCTGATCCACTGATAACCCCCTCTACATTATTACATTTCTGCGAACTTTTTGAATCGTTCTTCGATCTGCTCCTGCGTTCTGATCCCTTCATAGACGATCACGAGAAACCGAAAATGCGCCGTCTCACGCGGTTCGAGCGTCAGATGGAGCGGGATCACTTTATTCTTGCGATATGGCTTGGGCCGTTGTCTCTGAAAATCACCCTGGCCCAAAGGATTGGCCGAGAATAAACCATAGCCCCGCACATGCCAATAGGTCGGATAGTTGATGCTCGCAGGATGGTTCAGAATCGCGATGCCGACAACCTTGTCTTTTCTAACTCCTTGTAAAGCCACCCACCGGGCGCGCTTGCCCCACACATTCTTGGCCGTTTCGTCGCCATTGGAGCTGAAATATCTTCCGGTCCCGGCTACGTTCTCTTTGGGACTCGGCCCGCCCGCCTGCAAAACCGCCCCGGCGTCGCTTTCTCGAAGATAATCGCTGAGTCGAATGGCAAACATGCCTTCTTCAATATCCTCGAAGATGACTTTTTGATTTTTGGCGGTGAGATCGATGCTAAAATCAATGGCATATTCATCCTCGTACTCGCCGGCGAGGAATACCATGCTCCGTTTTTCCTCTAAGAGGACCTGTTCCTTATCGTCGATCCAGTGGGAAACGGTTGCGAGCTGCCCCCTGCCGGCGCCGCCGGCCATTTGCGTTATTTCCACATGTCGAATTTGGGGTGGCGTGGTAGCGTTCCTCCAGAAATTGATGCCGTTGACCTTGTCCACAGCAAAGAAGATGCCCACATGATGCTCGTGGTCCATACTTCCCCCCTCCATCTCCACGAGCGGGTCCCTTCGAGATACTTCGATGCCGGACGGCGTTCGTATCGGAACGAGGAGCGGTTTCGTTAATTCTCCGCCATAATGATAAGACGTACACGGTTTGCCGGCGATCGCGATCTCGATCCGATGGCGGCCTTTGTAAAACTCCACTTTCGGCACTTCCGCCTGGACGTCGGTGACAAAAAGACTGACAGCTAAGAAGAGCATTACTTTTTTCATATCGTCCCTTTCATCCTGAACCGGCAGCCATCATACCAGGAATCCAGGGATAGATCATTGAAAAAGTACAATGCTTCCAGAGAGAATGGAGAAAAGTTTGGACTTATGCCGGTAAAGACGCTATTGAAATGGATTTAGCAATAGAGTAAGTAACAGGAGCCTGATAGGAGCAGAATAGTGCATTACGGGAAATTAAGATTAAAAAAGTGTGCCGTTGGGCTTGTCGCTATCGGTCTGGCGACCGCCTGGATTGGAATTCCGAAGGCTGAAGCGGCAACGTTGCACGCCGGGGCGGCCGTGCGGAATATCACTGCGGACGCCCCAACCAAACACGTCCACGATCCGCTCTATGCAAAAGCCCTGGTTCTGGATGACGGCACGACGAAAGTGGTTATCATTTGCGCGGATATCATCGGGGCGACAAAAACGCTAACCTCCGAGGTACGCCGGGGGGTGCGGGAGAAATTGGGTATCAACCCAAAGAATATACTGCTCAACGTTTCGCACAACCACAATACATGGAATCAAACGGCGAAAGATATGGGCGAACGCATTGTGCAAGCCGTAAGACAGGCCGCCGGTACAATGGTCCCCGTGACAATCGGTGTGGGCGCGGGGCATGAAGACCGGATATCGATGAATCGCCGGCTCAGATTGAAAAACGGAAAGGATTGGACAATTCGCCGGGCCAATCCGTCTCCACGGGACAGCGATGTCGCGGGATTAGGACCGATGGACCCGGAAATCGGACTCGTTCGGCTGGACAGAATCGGAGGCCGAACGCTGGCAGTTCTCTACAATTTCGCCGTGCACTCCTACGGTGGAGCACCTGACGGCGGCGTCACGGCGGATATTCCGGGCTTTGCCTCGAAACTGATCGAAGAGGCAATGGGACCCGGAGCGGTCGCCCTTTTCCTGCAGGGGGCTGCGGGCGATATTACACCCATCCGCTACAAAGATTTCGATGCGCCGCCGCCGACCGAGCAGCTTGGAATGAGGCTGGGTATGAGCGTCCTCACAGCGGCCAAGAGACTGCCTATGAAAGATCAAGGGACTATCAAGATCATCTCGGACATCATCGAACTACCTAAAAGACAAGACATCACAGCTCGTATTGAATCTCTGGAAAAACAGCAGGAAGAGATCCTCCAGTTTTTCACAGGTATTGGTTGCGGAGCCCACGGGGCGGGAACAAGCCTGAACTTCAAGAGCTTCCTTCCGCTCTATCTCAAACATTCGATCGATCCCAATTTCCCATCTTATTCATCCTATTTATACGTGTCGGAGCAAACGACGGGACAGGAAGGTTTGAAACATCTGGATGCGGCGAATAAGAAACGCGTGGGAAAGTATCTGCAGTGCATTCACAAAATGGAGGAGCTGATCAGATTGCGAACGAACTTGCAGATTTTCAAAGGGCATCTGAGCCAAGACGATTTCAGGCCCATAGCGGTTGAAATACAGGGAATTCGAATCGGTGACTTTGTGCTGGTTGCTTTTCCAGGAGAGCCGTTTGCAGAGGTGGGTCTTCGGCTTAAGAGACAATCGCCTTTCCCACATACGTTTATCGCCGCCTATTCGAACGGGCACATCGGCTACGCTCCGACGGCGGATGTTTATGTGAACGAGGCGTATGAAGATGCATTAACTCGGCTGGCCCCGCAATGGCAACAGATTTTTGAAACAAAAACCCTGGAAATGATCCGCAAACTACGGTAGCCCGGCGCCAATTCTTTTCTCATCGGCGAAAGATTTTGATATGATCTTGCGAACATGGACTCCGAACGTGTGAAACTCGATGAATAGGACGACGGCAAAATGAAACTCAAATCATGGATCATCTTAGGTGCAGCCTGTGCCCTTATCATTGCTTCAGGGAGCACAGAAACATCAGGGCGTGAGATTCACGTGGCGAAAACGGGAAACGATTTCAGTCTCTGTAACCAGGCGAATCCGTATCTGACCCTCAGCAAGGCGGCGTCCGCGGCTCAGCCGGGGGATACCGTGACGGTCCACGCCGGCACGTATCGCGAGTGGGTCAAGCCGCCCCGGGGCGGCGACGGAGAGAACAAACGGATCACCTACCGCGGCGCACCGGATGAGAAGGTTATCATCAAAGGGTCCGAACGGATTACCTCCTGGACCCGCCAGGATGACGGCGTCTGGACAGTCGAGCTACCCAACGCCTTCTTCGGCAATTACAATCCCTACGCGCTGAAGGTCTCCGGCGGCTGGCTGAATTACGGCCAGTGGCATCATCGCGGGGACGTTTATCTTAACGGCGAAGCGTTCTACGAAAAACAAACCGCTGAAGAGGTCAACCAGGCCGAGCATAGCTGGCATTGCCAGGTCAATGATAAGGTAACGATCATTCGTGCGAACTTCGGCCAGGCTAATCCCAACTCAGAACTGGCCGAGATCAACGTTCGCGAGAGTCTTTTCATGCCGGAGATCACCGGGCTGAAATATATCACCGTGGACGGCTTCCATTTTATGCACGCCGCGGCGAACTGGGCGCCCCCGGTGTTGGAATTGCAAACGGGCGCCGTCGGCCCGCGAATGGGAAAACACTGGATCATCCAGAATTGCACGATTGTCAACGCTCGCTGCGTCGGCATTATCCTGGGACACGCCCCGGGCGTGGATTACAGCGACATCGACGCCTTCGGGGACCATATCGTCCGCAACAATATCATCCGGCGCTGTGGTCAGGCGGGCATCGCGGGCCAGAAGGGCGCGACGCGATCCGTGATTTCGGGCAACTTCATCGAGAACACCAATTATCGTAGAGAATTCGGAGGCTGGGAGACGGCCGCGATCAAACTCCACAATAGCGTCGATACCGTCATCGCCGGCAACCTGATTCGCGGCGTTTTTCATCAGAAACAAGCCGCCTATGGAATCTGGATGGACTACGCCAACCAGGGAACGCGAATCACAGGTAACATAATCTACAATACGGAAGCGGAAACCGTTTTTTTGGAGATGAACCACGGCCCGGCCCTGATCGACAACAACATCCTCATCGGTGAGGGACTTAAAAGCAATTCCGAAGCGACGATCATCACACATAATCTGCTGGTCGATAGCAAATACACCTATCAGCCGGACACGAAACGTCGTTCGGCGTATTACAAGCCGCACACGACCATAGATGTCGGACGCAAGACCGGCACCGCTCAGGATGAAAGATGGTTCAACAATATTTTTATCCGTCGGGGACTCGATAACGTTAAAAATGCGCCGGGCTACGCGTCGGATTATAACGTCTTCCTGGAAGGCGCTAAGAAAAGCTCCTTCGGCGACGAACACAGCCGTATTGATCCCTTTGTCACACACTTGACTGTCAAAGACCATCCCCTGGGAGCGACGATCACATTTTCGATTAATGACGCGCCGCTCCGTACGTACGGGCCATGGATCAATGCCGAGTTGGTTGGCATATTCCCGACCGTCGGGCAAACCATCGAGGACCGTTACGGCCATCCTATCACGGTGGATACCGACATCAACGGTAATAAATATACGCGGCCAATCGCCGGCCCGTTTGCAGATCTCAAGCAAGGATCCAACACAATCGTCTGGACTTTTAGGAAACGACAGTGAGACAGAAAAATTTTGAGATGAGGATGATTATTGTTCTACTGATGGCGACATGCGTTTGCCTCGGCGAGGCCACGTATGAAGGCCGCGATGCTAACGCCCCCTGGAGAAAGGAGGCACACGCGAGGATTGAAACAATCCGCAAAGCGCCCCTGAAAGTTGAGGTCATCGACTCCCGAGGCAAACCCATCGGCGGCGCGAAAGTCCACGTGCGGATGCGACGCCACGCGTTCGGTTTCGGCAACATCCTCAATCCGCGCACCTTCCAGCTCGAAGGCGAGGATGGCCGGATGTATCGCCGGCTCTTCGCCGAGCACTTCAACAAGACAACGTTCGAATCCGGCTTCCGCTGGCAAAACTGGTACATCCCGGCTCGTCAGGGCAACCTGGATGAGCACAAGGATTTGCTCGATGGAATGATCCGGTTCTGTCAATCCAACGATATCGGCATTCGCGGCCATTACCTCTCCTGGGCGCCGCTGAGCAGGGATTCCTACAAACCGACGAACTATCGCGAGCACCCGGACAGGCTTTGGCCCGAGCTTTCGGCGCACATCGACGAGATGCTGACCTTTACGCGCGGGCGACTCGTCGAGTGGGACGCGGTCAACCATATCATCGGCTGGAACGGCACCATGGCAGACGTGACCGGCTCAAATGAGATCTACGCCAGGATTATCCGGCACGCAAGATCAAAGAGCAAAACACCTCTGTGGGTCAATGAGGGGGCAATCCTGCCCGGCGGCGACCGCGCCGAGGCCTACGAGAAGATGATCCGCTATCTCATGGATCACAATGCCGCGCCCGACGGCATCGGCTTCATGGCCCACTTTAAGCATCGATCATTGCGGCCGATAGGCGAACTCCGGGAGATCTACAATCGGTTTGCGATGTTTGGCGTCCCGCTGCAACTGACCGAGTTCGACATCGACACAACCGACGAGCAGCTCCAGGCCGACTACCTGCGCGACGTGATGACGATCACCTTCAGCCATCCATCGTTCAACGCGATCATCATGTGGGGCTTCTGGGAAGGCCGGCACTGGCGGCCTAACGGGGCGCTGTGGCGCAAGGACTGGTCGATCAAACCCGTTGGGACGATGTGGAAGAAATTGGTCTTCACAACGTGGTGGACAAACGAGCAACGGACTACGGATGCATCGGGGTCATGCGAGGTTTCCGCATTCCTGGGCGGCTACGAAATCGTTGTCGAGCATGCAGACCGAACCGTAACGGCCAAGGCCGTAGTAGACAAACCGGGCTGCAAGACAATAATCAAATTCTGATGAACGCGCCAATAGCACTTAGTGAGTAGAGACTATCTGTCCGTAGATGGTTCTATCATGACGAGCTAAGGTTCAGCATTTAGGAGAAAGTATGAGTTTTCTGGGTTTGCATTACGCTATTTGGATTGTTTTGGTTTTCTATTTCGCCGGGATGCTTCTGATGGGCTGGTGGAGCAAGCGAGGCACACACAGCCAGGAAGGTTATCTGTTAGGTAACCGGCAGTTCGGCGTGTCGATGATGATCATGCACGCCTTCGGGGCCGGCACGCATCCGGGCAACGTCGCGGGTGTCATGAGCGCCGCGGTCGTCAGCGGCGCCTCCAGCATCTGGGTCTCGTGGATGTGGCTGTTCGGAACGCCCTTTTACTGGCTGATCGCGCCGGTCATTCGCCGGATGCGGTGCCTGACGATGGCCGATTATTTCGAGGAGCGCTTCGGCAAGTCCGCCAGTGTGCTCTATATCATTGTCGCCGCGGTGGGCATGATCGTTTTTCTCTCGGGCGTTCTGATGGCAACAACACGAACGGTGCAGGGCATGATGGGAAAGGCGACGGGCCAGGAGAGCGAAGCGTGGTTCTTCGGTATTCTATTCGTTAGCACGGCGGTCTTTCTCATCTACAGCTATTGGGGCGGGATCATCGCGGCCATCCGCACGGATATGATCCAGGGGCTGATGATTATCGCCTTATCGTTTATCGCCATCCCGGCCGCGCTTCGCCTGCAGGAAGTGGGCGGCCTGACCGGGATGCTCTCCACATTAGGCGCCCAGGACGGCGATTTACTGAGTCTCTTCGATCCGAAAAGCTTCAGTCTGACAACGGTGCTCTTGCTCAGTATCAACGCCCCGCTCACGGCGCTGGCTTTTCCACATTTGATGAGCGTTTGCGCCGCGGGCCGAACCGAATGGGAGGGACGGGTCGGCTTCACTTACGGCAACATCCTCAAACGCGTCTGCACCATCGGCTGGTGCGTGCTCGGTCTGTGCTGGCTGGTGTACCTGATCAATACCGGCTCGGAGATCCAGCAGGACGCCGCCTTTGGCAATTCGATTCGGCATCTGCTGCCGCCGGTCCTTCAGGGGATCATGCTCGCGTGCGTGATGGCGGCGGCCATGTCGTCCGGCGACGCCGTCCAGGTCACCGTGGCGGGACTGTTCAGCCAGAACATCTACCGCGTCTTCATCAATCCGAAGGCCGATCAAAAACAACTCGTACGCGTGACACGAATCATCGGAGTCTTTATCGCCCTTCTGGCACTGGTCGGGGCGATCCTGATGCGGCACAGCCTCGTCAAGGCGATCCTCGATTACTTCAACATCCTGAGCCTCGTCGGCATCTCGACGGCGATGGGACTGCTTTGGCGGCGAATGAACACCGCCGGGATGTTCTCCAGCACGATCGCCGCCGTTGCGACCTTCGTTTTGACACGCTATGTGATCGATTACACAAAAGACATTCGGGCGATTACAATTAGCTTTCCGATACTAGCCGGGGTTGTAGGAGGTATTGTCGCCAGTCTTCTGACAAAACCTCCCAAGACCGAAGTGATCGAGAAGTTCTTTAAGAAGATCTACGTCCCCATCGGCGCCGAGAAAGAACTGGAAAGGCCGCTCGATGAAGCCGTCCCCGCCTCGAAGCGATGGTTCACCGGCGGCGGGCTTTTTATCGTCAAACCCTCGCGCCAGTCCTGGGTGGGTTTCGTCATTACGCTGGCCATCTGCTTAGCTTGCGTTCTGGTGATGGTGGCGATACTTAGATAACACCTACTACGGAAATAGAATTTGCCATTCCCGCGAAAGGGCAGGACAATGACGAAGAAAATCGGCCTTGTGGGTATCGGCCTGGTCGGTACAGCGATGGCGGAATCTTTGCTGAAAGCGGGATTCGAGGTCGTCGGCTTCGATATCGACCCGGAACGATGCTCAGAATTCGGGAAGTTGGGCGGTACATCCGTGAATAATCCGGCCCAAGTCGCCAGTCAGGTCGAATATCTCGTCCTTTCACTTCCCGATACAAAGGCCGTCAAGCAAGTCATCGAAGGCCCGAAAGGGCTTATGGATGCAGAGCCTTTGCCCAACTATATCATCGACACGACGACCGGGGATCCCGAAGAAACAATGGCGCTCGCCGAACAGTTGAAACAACGAGGCATCGATATGCTGGACTCGACGATCTCCGGTTCAAGCCGGCAGGTCAGGGAACGAAACGCTGTTTTCATGGTGGGAGGGAACAAGACCGCCTTCGAGAAGTGCCGGGACATCTTCACGACTCTAAGCGAGAAGGTCTTCTATGTAGGCCCTTCCGGCCACGGCTCCAAGGCGAAGCTCGCCAGCAATCTGATCCTCGGCTTGAACCGCCTGGTGCTCGCCGAAGGACTGGTCTTTGCCGAGAAACTCGGGCTCGACTTGGCGGCTTTCCTCGAACTTCTCAAAGAAACGCCCGCTTATTCGGCGGCCATGGACATCAAAGGCGAGAAGATGCTCGAAGGCGACTTCACCCCTCAGGCCCGAATCCGCCAGCACCACAAGGACGTCTCGCTGATCCTGAAATATGCCGAAAAAGCCGGACAGGAATTGCCGTTATCGAAAGTACATCTGGATGTCCTGACCAGAGCTATTGCGGCAGGGGATGCCAACCTGGACAATGCCGCCGTCATCAAAGAACTCCGACGACGAGACAAAAGTCAGGGGGTAGATCGGAAATAGATCCAAGCTAACAGGTTTTCGGGTCTTCCTGGGCGAATTTCACTCCAACACCATATCGCCTTAAAACGTCCTGTTTCTCCGCAACCAGCCGACAAGCGCCGCCCCCATACTGCCCAGCAGCAGCGCGCCGGGGGACGGGACGGGATTCGATGGCCCGACAAGATGAAAGGTCACATTGTCCATCGCAAACCGCTCGGCCGAATTTTCGTCAAAATCGACGACCGCCCGACTGATCGGTGCGCCGCTATATGTGAACTGACCTTCCGTAAACGCTATCCGAGGGGATGTGCTTACCGGAGTCACACCACGTGAAAGAAGGTTTGTATCGAAAAGCTCGACCGTCAAACCCGGATCGAGAGGATCAAGAGTCGATAACGAAACGCCGAATTGAAGCTCATCGGTCGGCTCAGGGGCAAATTCGAGCGTGAGAATACCTTCCGCGTTCCCTTCCAAAGTCGGATCTTGCAGAAATGTCGCCATGCCCGGCCCGAAAGAGTTGTATTCTGCATCTAACGAAGAACTTCCCCCAACAGTGAAATGAAATGTGATCCCCTTATAACTCAAACCATCAACAGGTTGATTTGGCAACTCAGAGAAATCCAATGTGACCGTCGCTTCTGAATTCCCTGCACAGATCAGGCCCACTGCCATACAAACGATGATGAGCTTTTTCATTCCGGTTCTCCTTCACCGAACGAATCGTACGGTTCTCCTTAACATCCATACAACTTGGGCAAGCACGCATGACACCCCTTCGGATTGAAGGCGTCCGCGCCCTTCTTTTCATTGCTGGAAATCAGGCAAGTCTTCGGTGAACTCAAGTTAAGTCGCACAAAAACCGCGAGTGAAAAGTGAACGGTGTGCTCCACTCACGAGGTCGGGCACGCAGCTTTTAAACATCGCATTCTCACCTGCCGCCGCATGATCCCGCTCAACTCTATAGCCGCGATTGACAAATCCCCATCCTTGGTGACGTAAAAACGTCCGAAAACTACACGCGACACAGAACTGAAAGATATTTAGCCCTCGACCTTGTTTATGTATTTGTCCTACTTACTTCATCCTACCGCAGGGGCAAAATCGCATTGCATCATGCAAAACAAATCCGCGCCCCCTACTACTGCCTCATAACTCCTTTTATTTAAAGTAGTTCAAAACAATCTCGGCATTGAAATCCCACGAACTCTCCATACCCATTAGGACTTCTCACAAACGAAAATAGGATTTCATACGCCAACTCACACTTTTTTTATCGGGCATACAAGCCGAAAAAATTGAGCTAAAATTCTTATAATCCCAAATTTATCAACCATTTATCTATTCCATATTTCCCATATCATCATAACGCGTCGTTGTTGGATGAACAAGGATTATATTCCCTATTTTTTAATTTCCTTTGAAATTTTTTTTCGAACTATCGTTGACACGCGATAGTATGTATTACATACTATGCAAAACACAACATAAAGGGCTTGAACTAAGATTCTCAGTGATCTGCAACAGACAAGGAGATTTGAATGAAATTCGAAAGCCAGTTATTGAAAGGCATCGCCCCGGTTGTCGTTCTGGAGATTCTCTCCCGCGGCCCGATGTACGGCTACGAGCTCAGCCAGGCCATCGAGCAGCGCAGCGGCGATATCCTGAGCCTCGGTAAAGGGACGCTGTACCCCCTGCTGTACAATCTCGAGGCGAAAAGGATGGTCTCGGGCAAATGGGAGAAGAATCCATCCCGGCGGAAGCGTCGATATTATTCGATCACCGACAAAGGCAAAGATGAATTATCGAAACAGAAAGCCCAGCTTCGTGAGCTGACCGTCGGCCTGAACCTCCTCTTCGGCGGCGCTCTCGCCCCGGCATAAATCCGCATTGGGATTATGACTATTTCGGCGGACGAAACCATGATCGATAACGATAAAAAACAAGCGGCGGTTGTCGAATGCAGGCAGTTGACCAAGATTTATCAAAAGCTGCTGGCGGGAAAAGACACGGCCGTCTGCGCCCTGCGAAACATTTCTCTGTCCGTCGGCGAGGGTCAGATTGTCGGGCTCATCGGCCCGAACGGCGCGGGCAAATCGACCCTGCTCAATTTAATCGCCGGGCTGATCTTTCCCAATGAGGGCAGTGTCGCGGTCTGCGGACATCCGGCGCGATCCATTGAAGCTCACCGCGGCTTGGGTTATATGCCGGAGCACCCGGTCTTTCTTGGCCGTTACACGGCTCGGGCCGTCCTGCGATACCACGGCGCGCTATCAGGTATGTCAAAGCAGGCGATTTCTCATCAGACGGACACACTGACCGAAAAGCTCGATATGGGCGAGTACCTTGACCGGCCATGCACGGACTTCTCCCAGGGGATGAAGCAACGCCTGGCCCTGGCGATTGCAATGATCAACGATCCGAAGCTCTTACTGCTGGATGAGCCCAGCAACGGCCTCGATCCGATCGGCATCATTCAACTTCGTAATTTTCTCAAAGAGTTGCGCGCCGCCGGGACGACGATTGTGATTAGCTCGCACCGTCTGGGAGAACTGGAACAGTTAACCTCCGACTATATGTTCATGTACCGCGGACAGGTCGTTAGCTTTGCGGACAAACCCTCAGGCGCCCACGCGGGCCGGCTGCGTATTGAGCTTGTCTCCGACGGCAAGGCGATAGCCGAGAAGCTGTTGCCGCCATCGAAGGTATTGAGCGCCACCGATACCAAGCTGGAAGTCGCCGTCGGCGATCCCCGGGAAGTTCCGGACATCGTGATTGAACTGGCCAAAGGCGGGGCTCGCATGATGGACGTCACTTTAGAAAGAGAGAATATCGAGGATGTCTTTGTGCGTCTGTGCAATGAAGGGACCTGATCCATGAAAGCATATGAACTGATAAAGGAAACATTCTGCCGTCGCGGCTATATCTGGATCGTCCACGTGGTTTGGCTGATCCTCTACGGCTGTTTCTGGTGGCTGTTTCTTCCGAGGAATGGAACGGAATTCGGGCAATTCGGTCGGTTTCTTTTTATCTGGGGCGGCTTTTTTCTCCCCCTGGCCCTGACCGCCGGCATTTTCGGCGACGACATCTCCTCCGGGCGGATCTGCGTTCTGGTCACCAAACCGCTCTGGCCCGGAGAACTTTATCTGTGCCGATTGCTGGGATTGTCATTACAGTCCACCGTACATTTCATTCTCGCCGGCTGCGTCCTCGTTATTCTTCATCTCATCGTGCGAAAAGGCAGCATAGAGCATCTCGGTTTATGGTTGCTGGCATCCTGGTTGTTGTTCAATACCGTTGCAACACTGTCAATGTCTCTTTCCATCGTGGTGGGACGGACCTTCAATTCGTTGCTCATCCTCGTCGTGGTCGTCACCGGCTACTTCTTGATGGGTTTGCTGGGCATGGCCATGTCTCAAAAAGAATCATCGGGCGTCCTGACCGCTTTCATCCGGTATCCCTGGCCGCCTTTTGAGCTGTTATCTAAGCTGGCGAGCGGAGAATACGAAAAGTACAGCCTGACCGTCGGACGATTCAGTATAGCCAAGAGCATTGCGTGCGTCGTGCATAGCCTGGTCCTCACGGTCGTTTACAGCATTATTGGAATCATCCTCTTGAGGAAACGGCAATTTTCACGGCAGCGCGACTGATCGCGTCAGAAACACCCTGTTATGAAATGAAGATCAAAAACAAAATCAACGTTTGGATAATCGTTGCCGCGGTCGGCTTGATTGTGGAAGGCTGGGCCTTGTACGTGGTCGGCGAGTCACCGGAACACTGGCGGCCCGCGATGATTGTCAAGGACGAGCCCGACGCACGCGCCTTGTATGAAACGATGGTCAAGACGTTGAGGGAGCTCGAAAGCCTGTCCTATACGAGCAATTGCAGCGGTCCGGACGACCGGTCTTCGACTTATCAAATACAGCTTAAGAAACCGAACACCTTCCGCGTCGAAATAGTCAATAATCCGAGCCCTAAAATCACGACGTTCGTAGGCGACGGCGAGCATCTCTGGATCTATTGGCAGGGATCCCGGCCGTTTCTCCGTGTGGATGATAAGGAAAGCCATGCCCAATCACGGTCGGAAGTCTATATCAAAAAAGCGACAACACCGGATCGGAATTCCATCTCGGGCCGGATCGACCTGCTCGGGGCCATTTGGCACGGGTTGATCCTCGATCCGAGCACCTTCCACGGTTACGTCGATCCGCTCGAATCCACTATCGACGGCGTCCGGAGTAGGGGGCCGTATTATTACAGGGGTGAGGAGTGTGAAATTATAGAAGTTAGCTATATGGAGGCCCAGCGAACGCGGTATTTCTGGATATCGAAAGAGGATCATCTACCGCGGCAAATCAAACAGATCGACCGCCTCGCAGAAAACCACGTTCGGGTGGAGGAATGGTCGAAGATCAAACGTAATGCCGTGATTCCACAGCATAAGGTTACATGGTCCCCGCCGGAAGGTTGGCGGCAATGGGATATGCCCGGCCCTGATGATGTGCTTCTCAAAAACGGGCAGAAAGCGCCGGATTTCGATCTGCCCTCGGCGGACGGCGGTAGAATCAAGCTGTCAGATTATCGCGGCAAGACCGTCTGGCTCTGTATGTGGGAATGCGGATGCCCGGGCTGTCGCAAGGTCTTGCCCGATCTCCAAACATTTTACGAAGAAAATAAAGATAAGGACCTGATCGTTCTCGGTTTCAATTGCACGGATGATAAAAAGTTGGCACAACGTTTCATTCGTGAAACCGGATTGACGTTTCCGAACATCCTCGATTCCACTGACGAAGCAAAAAAAGTTATGCTCCGGGATTACAGAAATAAGACGCAAACCTTGCCATTGCATTACATCATCGACGCACAAGGCAACGTGATGGATGCATGGTGTGGATATGTAGAAGGTCACAGGTAAAAAATATCAGCATGGGCAGAAAATCTGCCCATCCTACGTTCTGCGTTCGGAACGATAATGTAGCGTCGTCATTCCGAGCGTAGCCGAGGAATCTAATAGAAATGTCTATCGCGAAACGATATCAAATTTATCGAGACGAACATGGGAGACGAAAATAAGCGATCTCGACGTCGTTTTAAGACGTGGCATGTCATTGCGGGCCTCGTGCTCTTTCTGCTCGCGTTGTCGCATACGACCGGGAGCTATAAGCTCAGAAAACGTTTGCAGGCCCTCCACGACCAGGGCTATCCCATCACGATAGAAGAGCTGGACCGCTCGTACACGATACCGGAAGGGGCAGCCAACGCCGCAGATATCTATCTTTCCGCTTTCGCGAATTTTAGTGAATGGGACAAAGCGGACATGAACGCCCTTCGCAAGGCACAGTCGCCCGCGCGAACGGAATCTCTGGACGCTTCGGACCGGCAGCTCGTGGAAAAGTTTTTATCCGATAATCAGAAAGCCCTCTCGCTATTGCACGAGGCGGCGGCTATCGAGCACTGCCGGTACCCCATCGACTTCGCCCGTCCGCCCGATACGGACGCTCCCTGGCTCGATAACATGCGGCAGTGTTCCCGATTGCTATACCTCGATGCCCTGATCCATTGTGAAAATCAGGATACCGAGAAAGCCCTTGCGTCCATTCGGGCCAATACCGCTCTGGCCAGGTCGATGAACGCACCGTTATTGACCCATTGGATCACGCGTATGGGATTGCAGAGCCTGGTGTATAGAAGCATCGAGCGCGTCCTCAACAGACTCCCCCTCTCAGACGCACAATTACTGACTTTATCCGGCCGGCTCGAAGAACCCGGCATTAAAGAAGGCTTCAAACGAAACCTGATCGCAGAGCAATGTATCGGCTTACATACCTTACAGGCCCCCATCCGAGAGGTTGCGAACCGAAGATACGGAAAAGGGATGTTTCTGATGCTCGTTCCCTGGAAGACACTCGGGCTTTGCTATCGGGATACGCTGGGATACATCGATTTGATGCAGGACTCGATTGAGACGCTGGACTTGCCCGACCCGGAACGCCTGACGGCATTTGTCGCCGTGCAGGATTCCGTTCGCGGTAGCGGCGGGATGCTCACACGCATGATTTGGCCGAGCCTTGCCCGCCTGCTCGATATAAATTTCTGGCACCTGGCCCGCGCCCGCGCTATGCAAACCGCTTTCGCTCTCGAACGGTATCGACTGGCCGAAGACCATTTGCCGCCGTCTCTTGACGTTCTCGTCCCGACCTATATAAACGCAATACCCGATGATCCGTTTAATGCAAAGCCTTTGAAATATCGTTTACGACAGCCCGGCTACGTGGTTTACAGCGTCGGCGATGACCTGACCGACGAGAGCGGCACCGAACGAGGCACCCAGGGAAAAGATTCAAGAGGTAAGTCGCTCCCCTATGACCTCACGTTTATCGTGGAACGATAAATGCCGGAGAAAAAACCTGAATCTTAAAATATAATCGAGGCGATCATGAAAAATCAAAAAAAACGAACTCGCCGCCGCCTGAAAATATGGCATGGCATTGTGGCCTTGTTGCTGTTTGTGCTTGTCTCGATTCATCTCTCCGGCAGTCATAAGTTAAGAAAAAGGATACAGGCTCTAAGCGACCAGGGCTATCCAGTGACGACTCAGGAATTGGAGGATTCGTACACGATCCCGGAAGGGGCACGCAACGCCGCCGATATCTATCTTGAGGCCTTCTCGCATTATTCGGAATGGGACAAAGCCGCCATGCGAGACCTCCGCAAGGCACGGTCGCCCAAACGAACGGAGCCTTTGGACGCCTCAGCTCGGAAGTTCATTGAGAAATTCTTATCCGACAATCAGAAAACTCTCTCGATGCTGCATGAGGCCGCCTCCATCGAGCATTGCCGGTACCCCATCGACTTCACCGATCCGCCCGAGTTGGGCGATCCGCCGCTCGACAAAACACAGCCTTGCGTCCTATTGCTTTATCTCGATGTCCTGATCCAATGTGAAAACCAGGATCTCGACAAAGCCTTCGAGTCCATTCGGGCAAGCCTTGCGCTGGCCGATTCCATGGACGCACCGTTCATGATCCATTGGTCCACTCGGACGGGACTGCGAACCTTGACGTATAAAAGTATCAACCGTGTTATTAATCGGTTTGCCCTTCAGGACGAACAACTGCTGACCCTCACAAAGTGGATCGGCGCCCTCGATATTTACGAAGACTTCAAACAGGCCCTCATTGAACATCAATGCCTCGGAGTGGCTACCTACCAAGCGCCGATCCGGGAGGTGAAGAAACGACACAAAAACGCAGATATCCTGTGGAAGGTCCTTGGGTTATGTTACGGGGAGGCGCTGGAGTATATCGGCCTGATGCAGGAGGCCATCGAAACGGCGGATTTGCCCGAATCCGAACGTCTGGCCGCCCTTAAAGCCATGAATGATGCCGTTGAGAAAGGCGAATATAAGGGTAAGCTCATTTGGGGTCTATGGCCGCTCCGGCGATACACTTTTTTTGTTGACTTTCGGCATCTGGCCCACATGCGCACTACGCAAGCGGCTCTGGCGGTGGAACGATATCGACTGGCCGAGGGCCGGCTGCCGCAATCGCTGGACGATCTTGTTCCGGTTTATATCAAGGCGGTGCCCGCCGACCCGTGTAACGGGCAACCTTTGAAATATCGCGTACTGCAACCCGGATTCGTCGTTTACAGCGTCGATGACGACCTGGAAGACAACGGCGGCGCCGAACCGGGCAGCCGGGGGCGCGACGGACAAGGCAGGCATCTGCCTTGCGATCTTCCGTTTACTGTGGAACGATAAATGTTCAACGAAGAAAACGATTCGACGATTCTGCCGGCAAGCGCCAGAGAGTATATCGGGGCGATGGTGAAAAAGATGCGCTACCGCCGGAAGGTCCGCGAGGACGTTCGGGCGGAGATTGCGGCGCATTTCGAGGATGAGCTAAGAGACTGTAAGACCGACGAGGAAAAGGAACAAAAAGCCGAGCAACTGGTCGAGGAATTCGGCGATCTGAAGCTACTTGCAATTCTGTTGCGCCGGGCCAAGAGACGGTGCCGGCCGCTCTGGCGAACGCTCGTGGCGCGCACGTGTCACGGGATCGGTATTCTGTTCTTGTGTTTCATTTTCTATGCGATCTGGTTTTCATCCGGACGACCCACCATTCGCGTGGATTATATCGCACTGCTCAATCAATTAAACCAGCCCGAGATCCGCGATGTGAACAACGCCTGGCCGTATTATAAGAAAGCCATCGACCTGTATGTCCCGCCAAGCCCGCTCGTCGAACAGTTCATCTCCTACCGGGAAAATGAAAAAGACCACCAAGAGGCAATCCGGATAAAACACGCGTTACGCGATAATCATCAACGGGTACAGGCGTGGTTCGAGAAAAACCAAACGCATTGGGACAACCTCACCGTCGATCAAAAGCGCGTCTTTCTCAAATGTCTCGAATACGATTGGGTGCCCTTCCCTAAAATCTCACATAAGTCATACACCGAATGGTACACAACAACATTTCATCGCATGACGGAACACATCCTCCGATGTATTCAGGAGGATAAAGAGTTGACGTTGCCTCATCCGCGCGGCGTCCTGCCGGACTCGGTGCACCCGGAATTTCCCAGCGCCGAATTGAAAATGTGGCTCCAACGCCACACCATCCCGCCGAACAATCTTGAGGCCGTCTCGGTGGCGGTCCTTCACGAAGCCATCAAACGCTTCAAAAACCTGTCGGAGGACACGCGAGCGCCCCTAACGGACGTCGAGCGTAACGTGATCGGTTCCTGGATCGCACAAAACGAGCGAGCCTGGCGTCAGTTCTCGACCGCCAGCAAGAAAGCCTATTGCTACCGTCCCTATTTTTACGAATCCCATGCTCGCCTTAGAACCGCGTGGAAAGTCGATCTTGAACACTTGCACTCCTTGAGAAAACTGACGACGCTCGGCATCTGGCGCTCTCGCCTGAACCGGTCTGAAGGTCGGCTGCAACAAAGCCTCGAAGATGGTCTCGTCCTGGTCCGCGCCGGGAGTCACTGGACTGAAAAAGCCATGGTCACGGAACAACTCAACGCACAATACTTCAACAGGTCCGGCTACAGGAGTATCCTGCACATCGTCAACATGCGTTCTCTCTCGGCAGCCGAGCTCAGTCGGCTCCGGCGTCAATTGGCGCAGATCTATCCCGAGGGCTACCCGCTCATGAACCTAAAAGGCGAGCGACTGGCCTTGCTGGATATCATTCAGCGTGCGTTCACCGAGGGCGGTCCCGGCGGGGGCCATCTGATCCCGTCACAGTGGGTCGAGTTTTCAAACGATGCCCCCTATGAGCAGTTGGACGCCATGGAACGACGGCTCCTGATGCCCCTCTTTACGGCCCGAAGCATGACGCACGCCGGACGGGATGCGACGATCGCCAAGGTCCATGAGATCTACGACCAGGCCGGCAAGCTTGCCGAAATGACGCCGTACCAGAAACACGTAGCGCATGCCGGGACCGTCGATGAGATCATGCATCAATCCTTGTCCCCGTCCAGGTTTTTCCTGTTCTATCTTTTTCGTCCCGCTTCGTCCCGCTTTTCTGAGATTGTTTATTGGGGCAGGGTGACGCATGAGGCGACGTTGACGATCCTCGCGCTGGAGCAGTGGCGGCTGGAGAAGAACACCTATCCGTCATCGCTCTGCGATTTGGTCTCAGCGGGGTACCTGAAACAACTACCCCTGGACCCCTGGAGCGATAAGCCGCTGGGGTATAAGAAAACGGATGACGATTTCATCCTCTACAGCGTCGGTGTGAACTTCACCGATGATGGCGGCGAACCCGGAAGGGACAAAGAGGGACGTACCCATATCTGGGTCGATCATGGTGATATGGTCTTCTGGCCCCTACCGAACCCGTAATAAGAAGATTGATTATTGACTATTTGCACATACGCGTTAGACTGACACGTGTGCTTTTCAAGAGTCAATAGACAATAATCAATAGTCATTTTTTTCGGGAGTTAGCGATGAGTTCTGGACGATGCCCTTTAAAATGCAACTGCAATCATAGTCTGAGCCGACGTCAATTCATCAATCACACCGCGGGCCTGGTCGCCGGCACGGTCCTCATGCAAGGCACGCACGCCTGGTCGAGCGAGCCGATGGTCACGGACAATCCCATCCGTGCGTGCGGCCCGGCGTCGAAATATGTGCCGACGCTCAAGGCCGCTTTCGTCCGGCGAAAAGAAGAGTACGGCATGCTCTGGCCGGGCGCGGTTTACGACGGTAAGGCTGCTCGGACGATGTACACGCAAAAGTTGAAAGACACGGCGAAAAAACTCGGGGCGAAATTCGAACTTCGCAGCGAACCGATTTACAGCCTCGATGAGGCGGAAAAGTGGGTTGCCGAGGCCGAAAGCGAACAGGTCGATGGAATGGTGCTGGTGATGCTGGATCGCCAGAAGCACTCCTGGCCAAGCGCCCAAAAGGTCGCCCAGAGCAAGATTAGATCGATCATCTACTCGCCGTTGGGCACGTCGTTCACGACGAACACGATCCGCCTGGCCGATACGCCCGGCTGCGTCGTTTATTCCACGAACCATTTCGACCAGGCGGCTTACGGGATGAAAATGCTCTGCGCCGCAGCCAAGATGCACCGAACGCGCTGCGTCGTCATCAAGGGCAAGAAACGCGCCGAATCCATCCTCGCCGACACGGGGATCCGGATGCAAGTCGTCCCGGCCACGACGTTCATCGAGTATTATAACCAGACGCCCGACAGCAAGGACATGACCGTGATGGCCGATGAGTATCTCCGACGGGCCCGACGGACCACGGGGGCGACACGGCGGGATGTCATTAACGGCGTCAAGAGCTATTACGTCGCCGGTAAGATTCTCGAAGCCGAGCAGGCCGACGCGATCACGATGGATTGTCTCGGCGCCCTGGGCAAGATCAAGGTGAGCTTGCCCTGTATCGCCTGGTCGCGAATGAACGACGACGGCATCCCCGCCACCTGCGAAGCCGACTACGGTGCGGTCGCCTCGCATATCATGACACAATATTTATTCGACCGGCCGGGCTTCCAGCAGGACCCGGTGGCCGATACGGCCGACGATTCCATCATCGGCTCGCATTGCTCGTGCCCAACCCGGATGAACGGCTACGAGGCCGGGCCGGAACCGTTCGACATCATGCACCACCACGGCAACCGGGACGCGGTGCCGCGAACGCTCTGGCGGATCGGCCAGCGCGTGACGAGCATCGACCTGCTGCCGGGCAAGGGAAACGGCTCCAAGGACACCGATACGCCCTCCCAGGTGCTCATCTCCGCCGGCTCGGTCCTGGCGAATATGGACGTGCCCCCCTCCGGCGGATGCGTCGTCTCGGTCAAGGTGAAATTCGACGGCCACCAGGAAGTCCTCAGCTTCCCCGGCTTCCACCAGATCTTCTTCTACGGCGACTACAAACACGAAATGAAAGATTTCTGCCAGCTCTGCAACTTCGACGCCAAGATTGTCTGAGCTTTAACCGAAATGAGAGAAACTTATGGGGCAGGGAAGCACTTTCGGCCCTCTGCCCCATTAGATGATCTTTCTATTTTGTTATAGCACTATCTAAATATCCGGATTTGGAATCAAGTTGTGCTCCCATAGAGGTGTTCCGCTGAGAGGCCATTTGTTTATTGCATCATCAGTAATGTCTTGCGATTCAATTAGCCAAATTTTGTATCCTTC
>Ga0180431_10002354_pt1 | contig 25406 bp, 31 predicted proteins | sample SS_ome_11_FD_132459 | JGI IMG/M metagenome (GOLD analysis project Ga0180431, IMG submission 132459) | Hypersaline lake sediment archaeal communities from the Salton Sea, California, USA - SS_1_MS_1 metaG | ecosystem: Environmental > Aquatic > Non-marine Saline and Alkaline > Hypersaline >... | reverse complement strand
TAGGCGAGCCTGGATCCGAAGATGAGTTCGCCGAGATCGAGAGCGAAATTGAGGAAGCAATCCAAAAGAGGGAAGCCGAAATAGACAAAGTAAAGACCGAACAGAGATTCAAATCTCGGGAAGGCTGCGAGGCCATTTCCCAAGAAGTGTTTGTAGGACTCGTAAAGGAGGTCGATCAAGAGATCGCAGAACATGTCCACTCCAAGGAAAATGAGATGAATGAGCCGGAGAAAAATGACAGCACGAGTCCGGGCGATGTTGTCTTTATTGGTGCAGAACCGGCAACTGTCCAAAAACTCATAACCTCTGCAATGAGAAGCAACCCCACCGCCTTAGTTGGTAGTTCTGGAACGGCGCGAATCAAGCGTCGTCGAACAGTTGCCGGAGCAAAAAGGATGAGCCGGAGAAGCAAAATACCGAAAGACGACGATCTGATCGAACTCATAGAAGAAGCGTTTCATAGAGACGAGAGGGTCTGTCTTGAACCCATAAATGTCTCCGTGACCAATGGCATGGTCACGTTGAACGGTGCCGCGCGGACGTACCGGCGCAAACTGGCTGCTCAGGAGATAGCCTCTTCCTTTGAAGGATGCCGTGACGTCGTGAACAAGCTAACTGTCGATCCAGAGACCCCGCCGCCCGACAGAGAAGTAGCGAAGAACGTAAAGTGCTCACTGAATGCCAGTGCGGATGTCACGGCTGATGTGGTCAACGCTGCCGTGACTAATGGTTCTGTAAGTCTTAGCGGCGCCGTCAGAAGTGCGTGGGAGCGCCTTGTCGCAGAAGATGTTGCACGATCAGCCCAAGGCGTACGCGATGTCGAGAACTTACTCGTTGTCGATCCATGGCCGAGGTCGACCATGGGGAAGTAACCCGGGAAATGAAGACGTCGCTGGACCATGCGCCGAATGTGAATTGCACGAAAGTCGATGTACAAATTAGCCGAACGTCAGCAGTTGTATGAGACGCTGTCTCCATACTTTCACAAAAAGAGACGGCGGAGATCGTAGAAACACAGGGCAGGTTGAAGGAGATAGCAAAGAAGGAATGATGTGTTCACAGAACAACCTGGAGGCCTTGTAGTGGCAGATAAGCTGAAGGAATTGCTTAGTCGAATTGAGGACTTGCTCGCAGTCGAAAGCCAGTCAGTACCTACAGATACCATCAGTGAAAAGAGAAACGACCGTTTTGCAGAAACGAGTAGGCCGTCAAATGGCAAGAGATGCCGAATCAGATTCAAGTCGCTTGATGAAGACTGTCTGGAAGGGATGCGCAGGCTCACGGGAGAGCACTTCTCTGATTTTTCAACATTTCGGGAGTTCACCAGCAGTATGTCGGAGCTTGCTCAGGATACAGAACAAAAGGAAATCGGAGATGAATTTACCACGGACGACCTTTTTATCATACCGATCGTTGACGAGGAACGTGAAGTCATAGGCCGTTCCGTATTTGCATTTGTCCGGTGACATATAGTGGGAAGAGTTGGCGACGAGTTATACAAAACATGTACCGCGACGTACTATTTTTTATGGGATCATCAAGATGTGGAACACGCATGTGCTGAGGTCTTCTAGGCCTACAACTTCAGTGATTTTGCTGATTGGGTTCTCTGTACTTCTTGGCGGCCTCAGTTGCTACAGGCAAGTGGCGATGCCGGTAATAGTAGAGCCAATTGAAGACATCCCTTCTGGTAAGCTCAGAGAACAACCAGCCGACGAAGCGCAGGATGTGCAAGATCTTCGCTGCCTGTCAGAGGATCAGACTGAGGGTCTATCTGAATCGATGAAGAATGCGGCCTCGAACAGTGCCAGACAGAGTATCAGCGCAGAACGAGGGCAATTGTACCAATTTAACTCAGAGAGTAGGTTGCACTGATGATTGCGCATATCGGGAATCTCGAAGCTCAGAGCGACAGCCAAGAGGCTCCTTCCATTGTTTCTGAAGTGGGCCGAAAGGCGTGTCCGAATGTAACTGATCTGGGAGATGCGTGTGGCTTCTGGCGAAAGGAGCGTTACATATGTTAAACGACGAGGATCTATCTGGCCTGATAGAAAATGCCATTCGAAAAGATAAACGTGTCTATCTTCAGCCCATAGATGTCTGCGTGGAGGATGGAATAGTGACCTTAACAGGTACCGTTCGCTCGCACCGTCGCAAACTGGTTGCCTACGAAATAGCTTCTTCATTCGAAGGCTGCCGCGATGTTGTGAACAAGCTGGCCGTTGACCCGGAGGTGCCACTCCCCGACATGGAGGTGGCAAAGAACGTAGTCTCTTCGCTAAATGCCAGCGCGGATATCGCACCTGATGCCGTCAACGTTACAGTAACTGACGGGGTGGCAAGTCTTGGCGGTACCGTTAGCACTCAGTGGGAACGCTTTGTTGCAGGGGATGTCGCCATGTCAGCTCGTGGGGTGCGGGGTGTCGAGGACCTGCTCACTGTGAATCCCATGGCTGAGATTGACCACGAGGAACTTGCCAGAGAGATAAGGACCGCACTTGACCACGCCCGAGAGTTGAAAGATGCCAAAATAGATGTGAAGGTCAGTGGGACATCAGTAGTCCTGATAGGTACTGTCTCTTTGCTTTCACAGAAAGAGACGGCAGAAACCGTTGTGCGTAGATTCGGATTGCAGGAGATCAGGAACGAAATCATTGTGATGTTATGACCAGTCAAAATTCCATCAGCCGTTTGTTTTACGAAATCCTGAGATGCTATCCGGAATGTGACGAGCGTCAATGGTGGCCGTTGAGGCAAGGGCAGCCGGACAAAGGATCGAGCAAATGAAGAACGGATTGCTCAGAAAGGAGAAACGAACCATGTTGCGTAGTGTAACAAGCCTAGCAGGTCACAAAATCGGGGCCACAGATGGTACGATCGGAAAGGTGGAGGGCTTTCTATTTTATGATTCCTCCTGGATTATCAGGTACCTCGTGGTCGATACTGGTAGCTGGCTTCCAGGGCGTAAAGTGCTCTTATCGCCGGTTTCTCTTACGCAGCCAATCACGGATGCCAAGATACTACCCGTCAATCTGACGCGAGAGCAAATCAAAACTAGCCCAGACATCGACACGGACAAGCCAGTTTCCCGCCGGGCTGAGATCGAGTTGCACAAACACTTTGACTGGCCGCCCTATTGGACCGGCAGCGGCTTTGCCGGACCCGTCATGGGACCGTCGAGTAAGGAGAAGGAACAGGCCGGCGTAGCCGCAGAGGAAAGGGTGGGCCCACTTCTTAGGAGCTCAAAAGAGGTGATCGGCTACCGAATTCATGCGACCGACGGCGACATCGGTCATGCCGAAGACTTCATCTTCGATGACGAGAGCTGGGCCGTCCGCTATTTGGTGGTCGACACGAGGAATTGGCTTCCGGGCAAAAGTGTGCTGATCGCTCCCCAGAGAATTGCGAAGATCAGTTGGTCCGATTCAAAGATCTGGATTGATCTGCCCAAGGGCCAAATCAAAGACAGCCCCAGGTATGATCCTTCGGTCCCTGTGAACTAGGAGTACGAAACTCGGTTACGGGGCATCGACCACACAAGGTACGTGTTGTTCGCAAGATGACGGCGTCTGAAACCAACATGGAAGGGGAATAAGCTATGCAAGGTCCGATCGAGATAAATTTCAAAGGTGTCCAGAAGACAGAGTCTATCGAGAATGTGATTTGTGAAAAGGTGGCTAAGCTTGAGCAAATCTGCAGTCATATAGTCAGTTGTCGCATAACAATTGAGGTAGCCAACAGACATCAACAAACAGGCAGCCCGTTTCGTGTAAACATCGATATGGCAGTCCCACCGGGACATGAATTGGTGGTCAAGCATAAATCCACCGACGGAGACATGCACGATTCGCTGCCAAAAGTTTTGCGTAATGCCTTTAATACTGCTGATCGCCGGCTCAAAGAACTCATGCAACGGCAGCAAGCCTAGAGATGTCCAATACCTATGAACAACCAAACAGATTATGGGATAGAGTGGAGAACTCCCAATGCTAACTGATAAAACACTTGGCAGACTTATAAGAGATGCTATGCTGACAGACGAAAGAATCTCCGGCCAGCCCATCATAATCTCGGTCCACAAAGGAATCGTAAGCTTAAGTGGTTCTGTCCAGACATATCGTCGCAAGCTTGCTGCCTAGGACGTAGCATCTTCATTCGAAGGATGTCGCGGCGTCAAGAATGAGTTGGTCGTCGAGCCGGCCGGGCCAATTCCCGACACAGAAATAGCTCACAACGTCCGCGACGCCTTGAATGCACACGCAGACATCACCAAGGAGACTATCGCCATTTCGGCAACCAGAGGTGTCGTAAGCCTCAATGGCAATGTCGGGAGCAATTGGGAGCGCATTGTCGCAGAGGATGTGGCGCGTTCGGCCCGAGGTGTCAAAGATGTTCAGAATCTCCTTGTTGTTGGCCTCTCTGCGAAAACGGAGGACAAGAAGTTGGGGCAAGACATTCAGGAAGCACTCTTTCACGCGCGTGGGTTGGGAGACAGAAACATCGATGTTGCCGTCAGTGAGGGAGCAGTCGTATTATCGGGACAAGCCCTTAGCCTTACGCAGAAGGAGATGGCCGAAAGAGTGGTGCGTCGGTTTCGTTTTCGGGAAATTCAAAACGACATTATTGTGACCGGTGAGTGATAGAGCACATAGAACGATATCGTGTGCGCCCTGAGCGTCTGGCTGCAAGCAATACACTTGGAAGTGTACCAATTCGTGCCTGTCAGGCCCCACCTCGGATCAATCCGTACCGTTTGTGCACACTTACCTGGTCGCAAGGCTAGAAGCCTTCGTGAATTCTCAGCCCAAACGAAAAGCCTCATTCTCATAACTACTTTACCCTAAAGGTCTTGTGTGTGATTGACAATTCCCTGGCATGTCGTTTGCAACCAGAACCATAGTGCTGAAAAAGTAGTTGCTCTGTTTGAAGTATTGGTCACCTGCTCTTTTACGGGAGTTGAGTCATGAACTCACAAGCTCTACTGATACTAGGAAGTCAAGCAAATCAAGAATATGTTGAGGCCCTTGCTAAGATTGGCTTTGTCCCTGAGGTATGGGGAAGCGTGCGACATTCTCTGGACAAAGTCCGTCGCCGGAGGCTTAGCGGCGTTGTTGTAGATCGCAAGTTTACCCATGCCGATGTCTTGGAGTTTATCCTCAATGTGAGAGACATTAATCGGACGATTCCTGTGGTCGTGATAGGATCTGGGAAAAACAAGCGAATTGAAGGAAAGATAAACAAGCAAGACCGAACCGTGGTCTTGAGTGAGTCTGACAGAGGGCAAGAGCTTGCCAAGGAATTGGCGCATGCAATTGGAGGGGATGAGAGCGAGAATGTCTAAAAGTGCCCACACAAGCGATTCGCGGGCCGTTCTACTTGTCGGTGCCGCTGACCAGGAAGTCTCGCGATTACGAAACGAAATACCTGGCTGGCTCTGGGAGGAAGCGCCCAATGATTGGCCTTTTGGCTTGGAAGCTGAACCTGCCGACCGGGCTTTCGATGCCGTAATAGTCTTTGCCGGCAAGGATGAAGAAAGCCGAGCTATCGATGCTTGCAGGCGTATATGCGAGGACAGGGTCATAGAGGGTGTTCCTCTCCTAGTAGCAGCCAGCCGATATCAGATGTCCCTTGTAAACAGGCTTAGGCAGTTACCGCTGGTGGACTTCATCTTCACACCGATCGAAGAAGACGCGCTGTTGGACAAAATCAAGAAGGACGCAAATGTGATCGTTTAGGATAAGTATGACCACAGCAATAATATCCCAAAAAGGAAAGGAAGCTTCCCGCATTGTCTCCTTGGCCACGGCCGAGCAGCGAAATGCTGTAATTCGTGGTATGTCAAATAGACTTGCCGCCAGAAAGCCCGAGATCGTTGCGGCTAACCTGGCTGACGTCGCAGAGGCCATGATGGAGGGAACACCGGACTATTTGATTGACCGCCTTGGCTTCGGCGAAGAGAAGATTGATGCACGGATTCGTTCCCTGCGAAAGATCGAGGCATTGCCTGACCCTGTTGGAAGGTCCTACGCTTCCAGGAATCTCCCAAACGGCCTGGATGTAATGCGTGTGCGGGTTCCATTGGGGGTGATTTTGATGATATACGAAGCACGCCCGCACGTTACCGTGAATGCCGGGGCACTGTGCTTAAAGTCGGCTAACTCAGCCATTCTGCGTGGCGGATCTGAAGCAAAACGGTGCAACGAGCTACTGGGCGCCTTGTGGGGAGAATCTTTAGCCGAAGTCGGTTTGCCCAGCGAGGCAATTCAGGTTGTCAGCGGTTCGCACGAGGAAATCAGAGATTTGCTCCAGGAGAATGGCACAATTGACCTGGTTATACCTCGCGGCGGAAAGAACCTGATCGAAGCGGTCAACGAGAGTTCCAAAATTCCAGTAATCAAGCACTACAGCGGGGTATGCCACGTCTACGTCGACCGATGTGCCGATGTGGAGAAAGCCATTGAAATTGCCCTGGACTCAAAATGCCTGATGCCCGAGGTTTGCAACGCCATGGAGACGCTCTTGGTGTGCCAGGACCTGTCAGATGAAATTCCGAAGTTCATCGATGAGTTCAATCGCTGTGGAGTAGAGGTCAGGGGGTGTGAAAAGATTCGGGAGTTGGCACCTGACATCAAGGCTGCAGTTGAAGAGGATTGGAGCACAGAGTACTTGGACAATATCGTGTCCATCCGTGCAGTGGCCGATGTTGAGGATGCAGTTAATCACATCAACAGCTACGGATCTCACCATACGGATGCTATCGTCACCGAGAATACCGAAAATGCGGATGCTTTTGTCCAGCGCGTTGATTCGGCCGTTGTTCTAAGGAATGCCTCTACGATGTTCTGTGACGGTGAGTCTCTCGGCATGGGAGCTGAAATCGGCATTTCCACCGATAAGCTGCACGCCCGCGGCCCAATGGGCGCCGAAGAATTGACGAGTTACAAGCTTGTGATTGGCGGCGACGGGCATGTCATGGGTGATCCCAAGGCGTTCAGCAAGGAGGCAAGCTATCATTAGGCAGGAAAACGGCGACGTTATCTATAGATACTTCATGGCAAGATTCCAGGACGCCCTTGCCTCGCAGAGCTTTACGGAGCGAAGGATAGGGGCTGAACTCAAGTTTCCACTGGTCAATCTTGACGGAACCGCCGCCAGTTTTGACACGGTTTGTGTGCTATGGGATTATCTACAATCCCGAGGCTGGCAGCTTGTGCAGGACACAATGACCGGTCAAACCGTGGGAGCCAGGAAACGCGGACAACAGAATGATACTGTCGCAGGCTGTGAAACAGGATTCTGTAAGGCTGAGTTCTCGCTTGCACACGTGGCGAATCTGTTCGATTTGCAGGAACAGATTCAAGAACTCCGCGCCGAACTCGGGTCTTTCTGTGATAGCAACGGCGTGCGTTTCCTCTGCTATGGGATTCAGCCAATGACACCGCCGACTAAGAGGCTGATGATCAAGAAGGGTCGTACCAGCCCTTGGGTCAAGGCCTTCGGTTCGAACCGGCATATCGAGAAAAAGGATGGGGATGACGTTCATCTTTTCACGATCAATGCTGCCAGCCATGCTCACGTGAGCGTCTGCCCTGAAGAGGCTATTGATGCTGTCAACGTTTTGAATGGGTTTTCGGGGGCACAGATAGCCCTTACGGCCAATTCCAATATCTGGCGAGGGCGAATGGACCCCGACTACAAATGTGTGGCAGAGAAATTCTGGGATTGGTGGATGCCTGATTCTGATCGCGTAGGCATGCCCCGTGAGCCATTTGGCGATATCGAAGACTATGTGCACACAATCGCGGATTTCAAGCCTGTCTATGTCGAGCGAAATGGCAAACCAATTATTCTCGAACGATATGGAACGTTCGAGGAATATTACAAACTTGGACGCGCTGTCGGCCGTGATACTCGGGGGCAAGAGGTCTCTTTTGTGCCTGAGGAATCCGACATCGATATTCACAACTCTTGCTATTGGTACAACGCCAGGATTTCGCGGTACTTCACGGTCGAAAACAGAGTCAACGACCAGCAACCCCCTGATGCTCTACTATGCATGGCGGCTGTGACGCTCGGTCTTGTTTCTGCCCTTTCTCAAGCAAAGGCCGTGCTTTCATCCTACGACTGGCAAATGCTCCGAGAGGCACGAGAGATTGCATGCCGGCGGGGCTTGCTCAGCAGAGCCGGAGAGATTCAAGTTGTCCCAATCGCTCTTCGAATGTGGGACATAGCCCATCAGGGACTCGTTAGGCGCGGTCTTGGGGAAGAGAGGTTTCTGGAGCCACTGGAAAGGCGTCTTAGCAGTTTTGAGTGCCCGGCCGATCAGGCGAGGGATTTGTTTGCTAACGGCGGTATTGACGCCCTGATAGACGCATGGAGATTCTAACGCAACGATTTGGAGATTGTAATGACAGTAGCAGCCGGACTTAAGCCTGAACAAATGGGACTCTCAGCATCACTTTACGAACCACTGAGTAGTGACGACATAAGAACGGTAGCTGATGCTGCATTCGATGTATTGGCCGAGTCGGGAATGCTGGTTTATTCCCCTACAGCGTTTGAGGCATTTGAATCGGCCGGTGCCGAAGCAGATATAGAAAGCCGGGTTGTTAAACTCCCCAAAGGTCTGGTTGAAGACGCGATTGCCTTCAATCCGTCATCGATTACTCTACACTCTCGAGATGGCCAATCCGATGCAGTTCTTGAAAAGAACCGGGTGCACTACGGAACGGGAGGGACTGCCATCTATGTATTGGATCCCGATACGGGCGAGCGACGTCCCTCGACTGTTGAGGATGTTATTCTGAATGCTCAGATGGTAGATGCACTGGAAAACATACACGTCTTTACCATCAATGTTTTTCCTAACGAAATCGATGACAAGCACGAGATAGATACCAACCGGTTCTTTCACGCCTTGGACAATACGACGAAACACGTGATGGGTGGTGTCTACTCTCTGGATGGCTGCCGCAAAGTGGTGGAAATGGCACAGATGATCGCCGGGAGTCACGAATCGCTACGGGAAAAACCTTTTGTGTCGTTCATCACGCTGATTATAAGCCCGTTCAAGATTGATGAACACTATGGCGAAATGACCTGTTATTTGGCTGAGCAGGATTTACCTGTCGTGGTGCCTACCGAACCTATCTGTGGAACAACCTCACCGGTTACTTTGGCTGGAAATGTCTTGACCCACGTGGCCGAAACGCTTGGGGGAATTACGTTAGTGCAATGTGTCAACAAAGGCGCTCCCGGCATTTGCGGAAGTGTCGGCTCAATAACGGATCTTCGCACCATGAGCCATCTTGGTGGTCCGATAGAGAGGGCGATGATTAATGCGGCGGTGTCTCAGATGGCCCAATACTTTGAGATCCCCCTCTATTCTACGGCAGGAACTTCTGACGCCAAAGAGGTCGATATTCAGGCTGCCTACGAAAGCGCGATGTCCAGTCTGTTGGTGGCAATGTCTGGGGCCAATTACATCCATGACATTGCCGGGTTGATGGAAGAGGACCTTACAGTTTCCTACGAGAAACTCGTAATGGATAACGAAATACTGGGTATGTGTCAGCGGGTCTTGAGGGGAATTGAAGTAAATAACGAGACCCTTGCGGTTGACTTAATGATCGAAAAGGGACCCGGTAATGACTATCTCGCCGAGGAGCACACAGTACGGCATATGAGGGAAGAGTTCTTCATGCCGCAATTGGCAAATCGCCAAAAGAGAGATGAACTGAACGGAGAAAGCAATGCATTGTTACGCGCCAGAGCCGTTGTGAGGTCGATTCGCGAGAAAGGAGGTGCGGGTCGCCTCAGGCTTGGCGTCCGTCAAGGGATTCTGGAGCGGTTCCCGGAAATTGTTACGTTCATCTCTACATGACAGTGTGCGCAGAATAGGATTTTTGAAACAAGTATCAAGGAGAGTAACCGATGGCTAAGAGAAAGCGAATGTCTACAAGAAGAAGATGGTCAAGCGAGGAGGTTGCGCGCTTGAAGAAACTCTATCGCAACATGCGCACCGCTGATGTAGCTAAGAAAATGAAAAGGACTATTTCGAGTGTACAACAGAAAGCCTTCCTGCTGCGTTTAAAGAAAACGAAGAAACACCTCAAGTCGATTGGCAAGGCTTGACATGAACTTCTGAGTAAGGGGGTTCTGGTGTTATGGTTGATGACTTTCATTGAAGAAAGGAGTTCATGACATGGCCATACAGTTTAAATGTCCACATTGCAAAACAGGGCTTGAAGCTCCAGATGGTATAGTAGGCAAGAAAGGTGCTTGTCCTAATTGCAAGAAGGAGATCACCGTGCCCAAGGACGATTCCAAGCCTCAAAGTGAAGGCAAAAAGAAGGCGAAGAAAGACTGAAGTATCGCTCAACTGAGGGAGCCAACGTTTTGGGCGCTCGATCTTAGCTCGTGGACTGTGACGGGAGTCTCTGTGCCAATGGTTGAGCACGGCATATGCCTTGCATGCTTTGATCCGATCCAGCGTTGTTGCCTCTTGACGGGAGGTGGGGGCCGATCGAAGTCGGGTTGTGCGTCACCTCCACCTGATTTCGGTTCGGCCCCCCATCTGAGTAGGAGTTCTTTGTCTTGGGGCCTAAGTCTGGAACCAGGACATGGTGCTCTGATTGACTAACGGAATGGATGAGATTTGCATGAACTGCAATTTCTTTGAGCCGGCTGGGGCCAGTTGCGATCCCCAGGGTGAGATCATAGCCAATTGGGGAGTCTGTCGAGACATGGGACCATACGCAAAGCGAACCAGAGGTTCGTCGCGTGGGGCTGTGTTTGTGTGGGACTATGAAACTTGCGGCGACTATGAGCCCAGGCAAGAGAAGAAGTAAAGGGAGTATGCATATGACGAACAATAGGCCTGACCGCACCATGCAAATAGTTGAAAACTGTTTTACTCAAGCTTCTGGAGAGCCGTGTACGTGAAAAGACAGCATTCTACAATTAACATATTTGTTTTTCTTATCATGGGCCTAATCGGAGGATTCGGCACGGCCTCAGGCGTGCGAGCCAAAGACGAAAGCCCTCTAATTGAGAGATTGGCCCAAGACAAGATTGTAGACTCTAACACTGTCACCGAGCAATCTGAGAAAGACGTTGAGCAGGTAAAACAACGAGTTGCAGAAGCTGAAATAGAAGCGCAGACCGCCAAGAAAGAGGCGGAAATCCAAGCAAGGGCAGTAGAGGTTGAAAAGAAGAAGGCGGAGGTGAAGCTCAAAGAAGCTGAGTTGGCAAAAAGGGAAGTTGATGTTGCAAGAGAAACTGCTAAAGATGGTGAGGAAATTGAAGAAGCCGTAGAGACAGCCTCGCAAAAAGAAAAAGAAGCCACGGTCGCTCAAGAGAGATTGGCTATTGCCGAGGCGAAGATGCTCACCGCACAGGAGAAGGCGAAGGTCGCGGAAGATGAATTGAAGATAGCTCTGGAGAGGACGGCCATAGCAGAAGGTAAGATCGGAAAACCGCGTAACGGCGTCTACACAAAGCTGTTTCAAACAGGCTTGATTGTGCTATGCGGCTATTTGACGATTTTTGTTTTGGTACACGTCATAAATCGGGGAATCAAAGATCTCAAGTTGCGACACTCGGTAAGAAAGTATGTCGTTTACTTTTTGAACATCCTGATCGTCCTCTATGTTGTCTTTCTCTGGGTCCAGAACATTAGCTCCATAACCATATTCCTCAGTGTGATTAGCTGTTGCCAAACTGGAGAGTACTATGTCGCCGGACTCTAAGGAAGACACAATACGTAAACTAAGAGAGAGGACACCAAAACAGAAGGGTAGGTTTCTCATCTTCAAGCTGGGCAATGACGAATACGTCCTGCAGGCTTCCAAGGTCAGGAAAATAACGGTTTTTTCGGATCTAACCACTGTTCCACAAACACCTGACTACCTACGGGGTACTATCAACCAGGCGGGGCAAGTCATACCCGTTATAGATACTCGCGTGCTCCTAGGGATGGAAGCGTCGGACGTAACTGATCAAACCTGCATCATTACTGTTGATGTTGTTCAAAGAGACCGTAGTTGCCCTTCAGGGCTTGTTGTTGATGCTGTTGCAGAGGTAGTGGATATTGCCGAAAAAGACTTTTGTGAAGTCCCTCATCTCGGTTCCGCTATCAAGAACAACTTCGCCCTCAGGTTAAGCACAGCGGGTGGTAAGTTGAGAATATTTGTAGATGTTGACAGACTATTAGATTGGATGAATTTCGACGATCTCGAGCAGAAAAGCAGGCAATGAATTTATCGCGGCCAGAAAGTGATGAGAATGTCCGTGAGGGAGAGGCAGGAACTGCGCTGTCTGGATGGCGGCGTCCAGCGGGGCGTCGAGAATGCTTTGGACCTGATTTGGAAATGCAAAGTGTAAGCAATGCGTGAGACTGCAATTGAAGAAAACATCAGTAGCAAGCGACCAATAGTGTTATTGGAGGAGGCTGCCGCGCGCAAAGCACAACAGAGTTCTGTTGCAGAAATTGTGGAACTGGAGCTTCCGAAGCTCGGCAAATCTTTCTACATCGGGGCAACGGATGAACCGGCCAAGCTCTCAGACATCGCATCCATGGCAGCGACACTTGCCGTCAGTATCAATCGATCTATCGACAACATACTTGACTGGATGGGAATGACCAGCCCGTGTCGCAAGGGCTGTACGGCGTGTTGTCATCTCCTTGTTTTGCTCTCGGCTCCTGAGGCAATACACTTGGTGGAAGGCATGATGACCAGAATGTCAAATAGGCAACTTAAGTACCTGATGAAATCCTGCGACAAACGCCGTGCCTGGATGCAGAAGCAGTTGCCAGAACATCTCATCCCAAAGCACAACGACAATGTCTCAGAGTCGGAAGTACGCAGCATCTCCGACTGGTATAGGCAACAGAAACTGCCCTGTGCTTTCCTACAAGATGGTTTGTGCACGGTCTACGACTATAGACCGATTGCCTGTCGTGCCTTTACGGTGGTGGGCCCAGCCGGACAATGTAAGCTCGATGGTGCCAAACAAGTGAAGCAGGTGACTCAAAGGCCTCTATATCTAACCCATGTCCTCGGACGTTTGGTAAGCAAACTCGAGCATAGAAGTCGAACAGGTATATTCTTACATGATGTATTTGCTTGTTATATGGAAAATGAAGAACTGCGCAATCGAACATGGCCTGCAACCATGATGGTTGAACGGTTCGTCAACATTGTAAAGTCAGCTGTGCAGAAGCATTTCACTTTGACAGGTGGTGCGAGCATGCGCTCGCAGAACAATGAGTTGTATCGTGGATGAAAAAGAGGTTTTGTTATGAGGTTGGCAATTGGTTTGACACTTTGGCCATTGTGTCTCGTCGGCGGCATAGCCCTGGCGATACATCTCCACAAAAAAATGTAATCTTTCGGAGGCTACAGCTAGATGGATTCGAATGTGAAAATGAATGATCCAGAGGCAGAAAAAGTACCAATCGGAGAATTGGAAGAAGTTCTCAAAAAATTCGAGCCGGAGGCTGAGTTCCACAAACTCAGAAATACGGCAGTCTATCATTGCTTTAGACACTGTCTCGACATGAATGTGCAGGAGGTGGCAAAGAGATCTCCTGCAAAAGTGAGCGGTACAGGGATTAGTGGAAAAGGCTGAGAAACAGACGCAAAAAACACTATTAAAACAGGACCTAAAAGTGACATGTCACGATTTTGCAGTAAGCCGAAATTGCTCTAAAGATAGGACTCTCATGGAATCCGGCGAACACAGACTACAGATACCTAAAGAGATGAAGTCATCGAAGAAGGCATGGCCTATTATTTACATCCAAATAGCCGGTGCGAACTTGCACGAGGAGGCAACTGGTGTAGCCCACCTGATAAGCGATGTGGTAGGTGGAGCAATAAAGCGAGTTCATGACAAGCCTTTGCGCGGTCAAACGCTGCTCAAGGTACACATTGGTGAACCGAAAAGTGTTACGCGGATGAGACCTGAATATGTCGTTGGCAGTGCACGCTTTCTTCGCGATAACGGGGCCGAAGGTATTGTCGCGGGAGATACAACCGTGGCTTATACCGGACTGCGCGGTCACAGAGAAAACACATCCGGAGACTGCTCGCCTTACCTGCAGGCGGCCAAAAATCAAGGTTGGTTAGAACGAGAGGGGGCAGGCGTACCATTTGTCGTAATCGACCGGCCGGTAACCGCAAGGCAGGGTAAATTTGAGTTTGATGAAGAACAGAGGCACATTAAAGTCAGCGGAGTAAAACATTATCGCGACTTTCGTATTGCCGGAGGCTTTGCCTCAGCCGATTTTGTCATTAACCATGCACACATGACGCTGCATGGTTTGGCGGGTTTTGCCGGATGTGTTAAGAGTATTGCAATGGGATGCTCGGGATTAACCGGGAAGCTACAGATGCACAAATCCCTGCTGCCGCAATTCGACCCATTACTTTGCACTTGTTGTGGCCAGTGCGTTGAAAGCTGCCCTGAAGGTGCTTTAAAGCTGGAAGAAGATGCTGACTTTCCCCTCGTGGATCCGGAACTCTGCATCGGCTGCGGCGAGTGTGAAGCCGTCTGCCACGGTAACCAGCGCGCCATAGTCATGAAAGGCAAAAAAATAACAGATTGGGACCGAGGTGGCGAGACACTGCCCGTACGTATGGCTGATTATGCAATCGGGCTGATGACCGGCAAGTGGGATAACGTTGTGCATGTACTGCACATGTATGCCATAACCGGTCGTTGTGATTGTGTAAACACACGGCAAAAGCCCCTGCTTGAACACGATCTCGGTTTTCTCGTCGGCAAGAATCCTTTTGCTATCGATAGACTTGGGGCTCATATGCTGGTCGATGCGCTCGATGAGGAAGGCCACGTAATAGGAAAATCCGGTCTCAAATCAGTCGAAACCACAACACAATACATCTATGATACTTATGGAATAGTTTCTGAGGCACCCGTTGAGAAGATATCTTTGTCATAGGCTCAAGGTAGAAGTACGGGCCTTAAGAAATGGAAATAAAGATTTTCATCAGTTTTAGGAGTACGCTTAGTGGAAAAACAACGTGAAGGAGTTATGGTTAAGCCGCAATGCCGGCTTGCGGACAATCAAATAGAGCTTGTTGATGGTGTGTCCCGGGAGTTACTTCAAAATCCCGGCTTGCTGTGTCACAACGAAAATGCCGCAAAGGTCTTCAAAAAAGCTGGCGCGCAGATCGAAGATGCGGGTAATTGCGTACGGATCCGAGTACCCGAAGCACTTATTGATAAAGTGCTGACAAGCGCTCCATCAAAAATCGTGCTCGGTGCACGTCATCCAAATAACCGGCTCATTCTCGACGCCGACGAGTCGCGTGTACGATTCGGAAGCGGGTCTGAAACTAATGTATGGCTGAATGTAGATTTCACCGATGGCCAACCGAACTTAACCCGCGCCGAAGGCTCTATCGAACGTCTGTGCAAGGCGGCGCATCTTTGTGACAATTTGGAGAATCTTGACTTCTTCATTCGCTGTGTAAATATTCGTGATAAAGAGATTACACGCGAGAACAAGGATGCGAACAAGTTTCTCGCCAGTCTCAATAACATCACAAAACACGTCCAGGCCGGCCTGACGGATATCGCGGCGCTTGACAATGTTGTTCACCTCGGAGAAATTATTGCCGGAGGAAAAGAGGCCTTCCGGAAAGAACCGATCCTGTCTTTTATCACCTGTGTGATCAAAAGTCCGATGCAGATTGTAGATGATACCGCCGAAAAACTCATGGAGATTTCGAAACTGCGTGTGCCTGTAGTGATTTCAAGCTGTCCGATGGGTGGAGCGACGGGGCCATTCGATGAGTTCGGAATGGTAGCTCAAATTAACGCTGAAGTGCTCGCGGGAGTAACCCTAACTCAATTAGTTGCGCCTGGATCGCCGGTGCTCTATGGCGCAGTGCCTGTAAGAACCAGACTCGATAATCTAAATGATATGTATGGGGCCCCTGAAGTTGTCAATTACACAATGGACTGCGCGCAGATGGCGAGATTCTATAAGCTGCCCTGTTATTCGACCGCATCGGTTGCCGATTCGACAACTCCCGGTATTCAGGCCACGGCGGAAAAAATGTTGACTCTGGCAACAGTATCTCAGTCAGGCCCTCAGTATATTCATTATGCCTTCGGCCTTCTGGAACGCACCAATGTTTTCTGTCCGGAGCAGGCCGTGATAGACAACGCTCATATCGGCATGGTAAAGCAGATGCTTGCATCTCAGGCTGATATGTCGATCAGCGAAGAAAAACAGAAAGACGTACTAAGTGTTATCCGTGAGGTAATGGAAACGGACCACAAGACTTACATGTATCATTTGCCCCTGCCAACGCGGGAAGCGGTCTATGTGCGTTATCCCCTCGAGGAACAAGAGGGTGGAGCCTTGTACGCCGCCCACAAGAAATATCACGAGATCGAGAAAAAACCGAGAAACAGACTTCCGGATAAAGTACAAGAAGAAATCCTGTCGAAAATACCCGGAGTTCTGCCTCAAACACTCGAATAATCAAACCATGAAAGAACAAATATGACGGAAGAAAGAAACGATCGACAAAACCAGGCTTACAGTGAAGCAGTAAAAAGTGGGCTCTACGCCAAGAAAACCGGTACTGTAGGAAAATATGACAACGTAAGGAGATACTGGGAAGACGAGATTACCAGGCAGCTTTTGTACCCGCACCTGGTGAGACTCATTGAGAAAAGCAAGGCAAGAATGCAACGCATCCGGATACTGGATCTCGGCTGCGGCAGCGCCGATGGTTACGAACTGCTCGTCGGTATTCGGCATCGCGATCCCAGTCTTCAGGAAGTTGAAGTTGACCTGTTAACGCCGGATGTAATGGGTCTTTATACGGGTGTCGATCTGAACGAAGATCTTATTAAACAAGCCCGGCAAATATATGGCCACGACCCTAAGATCACTTTCGAGCAGGCTGATTTCACCCACGGATTACCCGAATGCGTGGCGGAGAAACCTTTCGATCTTTACTTTACTTCATACGGCACGTGCTCGCATCATAATAAGGACCAAACCTTCATACGTATACTTGCAGATATCGCCCAGCGAACCCAGGAACACTGTTTGATCGTTTGCGACTGGCTCGGCCGGTATTCTTACGAGTGGCAGAGTCTCTGGACAAATGACTTATCAAAGAATCGCAACATGGACTATGTCGTATCGTATATTTACGAGGAAGAAGAACGCGAGCAACGCCGAGATGAACTTCAACATCTAAAGCTAAGACTTGTCTGCCGAAAAGAAGCAGAGACAATGGTGGCCAAGGCAAGCGAGAGAGCGAGCATAGAGATTAAACCTATAACCCATTTTGATCGTTCGGTATTTACCGGCAGGCACATGGATACCACTGAATACAATCGTCACGCACAGCCAATGCGCCAGGCAGTTAACTCTTTGCATGAAGCGAATATGAGGACGGATTTGTCATCTCTGCTGATTGACTACATGCCGAAGAAGGGATTCGAATTTCTCAACGACTATTTCGAGCACTTACAGATGTGCTGGAATACGCTCGCACATTACGTCGGCAGACTGCTGGAAACGTATGATGAAAAGCAGCGGGCATTCATTCCGAGTCCTCCGGATATCCCCTCGACATATCCGCAACCTCTGGCGGAAATGATGAATAGAATGAGGCAAGTGGTGGAAGGTGTGGGCTGGCTTGGTATCGGCCTGCCGCGAGAGAACATAATAGAGCCCCAGCTCGGATATGCCTTGAGATACTTGATAATGAATCTTCAACAAGGCCAGGGCTGTGCCCATAGTCTGGTGGGAGTATTCGAGGTGGACAAGACTTAGTATAGGGAGCAAGAGTTGATAATACTGTGGCACGTATGCAAGACTTATCCGAACGGTGTGAAAGCTGTAGATGATCTCTCAATAGAGATTGCAGAAGGCGAAACCCTCGTTCTATTAGGGACCAGTGGGAGCGGTAAAACCACCACGATGAAGATGATCAACAGGCTTATTGAAACAACCTCAGGCGAAATATTGATAGACGGAAGAGACATCAGGCGGCAAGACCCTATACAACTGCGTCGCAAGATCGGATATGCAATTCAGCATATAGGCCTGTTCCCTCATATGACAGTAGCAGAGAATATTGCTGTTGTCCCCAAGCTGTTGGGGTGGGCTGTCGGCCGGATTGACAAACAAATCACCGCACTTCTTACAATGGTTGGCCTTGAACACGGCGAATTCAGGGATCGGTACCCTGTCCAGCTTAGTGGCGGCCAGCGGCAAAGAGTTGGTGTTGCGAGGACTCTGGCGGCCGATCCACCGATTATCCTGATGGATGAACCTTTTGGAGCTTTGGATCCTATCACGCGCGAACAACTGCAGAATGAGTTCATCGAACTTCAATCCGAGATTAAGAAGACAATAATATTCGTAACACATGATGTATTTGAAGCCGTCAAGATGGGGGATCGGATCGCGCTTATTGATTCCGGACGTTTGCAGCAACTCGACACACCGGGTAAGCTTGTGGAAAGTCCTGCAAACAGTTTTGTGGCGCAGTTCTTGGGCCAACACCGATTCCAACTCTCATTGCTCACGATGACGGTAAAAGCAATCATGCCTAAAATGAATGAAGAAGTGCCAAGCCCTGACGAATCCGTACCATCGCCACATCTGCGGGCCAGAAGTTCCATGATCGAGGCCCTTGACATGTTTAAGGAAACCAAAGAGGTCACATTGCCTGTGTATGAACAAAAGCAGTATATCGGCAACCTTGAAAAAAGCCGACTTATAGAGGCGATCACACAGGTACTGGGGCAGAGCGGAGATTCACAGTGAAATTGCTGATATCATTCTTTGAAAAACTTGGTCCTGAGATGCTGAGTGCCACATACGAACACGTTTATCTCGTGTTTTTCGCCATGCTAATCGCGACGGTCTTGGCATTGTCCGGAGGCGTATACCTAACTCGATGCCGACGGCCAAAGCTTATATCCGTAATCCTGGGCATTGCCGGTTCTATCCAGACAATACCGAGCTTGGCTTTGATTGCATTTATTGTCGTATTCTTCTCCTTTTTAGGTTTGCCGACAATCGGCACTGTACCGGCGATGGTGGCCCTTGTACTTTACGCGCTTCTTCCGATTCTACGTAACACCTACACCGGTATTCGCCAAGTTGACACCTCAATCATTGAAGTTGCTATAGGCATGGGAATGAAACCAAATCAGATACTACTATCGATCGAACTGCCCTTGTCTTTGACTGTGATAATGGCTGGAATTCGCATATCAACTGTTTGGACAATTGGTGTTGCCACTCTGTGTGGTCTCATCGGAGCCGGAGGCTTGGGAGATCTGATTATGCAGGGCCTTCGCAGCATTCAGCTTGACTATCTATTGGCTGGAACTTTACCGGCCGCAGCTCTAGCACTTGTTTGTGATTGGATATTGGGCCTTGTAGAAAAGTGGCTTACACCCGAAGGTCTGAGAATCGACACATAAGACGAAATGAAAGAACTGTAATGTCGATGGCAACTACACAGAAGCATTTTCACGGGAATATCGGTTGTTGGCTATGGTCATGAATTCAACACAGCAAGGTACAAATATGGTCGTCAGTTCCTTCTTGCCCTTCCTAGCCATATTGAACCCATTCGCCCTCTGTCTCTATTTGGCTGGCGTAATGGATGATCTGCGATCTGGGGTCTTTGTGAAAGTCCTTTTGCGGGCTTCCGTCATTTCACTGGTCGCCTTTTGGGTATTCGCACTCATGGGCGAACCTTTGCTCGTGAATTTTCTCGGAGTAAAACCGGAGGCACTTAGGATCTTTGGGGGCATAGTATTCTTTATCATAGCATACAACTACGTCACAAGAGGTTACAAAGCCACAGAGATATTGAGGGGCAGCCTCGAAGAATTGCCTTCTGCTATCGCCTTACCATTTATGATTGGCGCCGGCACAATCACAGAAGCGATGTTACTCGGGAAAAGACACGGGCCTTATTTTTCTATGTTTCTCATTTTTCTCGGCTTATGTGTGTGTTTTCTTGTTGTTGTTGGGTTCAAACTGGTCAAAGACTGCCTGAAGGGTGAGAGAGAAAAAGTTTTCGAACGTTACGTTAACATATCTTCTCGGATAAACGGCCTGCTCATTGGTGCCATCTCTGCTGACATGGTCGTCTCGGGCATCAAGAAGCTATGGTTACAAACTTGATAGGAGAAACAAATGAGCGTTCAAACCCGGATAAAGATTCTTTCTGCTGCTCTCGTGGTGATCGCCGTTGTACTCCTGATACCACGTCATACCGACCATTCGCATGAACTGAGAGCTGCATTTGATGCAGAATTCTTTACCCGTCCAGATGGTTTTGTGGGTCTCAGCAAGTGCTATGACCTTGAGTTTTCATCAGAACCAGTGCAAATGGATCCCGGTTTGATGTATAGAGCCATATCTGACGGCTCTGTCGACGTTATTGACGGCTTTGCAACTGATGGGAGGATACCAGCCTATGAGCTTATAGTGTTAAAAGACGACAAGGGTTTCTTTCCCCCGTATCACGCCGCTCCACTCATCAGACGCCGAACGCTGGAGCAATACCCAGGACTCCGGCAAATTCTCAACCGGCTTGCGGGCAAGATCTCTGACAAGGCCATGCAATCTCTGAACTACGAAGTGGATGAAAAAGGTTGCAAGGCTGAAGATGTGGCGCGAGAATTTCTCATATCTTGCGGACTCATCGAGCCGGAGGCTGCACCGGGGGGGGGTACAGAAGGAACCATCACAGTGGGTGGTAAACAGTTCACTGAGCAGGAAATCCTCGGGAATATAATGGCATTGTTGATTGAGTTCAACTCGGACATCAAGGTAATCCGCAAACTCAATCTTGGCGGTACAATGATTTGCTTTAACGCACTCAAGGCAGGAGATCTCGACCTCTACCCAGAATACACGGGAACCGGCCTGGTTAACATTCTAAAGCGAGATGTAATCTCTGATCCCAACGAGACGTATGAAATTGTGAGAGAGGCGTTCTTGCAGGAATACGATCTCCTTTGGCTCAAGCCGTTTGGCTTCAACAACACCTACACACTCACCATGCGGAAACGGCATGCCAAAAAACTTGGGATTTTCACGATTTCGGAACTGGCATCGTACACCAATGCGCGCGGGAGAAAGAAGTGAATGTCTGCTCCTTGTCAGAACATTGCGATGGTCGGGGATAGCTAAATGTCATCAGACGAAAGTACCCAGACAATTCGAATAGCTGTTGCGGTTACGCATACTGACGATCCGAATCGAGCTGCCGAAGTACCAACTGGACTTGCAGATGATCAGGCTTTCGAGTTGAGAATAGTCGGATGTCGGATACCATCGGTCTTCGATATCCCTCCCAGTGCTCCAATGATAGGAATGCCGACATCAGTGATCGAATGGTATGTGAGAACCAGATGGGCTGAAATAGACCAGACCTGCAACGAAATAGTCGGCATCTTGGGCGAGAGGCTGCCAAAAAACGCCATACTTGAAGTACGCTATGTTGGCGGTCCTTTAAACCAGATGATCCCAACTTTGGCATCTATGAGTGATATTGTCGTTATACCTCATATTCTAAAGCTTGGGATGAAGTCTAGAATTCGGCGTCCAGTCCTGGACAGTCTACTTGTAAAGTCTAATGTTCCCACGCTGTTTTGTGCAGATACCACGACTTGCAGGAAAATTGTCGTTGTTCAGATTGACGCGGGTATCGGTTTCATGGCCCGACGCATGTTGAGCCGGTTGGCCGACGGCCTTGGTGTTCCCGTGAACCGATGGCTCATCCGCAAATCCAATTCAAGAAAGCCACGGAGTTGTGGGGCTGGTGGGCCAGAATCATTTGGAACAGGTCAAGACCATGAATCGGATGGTGAGTCGATCTTGGCTGATCAATCCGGTACTTGGCTGGTCATTCCAGCGCGTGTTGTTCTTTGTGCTTTCCGATTTCGCCTTGAGCGGTCGATTCTCCGTGATTGGCAAGGCAACTGTCTTGTCTTGCCGTGACTGTGTTATAACCACATCTCTCAAAAAGTGTATGGTATACACGGAACTCGCGAATATACTCCTTGTTCGTCCTTCTTCTTTTCTCCGGAATGGTCTCATGCTTGCCGCCGAATCTGAGGGTGTTTGTTTTGTTGGGAACGTAGAATAGACTTGGCCGCCTTCAACCTCTTGGTGAACTGGTTCAGCATAGGAAGCATACTCTGGAGCTGCTCATCAAACACAGCGTGCTCATAGAAAGCAATGGCTTTCTTTGACACACGTATCTCTTTCTCTATTTGATTTCGACTTCTGTAGATAACCGCCAATCGTTCAAAGGCATTGTTCTCGTCGGAATTCTGTGAGATGTTTTGCCTGTACAGCTTGATAGCCTTGGCAAGCCCGATTTGTTGTTCCAGCGCGTTTAGTTTTATCTCGGTGCTATCCTGGCTCACGACAGGTACTCCCCAATCCACAGAATTCTGTGGCGTCTGACAGGGGTCTTGGTAAAGACTGCTCATGCGTCAAGAGCAATTCAAACAAGCATTGAACATGCAACGCGTTCACAAGTCAACTTCATTCTTTTTGCGGTCAAGGAAACGCAGGGGACAAGAGTCGTGAACAGCGGAAATAATCTCGTTCTTAGCAGCTCATTTGTCCTGAGTGGTTCTGCGTCTGGATTTAGCAGTTTCGATCTCCTGAACAAATTTCCCTGGCTTATATCCGTCAAATTTCTTCTGCGCTTCAGCAATCCATTTAATTGTGTCCTGTCTGTATGCAACAGCCTGTTCCGGCATTCTGGCCAACGTGACATGTAAGATTCTCATTGCTTTTTCGAACTCAGGCCTCTTGAGTTCAAATTTCATTCCATATTCTGTCGAAGCCGTATTAGCATCGCCTTCCAAAGCTTTCATGAGTTCGGTTCTTCGTGCTTTCTTAATCTCAACTAACATAGCTTTAATCTGTTGAGATAGGGTCGATATTTGCCTCTTGATTTCGCTGATTTCTTCTTCACTGGATTTTTCGACAGAAGGCTCAGCATCTGATACCTGTTCTTTCTGAAGCGTTCCTATACGTGTATTCCTTCTATACATATCTATTATCCAGGTAATACTGTCACAGCATTGTCTACCGCATCTGACAATAAAGATAATACTGCCAAATATGACTGCTGCACCAATTCCGAAAGCCCAATTGGATATTGTTAAAAATACGATTGTCGTCGACATAACCTCTCCGTCTCAAACAGGAATTGACATGGTTGCCAACTCAGTCCGCTCGATTGTCTGCGCTTTGTTTGTCACTGCTTTTTTCGTTAACATTCTCTCGTCTGAACATATGGACAAGAGTCACGGGCGTTTTCCTACTGTCCGGTGCTATTGGCCGTCAGCAATCTCCATTCATGCTAAAGCAGAACTAAATGCCACTTTGTAAACTTTCTGCCCGTTTCAGAGAAACAAGAATTGTCTCCTTCCGATTTGCTGCAGTCGGGCTACAGTTCGGACTGAGATTGCAATCGCAGGCCAATCAAGGCTCTCTTTTCCCTGAGTTCTTCCAGTAGCTCAAACGCAGGATCTTCAGGATCTATGTATCGTCCTGGAAAACGCTTTTCCTCGAATTCAAATATCTGTTCAAAAGTCGCAATAAACTCTGCTACAAGAGGGCTGTTGGAAAGTGGTCGTCGGACGTTGTCAATTCTGTAATACCCGCGATTGTAATCATAAGCGTGCGTATTATCTGGAAGAAACAGTACCCATCTGACATTCTTTGGTTTTGGAGTAATATCAATCTGCTCATCTTTCCTTGAAATCCAGACGGCATGAAATACCGCTTCGATCATAATGTTGGTCCATTCCCAGATGGTCCATCCGAATTGAATACCCCCACCGTCTTTCTCCACTTTGGCTCGTACGTTGAAGAAACATTCGTTGACCTCACTGTCAGGATTGGGTCTTACTGGAATATACCGTGGCTTTTGGCTGTCGTCCAGTTCGCTGCAGAGTTCTTCAACTTGCTCAGTGATTACTATTGGAGTTCTTGTCAAAATCTTCACAATTTGTTTCTCTGAACTTTTTTGTGGGCAAGATATCGTGCGCATTTGAACGTGATAAACATGCCAAAAACAGCTTTCATGACCAAAGTCTACTATCTTTTGTACGTATAAGGAAACGTGCAATCGGCGTGCCAGAGATTTGCCCATACCGCGCAAGTCTGTAAATAGAAGGATGTTACAATATCAACCGCCTCTGTTCGGAGCGACATTCCGGTAGCATTTGGTTCTATCCGGTCCCTTGGTGTGCAAGATTGGTACGGGATTGCCCGATACAGGATGTTTCGTGACGCTAGTTGGTACACGTGCAGGTATTTAGCAACTGCCCAAACAGCTCTTCGCCGTTCAATATCCTCTCTGGCAACCTGACCTATTCATGTGGACGCTATATCGATGTATGGTCAGATTTCAGCAGAAGTTTTCGGTTCCAGTCCTGCCCACTGTAGGCCGCCCATTATTGCCTGCGCAATATTCGTCAGGTGGTCGCCGATTTTTTCAACATTGTCGACCAGATCGATGAATATTAGACCGGCTTCGGCGGAACAGACTCCTTCGGTCATACGCCGAAGGTGGCTACGACGAAGATCTATCTGCATTTTGTTGAGCCAATTCTCGGTGACCAGAGCTGATTTGGCTGCCTGAACATCACTATTCTTAAGGGCCGTTATGACAAGGCAGAGCATCTGATTTACCTTATATCTTAACTGGGTCGACTCGATTTGTGCAGAATCGCTCAAAGATATCTTACGCCTGATCTTCCGCTCTGCTATTTCCACTATGTTAACCGCGTGGTCACCAACACGTTCAAGATCGTTTACTATATGCAAAAGTACAGGCAGTCTATTTGATACCTCTTCCGATAACTGCTCACGCGACAGAGCAACAAGATATGATGTGATCTCGAGCTGGAATTCATCGATAATATCTTCGGTCTGAATTGCGTCGTCCAGTTTCTGTCTGTCTCCTTCAATCAACCCCTCGACAGCTTGCCGAACGGCCCCTTGCGCTCTTTCGGCCATATGAATGATTTCTCGCTTCGACTGTTCCAACGCTATCATAGGCGTATTGAACAGGTGCTTCTCCAGGACAACGGGCTTCCGTACTAATTCATCCTTCCTGACTGGCACAATCTTCACGACCACCGCTTCCAACCAATGGATGACCGGTAGGAACAGAATAGCATTGAATACATTAAACATGCTGTGAGCGACTGCCAGATGCACCATTATGGTACTTTGCGACAACTCCCACGGTGCGACCCACCTTACCATATTGCCAAAGAATCCTTTCCACACCAACGGCAGCATATAGAGAACGCCTACAACATTGAAAATTGTATGTCCCATTGCT
>Ga0180431_10002353_pt1 | contig 25430 bp, 22 predicted proteins | sample SS_ome_11_FD_132459 | JGI IMG/M metagenome (GOLD analysis project Ga0180431, IMG submission 132459) | Hypersaline lake sediment archaeal communities from the Salton Sea, California, USA - SS_1_MS_1 metaG | ecosystem: Environmental > Aquatic > Non-marine Saline and Alkaline > Hypersaline >... | reverse complement strand
TCGGGCCCGACGACGGGGTGATAGGCTGAGGTAGCGGTGACCACGATGTCGGCCTCCACCAGCGGCTCGATCTCCGTCCAGACACGGACCTCGCTAGCGCCCGCTGCCTCCGCCTGCGCTCGCGCCTGACTCACGCGAATCTCCCTCTGCCCCACGAGGATCAGCTTCCTCACCAGCGGGGCCAGCATTTCTGCCATAGCTAGCCCGACCGTGCCAGAGGCACCCACCACAGCCGCCGTCGACACTCCCAGGTCCAGGCCTCGCTCTTCGGCCGCTTGCTTGAGTGCTTCGACGGCAAAGCCGACCGCCATGCTTCGGCCTGTCGTGACGGGCATCTTCAGTCGTTGGGCCACCGTCACGCCCCCGTCACCCACGGCCGAGGTCGTTGCGCCGAGCCCCAGAATCCTCGCCCCCCGTCTTTGCGCAAGGCGGCCCACCTGTACGGCCTTGTCGTAGACTGTCTGTGGGGGTAGGCGCCGCGTCTGCGCCGCAGTCAGCGGGGACCCCAGCAACCAGCCCTCAGCACGGTTTCCCGTCGCCTGCGAGCGAAGACCCGTGATGCGCGAGAGCAAGAGCGGCGGCCAGTGACGCGCGAGGAAGGACACCAGTAGGTTCGGCATAACCCGGGCCAGCCGCGGGTAGACCCGACCTGCGTCCTGCTTAGGATCCAGGGGGTGCACGACGACGGCAAAGCTATCCATGCCGACTCAAGGCCCGATACTTGCTCAATCCTCTACCAACTCGCCATCGACGATGGGCCGCTTCCCGATCAAAATCGTGCAGGTAGACCCGCCAGCGGCGATGCACGAACTCTCCTCGATGAAGAACTGGGCACCACCGCTCAGCCAGTGAACAGCCTCCTCCAGCAAGCCGACCATCAGATCGCAACATGGCCCTTCGCTACGCCGGCCCCAACAGACACCACAGCGCGTCATCACCCACCTGAAGTATTCCTCATCCTCCCTTAGCTCCACCACCTCGTCCGAGAACCGCTCGAACGTCTGGGCAAGCACCTCGAACCCCACGCGCAGACGCGTCCGTAGGGGGAGAATGCGGAAAACCAGATCGGCGATGCCGAGCACCGGTCGGAGGTCCTGCACCCCAAGTCGGAAGCTCACTCGCCCCATGCGTCGGGCCAGGCGACGGCCCGCCAAAGGGCCGTACAGTTCGCCCAGCGCCCGCTGCATGCGCCCCAACTCATCGAAGGCGAAGCCTCGCTCGAAATCGTTAGGAGGAAGCGACTCCAGTCGATTGTGGAGCCTGCCCGAACTAAGGATGGCCCGCATATTATCCGCCCCCGCTACGTCCTCCAGAGAGAGGAAGACAATGCGGCCTATCTTGTTGGCGTAAGCGTAAGCGGATGCATCGCCGTAAGCGTAAGCGGATGCGTCGCCGCAGCCCCGGGCCGGTTCACCTTCGCCACCGGCTATCGGCGCAGCCTTGGTCGACTCAGGCGTCACGTGAGACCTCCCTGCTCCAGACAACGAGAGGTTTTCCTGGCCGCCCGGTGCCAACGAGGCGCAGATTCGGAGATCTCATCCAGTGAGCCCTGGCGGTCAGGAACACGGGATGCTGTGGGAGGCCTCGTACGAAGAGGCTCGGCCCACTGGCAATATGCCCGCGCCACCGTCCTCGCGCGCAACGGGCGCCCTGCTTGGCGAACCACCCGTTAACCGTTGGACGCGAATAGACACAGCGTTGCCCCCCGCGGGTACCGCACCTGGCAAGTTCGGGGCAAGACCGGTGGGAGACATGATGCACACTACTCGGACACATTCTCAGAGGTGGATCTCAACCGGGACGCCGGCAGGCAAAGGGGCGCAGCTCGCCGTGCCAGCTCGCTACTGGCTCTCCCGCATCACTTCAAGCACTTGGTAGAGGAGGGCCAGGAGGGTCTGCTTCACGCTCTCCCGGTCCGTGGCGACGCAGGGCACCATCTTCGTCGATTCCGGAATACGGAGTGCAATCCGCAGGTCCTCGGGTGCCCACGCGTCCTCCATGTCCTGCTTGTTGGCGGCCACCACGTACGGAACGGAAGCATAGGATCGAAAAGCGTCCAGGATGTCGCGGGCCTCCCGGAAGGTCTCCGGCCGTACGCTGTCGAGGAGGACGACAAAGCCCAACATGCCCTCGGATAGAACCTCCCACATGAACTCGAAACGCCGCTGCCCTGGCGTCCCAAACAGATAGAGCACCAGGTCCTTGTCGACCGTGATGCGACCGAAATCCATCGCCACTGTGGTCCGGGCCTTGATCTGCTCTTGGGGACTCGTGATGCGCCGCTCCGTCGCGACAACCTCGATCTCGCTGATCGTCTGGATGAACTGGGTCTTCCCTGCAGAGAAGGGACCTGTGACGACGATTTTCACAGTCTGCATGCACAATTCCACACGTCTACAGCTCCCGAATGCGGTCGATAAGCCGCATAATGACGTTCCGCTTCACATCGGGCCGCTGCTTCTCTGTCGGTACTTTCGCCTCGCGCTCTGGAAGCTCGGGCTCCTCCCTCTTCTTCTCCGGCCGCACGATCTCGACGAGCCCGGCCTGCAGGAGCCCGTAGACGATCTTCCGGATCTGGAAGTCGCTCATGTTGTTGTATTGAGCAATCTGTCGGATCGTGTTGCGGGGATTGATGAAGGAGATCACCCGCCATTCCTGCACGTTCAAGTTGATATCTCGGAGGCTGGTCTTGGGGCGATCGGCAAACCTGAGCGACACATCGAGTTCCGGCAACTCATCCTGAAGCCGCTCCCACTCCTCCAGACGCCGAGTTCCCTGCATAATCACGTTCTCCAGGTCAATGCGAACCGTTATGGCCCCATTGACCTGGGGGGTTCCAGACTCAAAGCGGAAGCTTCCATCGTGCCACGTGAAGAGCGGATACGTGTTGTGGAGCACCCTCTCGCGCATGCTCTCGATGATCTCCTCCTGGCTCGCGTAGCCGGCGTTGATCAGTAGGAGACCCAGCTCCTTATCGCTCCTGCCGGACGCCCGCGCCCCGATCGTCCTCGCCTGCTCCTCCGTGATCATCCCGGTCTGGCGCAGCGCCAGGATCAGCTCGCTCTCGCCTCCATCAAGGGTAGCATAGACCAGCTTACCCCCATGAAAGGAGAGATCCGCCCGCTCTTCACTCCGGTCAATCTTGAGGGTACCTGTCTTCCGGGCCAGATTGATCAGATTAAGGAGCTGGACGATGCTGAAGTCGCGTAGGTTTCCTTTAAGCGCCATATGTGCCTCCGAGAAAGAGGAAAACGGCTTAACGACAGAGCTTCAAGCCGAACGATTATACCTTTGGAAACGGGACAGGTCAAACAGACAGCGCCGCGGAGGCCCGTCACGAAGCTGTGTAGACATAGAAGGAAGGCACACGACGGGACCATCCGGGCCTGTCTCGCACACCCGCTTCCTCGGGTTCTCGGACAGTGGTGGGGGTACGGGCTGAACAACACAGGTGTGACGCGAGCCCGAGTCGATGAGGAGGGTGCCCGCCTCATCGTCCTTGACGACGCCTCACCTCTTTCCCGAGAGGCGATGGAGACGAACGTCCGTTGATGGATAGCTGCCGTGGGGCAGGGTCCACTAGATTAGATCGATCGTCGAACCGTCGGGCGTCTTCGTCACCTCAATGCGTACGGGGAAGGCATCCTTCAGCGAGCTAATGTGCGTGATGACGAGCACCCGGGCGAAATCATCCTGTATCGCGTTGATCGCCTCCACCAGACGCTGCCGTCCCTGAGCATCCTGTGTCCCGAACCCCTCATCGATCACTAACGTCTGAAGCTGGGCTCCGGCGCGCCTCGCCAAGAGCTTGGACAGGGCGATACGGATCGCAAAGTTGACCCGGAACTGCTCTCCACCGCTGTAGTTCTCGTAGGGCCGCGTGCCTAGCTCGTCCGAGATCTGAATCTCCAGCGCCTCCCGCACCTCGCCGGCCTTCGTCTCGCGTTGCGTGTCGAACCGCACGTGCATGCGCCCGCTGGTCATCCTGGAGAGAAGCCGATTCGCCTCAGACTCGATCTCTGGCACCGCGGCCTCAATGATCATAGCCGGCACGCCTCGCACCCCGAAGGCGGTCCGCAGATCGGCGTAGATCCCCTCCTCCCGTGCCAGCGCATCCTTCCGCTCCACTTTGTCCGTTCGCTGCTGCTCCAGGGACTCACATGCTGCCAGTCGCTGCTCGGCCGCCCCCAGCTTCTGCCGCGCCTCTGCCTCCATGGCCCTCATCCGCTGAAGCTCCGTCTCCGCTGCTTCGGCGCCCTTGAGCCGCTGCTGCAACCGTTGCGCCTCGTCCGTGAGCTCATCCTTGCGCTCGCCAGCGGCCGCCAGCTCCGCACGCCACCGCTCCTCACTCTCCTTGAGCCGGTCCAGCCCCGTCTGCTCCTCCTCCAGGCGCTCCTGAACAGTCTCAAGCTTGGCCTTTCGCTCCGCGTACACCTGCCCCTTCGACACCGCCTCACGCGCCTGCTGGTGTGCGCCCGAGTCGTATCCGAGCGCCTCGGCTTCTTCGATCACCTGCTCGAGATCGGCACGGCTGTCCGGAGCGTAGTCCTCACTCCCAAGCCGCTCATCCAGCTTTGCCAGCGCCTCCCGTGCCTCCTCCAGCTCATCAGACGCCGCCGCACCCTGCTCCAGACGCTCGGCGAGGGCGGCGGCGCGGCGCTGGAGCGACGTAACCTCGCGTAGCTCGCTGTCACACTGACCAATCTGCATTTCCAGCGCGGACGCCTGCTCATCCAACACCTCGATGGCGTCCACGTTTGCCCGGTACTCATCGCCCTTGGCGCGCCCCTGAGCCTGGATGCCGTCGAGCAGCTCCACGCGGTGCTCATCCGTCAAGGTTTGCTCGCATAGAGGGCACTCAGCGCCGGCCTGCTTGAGCGCCTCGATCCGTTCTTTCAGCTCTTCCATCTCCTGCCGGAGACCTTCGTTTCTTGCGCGGAGCTCTGCCTGCTTCTCCGCAAGGCGCTTCACGTCATCTTTCGCCGCCTCACGGCTCTCAGCCAGCCGCTCCAGGTGTTCCAGCTTCGCGCCGACGTCCTCCAGATCATCGAGGAGTTTCGGTCCGGGCAGCCTTCCCTTGAGCTCCTCAATCCGCTTCGCCAGCACACCGCGCTGCGCCTCAAGTTGGTGTCTCGCCTCGGATATCCTCGATACCAATGCCCGACGCCGCTCATCGAGCTCCACAGACTCGCGCAGCTTCTCCCCCAGCCGCCGCTCGAGCTCCACAGCCTCTCGATATGCCTGGTATCCGGCCTCGATCTCCTCTCGCCGCGACAGCAACGCCCAGTAGTCCTCGAGCCTTCGTTCGCGCTCATCCCGCTCCTCCGCCAGGCCGGAGAGCTCTCGCTCCGCCCGTTGGATGCGCATCTCCTGATCCGCAGCCTGCCCTTCCACGTGCCGAAGCTCGGCTCGCGCCGCCTCGATCTCCTGATAAGCTTGCTGCGCGTCCTCCAGAGCTTCGCTCAGCGCATCGACCGCGGCCTGAGCCTCCACAAGCTGTGTTCGATACACATCGCGGCGGTCCAGCTCGCTGTCGATCTCCACGATGCGCAGGCGAATCGCCTCCGTCTCCGCCTCGATCGCCCTCTGGTGCTCTTTGACCCGCTCCTCATACGCGGCCCATCGGTCCAGCCCGAGGATCTCCCCGAGCACGCGCTTCCGGTCCGCCGCTGTCTTGACCGTGAATTCATCGGCGTGGCCCTGACGGAGGAATGCGGAGTTCACGAACGTGTCGTGGTCGAGGCGCAGCACGCTCTCGATGCGCCCCTGCGTGGCTCGTACACCTCCGTCCACCAGCGTGCGCCAGAGTCCCTCGTCGCAAACCTGGAAATCGAGCAGTGTCTGGCTTCGCTTGCCGGTCTCCCGCCGCCTGAGAACGCGATAGGTCTCGCCGCCCAGACGAAACGTCAACTCCACCCGCATGCTGTCCCTACCCAGACGAATCAGGTCGTCGTCGCCGCGGGCACCCAGCCGCGAGTGGCCCCACAGAACCCAGGTCATGGCGTCAAGGAGCGCCGACTTCCCGGCGCCATTGTCGCCCGCCAGGCAAGCCAGGTGGATACCGGTGAAATCCAGCTCCGCCTCGCGATAGCACATGAAGTTGGTCAGGGACAGCTTCTCAGGAATCACGCTAGATCTTAGGCCTTGGATAGAGCCGTTCGACGGCAACCGTTTGGGGCTCGTGAAGCATCACCCAGACCAGAAGGGCACCTACGAGTAACACAGTTGTGTTCAGGTAGAAGGGCGCGGCGTGTCCCACGTAGTCGTAGAGCCACCCGCCGGCTAGGGGTCCGATGGCCGCTCCCAGGAAGTAGGCAAAGGAGTAGAGTCCGTAACTCGTCCCCCGCACATCGGCGCCGGCGACATCGGCCACGAAGGCCCGTTCGGCGGGAATGTAGATGGCATAGCCCAGAGACTCGACCGCCCACAGAATGGCCAGGTGAACCACGCCGGGCAGATGCGGGATCAACACCGAGGCCAGCGCACCCACGGACAGGCCCACCACCATCGGCCCCTTTCGTCCGAGCCTGTCCGCCACCCTTCCCATTCGAGAAGGGAGGAACGAGCTGACCAGCGCCGCTGGCACGTAGGCAATGGCCAGCGCGCCCACATCGGCGCCCAACCCATCTTGCAGAAAAAGCATCAGCATCGGCCACACCATCGCCCGGGAACCGCCGGTCACGAGGACGATGGCCATGAGCGCCGCGAGCTGTCTGGAGAGAGGCTGTCCCTTCCCGGCATCCTCCATCCGAGCCGGCTTCGTCTCGCCCACACCCCACCACCCGGTCCATAACGCGATAGAACTGGGAACCACGTACGCCGCAAAGAGCCAGAACCACATCCTACGCCAGCCGAGGCCCCAGTTGCTCATGAAAAAGACAGCACTGAATCCCAGGCTCGTCCCGATCAGGGCTCCGCGATTGACCGCCTCGTCGATCCTGCCGAAGTCCCGACCGCACCCCACGCCCTGCGCCATATCCGCCACGATGGTGTAGGCCGAGATCCACAGAAAGGCCTGCCCGAGGCCCTGGATGAACCGTGCGAGGGTCAGCATCCAAACCGTGTCCGCCACACAGAAGACGGTCGTAGCGGTGGCGTACCCGGCCAGGCCGAGCAGCAAGAACGGCCGCCTGCCCCAGCGGTCGAGTGCCCGGCCGAGGAAGGGCCGGACCACCAGGGGCGCCAATGAGACAGCAGCAAAGAACCCGCCCACTTGCAGCGCCGAGCCACCCAGCTCCTTCCCGTAGATCGGCAGGACGAAAGAAAGAATGCCAAACGGGAATGAGACCCAAAAAACAGCGCGCCAGAGCATCTCCAGCGTGCGGCGCGAGCCGGAGACGCCCGGCGAGCTCTGGCTTACCATCTCGGCGCTTCTTTCTGCGTCAATGGGCCCTCTCTTCTTCCGGGCCCGTGTGCTGGTCCCCCCTCTTCCCGCCTCCCTCCTTGCGTCGAGCCACCTGGTCCAGGATCGCCTCTGCGCTACGACGCGCAGCGTCCCCAGGCCCGCCGAGCATCTTGGCCAACTCCGCGACGCGGTCATCGGCATCCAACGACCGCACACGAGTCACCGTACGCTCTCGGCCGTCGTGCCGGTCGACCCCCTTCTCGACGCACAGATGCCGGTCACCGAAGCCCGCCAGCTGCGGCAGATGGGTCACACAGAGCACCTGTCGCCGCTGCGCCGCCCCTTCCATCCCCCCCGCCAGCCCCCACAGCTTCTCGCCGACAGTAGCTCCCACCCGGCCGCCGATCCCTTGATCGATCTCGTCGAAGACCAGCGTCCCAATTTCGTCCACGCGGGAGAGGACCGCCTTGAGCGCCAGCATGAGTCGCGAGGTCTCCCCGCCGGAGGCAATCCGCGCCATCGGCTTCAAAGGCTCACCTGGGTTGGCGGACACCAGGAACTCAACCCTGTCGATCCCCGTTGACTTGAAGGCGACCCGCAGCGACTCACCGCTGACCGGGGCCTCGCCCATCTCCACGCCACTAGAGGAAACCTCAAAGGAGAGATGCGATGCCCTCTCAGGCAATCCCACCCCCTCCGGATCCGGTCGCCAGTCGAGCCTAACCCCGAACCGGGCCCCCTCCATTTTCAGTTCCTCAAGCTCCTCCTCGACACGGCGCGACAATTCAGCCGCGGCCTCCCGCCTCCGGCGTGAGAGCTCCAGAGCCTGTTGCCCCAGCTCGTCTAGCAGCGCCGCCTCCTCTGCCTCGAGTTTCTCGATCCGTTCGTCGCTGTGCTTGATCGCCTCCAGCTCGCGCCTTGCCTCCTCAGAGTACGCCAACACATCCTCAACAGTTTCTCCATACTTCCTCTGGAGGCGCCGGACCAGGGACAGCCGCTCCTCCACCTCCCGCAGCCTCTCCGGATTGTATTCGATCCCCGCTTGATACTCCCGTAGCTGCCTCGCCAATTCCTCAAGCTGGAAACTCAGGCTCTCGGCATCCTCCAGAATCGGCTTGAGGGAGCTGTCGAGCCGGACGGCCTCCGCCAGGGGACGCAGAGCAACGCCGAGTAGATCCGTTGCCGACGGACTCTGCGGTTCACCCTCCTCAATGGCCGACATCATCTCGCCCGTCAACTCGGCCAATCGCTCCGCGTTCGCCAGCCGCGGTCTCTCCTCGAGGAGCCGTTCCTCCTCACCGATCTCGAGGCCGGCCGATCCTATCTCGTCAATCTGGAAGCCCAGCAGGTCGGTCCGGTGTGCGACCTCGCGCTCATCACGTCTCAAGTCGTCCAGGCCCTCGCGCACCTCCTGGACGCGGCGTACGATAGCCGAAACACCCTCTCTCTTCCCACCCAAACCAGCATACCGGTCCAAGAGCTGGAGATGCTGGGGCACTCGAAGCAGTGACAGGTGTTCGCTCTGTCCGTGAATATCGACGAGCCCCTCAGTCACATCCCGGAGAAGCGCCAGAGTCACGGTCCGCCCGTTGACCCGGCAGATGTTTCGCTTGTTGAGGCGCACCTCCCGCCCGAGTAGGAGGAGACTCGCGTCGTCGCCCTCCAGGCCCTCCCGGCTTAGGAGCGGCTCGATCTGCGCCCGCTCATCGCCATCCAGCCGGAAGACCGCCTCCACCAAAGCACGCTCGGTGCCAGCGCGGACGATGGCAGTGTCGGCCCACTCTCCCAGCACCAGCTCCACCGCATCGACGATGATCGACTTCCCCGCGCCTGTCTCTCCGGTGAGCACCGTCAGACCCGCGCCAAACCGCAGATCGAGGGCATCGATGATGGCAAAGTCTCGAATCCGCAGCTCCAGTAGCACCCGACCTCCTACACTCGATTCCCGGTACGGAGGCGGGCGTAGGCCGCGCCCGCGGCCGTCAGAACATAGACTCCACCCCACAACAGCCGTAGGAAGCCCCCTGCCAGGGAGGCCAACAGGCCCGGGGCCTGCACGGCGGCCCCGAGGAGTGAAAGTAGAGAAAGGATGATGACCGGCAGTGCACCGAGAAGGATGCTCCCGCAGACCACAAGCCACGTGTACTCCCCCCGCTTTCCCCGTATGGCCCAGCGGACCGCCTCCGCAATGCCGCCGCCAACGATGGGCCCCAGCAGCACAACGTACCAGCCCAGGCGCGGCAGCACCCACCCCGCTGCCAACGAGAGCGGAAGGGCGACCAAAGCGGCGACCACGTAGTAGCTCGGTTTGAAGTCAGCGTAGAACACTCGCTGCTGCTCGTTCACGCACGAAGGACAGCGATAGCCCACGGGTGTCCGGACGGCACACCGTGCGCATATCGGCTTGCCGCACTTGTTGCAGCGTAGGCGCGTCTCGACCTTAGGATGATTCGCACAGGTAGCTCGTTCCGCCATGATGCCAGACAACCCCACTCTCGCCCTCTACTTCTCACTCCGCGGCACCAGCCGCTTCACCAACGTCTTATAGAAATACGTTTGCTCCCGGACGCGTGCGAAGCGCGCCGCGTAGGCGCTGGCCTCCACGCTCACCACGTCCCGGTTCTCCAGTTCCACCTCGGCCTGCCCATCCACCATCAGCACGGCCGGACGGCGCCCAACGATCGTGATCCGAACCGTCACGCCCTCCGCCAGCACGATGGGGCGCTCCATACTAAGGTGGGGGGCCACCGGCACGAGGAGGATGTTCCGTAGTTCCGGAGGTAGAATCGGTCCCCCTGCCGCCAGAGCGTAGGCAGTACTCCCCGTAGGCGTCGCGATGATGACGCCGTCCGCCACGTACGTAGCTAGCTCCCCCCCGTCCACCGTGACCCGGAGGTGCACAGCACGTCCTCGAGCCCCACGCCCTACCACCGCGTCATTGAGTGCCTCGGCCTCGCCGAGCTTCTGCTTGCCCCGCCAGGCCGTGACGCGGAGCATCATCCTCTCCTCGACCCAGAAATCCCCCGACAACGCCCGAGCCAGAACATCCTGCCACTCGTCGGTCTCCGCTTCGGTGAGGAACCCCACCCGCCCCAGGTTGACGCCCAGGATCAACACGTCGTGGGGCGCCGCCAACCGCGCCGCATGGAGAATCGAGCCGTCGCCGCCCAACGTGACCAGAAGCTCGAACTCGGAGAGACATGCGCCCTCAGACACATCGTCGATAGCGCAGAAGGACACGGCGTCAACCCGCTGCGCGAGCCACGCCTCGATATCCACGGCAAGCGAGCGCGCCTCCGGAATGCTGGCGTTGAACAACACACCGACCTTTTCAAGTTTCACTGGTACCCCTCACAAGTGAGAACACTCAGCACGTCCCATAAGCCGCGCAGCGGGTCTGAAAGCGAGGCCAGGTCCATCACACCCGGAGCCAGACCGACCGACACACGTCCGTTGCCTAGCGCGGGGCAAAGCGCTCCAGTTCCTCTTCCATCCCTTCTACGTGACTGCCCCGCCAGTAGACACGTCCACAACCGGTGCAGCGAAAGAAATCACGATGCGTCCGACGGATGTAGGGCGCCACCTCGTCAGCGATGTCGGCACGCGACACCTGCTCGAGCAGACCGTTGCAAACGGAGCATCGGGTGAGGGAAGGATCCGGCGGTGGGCCGAGGGCCTCTCGGATCTCCTCAACTTGCTCCTCAAGATCCTCGGAGGTGATGAGCAGCGTCTCCAGCCCCCGGCGTCTCGCCAGCTCTCGGTCCCGGGTAAGCAGGACACGTTTCTCGGCGCGGGCACGACGGGCCAGCTCGTGGTCGGTGGCATTGTTCTCGTATGCCGTGTCGTAGCCAAGCAGGCGGAGCCACTTCACGAGTCGCCCAAGCATACAATCCGCAAGCAGCTTCAGGGAGGCGTCGTTCATCCTGCTTGGCGATTTCTATCGCTTCTGGTAAGATTAGGTCTTGGTGGACCGTGGAAACCTACAAACCAAGTCAGATCACCCAGGCTCAGGCAATCAGCTGGCCGCCGGGCGGCACGCCACGCCATCGGTATTTCATTTTACCCGAAGGAAACCCTTATGACAATTGAAAGCTGGCTCCCGGCCCTTATGGGATACCTGATGCCTGTGGGCCTGTTTCTTCTGGCCTGGGGCGGCATGCCTCCCAGACGGGCCCGTCGGTCGGCCACGCTGGGTTCGCTCGTCCTGGGGCTGGGCACGCTGGGTTACTTCGTAGTGGGTTTCGCCTTCCACCTGGGCGGGGCAGGCCTGATGAGCGATAGTCCGGGTCTGGTCGGGCTGACGCGCCTGTTTGCGGGCGAGGGTGGTCTTGAATGGGGACTGCTGGGACTCAGCGGCTTCTTCCTGGGCGGCGACGCCGCCACGCCCGAAGCCCTCTCCCTATTCTTCACCTATCTGCCCGCCGTTGTCTCGGCGACGCTACTTTCGGCTCTCAGTCTGGCGGGGCGGGCCCGCGGATGGCAGGTGACCCTCGCCGGTCTGCTGACTTCGGCCGTGGTCTTCCCCTTGGTCGCCTGTTGGACCTGGGGGGGAGGATGGCTCTCCAAACTGGGTTCCACGCTGGAACGAGGTCACGGATTTGTCGACTATGGCGGTTCCGGAGTCATCTATCTGGTTGGAGGCTGCGTAGCCCTGGGATCGCTCCTGGGCCTCCGACATCGCGTCCCGGACGACCCGTCGGAAGGGCCAGAGGAGATGCCGCCATCGCACTTCCCCCTGCTCGCCAACCTGGGGGCGCTACTTTTCGGCCTTGGGTGGCTCGGATGGTCCTTGAGCTCACCGTTTCACAGTGCCGGCGCCGACGTCATCGTGCCGCGCACTGCCGTCAACGGTCTGCTGGGCGCAGCCGGGGCCATCCTGGCGTCCCAGCTCTACTGCTGGTTCACCACGGGAGGTGCGGACCCGCTGATGTCGGCACGTGGGAGCGCTGCGGGCTTCGTCGCCGTCGCGGCCGGCGCGGCCTTCGTGCCATCCTGGGCGGCACTGATCATCGGAAGCGTGGCGGGCATGCTTCTCCCCCTGGCGGTCTACGTCGAGGATCGTCTGCTCCGCCTTCCCGATGCGACGGCTACGGTGGCCTTGGGCCTCACGTCCGGCACGTGGGGACTCCTTGCCGTGGCCCTCTTCGCCGACGGCCGCTCCGGACAGGGATGGAACGGCGTGGGTCTGACGGAGTACCATACCATCCTCGGACAGGGGGTCACAGGTTTTCTCCCCGCGGAGGGTTTCATCGGTGACGGACGTGGGCAGTTGATTGCCCAATTGGCCGGGTTGGGCGCCATCGCCCTTACGGCACTGCTGATCAGCACCTCTACCTTTTTCGGTCTGAGTCTGGCCGACCGAGATCGCGCCGCAGAGGATCACGGGCCACAACTGCTCCAGTGGTTGAAGAGCCTGCGCGGCCCATCTCCTTTCTCGCCAGAACAAGTGCCTGATACAGAGACGTAGCGCATACGGTCGGCATTGGCAGCCATTGCCGTACCCCTTCCCCCTCCCGCCGGGCCGACCCAGAGAGCATCACACAGTCTGATGGAGGAACCGTTGACCAAGCCTAACGTCGTATTGATCGTACTGGATACCTTACGGGCAGACCGGATGTCCTGCTACGGCTATGGACGTCCCACAACCCCGTTCCTTGACGTTTTTGCCGAAGAGAGCACGTTGTTCGAGCGCGCTGTCGTGCCCGGGCAGTGGACCATCCCCTCCCACGCATCGCTCTTCACCGGGATGTATCCCACGACCCACATGACCACACAGATCTACGATTCACTGGGGGAGGAGTTGAGCACCCTGGCCGAGCTGCTCCGCGCGGACGGATACAGGACTGTAGGCTTCTGCAACAATCCTCTCCTTGGCGTCGTGGACAACGATCTCGATCGTGGCTTTGAGGAATTCTACAACTACGGTGGCGCCGTGCCCAACTACCCCGACCTTGCCCGCTCCCAGCCCAGGGCCTTTGGCCGGCTCGCAGAGCGGTTCAAGCGCGTGATGCGGACACTCACCGCGCCGTTCCAGAACCAGTTCGCCCACAATAGCGCTCTACTCCGCATCGCTATGCATCCTTGGATCGTGCCTCTCTGGCAAGGGAGCGTCAATTTCAAGGGCAACACCAAACGCTCACTTCATGACGTGGTGGGCTACCTTCGTGCTCACCGCGCCGGAAATGACGAGCGTCCCGTATTCGCCTTCATCAACCTGATGGAGACACATCTCCCGTATCGGCCCCCAACCCGGTTTGCGCGCAGATTGGCACCCTACTACGAGGATGACGCCGAGGCCAGGACTGTCATGGAGGGCTATAATCGGGAGCATTATCGCTGGATGATCCCTCTGACGGAGCCCTTGGGCGAGCTCGAAGACCGCGTCCTCAACGACCTCTACGACGCCGAGGTAGCCTACCAGGACCGGCTGCTGCGGCGCCTGCTGAAGGACCTGAGCAAGCCAGCGGCGCGGGATAACACGATGGTCATCATCACCTCGGACCACGGAGAGGGGCTCAACAACCACGATTTCGTCGGCCATTCCCTCGTCGCCTATGATGACCTGGTCCGCACGCCCCTGATGGTGCGGTACCCCCGAAAGTATCCGGCCGGGAAACGAGTCTCCTCCTTGGTATCCACGCGCCGCGTCTTCCACGCCGTGCTCGACGCGACCGGGGCGCGGCCCAACGGCGGTGGGGGGAACAGATTGGGCGACGACGTCGACGAGCTGACCTTGACGAGGGAGCTCAATGGATCGGCTCCTACGGAGTCCCTTGTCTTTGCCGAAGCCTACACGCCCGCCACCCTCTTGGCCTTGATGGAGAACGAGAATCCCTCGGCCATAGACACCTTCCGCTGCCGCTCGATGAGGCGGGCGGCATACAGCGGGCGTCACAAGCTCATCACCGTCGCTGGTGAGCCTGACGAGCTATTCGACGTGGTCGCAGATCCTGGCGAGACGAAGAACCTGCTGCACCAGCTTCCTGACAGAGCGGCGGAACTCCACCAGGCATTAGGCGACTTCGTGAAGAGAGCGGAGAGCGGGCGTTCGGACAATTGGGAGTCCGCGAGGAAGGTGGATCTGGACGACGGGGAGATCGCCGACCGGCTGCGCGCCCTGGGATACATCGAATAGGACCAAGATGCCAGCGATCTACGGCACATCCTCGCCTATCGAGTGGAGCGGGCTTCGAAGTAACCTAGGGGTTTGAAAATGCCTGGACGGACTGCTTGATGTGACGGACCTCTCCGCAGATCTGCCGATGGACGACAGCGGCGACGGGATAGAAGCGGAGAAGAAGCTGGCCAGCGCGCGTTTCGGATCCGATGCGCAGTGCCAGAAAGCTTCGCCCCGCGTCCGCTTCCTCGATCTCAAATCTCCCCCATATCTCTAGCATTGCAGGCCGGAGCAGGCGGAAGGAAAAGGCGCTCTCCCGCACATCCGTTAACTCGAATCGAAGCTCTACCGGGACGAACATGAACCGCTCTCGGGTCGTGAACGTCGCTCCGGGTTCGCCAAACCCGCCTTTCTCGAAAGTGAACCCTCCGTGCGTCTCAAACGCGTACCGCTCTGGGTGATCCCTTAGGGAGAGAAACCAACCCCGCACCGTGTCTACCGGCGCGGCCACCTCCGTGCGCACGCCCAGAATCGGCTCACGCACGGGTGTCTCCCTCACGACAAAACCGCAACGGAGCGCAGAAGAGGAACGTCCGATCTCTGCCCACCGGGCTCTCCGCATCGGTGATCGGCTTGAGCACTATGTGGCCATGCCAGGCCTTCATCCAGAGGCTTCCTCCTCTATCCACCTGAACGTACCCGTTCCAAGATCATATCGACTGCTTCTTCCGCCGTATCGGCCCGAGCAATCGGAACCTCCCCGTGTCCCTCACGCGCCATCTCCCAGGTCCAAAGGCCGACCAGGGGCTTGTTGTACCCTAGCGCGAGTCCAATTTCGCTCAACGTGCCGTAGCTGCCACCTACCGCGATGACCCCGTCCGCGGCGCGGACGATAATTGCGTTTCTCGCATAGCCGATGCCGGTGGCAATGGCGATGTCAACGTACTCATTGGCCTCGCTTCGGTCCCCTCCCGGCAGCACCCCGATGGTCAGGCCTCCTCCTGCCTTGGCGCCCCTGCAGGCCGCCTCCATCACGCCCCCTCGACCGCCACAGATGAGCAGGGCATCCGCCTTAGCCAGTGCTCGTCCGACGCCTTCGGCCAGGGCAGCCTCTTCAAGCGTGGCTGATGAACCACCAATGACCCCGATCAAGGGTCCTTTCATCCGTTACCCCCCTCAAGCATGAAGGTCCTCAGCGTCGTATACTCCGCGCCGCTCGGCTTCAGCTCACTTCGGATCAACTCGAAACGGTCGGCTTCGAACGCCGCCAACTCACCGACGTTCGTGCCGGTCACAGCGTCGCTGATCAACTCCCTTTCGTCGCGCGACGCGCCTCGGCGGACCCTGCCCAGCGTGAGATGCGGTGTGAAGCCGTGGCGCTCGGGTTTGTAGCCGAGGGCCGTCATAGCTTCCTCAATCGCCTCACAGAGGACCTTCAGGCGGCCCGTCGGCTCAGTCACGCCAACCCACAGCACCCGCGGGCGAGTCGGACTGGGGAAGCATCCGAGCCCCTCTGCCTTCAGCGTGAAGGAAGGGGCATTCCGGGCCACCACGGCGAGCGCTTCCTCGATCGTAGCAATCTCATCCCGGGGTGTATCCCCCAGGAACTTCAGCGTCAAGTGAACCCCCTCCGACGCAACCCAGCGCACGGTGCGGTTGGAAACCTTCCCCTGGAGACGGTACTGCACGTCGCTCAACCGCGTCAACAACCGCTCTGGCAGCGGAATAGCTATGAAGATACGGAGCTTTTCCATCGTCCCTCCTTCTTACCATCATCCGTCAATCAGCAAGTGAGCCCACGTCCAACCGTTGTGGGTTTGTGATGCCAATGGACCAGGGAATGACCTTCGGACACAGCCTCCCAGAGGAGACTCGCATCGAGCCCCCTTGGCTCGCTCGCAATCAAGGAGATCCATCTCGGCCCGCGGGGTGGCCCCATGCACCTACCGGCGTCCCATCGCCGCCGGCACGCGGCGAGCTGGGGCGCAGCCATCGAGGGAGCTGCCAGGCAGGCGGACCGCGAAAGAAGAACCCGATTCAGCGCTGTAGAGCGAGATCTCGCCGCCGTGGGCCTCTACAATGGCCCGTGCGATGCTCAAGCCGAGACCAGTGCCTGGTGTCTGCCCCGAGGCGGCCACTTGCCCCCGAAAAAACCTCTCAAAAACCGAGCCCTGCTCGTCCACCGGAATCCCCGGTCCCGTATCTCGCACCTTGATGGTCAACGTCCCGTCGCTGGGCTCGGTGCTCATCTCTGCGAGGAGGTCGACTCGTCCTCCTCGCGGCGTGAAGAGGAGCGCGTTCTCGACAATCTCGTAGAGCGCTTGAGTCAGCCTTGCTTCGTCCCCCATCGGGCTTGGGAACCCCGACGGAATCCCCGGACACGTCAGCGTGATACCGGCGGCGTCGAAACGATCCCTGAAACAATCTTGGATGCAGTCAAACACACGGTGCAGCGAAATCCGCTCCCAATGCATGACGCCTTTGCCACTGTCCAATGCCGTTATCTCGACCACATCCTCAATGAGCCCCTCAAGCCAACGAATCTGCTCCTCCATCACCTCCAGGTGCTCCCTGGTCGCCGGCGACACCTCCTCCCGCCCCAACAAGTGAGCGTAGAGCCGCAGCGTCGCCACGGGCGTGCGGAACTGGTGCGAGACGTTTTCGATGAATGTATCCCGCGCTCGATCCAGCCGCCGGCGCTGGGTCTCGTCTCGCAGTGTGCAGACGTGGCCCTCCACCTGCCCGTCGCGATCCTTCACCGGCGCGACCGTCAAGGCTGCGTCGTACGTAGGACCGTCCTTCCGGCGCGCCCGGACGTCCCCACGCCACACGTGCGTGGCCTCAAGATCAGGCAGAGACACTGGGTCAACCTCCTCGGGTGTCATCTCCCCTATCAGATCGGCGATAGGAAGGCCGATGACGTCCTTTGCTGAGTACCCCGTCAGGGCCGAGAATGCCGCGTTCACGTACCTCACCGCCCTATCTCCATCGACCATCAAGATGCCGTCTCCCACGCTGCGGAGGACGGCCTCCTGCCGCTCCTTCTCCGCACGGATCTCAGCCGTTCTGCTCTCGACCTTCGCCTCCAACACACTGTTGAGCTGCCGAAGCTCATCCTGCGCAGTTTTTCGCTCCGTGATATCCTGGAGGATGATTAGACGACCAAAGACGTCGCCGCCCGGCCCTTGCAGCGGCGACATCCTCCACTCAAGACAGCCGACGCCCTCGATCTGGACCTCCCCGCCCGTTTTCGGCTCCTCGGACTCCGAATCGCCCATTGGAACCCAGGCGCCTAAGCCCACCTCAAGACTCTCTCCAACGACCGCATCCGGACGGATGCCCAACATGGCTTGAGCGGCCGGATTGACGTCCACCACCCGATCCTGCCGGTCACAGACGATCACACCCTCCCGCATCTCGTCGATCACAACATCTCGGGCCACGGGTGCCACCTTGAGAAGGTGAAGGTGCCTCAGGCTCCACACCAGGATCACACCCGTCAGCATGAACCCCACCGGGGTCAGATCCAGACCCTGGAAGCGCGGCGGCGCCGCCAGGTAGAAGGCGTTCAGCCCCCACGGGGGGACCATGCTGACCAGGAGTCCCACGACCTGCCGGCGGTGCAGATATCGATAGCGGAATGCCGCGCGGATCAGAAGGAGGGTAGCGACCGACAGTAGGCTGTAGAGATAGACAACCCAGATCCAGAACCAGGTACCGTGCCCGTAAACGAGGATCCTGCCGCCTAGTACTTCGTTGGGCGTGAATGCTGTCCATATCAGCCCATGCCACTCGTTCGTCCAAGCTAGCGCCAGGGTAGTCAGCGGGATGGCGGACAACAGCAGCAGCACGCCAGCCCGGATCCCACGCACCTGTCTGGTCAACTCAAGGGAGAAGAGAAAGAGTAGAACCGGCGCGACTGTCAGCCCGACGTACTGGATCTTCGACCATAGGATCCGGGCCGAAAGAGGACGAGCTGTCATCTCGAATCCGAGAGCGAGCGACCACTCTGCGATGGCCAGGAGGAGCAATCCGAGCGGCAGACCACCAGGCCGGTCGCGCAGGCGCAAGGTGGACACAGCTAGACCCACGCAGAATGCCGCGTTGGCGAACAGGCACCCGACGTAGAGTGAGAAAGCCCAGCTCACGGTTGGTCACACCCCGGTGAGGCGCACCCCGGTGAGCCAATTGACCGCATCAGTCGCTTTCGAAGTGGCGACCCGGCATCACCGGTGCTCCTATCCGCTAGAGAGTTCACCGACAGCGCTGCCTCGCCCGTCAAGCCTGACCAACTTTGGTCTATTCGCTCACGCGTTCCCGGGCAGCAACGCCGATGCATCCACCGCTCCAAAGCGGGCGCGGGCTCCGTCAAATCACCGCCTCTCGACCGCGGCGGAAAGCCTTCCGATTGAGCTCCGCGTACTTGGGCGGCACCCGGGCCTCGATCACCGATAGCCACGTTTCCTCGTCCACATCCAGACGCGAAGCGAGTGCTCCCAGGACGACGGTGTTCACCATGCGCGTGTTCCCAAGATCTTCGGCAATGGCAAGGCCGTCGATAAATGTTACGTCATCCGTACTGGCGCGCACGAACTCCAGCACCTTTTCGTCGGCCGGGTAGATCTGGTCCCCCACCGTCACAGTCATTGGAGCGATGCGCTGCCGATTGATCAGCAGAGCGCCACCGGGGCGGAGCCAGTCGATCCATCGGGCGCTCTCCAGCAGCTCCAGAGCGATCAAGTAGTCAACGGTTCCCTTCTCCGCCGTGGGAGCCCCGACGCGCCTACCCCAGCGGACGTGGCTCTCAACCACGCCACCCCGCTGTGAGAAGCCGTGTACCTCTGACTTCTTCGCTTCGAAACCCGCCGCCAGCCCCACACTCGCGGCAATGTCCGATGCGGTCAAGATCCCTTGACCGCCCACCCCCACGAAAAGGAAGTTGGTGATCCTCTCCATCTACATCTCCTGTTGATCCGTCTGATAGATCGCCGAGCGCGGACATACCTGCAAGCAGACGGTGCACCCGGTGCACAGCAGCGGATCGATCTCCGCTTTCGGGCGGCCCGTGCGCTCGTCCGTCTCCTCTGCTTTCAGAATCGCCGGACAACCCACACGCAAACAGAAGCCACACCCGTTGCAGACCTTGGGGTCCACCGCGGCCGTCGGGCGGCGTTGATAGCCGGGCAGGAAGACACACTCCCCCTTGACGTAGATGACCGAAGGACGATCCTCGACGGCAATCGCCTCCTGAATCGCCTGCTCCACACCCGCGACGTTCATCGCATCGACCACCCAGAGATTCTCGACGCCCATGGCCCGCACGACTGCCTCGATGTCGATCTGATGGCCCGGCTCGCCCTGCAGCTTGACGCCCGTGCCAGGGTGCTCCTGCCCGCCGGTCATCGCCGTCGTCCGGTTGTCGAGGATCATCGTGCAGACGTTGCCCCGATTGTAGATCGTGTTCGCCAGCTCGGGCAACCCGGTGTGAAAGAAGGTCGAATCCCCAATCGTGGCTACAATATCGTCTGGACAGCCTGCCTGTTTCGCCCCGTGGGCCATCCCGATACTGGCCCCCATGGAGATTAGCATATCCATCTTCTCGAAGGGCGGCAAGACGCCAATGGCATAGCAGCCGATGTCGCCTGAGACGAGCAATCTGAGCTTACGCAGGTTGAAGTAGACCGAACGATGCGGACACCCGGGGCAAAGCGCGGGCGGTCGGGCCGGGATGCTCAGAGCGTCCTCCCGTTCCTCCACTGGTTCCGGCCCCTTGCCGACGGGCAGCCCCGCCTCCATCGCGCCCTCGCGAACGCGTGCCAACGTCAACTCCGCCGTCAATGGGAAAAACTCCTTGCCGACCGGCTCCAGGCCCATTGCCCGTACTTGCTCCTCGATGAAGGGATCCAACTCCTCCACCACGACCAGGACATCGACCTCTGCGGCGAAGTCCCGTACCATCCTCTCCGGTAGGGGATGGACGAGGCCGAGTTTGAGGAACGAAAAGCCCGCGAAGACCTCGCGGGCGTACTGATACCCCATGCCGTCGGCAATCACCCCTACCCGCTTGTCCCCCCATTCCACTCGGTTCAGCGGACACGTCTCCGCATATTCGGCGATAGCCCCCATCCGCTCCTCGATCTCCGGATGTCGGAGCCGGGCGTGCGCCGGAATCATCACGTATTTCTGCGGTTTCCGCTCGAAGGGCGGCAGAGGCTCCCACTCTCGCCGGCCTATCGGCATGCTTACCTCGACGGGCGACTTGGAGTGCGAGATGCGGGTGGTCGAACGGAGCATCACCGGCGTGTCGAACCTCTCGCTGAGCTCGAAGGCGAGAGCGGTGAAGTCCTTGGCTTCCTGGCTGTCAGACGGCTCCAGGCAGGGGAACTTGCCAAATCGGGCATAGTGTCGGTTGTCCTGTTCATTCTGCGAGCTGAACGCGCCGGGGTCATCGGCACTGACCAGGACCAGCCCTCCTCCTACCCCCGTGTACGAAAGGGTCATCAGGCTGTCCGCAGCAACGTTCACGCCGACGTGCTTCATTACCGCTATCGCCCGCCCGCCAGCAAAAGAGGCTCCGATGGCCGAATCGAGGGCCACCTTCTCGTTGGACGACCATTCCGCCTTCACTCCCGCGTACTGACCCAGCGCAGGGAGAATCTCCGTGCTGGGCGTGCCCGGGTAAGCCGCTGCGTATCGCACGCCAGCTTCCCAGGCGCCCAACGCGATAGCTTCGTTGCCCGACAGCAACCGCCGCGTGGACGAGGCCGAAGTTGGGTTCTTCATGAGGACTTGCTCCTTAGGTTTGCACAGGTGTTCAGATCTCATGGGGCAGCACACCGTCCAGGGGATTGGACCGAGTGACCGGAGGGCACCCCGGCCGCTCCCCCACGACCGTCACCAAACCGCCCCCCAATCAGTGTACTCCAAGTGATATGAGATGACAAACGACTGCTATGCCAGGTGACGCTGCTGGTGGCCGACGGGGGACGTATCGTTGAGGCCTGGGCCTTGGGATGTCGACGGGGAACGCGCGCCGTAGGCAGTCATTCTGCCCTCGGCCTCAGGCTGAGGAGCCGAAGGGAGAGATGCACGATCAGCGCCCTCGCAGACGAAGGCGGGCCTCCCGGCAGCGCGGACAATGCGTGCCCCGATACTCCGCGCCACACGTACGGCAAGTCCTGGGTGGCATGGGCCGCTCGTCATCCAGCGATGTGGCGATCAAGACGATCGACTCCCCAGTGTAACGGGCCAGGAGATCATCCAATCGCCTCTCCCCAACCAGCCACGCCCCGGTGTCAGGATCACGACGGAGCGATCCCTGGAGGACGCCTGCGTCCAACTCACGCGCGTCCGCTGCTAGCTCACGGATGCTGGCTTTGCGATGCGCCGGCATAGCGGCTCCTTCCTAAGCTCACGTCACTTGATGAAGATCACGAACACTATCGATACGGCAGCCCCGCGCTGAACAGGCTGCCCAACCCTTCCCAGGATCAGTCGACCGCACGCTCGATCTCCTCGCGGAGCACGCGGAAGCGATCCAGATCCCTGGCGACTGTCGTGTTAGGCATGATCGCGCGGGCTTCCTCCAGAATATCCGACTCACGGTACCGTCGCGAGATGTGTGTCAAGATGAGGTGATGGACGTCGGCATCGCGCGCCAGCTTGGCGGCCTTCGCCGCAGTGAGGTGGTCGAACTCGTCTGCCAGGTCAGCGTCTCGCTCCAAATAGGTTGCCTCGATGACCAGTAGGTCCGCGCCCTGCACCGCATCCCGCAGGTTGCCCGTCTCCCCGGTATCGCCCACGTGGGCCAGGGCGGCCCGTGACTCTGGCGGACCCAGCACTTCGTCCGGCCGGACCACTCGGCCGTCCTCGAGCGTCACGTTTTCGCCTGCAACCAGCCGGCTCCGCTCCGGGCCTGCAGGGACGCCCAGAGCCTCCGCCCGTTCGATGAGAAACGGCCGGCGGGCCTTCTCGCGGAAAAGATAGCCGAGACTAGGACCCCGGTGAGCGACCGGAAAGGCGCTCACTTCGAACTCGTCGTCCTCCAAGATCACTCCGGGCTCAACCTCTATGAAGTCGATCTCCACCGCCGGGCGTGCGCCTCGCAGGACCACGCCGTAAATCAGGTCGTAGACCCGCTGCAAGGCCCATCGCCCTCCATAGATCTCCAAGCGTTCCATAGCCTCCCAACGGGCGAAGGTCGAGACCAGTCCCCCCAGGCCCAGAATATGGTCCAGGTGCCCATGTGTGAGGAAGATACGGTTCAACCTCTTGAACCCCAGCCCACTCCGCAGAATCTGCCGCTGTGTGCCTTCCCCGCAGTCCACGAGGAAACGGTACTCACGGTGGAGCACCACCTGCGCCGAGAGACCGCGGTGAATGGAAGGGGCCGAGGCCGAGGTCCCAAGAAAGACGACTTCGATCATACCTCACCCCTCCTCCACGCGTGCGTAACACCACACCCCGGTTCCAACAACCAGAATACCAACTCTACCCAACGGACCATGATCACCTTACGCCCGGCGCCGCCCATCACCGACTGAGAAAGCCTGTCCCTCCACCGCTAGCGCACCCTGGCCCCCTTCTCCGCCCTCAAGGTCCATTTGACAGTCCAGGAACTGTCGCACAACCCACATATTCGTCGAGAGATGCCGCGTGACCTTTGACGTGAGGATGCGTGATTCTCCCTCGGCAAGAGCCATCGGCACCACCAGTTGGTCAGCCAGGTGGGGGTCCACTGGGGCCCCGGCCCGATGGTGCGCCAGCAGATCCTCACACGCCGCCTCTGCCACGTGCTCCGCCGGCAGCCCCTTCCGGCCGTACGATGTGAACGCGGCCAGGGCGTGCTCGTATTCTGCCCAAAGAAAAATACCCGCACCCGGTCCTTCGCCCCGCAGACGGCGGGGCTCCACCCGCGCATCCAGCCCGGCCCCGGCCAGCACGTTACGCGCCCGGTCCGCCATCCGCTGGGGAATATGCGAAGGCAAGTTGGTCACCACCGCGCTGCCCCACAACCGCTCCAGCGCCCCCCGCTCCGTCAGGGAGATCGGATCCAGCGCCCTTTCCCGTCCTCGGATCTCGATCCGCACGCTGCCGCCGCCGACGGGGTAAAACCCCCACTGAAGCACGTCCAATTCGGCGTCCACGCCCATACGCGCGATGATTGGCAAGAACACGTGCTCGATGTACGAGGCCGACGGGGCCCAGGCGACGTGCGTACCGCCGTAGAGGGTCAGCTCGGACGCACCGGCTGTCAGCGCCAGGGGGAGAAGAACGGTCTGAAGGACGAGGCCAATCGAGCCCGCACTCCCACCCTCAGACGCCGACGCGACATCAAACGCATAATCGCCCGCGTTCGGAGGACCCCCGGGCTTCAGCGTCACAGTCTGGGATCCAAGCTCGTCCCCTCTGAGCTCGCCGCCGCAGACCGCTGCCGCGGCACGGACTGCCGTCAGGTGCTGCGGCCGCAGCCCCGGCCGCTTACGGCCGGCCCGGATCCGTTCAACACGCACGTCGCGGGCCATGATAAGGGCCAGCGTTACAGCCGTCCGCAAAATCTGACCCCCGCCCTCGCCGTACGAGCCATCGATGACGACCAACTCGGATCCCTGCAAATGGCTCACGTGTCCCGAGTCATCAGCTCTGCCCATCACTTCTTCATCTCCTGCAGGGCCTCATACCCCGGACGAACGACCGTCTCCGGCCAGGTCGGCTCGGTCACGGCCCACCAGTACTGCTCGTCCTCTTCAGTCCACTCCGGGTCCGGAATGGAGAGCACGTTTATCAAGCCCATCCACGGTGCCCACTCTTCCTCGGCGTACGCGAAGGCCCTCGTCAGGTAGTCCGCCTTTTCCTCCGGCGTCACGGCGTGCCAATGATAGGGTGATTCTGGCCGCGGATCCGTGGTCCAGCCCATCTCCAGGATAACCACCTGCTTGTCGGCGTCGCCCTGATCGACCATGATCTGACGCATATCTTCAACGTGCCGGAAGCAGAAGAACCGCTGCCGCCCGTACCGCTCGGAGGCAGCCGCCTCGCTGGGCGACACCTCGGGCGGCGCTTTGTACCCCGGCGCGTTCAGCCCTAACGCGTCGAAGTACGGCGCTGCACCGGCCTCGTACATCTCGATCAAGTAGTCTGTGTCGGGGATCGCCGCGGGCAGGCCCGTCCCCGTGGGCGCCAAACCGGCCGACACCACCAGGGCCTCCGGATCCGCCGACTTGATCCCGATGTAGCACGCGCGCAGCAACTCCACGTACCCCTTTGGGTCTGGCGCGTAGCCGCCCCACTCGCGGGCTAGATTCGGCTCATTCCAGACCTGATAGGCCTGCACGCGCCCGTGATACCGCTCTGCCAGAACATGACAGAAGTCTCCCAGATCCTGGGGGTCTTCAGGAGGGCCGTTGCGGGAGCGGACCCCTTTCTCCAGCGCAGCCCAGGCGGGTTCACTGTCCAGGCGGAACAGCACCTTCAGACCGCGCTCCTCAGCGTCCTGAACGATCCGATCCGTGAAGTACCAGTTGAAGGCGCCCTTCTCAGCCCCCTCGACATCCCTCCATCCCACGTTCTGCTTCACCCAACCGAAGCCGGCTTCCTGGATCAGGTCCATATCACGCCGCGCAATCTCCTCGTGCCACCAGAGATGCGCCTGCATGCCGTACTCCGGCGAGGCCATGCGTGGCCTGGGCCACGAGGTGGGCGTCGCTTCGATAGATCCGCCCTCTATGAGCGACAACGGGGTCCCACCGAGTAGCAAAGTGAGACCCATCGCGCCAAGGACCAGGACTGCGCCGACGAGGAGGGCAGTCCGCATCGGACGCCCACCTCTTGGTAATCGATGCTCCGCGAAGAAACGTCGGTCGATAGGGGTACCTCCATCAGCCTGTCTCATCGGATGGCGCGTCATCGTCGCGCGCGACCGGCACCTCCCCCGGTCCCTCCTGGGACCGGGACTTGTCCGCAAGACTC
>Ga0180431_10002352_pt1 | contig 25431 bp, 22 predicted proteins | sample SS_ome_11_FD_132459 | JGI IMG/M metagenome (GOLD analysis project Ga0180431, IMG submission 132459) | Hypersaline lake sediment archaeal communities from the Salton Sea, California, USA - SS_1_MS_1 metaG | ecosystem: Environmental > Aquatic > Non-marine Saline and Alkaline > Hypersaline >... | reverse complement strand
TGAGAAACAGAAAGATATTTATCGGCATTCTGGCTACTGCGGTGCTATTGACCGTTATCTTTATTTCCATGAAGGCGTATTACGTGGCGGTTGCCCTTTTCGCCGGCACCCTGATCCTGGGGCACCGCGAATTCTGGTCGCTAATAAGAACCAGGAAATTGCCGCCAATTGATGAAAGAATACGGGAAAACTCCGGTAAATCATTACGGAATGGCTTCATCTTCTTTGCCATAGTCACCGCATTTTTAATGCTGGTATTCAGCATAAACCGGACGTGGAGCCCGGATAACCTGCACCTTCTCGGCGGACTATTCGTCTCAACAGGGGTAGCCTACGCTCTTTCCTATCTTTACTACGACCGGGCGGAACCGAAGCTGGGAGGAAGGGGGTTAACCATGATTAGAACATTCTTGCTGGTAGCCGGCATAGCGCCGGCAGTGTTTATCATCAGTGTTTTCCTGCACAATATTATCAGCGGATTACTGGGTGCCGAAGAGCCTGTCTTTTTTATTATCAGCACCATTATCGCGCCTCTGGCGCTAGCGGTTGGCCTGATTGGAAGCCTGGTGATTTTTATCCAGGCCCTTTTCAGCAGCGGCTCATAAGATAAGAATTGGGGCAACAACCACCATGAAAAACCGGATTAAAGAATTACGTTCCAGTTATAACCTGACGCAGGAAAAACTCGCCGAGGTAGTCGGGGTCAGACGGGAGACCATTATCTTCCTGGAGCAAGGCAAATATAACCCGTCGCTGCGACTGGCCTACAATGTCGCCCGGGCGTTGCATACCAGCCTGGACGAGCTATTCATTTTCGATGAGTAAGCACCGGGGAGGAAGGATATAGAGGCAATCTGGGAACCAACCGCTGTCGGGGTCATCAATATTGTCACCGGCGCCTTCTTTTTACTCGACGGTATTGCCGTCATTGGCAGTTACGACCAGCCATTCGGGGTATCAGTAGCCATCAGTGATATAGGAACAGTATAATTAAAGAAATCTTTTCGACGAGGCAGTAGCATGCAGAGCAGCGAAGCAGGCAATCACATCTTTATCAGGCTCTTTCCGGATGAGGATATCTACCATGAATTGCGGGAAGCCTGTGAACAGCACCACGTCACCAGCGCCGTCATCATTTCGGGAATAGGCCAGCTAAAGCAGTTTGAGCTGGGGTACTTCAAGGAAAAGGGCGACTATGTTCCGGAGACATTCGAAAAGCCCCACGAATTGCTTTCGTTAACCGGAAACCTCAGCAAACAGGGAGAAGAATACTACTTCCACATTCACGCCGTTCTGGGGAACGAAGCCAAGCAGGCGGTGGGAGGCCACCTCATCAAGGGTAAGGTTGAGGTGACCAACGAGATTGTATTGATGAAGACCGGTGTGCCGGTACATAGAAAGCACGAAGAAAGCACCGGCCTCAACGGAATGTTCCTCGATGGGTGAGGCTGCCGGGGCGGAGTGGCTGGAGACCAACGATGCTTTTCTACAGCGGTGACTGCCCCCCATTTAATCACCGAAACAGCTTTTTTACTTCCGTGTATTCCGGAGATGGTCGGTGAGCGCCCTTGACTTCTCAAGAACATAGTAGTTAATATAGTTTATAGGAGCAAATCCAGTAAATTTGGGGTGCTATGCTATATCGCTTGTTAAAAGAGCCTCGCCGACCAGCGTTATCACCAGCGGCCCTGCTACCCTTACCGCAGACATTCCGGCAGATGTCCACCAGCAAAGCCAGGAGCGCTGACTTTGGTTAGATTTCCCTTTATTCCTCAAGAGCGTAAATTCTTCGACCTGTTCGAGGCGGATACGGCCAACGCAGTCAGGGCCGCACGCGCGCTGAAGGAGCTGGTTGATACCTGGGTAGATGTGGAGACCAAAGTAAACCACATAGACGAGCTTGAGCACGAAGGCGATACCATCACCCACCGGATTATCGAGCAGCTACACCGCACCTTTGTTACTCCCTTTGACCGGGAGGATATTGCCTCACTGGCCCACTCGCTGGACGACGTGACCGACTTCATTCATGCGACTGCCATGGCCATGTTTACCTATAAGATAGACCGCCCTGCCCAGAGGGCCCTTGAACTGGCTGAAATTATTGTCGAAGCGGCTACTGAAGTGGAGAAGGCGTTTCTACTGCTCCGGCACCACGCCAAGCTGAAACAGGTCCTGGAGCACTGCGTGGAGATTAACCGGATGGAAAACGCGGCGGACCAAATCTACCGCAGCGCCATGGCTGAGCTGTTTGAAGACAACTCTGACATGTCGGCAGTGATCAAATGGCGTGAAATCTACGAACATATGGAGAGCGCAACTGATAGGTGCGAGGATGTGGCTAACGTTCTCGAGGGGATAGCCTTGAAACATGCCTGATTCGTCATTGGTGGCGCTGGTACTCATCATCATTCTCTCCATCGGGCTCGGATTCGCCAACGGGTTCAATGACGCCGCCAATGCCATTGCCACCGCTATTGGCACTCGCGCGCTTACCCCGAGGCAGGCAATCATGCTGGCACCGATTTTCAACCTCCTAGGTGCCGCGACGGGGCTGGCGGTTGCCCAGACTATTGGCAAAGGCATACTGATACCGGAAGCGATATCGTTCACGACAGTAATCAGCGGGGTGGCGGCGGTGGTCATCTGGACGATACTGGCCACCGCTTACGGTATGCCGGTAAGCATCACCCATGGCTTGGTGGCGGGTCTGGCCGCCGCCGGAGTAGCCGCCGTGGGAACCAAGGCAATGGTGTGGAGTGTGCTCCAGCAGGTGCTTACGGCAGTGGTCAGCGCGCCGGCACTCGGTTTCATTGGCGGCTTCGTGCTGATGGTAATTCTCTACTGGCTACTGCGGCGCAGTCCTCCTGACCGATTACGCTCTTCGTTCAGCAAGCTACAGATACTTTCTTCCGCGTTTATGGCCTACAGTCATGGGAAAAATGACGGCCAGATGCCGATAGGCGTCATGACCATGGGACTGGTCATCTATTTCCAGGACCCCGGCTTCTGGGACCGTCTCTCCATCGGCGACCCCATCGGGCGCTGGATAATCATTGTATCGGCACTTGCCATTAGCTCCGGCATGGCGATTGGCGGCTGGCGGGTTATCCGCACCCTGGGCATGAGAGTGACCACGCTACGGCCGGTGCACGGGTTTGCCGCTCAGACCGCAGCCGCGGCGGTTATAGAACTCGCCTCAAACTTCGGTATACCGGTTAGTACCACCCACTGTATCAGCACCTCAATTATGGGGGTCGGTGCCACCCGCCGCCTTTCTGCGGTACGGTGGGGCGTGGCGGGCAACATCGTGGCCGCCTGGGTCATTACCTTCCCGGCCTGTGCCGCGCTCGGTTACCTTTTTTCCTGGCTGCTGACCCACTTTTTCTAAAGACATACGGGCATCCGGCTTTCCGGGACACCATTGTAGGCTCCAGCCACTATTGCGCGCCGTGTCTCACACTGCCCTGAAGACCGGATAAAATTACTTCACCCTATACAGTTACCCGATGAAGTGCCAGGCATGCCTTCCCACCAAGCCGGCTCAGTAAAAATATAATGCTCACCAGCCAGTGATTTACATATAGCCCAGGTCACGCAGGCGGGACATCATCTGTTCCTTGTCCTGCCGGCGGCCGGCCCGCTCCGTGGTATGCTCCAGGTCCTGCTTCCAGGCAGGAACACCCGGCTCGGCGATGGTGCTGGTGGTCTTGGCACCGAGAGACCGGTAGCCCTGTTCATAGAGGACGCAGTACGGAATCTGACAAGCCTGGTAGGTATCCCAGAGCAGCCGCTCCGTAAAGTGCAGGATGGGCTTAATGCGCATGTGCTCCGGGATTAGATGAGCCGCTTCTTTCTTCTCATAGTAATCATCCTGCACCCTGGCGGTCTGCTCGTCGCGGCGCAGTCCCTGGAAAATGGCTTTGACGTTATGCCGCTCGATGTAGGTGTTGAACATGACGGTCTTCATCAGGTGGTTGCCGGTATATGATTCCGCCTCAAAGGGGAAGGAATCTTCGGTGAAGCTAATGCGCTTAAGCTCAGCCCGGTTCCGCTCATTCAGGTCACTCACCTTGACCATATTGTTCAGCTTGCCACCGGCCGCCTTGATGACGTCATCGTTACGGCACCATTCCAGGTCCAGGTCCCACTCCCTGGCATACTTCTCCATGAAATCGTGGATTTCCGTGAAGACGTCAAACTCATCGATGGTCATTACCTTGGGCACCTTGATACCATCTTCCTGACATACCTGACGAATAAGCCACAGCGTTAACGTACTGTCCTTACCGCCCGTCCAGGTAATCGCCATGTCCTCCACCTTGAAACGGTTAAAGGCATCACAGATTACCTCTTTGGACTTGGCAATAGCCTCGTCAACTACCTTCTTCTTCTCCTGCTCAGTCATTTATGGCCCTCCTTTCCTCTTAAGTTCTTAAGTATTATTACCTAACTCACCCATCGCCTCACCCTGGGCTTCAGTATGCTTTTCATCTCATCCGCCTGAGGAGATATAGCTATAATATTGTTTCGTTCTCCGGGGTCTTCTTTCAGGTCATACATCTCCCAGCTGTCAACATTGGCGCGGTAGACTATCTTGAGGTCGCCAGTCCGATAGAAATAGATATCCCGGTCAATATCACCTCCCCTCTTACTGTGCTGGTCAATTGCCTCACCAAAAGCGCCGCTATCCGGATAACCGGCCAGGGGGAGAAGGGAATGGCCGGCAAAATTCGCTACGGGATCAAGACCGAACAGGTGCACTATGGTGGGCGGTATATCAACATTACTTACTACAGTATCACAGGTCCCCGTCTCGTCGGCTCCGCAGATAATCAACGGCATATCAATAAGTTCAGAATACATCTTGTCATCGTGGGAAAGTCCGCCGTGCTCATTGAACTCATCACCATGGTCATTGGTAATAATCAGTACGGTGTTTTCCAGAATACCGAGCTTTTCCAGACTACTCAGAAAGTCGGCGAAATAGGTGTCTATCTCCCGGGCGTGTATATCATACAGCCTTTTCAACATTTCTACATTGACCGGGTCGGAGACGTCCCTCTTCAGCAGAACATTTTCAAACATTGAATACATCTCATCCTGGCTGACGGCAAGCGAAGGGTCAACCAGATCAACGTATTTTTTCTCCGGCATATACGGTTCGTGGACATCCATGTAGTGAAGCCACAGAAAGAAGGGCTTCCGGTTACCACTCTGGCTGTAGGACGTTATCCAGTTAATCGCCTTCTGGTTGACAATGTTCCCTCTCACATAGGGGATACGGGGTTCGACTTCGTCCTGCATCGAGTCGTAAAAAACATCCCAGCCCCGGTTCCAGCCAAAATACTCGCTGATATAGGGGTTGGAGTGAAATGCCACCGTGGTGATTCCGGCATCATGCAACGGCTCTGAAATCAAGGTGCGGTTCGGGTTCAGCCCCCTGGGTTGCCCGTAGTCCAGAAAATACCCGGAACAAAGCAGTCCCGGGAATGACGCCTGGGTATAGGGCCCAACAGTCTGTCCTTTGGTGAAGATGAGGGACCTGTCCTGCAGGGAATCAACCGTTGGCGTCAGTCCTCTCCGGTTGCCGTAAATACCGAGAACATCCTTTCGGGTAGCATCAAGAGTTAACAGAATAACGTTCTTCATTTCTCGCTCCTGCCTTGATAATATTTAACCAGGACATCCACCACTTCCTTTCGGCTGAACTGCTCCGGCGGTCTCTCTCCGCCGGTAAGCATCTCCCGAAGCTTCGTCCCGCTGATTGACAGGTGCTCATCGGCACCGTGGGGACAGGTCTTGGGAGAAGCCATTGAATGGCACTTCCAGCACCAGAAGGTGGCGTCCAGTTTTAACGGCTGTATCTGCAAGTCCCCCGGCTTGAGTTCATCAAATATCTTCTGGGCATCAAAGGGACCGTAGTATGTGCCGACTCCGGCATGGTCACGGCCGATGATAAGATGGCTGCAACCAAAGTTCTGGCGAATAATGGCATGCAGTACCGCCTCCCGGGGGCCACCGTACCTCATCTCCATAGGGTAGACCTTCAGGACTACTTTGTCCGGCGGATAGTAGTTTTCTAAAAGCACTTTATAACACTCCATGCGCACTTCAGCCGGAATGTCCCCGCTCTTCAGCTTGCCGACAATAGGATGGATGAGCAGCCCGTCGCAGACCTCCAGGGCTATCTTGGTCAGGTACTCATGGGAACGGTGCAGCGGGTTGCGGGTCTGAAAGGCGGCTATGGTTGTCCAGCCTTTATCGGCAAATATGGCTCTGGTCTCGGCAGGACGGGCAAACTCGGGAAACCTCTCCGGGTACCCACCCTCATTGAACACCCTGACCGGGCCGCCGAGGTATATATCTCCCTGTTCATATATTTTCTGGACGCCGGGATGCTGCCCGTCGTCAGTGCCAAACACCTTAACCGCTTCCGCTTCTCTATCGTAGTCGTATTTCTCCTGGACCTGCATACTGGCCACAATTTCATTCCCATCAGTATTGACCAGGGCGACTTTCTGTCCTTCTTTGATTTTATCAGCGTCCTCTTTTGCTACCGAAACGGTTATCGGGACCGGCCAGAGCACACCACCGGTCAGACGCATCTCACCTACCACCCGCCGGTAGTCCTCCTTCCCCATGAAGCCCTGAAGGGGGCTGAACGCTCCCATAGCCAGCATAATCAGGTCAGATAACTCCCGGGAGTTTAGCCTGACCCGGGGCAAGGTCCCGGCTTCACTCAGACATTCGTTGCGCTCCTCACCACTCACCAGCAGCGGCAGTAACTTACCCCCATGTGGTGTTACCAACTCAGACATAAGGTACTCCTTACTACATCATATCAATTCTTCATAAAAGCCGAAACTCACTATCCGCCCCGCATCATACCTGGCAACAACAGGGCGACCTGCGGGAAAGCGGCCATGATGGCTACCACCGCCACCATGCACCCCCAGAAGGGCAGGATGCCACGGAATATGGTGAATAACGGCACCTCCGGGTCCATACCCTTGGTCACATAGCAGGCGACCCCTACCGGCGGGGTAATCTGCCCGATCATTACCATTAAAACCATTACCACACCAAACCAGACCGGGTCGAAATTAAGAGCGAGTATCGTCGGCATGATAATGGGCAGGGTCAGCAGCATCGCCGGGATGATATTCATGATGCAGCCGAGGATAATATACATAATCACAATGACACCAAAGACAATCCAGCGGGAGATACCCAGACCGGCCACGTACTCGCCGAGTTCGGCGGGCAGGTGCGATTGACCGAGAAAGGTAGCCAGGAAACCAACCCCTATCAGAATAAGCAGGAGCATGCCACAGATTTGAGCCGCTTCCAGGAGGGCGGTAGAGATATCCCTCCACCGGACAAAACCTCTCACCAGTCCGATAATGAGTGCCCCGAAAGCCCCGATAGCACCGGCTTCTACGGGTGTAAACAGCCCGCCATATATACCACCGATAACCAGAAGGAACAAGATGATAACCTCCAGGGTGCCCTTGAGCGAGACAACCTTTTCCCGGAACGTGGATCGTGATGAGCGGGCGTCGGCAACCATTGCCGGGTTCATCCGCGCCTGGATATAAATGATTATCATCATCAACAGTGCCAGCAGCACTCCGGGAACAATACCGGCAATGAACAATTCGCCAATCGACTGCTCGGCGATGACAGCATAAAATATAAACACTATGCTGGGTGGTATCAGAATACCCAGCGTGCCCCCGGCCGCCACACATCCGGTACGCAGGGCGCCATTATAGTTGTGCTCTTTCATCTTGGGTAATGATACTCTCCCCATGGTAGCCACGGTGGCTAAGGTATCACCGCAGACAGCGCCAAAGGCGGCGCAGCCACCAACGGTGGCCATCGCCAGCACGCCGGGCACAGCTCCCAGCCACTTATGCACGGTATTGTAGAGGTTGGCGCCAATGCCTTCCGATGTAGCACAGAGACTACCCATAAGGATAAACAGGGGTATGACAATAAAGAAATAATTAGCCGTGGTAAGATACGGGCTGAGTCCGGCAACGGATAGCGCAGCCGACCAGGAAGAGAGATAATTGATGCCAATAAATCCGGAAACCCCCATCGCATAGGCAATAGGCAATCCCAGAAACATGAGCAATAGCATGAAGACCAGGCCCACGGCACCGGTAGCAATCAGACTCATCTTCCAGGGCAACCAGTCCAGCCATACGGGGATCGTGTAAATGACCAGCGGAATGAGGATAATCAGTATCCCCACAAAAAATTTGGCGGCCACGCGAGATTGGCGGTAGCTTTTAACCACCTCACCCAGATGCTCCAGAAGATCAGCCAGTATCATAATACTCAGTAAACCGGCACCCAGGGTTACCAGAAAGATAGACCAGGTAATAGGTATCTCGAGGACCGCGGTATGTCTGACCAGGTTCTGCAGAGCGTATGGCACGCTGCGCCAGACGATAATCGCGGTAAATACCAGCGCCAGAATGTCGCTGATGGTACTGACTACTGCCATTTTCGGTGCGGAAAACCTGGAGACGACGATTTCAATAATTATATGCCCCTTCCTCATCCCCACGTAGGCAATAGACAGAAAGGTGATGGCGACCATCATAAAGACTTCCACTTCACTGAGACCGGGCACACCGATTGCCAGGATACGCATCACCACATCAGCCACTATTACCAGCACCATTATTACCAGGGCATACATGCCAAAGTTCATTACCCACTTGACTACGGGATCAGTTATTTCATGTATGTAGTTGCTGGTTTTACTGAGCCACACGCGCTTCTTCTCCTTCTGGATAGCTTCGAAGTAGTACCAGGTTACTAACTGGCACTCACGGTTGAAATTACTTCAATCATTCACAGTCTCCGGTTTAGTTCGCCGCCGGGAATTACACCACAATTATCACACAAGGATGCGCGGATTTCATTATGATGCTCGCGCATCCTTGTGTATACTCGGTCTAACCTGGTCCAGGCACCCTACTTGCTTATCGGGTACTGGGGCACATATTCACCCTCGGCTACCAGCTGGTCGCTGTAGCTCAGCGCTTCATCGAGGACTGCCTGAGCCGGTAAGCCTTTAGCCTCCATATCGGAGACCCAGGCTTCCCGTATCGGCATAACCATCTCCACAAACTTGCTCATCTCGGCTTCGGGAAGCTCATAGAAAGTAGCGCCACCTTCAACCATTATTCCACAATCGTGAACAGCGCCCTCATCTAGTGCCATACCGGCAGCTTTTGCCAGCTTGGCTCCGCTCTCGCTAATAATCAGTTGCTGGAGGTCAGCGGGCATACTCTCGAAGACACTGCGGTTAATGGGCAGGGCAAACATATCGTAGTTCATGTTGATGATGGTATGGTGCTTGACAACCTCGGAAACCTTCATGGGCACTAACGGGGCAAGCGGACAAAGGATGCCTTCAGCCATTCCCTTCTCCAGCCCTTCATAGGCATCGTGCATATAGATATGCTGGGGGATGGCACCGGCTTTCTTCAACACCTCAACGCCCCCGATGTTGGGCGTCATCATCTTCTTACCCTTCAAATCATCCACTGCCAGAACCGGCTCATCAACCATGTGGATCTGAAAAGCAGCGCTGACGAAGTGACAGATCATCTTGACCTCGCCAGGGAACTGCGCCTCCCATTCGTTGAACTTTTCCGCCAGATGCCAGGAAACCAGGCTGGCAATGGTGGAGCTGGGGGCAACAAACGGCATTGATACCACCTCGGTCAACGGGTATCTGCCCGGCTCCAGTGGACAGACCACGGTGCCCATCTGCAGGGTATTGGAAGCAATTCCGTCCATTAAACCCTTGGCATCAACCACCCCGCCCTTGTCATAATAGGTTATCTTCAGTCGGCCCCCACTCTTCTCCTCAAGCGCCTGCACGTAGGGCAGGATCGCCTGCTGGGTGAGCACCTGGGGGCGGGGGTGCTCAGCCTGGTAGATTAGCTCTATAGGTTCCTCCGGGGCTGGTGGTGCCGGGGTTGGGGCGGGGGTGGGTGCCGGGGCAGGCGCTGGCTCTGGTTCCGGGGCAGCGCAGGCCCCCAAAATCATGGCGCCCATCAGTACCAATAGCAATGGCAACAGTAATAATTTCCTCAATTTTACCCTCCTTTACAAGTAGTGCTCAAATAGAAATCACTGGTTAGCTATGCCTCATTCTGATTATCGCTTTACCGTCACCCCCTTTCTCACCCATAACAAAAAGCGGTGCCAGTGTCAGCACTGAATAAAGTACCGGCACCGGCACCAACTCCTGCACCCGCACCAGCCTCAGCATTGAGGCATGGTGGGCATCTGCCTTTTTGTTATCTTTCTTACCACCATACACTACTATTTAACGGTTTACTAGTACTGTGCTCATTAAGGATAAGATAATCTTCCGGGCGTTACAATCGGGTAAAGACCTGATTTTTGATGGTATCAAGACCCTAATTGGTACTATGATACATCATTATCGTAGCTACATCAATACCGGCATATAACCGATAATGTCACTGGTACCACACCCGGTGCCGATAAACACAGATAATTATCGAACCATTAAGGATGAACTGAAAACAGGAAGGAATGAAGGGATACAGACAGGGCTAGGGGATTATCAGACCTCTGCGGATAGCGTAGCGGACCAGCTGGGTACTATCATGGACCCCCAGCTTTTTCATCAGGTTCAGACGGTGCGTCTGAACGGTGTGAATACTAATCTCCAGGAGACCGGCAATTTCCTTATTTGTTTTCCCTTCCGCAATCAGGTTAAGCAGCTCAAGCTCTCTGCCGGTAAGTCTGTCACTCATCCCCTCACCGGTTGGTTTCTCCTGGCTCAGATAGCCATCCAGCACCTTCTTCGCAATCGGGGGGCCAAGGAAAGCTTCCCCGCGGTAAACCGCCTGGATGGCAGCGATAAGCTCTTGAGTGGGGGCTTTCTTGACCACATAACCCGATGCTCCAGCATAGAGTATCTCACGAATATGTGGCCCGGTCTCATACATGGTCAAAATCAAGATTTTCACTGAAGGGTACCGCTTCTTTATCTCCCGTGTTGCCTGCAAACCGTTCAAATTGGGCATGGCAAAATCCATTAAGACAACATCCGGCTTAAGCTCCGCGGTCTTTCTGACAGCCTCCAGGCCGTCCCCGGCTTCCCCGACGACCTCGATGTCTTCAACGGTATTCAGGTGGCTGTGGAGGCTCTCCCGGAACAAGGTGTGGTCGTCAACAATCAACAAGCGAATCCTGGCCATCAATATGAACCCCAGTCATAGGAACTTATTGGTATTTCCACCTTAACCCTGGTACCCCGGCTGGATGCAGCATCTATCTCCAGCGTGCCTCCACAAATTTCCGCCCGTTCCTTCATTCCAAGCAGGCCCAGATTTTGTTTCCCGCCTGATGAACTGAGATAAGCACCGGCATCAAATCCACTGCCGTTATCTTCAGCGATAAGCACCAACTGTGATTTATTAAACTCCAGCCTGATTTTCGCGGAAGTGGCCTGAGCATGCTTGACCACGTTGGATAATGCTTCCTGGGCTATCCGGAACAGCTCCGTTTCCACAACCGGGGCCGGTCTCCTGCTCCTTAATCCCCTGACCTCCAATGCTATCGGCAAACCAGCCTCCTCAGATAAATACTGGATGTACCATTCTAACGCCTGAGGTAAGCCCAGTTCATCCAGCACCGGCGGTCGCAAACTGAGTGAGAGCCGGTGAAGGTCATCAAAGACGTGGTTGATATGTGACCTGATTACCTGAAGCCTTTCGCGCACCTCAACCATTTCCGGGGGGAAGGTACTCTCCACGTCTTCAAGCCGGAGTCTGGCGGAGAGCAACATCTGGTTGACCTCATCATGTATTTCACGGGCAATTCGGCTGCGCTCTTCCTCGCTGGTAGTGATGAACCTGCCGACCAGCTCCCGGTAAGAGCGCTTACTGTGCCTTAATTCCAAATGGGTCTGTACATCATCTATTAACAGTGAAATCAAGTTACCCAGCATTTCCAGCTGGGTGAGGTCAGCCTCACGGAATGCCCTGTGCCCATCCGTCCATTGCTCCAGGAGAAGAACCCCGAAAGTCCTTTCCCTGAGCATCAGGGGGGTAACCATTATGCCGCGGGTTGGCGGCAGTCCCTTTCTTATTCTGGCACGGCAATCCAGGCTGCTCGGCCGTAACGTTTTTTCCAATTCCATGACCGCCTCAGCCGAGGTGTACAGTAAAGGCTTGCGCAGGGCGTAGCACTGTCCCGGTATCCCTTCTCTGGGGAGAAGGCTGCATTTGATATTTTTTCCAGGATAACCGTATGAGCCTTCCATGGTAATCTGCCGACGGTCTTTGTTATAAAGGTAGATAGCACCGGCATCCGCCCCGGGTAGACCCCACACCACCTTCTCCATTAACTGAGTAAGCTGCTCCTCCAGGCTGGAGTCAAGGTTAAATGTCTTTTCGAGTGCCAGTACCATATCCTCCATTGACACACTCATACAGACGGCTCCTCCCGGTCAATAAACCTTTGCCCGGTCAATTTTTACCGGTTCCATTGTAATACCAGATACAAGCAGTATCAAGTTCAATCCCTTCGGTGGTTGAAACCGGACCTCGTAAAAGGCGAGCCGGCTTTTCCGCACCTTAACCAGGGGTGAAGTTTGACAAAGTGGTATGCAGAGAGGTAAAAATGATGGATTAGACCCGTTAACGGGTACTATGAGAGCAACCGGGTGATAACAGCATGAAAGCCAATAAATTCTACACCAAACGGACCAAAATAGTGGGCACCATCGGCCCGGCAACCAGCACCATGGCCACTATTGAACGGCTTATCCAAGCAGGAATGAATATCGCCCGGCTTAATTTATCCCACGGCAGCTATGAAGAGCATGCTCGCCTTATCAAGGATATCAGAAACCTGAGCCAGCGCATGGGAATTGATATGGCTATCCTGATGGACCTTCCCGGCACCAAGTACCGTATCGGCAAGCTGAAAAGTGAAAAGGTCATTCTGCCCAAAGGGAGTCAGGTAACCCTCACCAGCCGCCAGGTACCGGGTGACGCCTTATTGCTACCGGTAAGCCTGCCCAATCTCGCCCACTATGCGAAAGCGGGGGATACCATCCTGCTCAGTGACGGCGCCATACAGCTTAAAGTGCAGCAGAAGGCAGGTAACGAGGTGATCTGCCGGGTGGAAGCCGGCGGCACACTCACTGAAGGCAGGGGGCTGGTGGTGCCGGGTATGCGCACTTCGCTGCCATTTCTCAATGACAGGCTCCGTGAATACATCCGTTTCGCTGCCCGGCAACAGCCGGATTACCTGGCGCTCTCCTTTATCAGCCATGCCGATGAGATAAGCCAGGTAAGAACCATACTCAGTAGCCGGGGTGCTGATATTCCAATTATTGCCAAGATAGAGCGGGGGCAGGCGGTTGACAACTTTGATGGTATTCTTGCTGTCAGCGACGGCATCATGGTAGCCCGCGGTGACCTGGGCGTGGACATTCCCCTGGAGCGCGTACCGCTGGTGCAAAAGGTGATTATCCAGAAATGTAACCAGGCCGGCAAGCCGGTAATCACCGCCACCGAGATGCTGGAGTCAATGGTCACTTCCGCCCGGCCTACTCGAGCCGAGGTTACCGATGTAGCCAACGCAATTTTCGACGGCACCGATGCCACCATGCTCTCTGCGGAAACCGCCATTGGCAAGCACCCGGTCGCCGCCGTAAAAATGATGGCGAAAATTGCCCGGGAAGTCGAAAACAAACTCCCCTATGAGCGCATGCTGACCCAAAGGAGCGGATGGCTGGAGCGCAAGACGGATGAACTGATTGGCTATAACGCCTGCCATACTGCCCATAGCCTGGGGGCGGTAGCCATTGTCGCCTTCACCGCCTCGGGCAGTACTGCCGGCCGGGTATCCAAATACCGGCCGCAGGTACCCATCATCGCTCTTACCCCCAGCAGTACCGTCGCCAGGAGACTGGTGCTGCGCTGGGGGGTCTATCCTGCCCAGATACCGGGAGTTACCTCGGTGGATGAACTGTTTACTGCCGGAGCCCGGACCTGCCGTGACCTGGGACTGGTTAAACCGGGCGACCTGATTGTTATTACCGGGGGCATTCCGATAGGGATAACCGGTTCCACCAACCTGCTGAAAGTAGAGCAGATTACCTGATTGTCAATGGCGCCGGCTCCGCTCTCGAAGCCAGCGCAACCCATCAAGACGGCTGGTGGCAGGGCTACGTGGTGGGGTCTTTTTAACTGGATTCCGGCGGAACCTGGACCGGCATGCTGAGGTAATTTTCAACCACCTTACGGAAATGATATCCGTAGACCGCCAGACTTATTGATATGGGGAACTTCTTTGGCGACTTCAGCAGAGTGGAAAGAATTAGCTTCCAGTAGTATCTCCGGCCCGGACCCATTAAACCCAGATACCAGATAGACTGAACAAAAGCACGGATATGGTAGAACTGCAATTTCCCACTGAACCGGCGCCGGGGCCGGTACTCCGCCAGAAACGTCCTCACCCGCTCATAATAATGCACCGGTGAATAAATGGTCTCCAGGATGCTCCGGTAACCATTAATCAGGGTCTCGTATTTCATCCTGGGAACGAAGTTCAGGGAACAGTCGGTATTATCACCGCTGAAAACCTTTACTAAACGGTTTTCCTGCTTCAAACGCTGGTAGAGCCTGGTACCCGGCGGAGCATTGAGCAGACCTACCATGGCGGTGACGATACCGCTCTTCTGAATGAAGTTTATCTGGTTCCGGAAAATGGAAAGCGGGTCACTGTCAAAACCGACGATAAATCCTCCCTGCACCTCCATACCGTAGTTCTGTATCTTTTTTACCGAAGCTACCAGGTCTCGGTTCTGGTTTTGAAACTTGTTACATTCCATCAGGCTCGCTTCGTTGGGCGTCTCAATGCCGACAAACACCGTGTTGAAACCCGCATCCACCATGAGGTTCATCAGTTCCTCATCATCAGCCAGGTTTATAGATGCCTCCGTAGAGAGCGCAAACGGGTACCGCTTGCCCTGGCGCCACTCAATAATTGCCGGCAATGTCTCCGTCTTCAGCTTCTTCTTGTTGCCGATGAAGTTATCATCAACAATAAAGACACCACCCCTCCAGCCTCCGGCATAGAGCGCATCCAGCTCAGCCAGTATCTGGCTTCGACCCTTGGTACGGGGAAGATGACCATTAAGCAGGACTATATCACAGAATTCACAGTTAAACGGACAGCCACGGGAATACTGGAGGCTCATTGATGAGTAGTGCTTCATGTTGATAAGCGACCACATCGGCACGGGCGTCCGGCTGAGTTCCGGTTTTTCACTGGTCTCATAGATGTGCTCTGCCTTGCCCTTCGCCAGGTCATCCAGGAAGCGCGGCACGGTAACCTCGCCCTCACCCAGCACCAGGTGGTCCACATCCTCGAACTCCTGGGCCTGTGGCTCCATGGTAAACAGCGGACCACCGGCAACCATTTTGGTGCCCAGCTGCCGGCACCGGGTAATAACCTCCCCTGCGGACTGCCGCTGCACCGCCATGGCGCTGATAAACACGTAGTCAGCCCAGCGGATATCCGTATCGGTCAGGCGTTCTATATTCATATCGACCAGTCTTTTTTCCCAGTCGACGGGGAGCATAGTGGCGACGGTTAGTATGCCCAGCGGCGGGAAAGCCGCCTTCTTGGCAGCAAATTTCAAAGCATGTTTGAAGCTCCAGAAGGTGTCCGGGTATTGCGGATAGACGAGGAGTATCTTCATATCGGGCTCCTTTACCCTGGGGTTTTATACTATATCTTTAATTATACCAATTTCCCGGTAATCCAAGCAAACTGACCATCTGTTCAGTCGTTTTGATTATAATATCACAGCCAACCCCGGCGAGTCTATTCCCGGCTCTAGCTCATTCCGCGGAAAAGTGGCATGGCTTGCCGGAATCCATATCCGTTGTCGAGTTGAATCCAAGGCGGCTCCGATGCTAATATGATAGCGGCTCTGGTATTAACTGACAATATCAATAATGGTAATCTAATACGATGATAAACTGGCAGGTAACCGCAACCACAATTTTATGTGATGCCGTGGATGACGAAGTAACCATCATGGTATACCAGGATGGGTCAGTGAGATGCACCGGTTACCAGAAGTACGGCGAGCCGGCTAAGGATACAGCCAAATTGCTCAGGGCGAAAAGTAAGCGGCAAGCCCGGGAACTTGCCTGTGAAGGGCTGGGCTGCTCCCGGATAACCGACTACAAGAACAAGTTGCTCGCCGAGGAGACAGACCCTTGTCAGCAGTAGGCAGCGAAAAAGGGGTTAAGATAAAAATTGACAACCTCTCCCTTACCTTTGGCGGCGTGAACGCGCTGATAGATGTCAGTGTGGATGTCCGGGATAATGAGATACTGGCTATCATCGGACCAAACGGCGCCGGCAAAACCTGCCTGCTCAACTGCATTAACGGCTTCTATAAACCGCAAGCAGGGGAAATCCATTTTGAGGGAAAGCGGATAACCCGCATCCGACCGGATAGAGCGGCCCGACTGGGCCTGGCGCGAACGTTCCAGAATATCGAGCTCTATACCGGGCTGAGCACCCTGGACAATTTAATGGCCGCCCGGCATGTCCTGATGAAGCAGAACGTGTTCAGTAGCGCTCTCTACTTCGGCTGGGCACACCGGGAAGAAATCGAACACCGCAAGGTAGTGGAGGACATCATCGACTTTCTGGAGATAGAGCCCGTCAGGAAAACAGTGGTGGCAACCCTCCCCTACGGAATGCGGAAGCGGGTGGAGCTGGGTAGAGCGCTGGCGCTGGAACCGAAGGTGCTGCTCCTGGACGAACCCATGGCGGGAATGAACCTGGAAGAAAAGGAAGACATCGCCCGCTTTATTATTGACATCTTTGAAGGACAGGGAAATACCTACCCGGAATCACCGGTACTCCGGGACGGCGTGAACTGTATTGTCCTCGTTGAGCACGATATGGGCGTGGTGATGGATATTGCCGACCGGATTGTGGTGCTGGACTTCGGCCGGAAGATTGCCGAGGGTACCCCGGAGGAAATCAGGAACAATCCCGAGGTTATCGCCGCCTACCTTGGCGAGGAACACGGGTAGTTAACCGGCTCAGTCCCATTTCCGCTTGTCAACCAGTACCTGGTGTTCTTCCGGAATGGTCCCCCCCGCCACGAACGTAATCCGGTCCGGTTTGACCCGGCAGGCATCCTGAAATCTCCGGTTCAACTCATCTATTAAACCTTCCCTATCCACTGCCTCGTCAGCCAGTTCAACGTTCAACGTCATCTCATCGCGGTGCCCTTTTCGGCCAATCACTATCTGGCAACGGGAGACCGGCGTGACGTTGAGGACAGCATTCTCCGCCTGCCTGGCGACGATAAACATTCCCCTCACTTTTACCGCGTCCCCGGTGCGCCCCATGATGCCGGTGAGCCGATGGGCGGTGCGGCCGCAGGGACAGGGGTCAGTACTATATGAGGAAATATCGCCGGTGCCGAAACGGACAAGCCCCCAGGTCCTGTTATGCAGGGGAGTGACCACAATTTCGCCCGCCTCCCCGGGACCCAGCTGCTTCCCGGTCTCCGGGTCAACAATTTCCACCAAGTATTCATCCATGAGATGCATGCCTGACTTCTGATGGCACTCGTAGGCAATGGCACCCCCCGGCTCGGTCACCGCGTACGCCTGCGCCGTCGACAGCCGGTAGTCCTCTTCAAAGGTCTTCCGCAACGTTGGCGGCAGCATCTCCCCGGTAAACCAGGCGCGCTGGAGGGTAAAATCACGGCAGAAGTCATGCCCTATTTCTTCGGCCCGCTTGATGACCGTCATCAGGAAGGATGGTGTCCCCACGAACCCGGTAACCTTCAGGTCACGCATGGTCTGGACCTGAATATCAGTGTTGCCGGTCCCCATCGGTATGGCGGTAGCCCCGCAGTCCCGGATAGCTTCATGAAACAGGATGCCGGCGGGAGAGAGGTGGTAGGTAAAGGTGTTGACCACTCTATCCCCTTTTCGGAAGCCAGCCGCCCAGAACGACCTGGCAAACCACTGGATGCCGGAATGCTGGATCGGCTCATATACCGGACCGGGAGAGAGGAAGACACGTTCCACGTCTTCCTGAGGAATAGCCAGGAAGCCCCCGTAGGGCGGCTGTTTCTTCTGTAGTTCAATAAGGTCAGTCTTGCGGGTGATGGGCAGCTTCTCCAGGTCGGTTACGGTTTGTATCTGGTGGGGACCAATCCCCGCCCGGTCAAACAGTTGCTTTATCGCCGGGGCATGGTGATAGGCATGGTCAACCGTCTCCGCCAACTTACGATTCTGGTATTCTTCCCGGGCGGCGGGAGACATTGTCTCCAGTTCGTCGAAATATTCATCCGGTTTACCCTTTATAGCCATCTCTTCCGCCTCTTGTAGTGTTTTACCTCGCGGTAGCTCTTTTTCGTCCCCATAGCCGACAGACCTATGTAGAACTCTTTCACATCCTCGTTATTGCTCAGAAAATCAGCGCTGCCGTCAAGGACGACACGACCGTTTTCCATCACATAGCCATAATTGGCAATACTGAGGGCAATGCGGACATTCTGCTCGACGAGCAGTACCGAGGTCTTCTGCTCGGTATTGAACCGCCGGATAATATCGTATATTTCCTCGACCAGCAGCGGCGCCAGACCCAGCGAAGGCTCGTCAAGCATCATCAATTGCGGCGTAGCCATCATAGCCCGCCCGATAACCAGCATCTGCTGCTCACCCCCGGAGAGATAGCCGGCGGTGTTCCGCCGCAGGTCCTTGAGTCGCGGGAAGTAATGGTACACCATTTCCAGGTCCCGCTTCACCGCCTGACGTTCACGACGGTGATAGGCGCCCACCATCAGGTTCTCTTCCGTGGTGAGGTGCCCGAAGACACGCCGTCCCTCCAGCGCCTGGATAATACCGAGTTTGCCAATCTCTTCCGCGCTTTTCCGGTCTATTCTCTCGCCGTTCCACTCGATACTACCGTCGGTTACCTCACCCTCTTCCACGTGGAGCAGCCCCGATATCGCCTTCAGGGTGGTGCTCTTACCGGCACCGTTAGCCCCCAGCAGCGCCACTATCGAGCCGTCCTCCACATGCAGAGAAACACCGTGCAGCACCCGTATCACATTGAGATAGGTAACCTCAATATTGTTTAACCTGAGCATATTCCCGCCTTGTCCGGTGGGAGCCCGGCAGACCCGGGCTCCCACCGGACTACAAACTTATACTGCTTACTTGCCAAACCACTCAAATTCTTCATACCTGACCAGCGGCGCTTCAATCCATTCGGTTACCGAGACAATAGTGCCGTTCTGCACCTGGAAGACCTTGAGTAAATTGGACAACCGGTTATCACCCGACGTGTAGCTGACCGGCCCCTGAAGACCTTCGACATCGTAGCCTTTCAGTTTCTGGATACCCTGTGTCTCAATGGCCCGCCATGACTCCACATCGCCCTGCGACAGCACGTCATAGCCGACGTTATCCAGGGCTACCCGTAATATCTCCGCCATAATCAGGCTCTGCGCCCAGGCGGTAACATAGTCGCCATTGCCCTCGTCCTTGGGGTGCAGCTCGCGGCAGTATTCGGCCACTTTCGCCATGCCGGGGACATCATCGCCCCAGCTCGCCGAGGGAAAGACGCCGTAGACACCCTCGGTAATATCCGCACCGCCAATATCAACCAGCGCCTTGGTCATGGCAGCATGACCGCAGCCAATGGTTATGTCGGGGTACATTCCCAGCTCAACGGCATTTTTAATGATGACCGCCGCCGGCTTTGGAGTGCTGGCGATGTAGAGCACATCAGGGTTTTGTGCCTTGATACGGGTCAGGGATTCCACCTCGGATATGGTAGTCGTGGTGTGTTCCTCTGAAGGCAGCAGCTCGATGCCAAGCTCACCGGCATACGCCTTGGCGGCATCCAGCGCCCCGTAGCCGGTGGTATTATTGAGCAGGTGCATCGCCATCTTTGGCTTGCCGGGACCCTTCCATATATTCTCCACGTAGTACTTGGCAAACGCCGTCCAGTCGTCACCGTAATCCGGCAGCTGTCCGTAGATATGCTTCGGGGGGCGGTGCAGGTTGGGGGCGTTAAAGCAGACGAGGCCCGGGAACTCCGCCCGGTTGGCAATTTCCATGCTGGCGGTCATCATCGCCGATGATGAAGTGGCATACATTAAACAGCCGTCATTCATAAATTTCTTGACGTTGGTGACTACCTTGGCGGCATCATAGCCATTATCCAGCCATACCACCTCAATCGGATAGCCGTTAACACCGCCGCGCTCCTCATTGATGTATTTCCAGCAATCGAGGTTGGCATGCCCCAGGGGAGCCCCCTTCTCAGCGGCGGGGCCGGTTGACGGGGTGCTGATGCCTATCTTCAGGGTCTTCACGTCCGCTTCGCCACCCCCACAGGCGCTGAGTGCGGGCAGTGCCATCAGCACCAACGCCAGGCAGAAAAGCCCGATGATGATTGACAGTTTTCTGTCTTTCATAATAATTCCTCCTTACCTTTAAGTAACTGTACCCGGTTTCATTGCCGAAAGCTACATGCCATATCCCCCCTTATATTGCCACTATATCAATATGAGAATGGCCATAACCTATAGGCGGCCTTAAATAACGCCCAGCGGTGGGCAATACCGCGCGGCTCCAGTACCAGAAACAGGACAATTACCAGACCAAATAACATCGGGGTGACACCGGTGGCAAAGCCGGCGGGCATGGCGGTGAATGACTTTTCCAAAAAGGGAACGAGCTCTACCGTCAATACCTGCTGGAGCAGCCGGATAAAGACCACGCCCAGTATCGGGCCCAGTGTGGTCCCCAGGCCACCAATAATTATCATGCCGACATACAATATCGACTCGGTAAGGCTGAACTGTTCGGCGTTGAGAAAGCCAATCCAGTGGCCAAGAAGCGCGCCGGCTATCCCGGCATAGAAACAGCCAATGAAGAAGGCGAGCAGCTTGTAGTAAAGGAGGTTCACCCCCATCACCTCCGCCGCCAGGTCATTGTCCCGGATGGCAATGAAAGCCCGGGCTATTTTGGTCCGCGCCAGATTCTTGGCGATAAAGGTGCCGATAACGGCGATGGTGATGATGAGATAGAACTGGCTCATCTCGCTCTTGAAGACAAGACCGCCGATGGACGCGTACGGCACCTCGATGCCGGTAAAGCCTCCGGTTACCGACCAGTGGTTAATAATCCAGATAATGATGAACTGGGCAGCAATGGTGGTGATTGCCAGGTAAAAGCCCTTTACCCGTATTGAAGGCAGCCCGAAGATAATGCCGATAATCCCGGCGACAAGACCGGCGCCAATGAGCCCCACCAGAAAAGGAAGCTCCAGTCGATTGGTGAGAATTGCCGTGGTGTAAGCCCCCACGGCGATAAAGCCGGCGTGACCTATGGAGAGCTGACCACAGTAGCCGATGAGAATGTTCAATCCGAGGGCAGCAATCAGGGTAATGCCAATCAGATTGGCTACTCCCAGCCAGAAATTGCCGAGATATAGCGGGGCGGCAAAGAGCAGCACTATAAAACCGATAAATAGTGCCCAGTGGGTCTTGGTGCGCAAAATCGCCATGTCCCTGGCGTAGGTATAGTTGCGTACTCCACAGGGCAAACTCATCAGGCTATATCCTCTCTATGCGGACTTCACCAAAAAGTCCGTAGGGTTTGATCATCATGACGATAATAATGATTATGAAGGGAATAATGTCCCGTATGCCGGCCCATAAAATGGGGGTGAGGTAGCCCCCGCCCAGGCTCTCCGCCAGCCCGATTATCGGTCCGGCAACGAGGGCTCCCATAAAGGAGTCCAGACCGCCCAGGATAACCACGGAGAAGGATTTAAGTCCGGTCTCAACCAGTCCGTGGGTAATCCCGCCGATACTTGAGATGAGAATACCGCCGATGGCGGCGACCACACAGGCAAACATCCAGGAGCGGGAAAACACGGTGGTCACCGGAATCCCGCAGGCCTGAACCGCCATCTGGTCGTCGGCAGTGGCTCTCATGGCAACGCCCATCTTGTGATAACGGAAAAAGGCGGTGAGCAGGACAAAGACTGCCAGGCAAATACCGGCTACCCAGATATACTCCTGAGAGATAACCGCCGGGCCGACATGGACTACCGCTCTGGGGAACAGGCGGGGCAGGGCGTCAACACTCCACGGCCAGATAAAGTTAACGATTCCCTCAATAAAATACCCTATCCCCAGCGTGACCGCAATCAGCGCCAGAATCGGCTGGGCTATCAGTGGACGCAGCGCAAAGCGCTCAATTACCCAGCCCAGAAACAGTGCAAAAAGAATTACAATCGGGAAGGCAAGCCACAGGGGAAGCCGTGCCTGAACCAGCATACTGTAGGTAAACCAGGAGGAAAGCAATACTATCTGTCCCAGCGCCAGATTAGCCACACTGCTTGATTTCCACACAATGACAAAGCCGAGGCCAATCAGGGCATAGACCATACCCACTGCCAGGCCGGTAATCACAAACTGAACGAATTCAGCCATTTAGCTGTTCTCCCCTTCCTCGATATTCCTTACCCTGATGGTGGTGTCCACCGTTCCCTCTCTCCCGTCACGGTAGGTGACGTGAGCCCTGACATCGATTTCACCGCGACCGTCATAGACAGCGTCAATCAGCTCCTTATACCGTTCCTCCATAAACTCGCGGCGCAGCTTCCGGGTACGGGTAAGCTCAGCCTCATCCGGGTCAAACTCCTTGTGCATCAAAACGAACCGGTTTACCCGGGATGCCTCCGGCAGGTATCCGTTTACCCGGGCCAGGTCCTTCTGCACCAGGCCGGCTACTTCCTTCTTCTGGGAAAGGTCAGCAAAGGTGGTATAGGGGATATGGTTACGCTCCGCCCATTTCCCCACCATGGTGAAATCGATATTGATTATCGCCGAAACAAAGTCCCTGTCCCGGCCGCCGATAACCATGGCATCCTTGATGTACGGACTGAACCTGAGCCTGCCTTCAATGTACTGCGGAGCGTACTTAACGCCGGAACGCAGCTCACCCATGTGGTCGAGTCGGTCCATGAATATCAGCTGTCCTCGCTCATCAATATGGACGGCATCCCCGGTCTTGCACCAGCCATTGGACAGGACAGCGGCCGTTTTTTCAGGGTCTTTGTGGTAACCGCCGAACATACAGTCGCTTCTCACCAGCAGCTCGCCCTCATCGGTTACCCTGACCTCGGCGCCGCGTGCCGGCCGGCCGACACTTTCAAAATATATCTCTCCCTTACCGTGGCAGGAGATAAAGCCGGCTTCAGTGCTGGCATAGCTTTGCCTCAGTTCAATACCGACGGCATGAATCAGTTGAAAGGTATCCAGGCTCAATACCGAGCTCCCGGTGACGGCAAACTTCACGTTACTCAGTCCGAGGCGGTCTTTCAGTGGCCGGAATAAAAAGGCATAGGCGATTCTATGGAGCAACCGCCACAACAGGTTTGGCTGCCTGCCCTTAAAATTGCTATCCGCGATTTTGCGTCCCGCCGGCAGGAAGAGGTGGTACACCAGACGCTTCAGGGGATGGGCATCCATAATTTTTACCTGAATCTCGCTGACCAGGCTCTCCCACTGCCGCGGACCGTAGATTACGAAGCTGGGACCAACCTCCCGGGTATCCTCGGCAATGGTCTCCGGCTCCTCGGGAAAGTTAAGCCGGGCACCGGTCAGCAGGTGGGGAATGGTGGCGAAAAAGCTATCCCCTACCCAGGCGGCGGGGAAGTTGGAAACCAGGTCATCGTGCTCGACGAGCGGGAAACGATTGATAAAGCCGGTAGCGGTATTGATTAATGACCGGTGGGTAAGCACCGCCCCTTTGGGTAAGCCGGTTGTCCCGGAGGTATAGTAAATAAAGGCGGCATCATCACCGGTCCCCTTATCGACATTCCGCTCGAACAAACCCGGGTGAACGGCATCATATTCCGCACCCATACTCAGTACCTCATCGAAGCTGAGCAGGATGGGGTCATCGTAGTTTCTCAGACCTTTGGGGTCCCAGTAAATGACCCTGTTCAGCAACGGCAGCTTGTCCTTTATCTCCAGGAATTTATCTGCCTGCTCCTGGTCATTGACGATGGCAAACCTGGCACCGGTATGAGCGGCAATATATTCCACCTCGGATGGGATTGAGTCAACGAAAACTCCGGTGGCAATCCCGCCGGCGGCCTGGGCGGCAAATTCCCCCCAGAACCATTCCGGCTCATTATCCCCGATGATACAAACCACATCGCCCGGTTCCAGGCCAAGACTTATCAGTCCCAGTGAGAAATCTTTCATCTTCCGGTAGTAGTCTGCCCAGGTATATTGCTGCCAGATGCCAAAATTCTTCATGCACATGGCAGTGTGGCTGCCCCAACGTTCCCGATTTCGCCGGATAATCTTGGGAATAGTATCGCCGTTTTCCATTTTCGTTTACCCTGGCTCTCCTTTGTCGCCTGTATAACCAATAAAAACACCTCCGCTCGGGAGGTGTTTATTTTTAATCACTATAAAGACTATTACTACTATATCAGCTACGCATAGAACTACCTCCCAAGCGCACCCCCGTGCGCTCGGTAAAGACGAAGTCAGTTCTCTCCATACTACGATAGACTATCACTCTGCTTCTCGCCCAGTTTAACGTAATCCAAATAACGAGATAGTCTAGCATAACCAGATTTAACCTGTCAATACCACCCCTTCACTTTGGTCACGGACAGCTAATGCCCTATTGACAAACATGTCTCTCACAGCTACATAATAGGACTAACATGCTGCAGAGAGGAGGGAGCCATGCCCATTTATCTAATGCTGACCACCCTCACCGACGCCGGGAGAAAAGCCATACAGGAAGACCCGGAGAGCCTCAGGGATATTAACAAAGAACTGGAATTTATGGGAGTCAAGTTACTCGACCAGTACGGCTTACTGGGGCAATACGATTTCGTCAATCTACTGGAGGCGCCCAGTAATGAGGCTATGGCCAAGCTGGCGATAAGACTGAGCGCCAAAGGCACGATGCAGACGCTCACCCTGAGCGCCATCTCACTGGAAGACCTGATAAATACCCTCAAGGAAAGGACGACTCCGTGGTAGCCTTTCCGTAGTTTCCGCCCGGATATCCGTTCAGTAAGGTGTAACTCAAAAACGCCAGCCTCCTTGTAACTTCTACGGAATTATTGTATAGTATTTGTAAAATAGAATAGGCGATCAGGGTGCCCGAGCACGAGCGAGGGCCTAAGTGGAGAGCAAGCCGGCGCAAATCCGGCGCGGCCGCGCCGCTGTGATTGATGGCAAGCCATCAAGAGCCAGAACGCCAGCCCTGAGAAGTCCTACAGCACTCCGCGGGGAGGGGTAGGGTATTT
>Ga0180431_10002351_pt1 | contig 25435 bp, 20 predicted proteins | sample SS_ome_11_FD_132459 | JGI IMG/M metagenome (GOLD analysis project Ga0180431, IMG submission 132459) | Hypersaline lake sediment archaeal communities from the Salton Sea, California, USA - SS_1_MS_1 metaG | ecosystem: Environmental > Aquatic > Non-marine Saline and Alkaline > Hypersaline >... | reverse complement strand
CAGTAAGAGCTGTCTGTCCTTCGAGACGCTTTCGGCAAATTGGGGATAGCGCTGGTTAAAACCATGATAAGGGAGCGATACCGCCCCGGGGATGTGCTGCTTGCGGAAATCTGGTTCATCGCGTGTATCGATCACGAGCACTTCTGGATTATTTACAAGACCCATTGCTCTCTGTGTGTCCACTTGCTTGAAGCGCTCCAATACCCAATTCGGTACCCCCGGCTGACCTTTAGTCACAAGCAAAGGCAGACTCATGGGATGCATGGTGTTGCCAGCAATTGCCAAAATCAGAGATACCACAGCGATTCCTGCTATTCGCGGCAACTCTCTCAAAATGTCAGAACCTTGTCGGCCTCGACTGTCCATAGTGCCAATTGACTCATCGTGCTTATTTCGACTCCTTCCAACAGAGTTAGCCCCGCGACACCACGCGCTTCGGAGCAACCTCCGCAGGCCTTTACTTGTCCGCCCTTCTTTATGACCGCCCTAAGCATGCGCTCAATGTTGTAATCATTATTCGGCGTCGACTGAGATGGCAAGGCGCACGTGACTGAATCTGCCATGAGGAAGATCAGGATTTCGACGTCGACATGCTCTTTTTGTATTGTCATTGCCGTTCGTAGGGCGTTGTACGCCTTTTCTGAGCCATAAGGAGCGTCATTGATGGTGAGAAGAACTTTCATGGTGCTACTCCCTGGCTAACTTGTTCCGTCTTCAGCTATGAAGACCCCTTCGGGACCGGGTGCACTTTTTTCTGTGATAGGCAGGGATGTCCTTTGACGTCACCGTGGCATTCCTTGATCTGCTCGGTGGAGCAGTCCTTGGGTTTGCCCTTGAGGTGTTCGGGTTTCTGACAGCATGTCTCTTTCTCGCACATGGTGGGTCTCCTTTGTTTAAGTTACCGCGCGGACACTTGCCCGCCCGCCAAAAAAAAGAGGGGCGATTCTCTAGAAGCCATCTCACAAACAATCGCGCATCCAAGCGGCGGTGCAAGCCAATGGAAACTATGCGTCGATGCGAACAGTGGCTCGACTTTCCAGCCGCGCTTGCCGCGATGCAACCATCTATGAGATGGGTTCTACTCCTCTATCTCCAGCAAGCTCTTCGCCGCTTTGTTCCACTTGGCCAGCGTCGCCTCGTTGACCCGGTAGTGGACGAAATAGCCTCGCTTGTCCGCCGTCACGATGTCCGCGTCCCGCAGGACACGAAGGTGCTGCGAGACCGCCGCCGGCGTGATCTCCAAGGCGCGGGCCAGAGCATTGACGCAAAGCGACCGCCGCTTCAGCAGGCCGATCATGCGCACCCGCGTATCGGCCGAGAGCACCTTGAAGATTCGAGCCAGTTTTTTCGAATCGGCCACGCCGGCGCCTTTGATTAGGTGTCAACGCAAATACTTTAGGACTTCGGGTTGCTGATGTCAATCGAAAATTGCCCTGCGGCCGCCCCCCACTCCAACGTCCGCGTGCCGAGGTGGTAGCGGATGCGGGAAGGAGGAAGGCGTATCAAAAGTGGGGCGGGAGGCGCTACGTGGCGAGGCGGGCGCGGAGAAGTTCCCAGAGCGCGTCGAGGGACTCGGGGATGACTTTGGTGCCGGCGGTGACGGGCATGAAGTTCGTGTCGCCGGCCCAGCGCGGGACGAGGTGGAAGTGGAGGTGCTCGAGGATGCCGGCGCCGGCGGCGCGGCCGAGGTTGAGGCCGATGTTGTAGCCCTGCGGCCCGAGCGTCTGATCGAGGAGCTCGACGAGGTCGCGCAGGAGCCGCATGAGCGCGGTCATCTCGTCGTCGCCAAGCTCGACGAGCGTAGCGACGTGTCGCGCGGGCGCGACCAGCAGGTGGCCGTTATTGTAGGGGTAGCGGTTGAGCAAGGCGATGCAGTTCGGGCGCCGGACGACGATGTGGCGCGCGCGGTCCTCGCTCTCGTCGGGCGGCACGCAGAAGATGCAGCGTTCGTCGGCGTCCCGGAGGCTCTTGACGTAGTCGAGCCGCCATGGCGCCCAGAGGCGTTTGAGGCGATCGTCGTCTTGGTTACTCATTTTGCCCGGCCTCCTGCTCGGCGGCCTCGGCTTCGCGGCGCGCGGCAATTTTTTCTTGGACGCGCTGGATGCAGCGTATGAAGATCTTTTGGGACCACGGGGCGTCCTTGTAGATTTCGAAGCCCTTCTCGTACTGGACGAGGGCGGAGTTCAGCTCTCCGATCAGCTCGAAGAACTCGCCGTAGGAGCGGCGGTAAGCGCCGTTTTCTGGGAAAAGCTCGACGGTGAGACGGTACCAGTGGCGTGCCTGGTCCTTGCACTCCTCGGGCGAGAGATGGGCCGAACCGCCGGGTGTGCCGGAGCCGCCGTCGGTCGTCAGGATGCCGTAGATGAGCGCGTACGTCTTGCCCATTTCGAAGGCGACCTTGGCCGAGAGCGGGTTGAGACGGAACGCCTCCTTGCCGTAGGCGATCGCCTTTTCCAGGGCGTTGAGCGCCGCTTCCTTGCGGATTTTGGGCCGTGGGAGGGACTCGTCCTGGGCCCGGAGAGCAAGAAGGAGACCGATGAAGATGCGTTCCGGGCGCGACTGTTCCTCGATGACCCGGGCGCGCTTCTCCGAAAGATCTGGAAGCTGGAGGGACGGGGTCGTCTTGAGCGTGTGCTCGAGGTTGTACTCGAGCTGTTGCCGCGCGAACGCCATGGTCCAGGGCGAAACGCCGTCGTTCGCGCCCTTCCAGAGGTAGAAGTTGAGCAGGGCCGCGCGGAACTCGTCGTTCGAGGGGTCGAGCCTTACCGCGCGCTGATAGGCGGTGACGACGCGCTCCGCCCGCTCGGGGCTCATCGTCTGTTCTTGGGCGATTCCCTTGAACACGCTCGCGTCGAGCTCCCGGCCGCGGTGGTAGGCGATGCGTGCCTCATGCTTGCGTCCGTTGACGACGAGGAGGGCCGCAGCGACGAGGACAAAGGCGGCGATCGCGAGGCCTTTCGTGATGGGGCGGAGCCGGACGGCGTCGCCGCGCTTGAAGATGACGAGCTCGGCAAGGCGGCGCAGTTGATACTGGCGCACCGCAATGAGCAAAGCCGCCAGGACGAGCATGGTGACGAGGTTCGCCGGAATGCGCATGTTGAAATCAACAAACGAGTGGGCGGCGATCGCGGCGGCGGCGGCGAGGACGCTTGCGGTCAGCGCAAGGTCGCTGCTCTTCTTGAGCCGGCGCAACGCGCGCACGCCCCGGAAGGCGAAGGCGCCCACGGCCCAGAGCACCAGACCGAGGCCGATGACGCCGTAGTCGGAAAGGGTGTGCAGGTAATCATTATGGGCGTAGCGCACGTCAACCCACATTCTCGCCGGCTGCGCCTTGGTGATCGCCCATCGGTAGGTGCCGGGGCCGGTGCCGAAAAGCGGATGCTCACGCACGACGTCGAGCGTATGTTTCCACGTGAGGCCGCGGAAGTAGTAGGTGTCGCCGGGGTGCAGGAACTTCTCGCGTACCCTGGGGTCGCGAACAATGACCGTGGTGGCGACGATCGCGATGAGCGCCGGCGGGAGGAGCCAGGCAAGGAAACGGGTTCTTCTCTGCTTGATGGCAACGATGAAGAGGCACAAGGTCCCCAGTGCGAGGCCGACCCAGCCCCCGCGCGACATCGAGAGAATCATCCCCAGGATCAGCGCGAACCCCAGGGCGCCGGCGACGATCTTGGCGACCGGGCGCGCCTTGGAGATCATGATGAAGCCGAGCACAAGCGGGATGGCCATCTCGAGATGACCCGCGTAGTGGTTCGGGCAGACGTAGCTCGTGCTGAGGCGGCCGCGGTAGATCTCGGGTTGCTCGAGCGTAAGGGCAAGGTAGCTCGTCTTCGAGTGGAGCGCCATGACGAAGGCGATGAGCGTAATCAGAAGCGCCGTGGCGACGATCGCGCCCGCGGCGATGCCCTGCTGGCGGCGTGTGCGCAGGGTGTTGACCGCGACGTAAAAGATCGCCGCGTAGGCGGCCATCCAGCCAACCTCGCGCAGGCCGACCGTGGGCGCCGCGCACGTCAACGCCCGCACAAGGGCATAGAGCAGAAAGAGGAGCAGGGGCACGTCCATCGGCGTGCGCGCGAGCACGATTCGCTCGGTGAGCACAAGCTTGACGGCCCAGGCGAGCCCCATGAGCACGGCGGCGGCAACGATGTAGTAGTTGAAATAGTAAAGCACGGTGCCGAACGGTGTCTTCGAGAAGGGGGCGAGGTCCTGCGCCACGCCCCCGAAAGCGATGGGGGCAAGGACGAGCACACTCACGAGGAGCACGAGGACGATCGTGTCGCAGATCTTTTCGATTCGTTCCGTTTCGGGGTGACGCCTGAGGGGCTCCGGACGAACCCAGGAAGGCTTTTCCGGGCTCCCCTCCGGGTAGTCTGCGTTGGCATGCGCCATGGGCAAGCATCCCTGCCGTGGTTTTCGTAACCGGAACAACGAACGGCCTGAGCGCCTGCTCTAGTGTAGCAAATCGCGGGCCGATCGTGGCGAAGAACCTGCGCGAGTTCTTTCCCGGCGGCGGTGGGGCCCCGCACGATCTAGTAGCCGCGTGGTACGACGATCATGTCGTTGGGGCGAACGACGAAGCTGTCGGGAGCGCGGCCTTGCATGATGCGCTTGCAATTGATGACGTACACGAGCGGGTCGCCGCCCGGCTGCGGACGGAGGACGCGGACCTTGGCGGCGTTACCGTAGTCGGAGAAGCCGCCGGCATCCACGATGGCCTGGTAGAGCGTGATCTGGCGTATATAGGACTTGCTGCCGCGAAAATGCACGTGGCCGTCAACGTAGTAGAAGAGCGTGAGGATGGTGACACTCACCTGGGAGTCAACGTACTTGCCTGACTCCTTGTAGGCGTTGTCAATGTCGCGTTCGAGCTGGCTCTTGGTCTTGCCGGCGGCCTTGAGCTTGCCGAGGTAGATGAGGTTGATGTAGCCCTGCTCGTCAACGGAGGCCTCCTTGGTGACGGCAGGGTTTTTCCCGCCATCAATACTCAGCACGTCGCCGGGGACGATCTGGTAGGTCTCAATCGGGTCGCCGTCCGTTTGAACCGAGGGGAGCGGGCTCACTGGGGGCCCGCCACAGCCACCATCGAGAAAGGGCACGAGGACCACGAGCAACACAACAACGGCCAGCCTGTTCATTGTGACGCCTTTCCCTTGCGGAATCAGAAAATGCTTTTCGGGACTCTGATCACGTCGTTGGGGAGGATGACGACGCTGTCTGGCGCGCCGCGCATGACGCGCCTGATATTGATCTTGTACACCTTGTTGACGCCGCCCGGGCCGGGCCGCATCAGGAGCACCCGGGACGGAGCGGCAAACTCGTTGAACCCGCCGGCGTCAACGATGGCACGGTACAGCGTGATCTCGCGCAGGTACTGTTTCTTGCCGGGCACGCGGACCTGGCCGTCCACAAAGTAGTAGAGGGTGAGCACGTTGACGCTGACCTGCGGGTCCTCGTAGTTGCCGGACTCGCGGTAGGCGGCGTTAATGGCGGCTTCGAGCTCGGCTTTCGTCTTGCCGACGACCCGGATCTTGCCGACGTAGAGGAGGTTGATGTCGCCGCGCTCGTCCACGCGGACCGACTGACTGTTCAGTTCTTGGTGCTTGCCGCCGTCAATGCTCAGGACATCTCCCGGGACGATCCTGTAGAGGTCCACCGGGTTGCCCTCGGGCGGGGGCGGCATGCCGCGCTGATAGGCGCTCCTGTTGAGGCCGCAGGAGGCAGCGAGCAGCGTCGCCAAGGCAAGCACGATAAGGCCAAAGCGGGTCCGAGTCATCGTCGTCTCCTCTTCAGAGATCTGTGCGCCGTCCGGGCGCGCCCTAGACGGTCTCTTCCGGGTCGTCGTCAAGGGGTGCTTCACCCTCGGCTGTGGTTTCGGTCGTCTCCGGTGTCGTGGCGGCGGCTTCGTCGGCGGCTTGTTCGGCGGCTTGTTCCTCGCCGGAGGCCTGGAAGTAGTGATACACCTGCGAGTAGTAGTAGTAGTCTTCCTTGACGATGTTGAGATTGTTGATCACGCCGCCGAGGATTTGGCCGCCGACGTTCTCGAGGATCTTCTTCGCCCGCGTCGCCACGCTTCGGGGGTACTTGCGGTACTCGACGACGAGAACGATCCGGTCCACGAGCCCGGCGAGGACCGAGGCGTCGCTCACGCCGATCACCGGCGGCGAGTCGAACAGGATCAGATCGTATTTGTCGTAGAGGGACTCGATGCACTCGCGCATGTTGCGCGAATTGAGCAATCCCATCGAGCTCGGCGGGAGCTTGCCGCTCGGGAGGACCCAAAGGTTGGGGACCTCGGTTTTGACGGCGAGCCGTTCGGGGTCCAGGCCGCGCATGAGCACGTCGGTCAGCCCCTCCTGGTTGGAGAGGCCGAGGAGCTTGTGCACCCGCGGACGCCTGAAGTCGCTGTCAATGACGAGGACGCGGTTGCCCTCGCGCGCAATGACGATAGCGAGGTTGACGAGGCTCGTGGTCTTGCCCTCGCCGACGCCGCCGCTGGTCACAAGGACCGTGCGCAGCTTCGAGTCCTGCCGGGCAAACTCGATGTTGGTCCACAACATGCGGTACGCCTCGTAGGCCGGCGATTTGTGGGTCACCTCGGTCAGGAGCTTGACGCGCTGCGGGATCACGCCGAGGATCGGCATGTTGAGGTTGCGCTCGAGGTCGTCAATAGTCTTGACGCTCGTGTCGAGGTATTCGATGAAGTACGCGAGCCCGGTGCCGACAGTGAGCCCGACGAAGACCCCGACGAGGATGTTGAAGAACTTGTGCGGCTTTGAAGGCCTCGTGGGCCGCGACGCCTCCTGGGTGACGCGGATGCGCGAGGCGGGGATATCCTTCGAGATGAATTCCTGGTACTGTTTCGTCATGAGCTGATTGTAGATGTTTTGGCGGCGCTCAACCTCGCGGTCCAGGCGCTTGTAGGTGCTCAGGTCCACCTCTATTTTAAAGATTTCCTTTTCTTTTTGCCCAATGGCCTCCTCGAGTTGCTTCTTCCGGCTCTTGAGCGTGTCGAGATCAATGCGCATCGAGTTCAGGATGCCCTGGACCTCCTTGTCAATGCTGACCTCGAGGTCCTCGATGGCCTTCTTGAGCCGAACGATCTGTGGGTTGGTCTCGCCGATTTCGGCGGCGCGTGTCTGTTCGAGGATGATCTTCTGCTCGGCCAATATGTGCTTGAAGGAGTAGAGCGCCTGGTTGCCCTGGAGGGCGGCGATCCTTTCCTCGCGGCCAATTTGCTCGAGGTCCTTGAGACGCTTGGAGCCGCTGGCGATCTCATCCACGAGTTCGCTCTTGAGGGCCTCGAGCCGCCCGAGTTCCGCGCGCACGGCGTCGCCAATGTCGGCGGCGGCCTCGTCCCCAATGCTCGCCTCGATGGCGGCGATGGATTGTGCAAGCTGTTCAGCCACCGGATCATTCTGGCCCCTGGCGACGATGCGCTGCTCGAGGGCGGCTTCCTGTTCGGCAAGCCAGTTCTGGAGCAAGGCGATCTGCCCTTGCCGGCTTTTCTCTCCGAGGTCGCTCAGACACGCCTGGAGGGTTTCGATCTGCGTGCCGAGTTCGCTCGTGCGCTCTTGGAGCACGTTGAGCTCGAGGTGCATCGTGTTGAGGATGGTTGTGACCTCGGCATCAATCTTGTTGTCGATCTTCTCGAGTGACTCGCCAAGTTGCTTGACCTCCTGGTCGTCAGGTCCGAGGGCGACGAGGCGCTGCTGATAGAGGAGTTCTTGTTCCTGGCGTTCTCGTTTGAGCTGGTCAAGGGCCTCGTAACCCTGGAGGGCGGCGATCCTCTCCTCGCGCCCAATTCGATCGAGGCCACGGAGCCGCTCCTCGAGGCCGACGATCTGAACTTCGAGATCAAGCAAGCGCGCCCTGAATGTATTGAGGTCGAAGTGTTGGACGACCCTGTCCTCCCCAGTGATCAGGAGTTTGCGTTCATGCTTGAAATTGTCGCGTTCGGCCTCAAGCTGGAGGATACCCTTCTTCGTGCCAAAGCCCTGCTGGAGGCGCTCCCCCTGCTCGACGATTGCCGAGAGCGCGTCGTCCACTCGCCCCCCTGACTCTTCCTCTTGGTGTTGCTTGTAGACCTCGGCGATCATGTTGGCGATGGCGGCGACCTCGTTCCTGTCCGGGCTCGTATACGAAATGTTGATGAGGCGCGTGCCGCGCTCGGCCCCCACCTTGACCCGGCTGCGGAGGACCTGGATGGCAACCTCCCGGGAGTAGGGTTCGTTCTTCTTGTCGTCCTTGGCCCATTTCCTTCGGAGGTCAACCCAGTCCGGATACTTTGGTTCCTCCCGTCGGCCGACACGGCCGTTGCAGCCCGGCCGGACGCACCTGGAAATTTGGTAGTTCACAACATCGTCTTGGGAGTACTCGGCCCCGCACAGGTCACACCGATACACGGCGCGCGTGACTCTGCCCTCGATGACCTTCTGGAGCACGCCGCCGGAGGCGATCTCGCGTTGGTAGGTATTGAACTCCGTCTCGTCGAGCGTGTTGGTCATGAACGCCTCGGTACTTGCCGGGAGAAAGGGGCGCAGGCTGGGCGAGCGTTCAACGTGGATCTGGCTGGTGGCGGTGTATTTCGGCTGCACCATGAAGGAATAGCCGGTCACCCCGAGGATGAGGATCACCGCGGTGGCGATGATCACCTCTTTGCGCTTGGTGATGACTTGCCAGTAGTCGAGGAAGTGCAGCTTATCGGTTTCAGACTGCGGCTGTGTGGCCGGCGAGGTGTTCACGGCTCTCACGCTCCTTCGTTGTTCATCGGCTCGAGGCAGCTCTCTCCGTCATCAGAGGCTAACGGCGCAGAGCCTTTGCCAGTTTAGGTGTTTCGGCTCCGTTGTCCGGCATGATGTGTCCAGGGGCGCTGCTGGTTTCTTCGGCGGTGGTGCCCCGTCTTGATGGGGTCACCGGCCTCGTCGCTTCCTCGGTGATCGAGATGCGTACGGAAGGCAGCGCCCGTTCAATGAATTCCTTGTACTGTTTCTGCATGAGCTGGTTATAGAGGTCTCTACGGCGCTCGACCTCGCGGGCCAGGCGGCGGTACTCGCCGAGGCTCTGCTCCTTCTCAAGTATCTCCTCCTCGATCTCGTCGATCTTCTTTTCGAGCGCCTTTTTTCGGCTCTGCAATGTCGCCAGCTCGATGCGCATCGCGCTCAGGATGCCCTCGACCTCGTTGTCAATGCTTCGATTCAGGTCGGCGACGGTCTTCTGGAGCCGCGTGATCTGCGGGTGGTCCTCACCGAGCTCAACGCGTGTCGTTTCGAGGAGGATCTGCTGCTCGGCGAGCATTCGCCTGAAGTCCTCGAGCATCTGGTTGCCCTGGAGCGAGGCGATGCGCTGCTCGCGGCTGAGGTTCTCGAGGCCACGGAGGCGCTCCTCGAGGCCGACGATCTGGACTTCGAGATCGAGCACGCGCGTCCGAAGCGCGTTGAGGTCAATGGGTTCAATAACCTTGTCCTCGCTGATAAGGAGCTTGTGGTCGTGCTTGAACTCATCGAGCTCGGCCTCGAGCTGGAGGAGGCCCTTTCGGGTGCCGAAACCTCGCAGGAGGCGCTCCCCCTGCTCGATGATTGCCGAGAGCGCTTCGTCCGCTTGCTTTCTCGATTCTTCCTCTATGTATTGTCTGTAGGCCTCGGCGATCATGTTGGCGATGGCGGCGACCTCATGCCTATCCGAACTCGTATACGAGATGTTGATGAAGCGCGTGCCACGCACAGCTCGTACGTTGACTCGGCTGCGAAGAATCTCGACGGCGATCTGCAGGGAGTAAGGTTCGGCGTTGCAGTCGTCCTGGGACCATTTTTTTCGCAGGTCAACCCAGTCGGGGTATTTCAGTTCCTCGTGTCGGCTGACATGACCGGCGCACCCTGGCTGGACGCACTTGGCAATTTGGTACTCCACAACATCGTGCCGGGAGTACTCGGCCCCACACAGATCGCACCGCCAGATGGTGCGGGTCACCCTGCCCTCGATGACCCTCATCAGCACATGGCTAGAGACGATCAGACGCGCCTGCGTGTTGAACTCGGTCTCATCGGGCGCGTTGCCCATGTGAAGCTCGGCGCCCGGCGGGAAGGAACGCATCGTGGGCGAGGCTTCCACGCGGATCTGGCTCGTGGCGGTGTAGAGCGGCGGCGCGGCCAGGGCGCCGGCCGAGAGGACGAGCATGAGTATGACGGCCGGTGCGATGAAGGTGTGTTTCCGGCTGGCGCGCATCCGTCGAGAGTCAGCGAGAGAGAAGTTCCCGGTTTTCGTTTGGGCGTGCATGGCCGAGGAAAAACTCACGACCCTTGCCCTCCTTACCTCAGCGGGAAACTCGTCGGTTCTCAGGGCCGGGTGCGCGGACGCTGGAGCGCTTGGCGACACTGGCCCTGTTGCCGGGCGCATTCTGTGCACCCGGGTTTCAGACGTATGCCGGGGGTTTCCGGTTTCCTCTGCGATTGGCTGCTGATCCGTCGTCTAGAAGATTGCGCTGATGCCGATAAACGTCCGGTTCCTTGTATAGGACTGACCGGGAAAGTCGGAATCGGTGTCGGTGAAACGCCAGCCGACTTCAGCGTGCCAGTTGGGCTTGATTTGGTAGCGGAACACCAGGGCGAACAGGAGCGTCTGCTCGTCCATCTTCTCTTGCGTCTCTTCGAAGCGGGCCTCGTCGGGATCAAACTCGCCGTAGTCGAACGTGGCGTTGAACACCGCCGAGAATCGGTCCGTAAAAGACTGAGAGATGCCGAGGTAAACCGACTGCATCTCCTGGGAGATGAAGGCGGACTCGGTGGTTTCCTCGATGCGGTAGGTGTAGCCGAGCTCGGTCGAAAGCGTCTCGCTCAACGGCGCGCGGAGGCTCGCGTTGACGTATGGGGCGGTTTGGGTCTTGTCGGTGACAAGCTCCTCCTCGCCCTCGTCGTTGGTGCGCGTATAGTCGCCGAACTCGCGCTGTTCGATGCCCACCCGGAGCGTGGCGGTGAGCGTCGGCGAGAACTGGTGCGTGGTGCCGACGGAGAACATGTTTGAGATGGAGTCAATCTTGCTCTCGTCCGAGTCGTAGTCAATGTCCTGGTACGAGTAGAGGAACGAAAAATACGTGCTCGGCTTGAAGATGTAGTTGGCCGACGCGGTTCCCCTCTGCAGGGTGTAGTCGCCGGTGATGCTCACCTCCGGGTCCTCGTAATCGAGCATGATGTGGTCATAGGAAAAGGATGTGTTGAGCTTCGGCGTCACGCCGAGGTTCACCGTGGGGCTGAACACGTTGTAGTCGCGCTCGTTGCGCAGCCGACGGGTGACCACCCGCTCGTCGGCGGTGCCTTCCTCGACGATGGCTTCGACGAACTCTGGCTCGAGCATCTTGCGGTACCGGTCGCGCAGCGTCAGCTCGACCCGCTCGGAAACTTTCTGGTTCAACTGCAAGAGCAAGTCGTGGGACTCGTCGGTGCTCGGCTCGCGATCTTCGAAGTAGCTCAAGCTGTACTGGTAGCTCAAGCCGTAGTAGGAAAGCTCACGGAGGATGTGGATGTCAAACTTCGGTTCGAAAGCGATCTTCCACTGCGCGACCTCGTCGGTCTCTTCAGTGAAGATGTTGTCGTCGTACTCCGCGCGGATTTTGAAGGAAGGTACGAACGTGCGGCCACGGACCAGAATGGGCAACAGCTCGTCGTAGGCCCCGCCAACGATGGGGCCGAACGTGGGCTGTGCTCCCTCGGCGCTCGACACAAGCGCCAAGACGGCCGCCGCAACGGCGGCCACAATGATACCCTTCATCTGACCTCAGTCTCCCTGTGCGGTGGTTCCCCCGGCCTCCAGGAGGCCGGCCACGGTTTTTAGCGTCCGCGATCCGGCGACAATGGATCCTCATATGGCCCGCCCAACGAGCCGCGAATGATCTGGACGACCGGATTGACGACTTCGATCTCGCTCAGCACGTCGCGCACGTTGGTCAGGATCAGACCGCGCGCCTCGAGGACGGCGACGTAGGCGTCGGGATCGTCCGGGTTCTCGACCAACGAGGCCAAGCCTAGCACCTGAGTGACGATGACCGCAAGGACTTCTGGTGTGACTTCCTTGTCGGCTTGCCACCCGCCCTGGCTCGCCAGGGGCTGGACGCCACGGCTGCGCAGCAGATCAATGGCGGCAAGCGCAACGCTGTCCGAGCGCAGGGTGAGCTTTCTCGTGCCGATGTTCTCGTCAAGTTCGCTGGCGAGCCCGAGCATCCTGACGATGGTGATCGCGAGCTCGCCCTGCGTCATCGGTTTTTCCTCGACAACGACTTCGCCCTCGTCCCCCTGCGTTTCTGTCCCCTCTGCGGATTCGTCTGTGCCTCCTTCATCCCCGGCGGGTTCTGCGGCATAAACGCCCGGAAGCGCAAGCGCAAACACGAGTAGGAATAGCACTATCCATGCAGATCTTAACACGGTATGACCTCCTTTCGCGGTAGGAGTCTGGAGCGCAAGAAAGAAGGTGCGATCCTTAACCCCGATACCCCTCCGTTACACATTACCCTAAACTAGCCCTTCCTATAGCACACTTTTGGCCAATTGTCAACGAAAACGCGTGGATATTGCAAAAAGATACTCTTGGACCGCCAACCTGGCTCAAGGTGTCGCTGTTCCTTTTGTGGCAAGCTCGGTAATCTCAGTAACAAGCTTCTCCAGCTTTTGTGAGACCGCTACTGGGTTCCCGCCGTTCGGATTTACGCGTCTTTGAACGAGGACATAGGACCAGCGGTAGTTGACGCCCTTGATGATGCAGTCGTAGAATGCCATGGCGTGCCGCTTGTATTCGCTTGCCGTAACACGCTCCGGCAGAGCGGCATACCAATAAAGCACGACGATCCTGTCGGTAAATGGCCTGTTCCGCTCGTCCTTCGCCACTCTTTCCATCACGATGTGTCGCACGGTGAGTTCGCCGCTCGGAACGGATTCGGATTTGACCGTGAGGAATCCCTGGGAATGCTCCGCCCATCCCTGCCCTTTGAGGCAGCTCTCAGCCCGGTGGATGCTCCGCCTGTCTTTGGCGCTGATGACGACCGTGACCTGGATGGGCATGAGCCGGCGGTCGTCCGGGGCGTCCTTTTCGATGTATATTCGGTTGATATATTCGGTGTCCTCGGCGAGTCCGAGGACGACGTTGGGGTGGACGGGGATTTCAGTCGTTTTTGTCAGGGGCTGGTCGGGGTGATGGATGCAGCAACCGTTCTCGCCGGGCTCCCGATAGTAGAGGCCGAAGTTCGAGAGGGCATACTGAGCCGCCTCGTCGTGCGCGCGCTTCTTCATGGCTTGGAAAAGGGCTTCCAAGCACTTGGGGCACACGTACACTTCGATGGCTCGGAAGCTGGGCGTCTCGTCGGGCAGGTCCGCGTAGTACACCCCCTCGGTGGGTCGAACACGGGGCAGACCGAAGCGCACGACGATCCCCACGAGGAGCACCACGGCGAGCGCGATTAGAAGTCTTCGATTCTGAGCCATTTGGAGTTGATTGCCTTATCAGCGAGCATGAGCAACAGGATAGCCAGGATGTAGATCGGGAACGCGTGATCGTGCACCCACATCGCGTTCCCTCGCCCGGAAAACTGCGCCACGACGCCGACGGTCACGAGCCGGACGATGTTGGCGACGATGGCGATCAAAGGAGCGCACAGCATGATGATGACTATTTTCGGGACGGTCTTCTGCGTCATGTAGCCGTAGGTGGCCGAGATCGCCAAAAGCGCCACGAGCGATTTAAGGCCGCTGCACGGAGCGGCGACATTGAAGTCAATGCTCGTCTCGCCTTTGAGGACATTGAAAGCGGTGCTGCCGATCATCTCGACCTTGACACCGAGGAATCTCATGATGTTGACGGAGTGCTTGGTGGCAAAAATCTGTGCCGGGAGGCCGAATTTGTCCTCAACCCACTCCATCGGCAACGTGAAGATCATAAAGACGAGCGGGAAGATGAAGAGGCGGGCGACTCGCCAGCCGTAGAAGAACCAGAGGAGCCCCATGAGGCAGCCCAAGAACGAAACGATGGAAATCCGCTCTTGTTGGCCGCGAACGGCGGCAAAGTGAAAGATCAGGAAAAACAGGACGAGCACCATCCCCACGACTTGGTTCGCCCGGGGGGCGGCGATGGCTCCCGACTGTTGCCCGGCACAGAAGATTCGCCACGCAACGTAGAAGACGGCGGCCGAAAAAATGACGATGTGCAAAAAGAGGAGAACGAGGCCGAACTGCTCCAAGAGAAAATAGCCCAGCCCCACGGTCGCCGCCGAGCCGCTCTTCCCGTAGTGCATCGAGAGGGCGAGGCCAACGGCCAAAACAACCCAAATGGTCCAAACACCGAGAGCCCTATATTTATAGGCTTGTGCCTTCTCGGCCTCGTGGCTTGTCGAGGGCCCCATGAAGCGGTGCCAGAGATTGACCGCCGCCGTCATGACAGGCCACAGGACCCGCTCGAAGGCGGCGTTGAACCAGTCTCGTTGTGCGATCCCCGGAGTGGGAGGAAGTCGGCGCAGCCGGGTGCTGAGCATCAGAAGCACCATGGCGGGGATCAGCGGCCCGGGGGAATAGCCTGGGTTGGTGCCGCCGCCGAACCCGATTCGGAACCAGGACTCGGCCGACCAGGCCCATTCGTAAAAGAATGACGCCGTAAGCGCGACAAGAAGCGCGCCCATGAGGAGGTAGCTCACGAGCAGGCTGTGTTTCTCTGGTGTAGCGCGATCCATGGACGTGTGCTGCCTCGGCTCGGTCTTTACGGTTCCTCTTCGTTCTTGGGACGTTCGTCTTGCCCCGAAGGCTCCGGGGTCTCCTGAGGTTCCTCCGCTTCTTGCCGAAGCACCTCGCGCCGCTCAAGCGAGATGAAAGAAGTGTACACGTGCTCCCAACGCGAGAATATCGTCGAGAGAAACGGCGTCAGGCCAAAGCTGTCCGGCATGCGGCCCTCGCGGAAGCCGCGCTCCCAGATCTCGTAGGAAGGATCGCTCTCGTTCAACGCGTACCCGGCGAGAAAGGCGAATGTAATCTTCTCATCGGTCTGCATCCGGATTCGCATGAGGTCTTCGTAGTCGGGCGGCAGCCAGATCGAGGGCCGATCGAGATACCACGCCGTGTGCCACGGCACGTTGCTCAGCACGACCGCGTCCGGCTCGAGGAGATTCTCCTGAGCGAAGTGCTCCAGGATCCGGCAGGTATAGGCCCGATGGCGGTCGGCCTCGGTGAACGCTCCCGCGGGATTCGTCGAGACGATGGTTTGGCCGATCGCCACGGCGATCACCACGGCAATGACGGCGAACCGTGAGATCGGGCGGCTGTAGCCGAGCCGTTGCGTCAGCTCGAAAAGCGCCACGGTGCCCAGCACCACGATGAACGGCAGGTACGGAAGAAGGAGGAAGCTGTCCGGCCGGGCCACGGCGCCGCCCGTGAGGTCAATGACGATCGCCACATACAGGGCGATGCGGAACCACTCGGCATAGCGATTTTTCAAACGCACCAGGACGCCGGCAAGGAAGAGAATCACAAGCACGCTTTGCGTAACGTAGCCCGCCAGGTCGCCCAACGCGATACGCAGGTTCTGGAAAAACGCCCTGAGCATGTCTCTCCAGCCAAGGGTCGTCCGCAGGGCCGCCGGGGAAAAGGAACGCTCGACCGCGTGCGGTGCAGCGAAGACCGTGCGCTGCCCGGCTTCGGTGTCGGCTTCGCGCTCGGGGACAAGTTGGTGGGAGGAGGCCCACTCCATCGGCGGCCAGGGGCTCCCCGAGACCCGCACGTTACGCCAGGCCCAGGGGACGACCGACAGGACGGCGATGCCGACGAGGATGGGCACGTGCGCCCAGGCACGGCGGCGGAGCGTGAGCACGAGGTAGCCGACCGCCGGCAGGATGAGCAGGGCGTAGCGGGAGGCCGTGAGCGCGCACGCCCCGAGGGCGAGGCCGGCGAGCGCGGTGACGAGATACCGGCGAGGCCGGACGGCCGACAGCAGCGCAAAGAGCGTGGTAATCAAAAACGTGGCAAGCATCGCGGGCGTGCCGCTCACCGCGGCGACACCGAGCGCGGGCATGATGATGTAGAAAGCGAGGCCGAGCCGGGCGATGCGTTTGCCGAACATGGCGCGCGAGGCGAAGTAGAGCACGGGAATAACAAGAAAATAGAAAACGGCGCTGCCGGCGAGGAGCGAGCCGTTGTTGGCGCCGCCGATCAGCATGAGGCCGGCCAGCACCACGGAATAGCCCGGGGGGTGGTATCGGTCCGGGTGGTCGTGGAGACGGGGGTCGAGCCACAGGCCGACGGGCCGGATCATGTTCGTGCGGAACCACTCGCCGTGCAGGTTGTTCCGGGCGATCTGGGCGTACTCGAACGCTTCGGGCGAGGCGATGTCGAGCCGTTGGGTGTACTTGATCCAAAAGTAGTACCAGGTCACCCCGGCGATCAGCGCCCAGATGAGCACCTTGGTGCCGGCGAGCGCCATCCGCTCGATCACCACGGTGTAGTGTTTCTTTTCTTTGCCCTGGTCTTCGTTCTCGACCATCGTCTGTGCTCTCGTGGACTAGGGGTTGACGACGCCGGCGCCCGAGGCCGCCTGGGTCGTAAACACGTTCGGCTCGAGGCCGGTGCGCTCGCGGTAGCGCGTGGCCACCCGCCGGCACGCGGTCTCGATCCCTTCCTCGTCGAGGCCCTGGAGCAGCCCGACGGCGCAGCCGCCGAAACCGGCGCCGCTCATCCGTGCGCCGAGCGCGCCGTCCTGGCCTCGGAGCAGATCGGCCATGAGATTCAGCTCGTCACAGCTTACTTCGTAATTGTCCCGCAGGCTCGCGTGCGACTCGTTGAACAGCGTGCCGAAGCGCTTGAGGTCGCCCCGCTCTACGGCGGTGACCCCCTCGAGGACGCGCGCGTTTTCGGTCACCACGTGCCGGCACCGGAGCCGCAAGGGCTCGGGGAGCTCCGCCTCAACCGTGCGGAGCTCGTCGAGACTCACGTCCCGCAGCGCCTTGACCGGCTTGCCGAGGAGCGTCTCGAGAAGGCGAGCGGCCTGCTCGCACTCGGCGCGCCGGGTGTTGTACGGGCTGCTCACGAGCGCGCGCGGCACCCCCGTGTCGGCGACCACGACGCGCAGCCTGGGGTCGTCGAAGGGCACGTGGCGGTACTCGAGGCTTCGGCAGTCGAGCATGAGGGCGTGACCTTCCGTGCCGAGCGTGGAGATGAACTGGTCGAGGATCCCGCAGTTCATGCCCACGAAATGATTTTCGGCCCGCTGGCAGAGCCGCGCCACCTCGACCGGCTCGATCTCGAGGCCGCAAAGCGCCTCGAAGAAGGTGGCCGTGGCGACCTCCATCGCGGCCGACGAGCTCAGGCCCGCAGCGATCGGGACCGTGCCCGCCACAGTGAGCTCGGCGCCGCAGAGCGAATGCCCCAAAGTCAGCAACTCCCGTGCCACACCGAGGATATAGTTCGCCCAGGGGTGCGCCGCGTCCCGCTCGATCCGGTCGAGCGAGCCCTCGGCCGAGCCCCCTATCGCCGGCTGGTGCATGAGGAGGCGGCGGTCGGCCCGGCGACGGCCGCAGATCATCACGCCGCGCTCAATGGCGATGGGGAAGACGAAGCCGTCATTATAGTCGGTGTGGCCGCCGATAAGGTTCACGCGCCCAGGAGCTTGCACGGTCACTTCCGGGTCCGCGCCGAACTCGTCGCGGAACATCCGGTGGATCTCTTCGACACGCTGCTTGAGATCGTTGCCCACCGCTATGTTTTTCCCCTGTTGACTCATCCGACCTCGTTGTACGGGCGGACGCGGAACGTGGCGCCAAGTTCCGCCGCGAGCGCCCGGCACGCCTCGATGTCGAGCCCCGGCACGGCGACCACCGAGGCGACGACCGCCGGGATGTGCTCCGCCGCCTCGCGGATGAACGCCTTGACCGCCTCAAACGCCGCCGCCCCGTGCGCCGAGCGGCAGAGCCGCGAGTACTCCGCCTCGTCCGGCGCGTTGAGGCTCACGCTGATCTCGTCGGCAAACGGCGCGAGCTCGGGCACCACGTTGCGGCCATGGACAAGGTTCGCCTGGCCGTTCGTATCAATCCGGATGCGCCGCGCGCCGCGTGCCACAAGCATCTTGCCTACTTCTTTCACCACGTCAAGCCTGATGAGCGGCTCGCCGTAGCCGCAGAAGACAACTTCCCGAAAAGAAGCCGGGTCGCCCACCGCCTCGATGATCTCCTGAGCGGTCGGCTCGCGCGTGAGCCGCAGGTCGTGGCCCTTGACAACGGGGTTGCTCGTACGCGCGCAAAAAATGCACTCGTTCGTGCAGCGGTTTGTGATGTTGAGGTAGAGCGAGTCGCGGATCTTGTAGGCGAGCGTGTCGCCCGATGCAGGGAAGTCGATCCCGAAAAGCACGCGGGCGTTCCGGGTCGTGACGCGGCCGACGTCCTCGACCGAGAGCTTCTTAATCTCGGCGAGTTTTTGGGCCACGTCCGTGACGTAGGCGGGCTCGTTGCGCTTGCCGCGCACGCGCTGGGGCGCCAGGTACGGCGCGTCGGTCTCGATGAGCAGTCGCTCGATTGGGACGGCCGCGGCCACTTCGCACGGCTTTCGGGCGTTCTTGAAGGTAAGCGGCCCGGCGAGCGAAATGTGGAAGCCGAGTTCGAGGAGGGCCTGTGCCTCCTCGGCGGTGCCCGAGTAGCAGTGCATCACGCCGCGATAAGGGCCGTGCTGCGCCTCGCGCAGGATTCCCAAAGAGTCGTCGTGCGCCTCGCGGCAGTGGATGATGAGCGGCAGGCCGAGCTCGTGCGCGAGCCGGAGGTAGCGGCGGAACGTGTCCCGCTGCGCCTCGCGGGGCGAGTGCTCGTAGTGATAGTCGAGGCCGACCTCGCCGATGGCGACAACTTTCTTTTCGGCCTGCGCAAGCTCGCGGAGCGCCGCATAATGCTCGTCGGTGTCCTCGCGCGCCTTGTGTGGGTGGAGGCCGACGGCGGCATAGACCTCGGGATAGCGGTTCGCGATCTCGACGCAGCGGCGGCCGGTCTCGACGTCCTCGGCCACGCACACCATCCCGACCACCCCTACCCCGCGCGCCCGTTCGATCACCGCGTCGCGATCCGCGTCGTAGTCCCTGGCATAGAGGTGGTTGTGGCTATCAAAGAGTTCGAGCGGCATTGTCCCCCACTATTTCATCGGCGCCAGGCCTCGTCTTGCGGCCTCTGACCGGGTTATCCGAATTCAATAGCTGCAGGCGACACGGTAGCAGAAAACCGGGCTGCTGAAAACCGACAACAGGCTCGGACCGTCGCGCTCGCGGTGCCAAACGCGCCACGAGAACCCCTGAGATTCCTGTTGACAAAGGAACACCGACGGTGGTAGACTCAACTGGATACTGGGGGCGCATACCTTGATTGCCTATTCGAGGGATTCTAAGCAGTCCACTTTGATTTAGAGGGCTAACTTGCTCTCTAAGAATTGGTTGGAGCACCTCTAGGTACGTGTTTGATCGTCTTTTCTCACATAGATCAGGGGGGAAGAGTATGAGACGTTTTCCATTTGTGCTTGCGGTGGTTTTTGCGCTTGCCGCACTGCCGCTCGTGGCACTGGGGGCGCCCACGTGGGTTCCCGGGGTGGTGCCCGACTGGGACCAGCCTTACACCTACGCGCCGCCCGGGCCGGATCCGAACCCGGGTCCTGTGACCACCACCGATCCATATGACAACTGGTGCTCGCCGACTGCGGCCGCCAACCTGTTCGGCTGGTGGGAGGACAACTCCGCGATCACAGGCTTGATCTTGACCGGATTGACGGACCGGCAGGCCTTCAACGGGACGCCTGGGTACGCCGGTAACGCGGCGAATCCGCTCTGGCAGCAGGGGCTGTGGCATGACGGCACGGTCGAGATCGGCTGGTACATGGACACGAACAGTTGGAGGACCGTCACTGGCGCAGGGGCCTGGCCAAACTCCGGCGGGGGGACGCAGCTCGGTGTGATCGGCAGCGGCGCGGTGAATTATGCCGCCGGCGCGTGGAACGATGCGACGACCGGCCTCGCGAAGCTCAGCTATAGCTTCACGCACCGTCTGTACGCGCAAGGGGGCGGCGTGACCCCGGCGACGGCGTGGGCCGACTACATCGCCGATATTGACGCCGGGATGCCGCTGCTGGTGACGTTCGACTGCTGGGTCAACGTGGACAGCGAGGAGGACATCGGCGACGAGGTGTTCAAGTACGCGTTCTCGGGCAGCGGGATGGCGCACACGGTGACCGGCGTCGGCTACATTGACCCGGTGCCGGGCGTGATGGACGGCGGCGAGCTGTTCATCGTGCACGACAACTGGTCAACGACGCAGACGAACGTCGCGGTGCCGCTGTGGACGGTCTGGAACGGTAACCCGGACAACTCGACCCCAGCGGACTGGCTGCAGAACGATCACTTCGCGATCCCCGAACCGGGCACCGTCCTGCTGATCGCCGCCGGCCTGCTGCTGCTCGTCCGGCGCAAGCGCCGCTGATCCACACATAGCCGCACAGAGCGCACTGAGGGCGGGTCTGCATCCGCTACGGAGCTGCGCTTCGCTCGCGGCTTGGGCGCTTAGGCGTTCAAGACCCGGTTCGCCAACTCCTTCACGCCGGGCATCAGCGTGCGCACCCAGTCTGGGTGGAAGTTCTCGGTCCCCATGCGAAGCGGGCAACAGGCCATGGCTCTCGCAATCCACGTGACTCTCTGGAGGAGTGCGAAAGCCGGCAAGTGCTTCTCGGTGCCGAGGGGGAGAGCTCTCACCTGGCCATAGCCGTCCAGGAACGCCTCCCACGCCTTCGCGCGGCTCTCAGGCGTTCGCTCGCAAGGCAGCGTCGCCTGTATGACGGCCAACTCGCGGGCCCGCCAGGTGAACGCCGCGTTGCCGAAGTCGAAGAACCAGAGAGCGCCGCCGTCGGCGCAGCGCACGTTGACGGGCACAAGGTCGCAGTGGCACAGGCCGAAATCGGGCAACTCGCGGGCGAACCGCTCGAAGAACGAACGCATTCGCTCGCAGAGCCCGATCAGGAACTCGTAGTCATCCTCGCCGATGAGCCTCCGGCCGGACGGCAGCAGCACTCGAGCCGGCCAGTCCCAGTCGAGCACCTGGAGGTCGTAGCTACCGGACAATCGGTCCATCGTGTCATGGAGGTCGCCGACCGCGCGGCCGAATCGCCGAAACAGACCCTCCTCGCCGGAGTCCAAACGGCCATCCTGCGCCTCTTCGAACACCAAGAGTGGCCGCCGGCCCTCGGACGCGGTTATCTCCGTGGCAAAGCCACCGTCTCGTCTCCGCACCGCTCGAGACACAGGGGCCCCGTCGGCGGCTAGATCGACGACGAGCCGCGCTTCAGATTCCGCCCAGGCCAGCGGGTGCGGCGGGCGGCATATCTTCATGTAGTACGTCGGCCCGTCGGTGTGGACCTTGTAGACGTCCGAATCCCCACGTGCGAAGAACACGCACGCTCTTGGGACCGGGATGTCGTACTCGACGGCGATCCTCTCCAGCAATGCCACTTCATCCAGCACCGAGGACTGCGCCGGGAAGCACTCGCGATCGTCGTGGTTGCCGGAGTTGGCCGAATCGAGGCCGAATCTCATTCCTTCTCCGCATCCGATGTTTGGCTTGCCGGACCGCCCTGTAGCGCCGGCGCCTGCGCCTTTTTGTGGGCGGGTGCTTATGCTTCCTCGAGGGCGACAAGCTCGTAGACTTTGATGGGTCTGGTCTTGCCTTTGACGGTTTCCTCGCCGAGCTCGCGGACCTCGGCGCGGTCGCGGATCTCGTTGTAGGTGGACTCGGTGATGATGATCGAGCAGCCGTACTTGCGCGTGAGCGTCTCGACGCGGGCGCCGAGGTTGACCTGGTCGCCGATGACCGTGTAGTCGAAGATGTCCGACGAGCCCATGTTGCCCACCAGCATCTCGCCGGTGTTGAGCCCGACGCCGAAGTCGAGCGCTTCGCGGCCCTCGCTGCGCCATTTGTCCTGGAGCTTGGTAAGCGTGGCCTTCATGGCGAGCGCTGCGCGTGCGGCGTTGAGCGCATGGTCGGCGTGATGCGCGCCGGGCGCGCCGAAGAAGGCGACGATCTCGTCGCCGACGTACTTGTCGAGCGTACCCGAGTGCTCAAAAATCTGCTGGGTCATGTGGGTGAGGTACTCGTTGAGGATGGCGACGACCTCCTCGGGCTCGCGCGACTCGCAGAACGGCGTAAAGTTGCGGATGTCGCTGAAGAGCACGGTGAGCCGGCGCCGCTCGCCGCCGAGCCGGAGCCGGCCGGGCTCGGCGAGGACCTCGGTCATGATGTTCGGCGAGAGGTAACGGCCGAGCGCCTTGCGGATCCAGAGCTTTTGGCGCTCCTCGGTCAGATAGCGGTAGAAGATCACGACGGCGAATGACAAGATAATCCCCGCCATCGGCGCGACCATCGGCACGATGAGCGTGCTGCCAACGAACGCCCACCACGCGATGAACCCGTAGCCGAGCAGCAACACGACCGCCGCAAGAAGGCTCGTCCGCGCCGGGATGCCGGCGGTCACCACCGCCGTAACGAGGCAGCAGACAAGAAGAATCCCCACGTTCGCCGCCGGCGCGGTCTTCTGGACGAAGTCCTGCCTCAAGATGCTGCTCGCGGCATTGAGATGCATGGCGACGAGCGGCGTGTCCTGGCCGATCGGCGTCGGCTTCGTGTCCACGGTGCCGGTGCCCATCTCGCCGACAAAGACCATCTTGTCGCCCAAGAACTCGTCGAGGAGGTCGGTTCGCCCGTTCCGGCCCCAGTTGAGGACCTGCCAGAAGGGCGCGACCCTGAACGCCTCGGTCGTGGGCCCGGCGAAGTTGACCAGCAGCCGGCCCTGGGCGTCAATCGGGATGACGTACGTTTTCTTGGGCGTGGGCAGGCGGATTGCCTCGTCAATCTCCACTTCAACGGCCGCCGGCTCGAGCTGGAGGTAGTTGCAGACCATCAGCAGCGTCAACGACGGGAAAACGGCGAGACGCTTGTCCGGGTCCTCCACCGGCCACGTCATGACGAGCGGCAGGCGGCGCCGCACGCCGTCGGGGTCCCACGGCGCGTTGATGAAGCCGAGCTGGCTCGCCTCGGCAAATTGGGAATCGGGCAGCGACGGATCCTGCCCGACGAGGAGGGCGTCGAGATCGCCGGTGACCTTCGTGATCTCGAAGCGCTTGAGGAATGCGAGCGACCGCGCAAGCTCCTCGTCGGTCGGCCGGACGACGTTCGCGGCTTCTTCCTCGGTGTCCTCGGGCAGGACGAAGTTGTAGGCAAGTACCGGCGCGGGCTCAAACAGCAGCAGGCCGGTGAGGAACTTGTCGTCCCAGGCCTTGGCCTCCTCGACGATCGCGCTCGTGCCGCCGGCCTCGCCGAAAACGTCCTGCGTGCGTTCCTTGAAAAGAATGTCGTAGCCGACGGCCATCGGGAGCGCGCCGCTCACGTGCCGCATCACGTCGGCGTGCCAGACGCGCCCCATCGTCCAGGGGAGGATCTCCCGCGTCTTGTCGTCAATGCCGATAAGCACCACGTCAGGATGGACCGGCAGCGGCCGGACGTTCCTCGTGAGGAACCGGAGGTCGTAGGTGCGCCACTCGAAGCGGTCCATGAAGTCGGTGCGCGACAGCCCGAGCATGGCCCCGAAGCAGACGAGGCCGAGCAACGCGGCAACGGCGAGGCGGGAGAGTGTCTTCATCCCAAAAACCTCCGGGGGCCGGGTTGAATGCCGGAAGGCCCAGCCACGTCAAACATGGGCGACGGCCCGCATTTCTCACACGGGGTGTTCGAAATGCGCCCTTCGGGCTTCGACTCCAGCGACAGGGGTCGCTGTCGCTCAGGGCGAGGCTTGCGGCGCCCGAAAACGATTGTCACTGTCGAGCCCTCGTCTATAATAGCGGGATTGGGGCCTGTGACAAACCGTAAATCATTCAAAGTGCACCCGATGGAGGGTGCCCGGCGATCCCGGGCACGAGACATGATGGCGCGATGGCACGTGATGTGGCTTGCAGTTCTTGTTTGTTTGGTCGCCGGGCCGGCGCTCAAGGGCGCGGCCCAGGACGACGAGACGTCCGCCACGGTGACCGCACAACGCGGGACGACCGAGGCGCTCCTGCTCGATGCGGAGAAATGGGCCGACACGAAGGTCGGGAAGACCTATACGACCGGCACGGAGCTCAAGACGGGCGACCGCTCGTACATCGAGGTCGGCCTCGATGAGCAGAACAGCTTCCGGATCAAGGGCACCACCCAGGTCAAGGTCGAAAAGATTCTCAGCGTGTCCGAGGACGAGTCGGGCACGGTCATCCGGCTCGTCGAGCTGCAGATCATTGACGGCGAGGTGAACGCGCGGCTGAACCAGCTTCCCGACGACGTGCGCGTGCGGGTGTCGTCGCCGACGGCCGTCGCCGGCGCGTCGGGCACGGGCTTTACCGTCGGCTTCGACAAGGCGAACAAGCATACGCTCGTCGAGGTGGTCCAGAGCAGCGTGGTCGTCGAGGCGCTCGACCGGGCGAACAAGAAGATCAAGGTCAACGCGCTCCAGCAGGTCGAGGCGACGCCCTGGGCCGGCGGCAAGATCACCGCAATCGGCCACGGCGTACTGAGCGAAAAGCTCCTCGGCAAGGACTTCATTGAACAGTTCCGCCAGAAACCCGAGGAGATCACGATCTCGGTGAACGCCACCGCCGCCGTGCCGGAGGGCGTGAAGGGAAAAGAGGAGCGCCAGGCCGAATCGAAAGCGGCCGCGCTCGACGCCGCTCGCGCCAAACTGACCGCCGTGGTGCTCGGGCTCGCGGTGAACGAGACGCTCACCGTGGCGGACCTCCTCGCGCAGGACGATGAGCTCGCCGAGAAGGTGTATCGGGTCATCGCCGTCGTGCCGCCGGCGGCAACGACGTTCGCCGACGACGATTCGTGCACGGTGACGCTCAAGCTTGACATGGACGCGCTCGGCGTCCCGCTCGACCGCGAGTTAGTTGGGACCATCGCCTCCGTCGAGGAAATCCCCAAAGCCGACTACCTCAAAAAATTCGGCGCGCAGGCGGCCGTGACGACGAAGCGCGCGGCCGAGGTGGACGCCCAGCGGCGGCTGGCGGAGAAGATCTACGGGAGCGTGATCGAGGGCGGCCGGACGCTCGACGACGAGGCGCAGCGGCACGCGCCGATCCGGGTCACGATCGAGGGCGTCGTGCGCGGCGCCGTCGTCGAGGAGACGCACTATTATTCCGACGGCTCCGTCGCGGTCGTCATGAGCTGCCCGGGCGACCAGATTGCCGCCAACCACGGCGACGTCGTCGGCGAGACTTTTCTGTCGAGTCCCGAGCCCACCGCCCTCCGCGACTTCGCCGACTACCGCGCCATGCACACCGCGGAGTAAAGAAAATAGGGACAGTCACCTATTTTTGTTTTCTGTTGCTGCGTGTTTCGTTCGCGGGTTCAGAAAAATAGGTGACTGTCCCTATTTTTACT
>Ga0180431_10002348_pt1 | contig 25452 bp, 28 predicted proteins | sample SS_ome_11_FD_132459 | JGI IMG/M metagenome (GOLD analysis project Ga0180431, IMG submission 132459) | Hypersaline lake sediment archaeal communities from the Salton Sea, California, USA - SS_1_MS_1 metaG | ecosystem: Environmental > Aquatic > Non-marine Saline and Alkaline > Hypersaline >... | reverse complement strand
CTCCAGCCGCTCCTCAAGCTTTTTCACACGGGCCTCGGATGGACTCTCATCGTAATGACGCTTGAGTATGATTGCTCGCAACCTTTCGATCCTGTGTGTATCGGTCCAGTTACAATCCTCTACATCGTATTCGGCTATTACAGCGTCGCAATCTTTGTAGCCGCACTTGCATATTAGACTGTCAACGTCGCCTCGCAGTTCGGCCTCCAACTCCTTTACACGAACTTCAGCCTCTTCTGCTGCCTTGACGTAGGACGCCATGACGGACCGTAGGTGATCAGCCACCTCTTCGGGCGGCTTGTCGCGCATGAAAGCCTGTATCCCGGCGATTTGTAAGCACTCTCTCAGCCGCCGCACCTCCGCGATGAGGGAGAGGACTGTGGGCGGATCGGACGTGGCGATGTGAGTTCTATCCTCTTTCGCGACCATTGCTGATCTGTCGTTGATCCTTTTTTGTCCGGTGTTATTGTTGTTCGGGACTACTACCCATGCGCCCGTCTCCTGCCACGACCCCTGTGTTGCAGCTTTTGCCACCGCCTCGATCTCGGTCAGCTTCTTTTCTGTTAGTTTTTCGTTACTCATCATCATGCTCATATCTCCCCAGCCATCTCAGCCCTCCTCATTAAAATCGGGGTACCCACCGGAGAACAGCTTCTCGACCTTGTCGAGCATCTTCTCGTGCTGGTCTCCCCCTGGAGCGTACATGCTAGAGGTACACCCGGCGTATTCGTAGAACCATGCGTTGATGTAACCGACCCAGCACTCGTCGAGACCGATGGACAGAAGGAACTCCTTGCCTTTCGCGCAGCACAGGAAGCCCCCGGTGCGGAGGTGCTTTCTGATCTGGTCCTTCTGGTCATCGGTGAGGGGGTGGGCCTCTCGGTGTGCCTTGCTGGCTTCAATAATCCCCAGACGGTACACGTCTGCGAGCTGCTGCGCCGTGGCGTGGTCGCCCCTGGCCTTGTTCCACCTCTTGAGGGTGCCCTCCTGGGGGTCATCGGAAGACAGGCCGACCACCAGGACAATCAATATCAGTATGGACACCAGGGCGATGAGAGCAATTATCAGAGATGTCATGCTAGTCCTCCCTCCTGTTGATTGCTTCTACCCAGCCGTCGCTACCCTTCTGGGGGTTCTCCCAACACTCCGCGCAGATGTTAGCTCGCGGAGCCACGTAGTAGACGTGCTGACCATCCTGATAGAGCTTGTCGCACATCGAGCAATAGCCGAGGGCTTTAGTGTGTTGCCCATCGTTGGGCTGGTGGGGCCACTTGAGTTTGATTGGCTTATTGAGCTTTCTCGCCCCCGCTGCGGCCACGTATTGCTTGATGTACTCCCCACGCTCGATTACCCGCTTCACGAACTCGTCGATGGAGTCAGGGTGAATGTAGACCGTCTGCAAAGCGCAGAACATTATCCCTCTGTTACCAAACTGCTCCACCACCAACATGGGCTCACCCTCGTCGATAGTACGCTGAAATGAAACTCTCCAGCTAGGCTTCTCCATGATAGTTCCTCAGTCCTCCACCTTCACCGCACCGCTTGGCCTCCCGCTCTCTGGCCACCGACCCTTCAGCTCCTGCTTCGAGGCGCAGTGGTAGTCGTAGGGCTCCTGGGGAGCGGGGTGAACGATGGTGCGTCGAAGACGCTTGGCTTCGAGGCACTGGAGACGTCTCCAATCGGTTCGGTGGCTGACTTCGGAGAGCCAGCAGCGCAGCGTCTCGTGGCCTACAGGGTATGTGAGCGCGTAATCCTTGTAAGGAGCACCGTTCTTGAGGTCCATCACTGTTCTCCTTCTGCGTCCGCACCCAGCACCTTCAGGATGGTGTAGGCTATCTTGTTTGAGGCCTCCTGATAGATCAGGCCATCCACCATGTAGGGCAAGAACGGGTATTCTTTCTCCAGCCTACGCGCCATGGCCATAAGTACCCGTCCTACTGGCTGGCTGACCTTCATCTTCTTCTTCGCCGGGGTGGGCTTGGGTTTGGGCTCGGGGGCGGGCTCGGGGGTGGTACCCGAAGGGGGCTCCTTGGGTGCAGGGTTCTGACCAGGGGATGACTCCCACGCACTACCCCCAAGAGCTGCATCGACATCGTCGGGTCTCACCTCCGTGAGTCTGTTCCACTTCTGCGCGAGGCTGCTCGCGTTGGCGTTGCGTCCGGTCATCTCATTGATTGCGTCTACATGTCGGTGGAACCACGACTGGTTCGGAGTCTTACCAGTTCCAGTGAGAGCAACAGATACGTAGCGCAGGAGGAGGTCCTCTTGGTCAGGAGACCACCTACCCCGAGTTTTGGGGCCTCCCCCCGTAGATGTAGCAAGTGGTCCAACCCGACCCGTGGCCTCCTTCAGGTTCCTGCGGTACTTGCACCACAGGTTGTACAGAGCGATCGCTGACTTGTTGGTGTTGGCCGCTTCTTGAAGCATAGGCAGGTACTCCTTGAATACCCCTGACCCACCTCCCACCAGCCCATACTGATCTATCAAGGGGATGATGCACTCCACGACACGTCGGCTCTCTGCCTCCATATGGACAAACCCTTTGGGGTTCACCAGTTCCGGCGTCCTCGCTCTCGTCTCTTCATTCTCCATGTTCTTTGTTGGCATCTGTTTTGCTCCTTCTGCTGTGGCTACTTTACACTCACCTCGCGGGTGAAGCACGAACCACTCGTCGTAGCCTCCATACTCATTTAAAGAATCAGGGTCGGGGAGCACCAAAGCTTCCTCACCCTCGGGTATCCATTCTCGACATTGACAACAGAAAGCCCCATATGTCAGTGGCTTGAACCCTGGGCTGTGCTTTCCACAGAAACTCCACCCCTTCTTGGTCTTGGCTGTCGCTCGGTCTATAGCTTTTCCACAGAAAGGCCATGGGCACTCCTTGTTGTGAAGCTCTATAACCTTGGCTGGCTTCATCATACACTCCCTTCCATCAAGCGGCGAGCGGCCTCGGAGAGGATGTCGTCGTCACTCTTGTTGTAGTCTTCGTACCCGTTCACGAGCAGACGCATCTGCTCTGTCTGAGAGTCGGAGCCGAGGATGGCCTCGGCCTCCTCGGTCTTCTCCAGCAGCACCTCGGCCATGCGCTCGTCGATGGTACCGGGTACTTGAAGGTAATAGGCGTAGACTTCATCAAACTTCGAGCCGTGCCGATGGTGGCGACACTCGGCCTGCTGCACCATCAGGGGTGCGTAGTCGTACTCGATGAAGACTGCCACCCTCGCGGTCGTGAGGTTCACACCCGCGTTGAGAGCGCCGATGGTAGCCACCAGGGCTCGGGGTTGGGTGTGATCGCCATACTGCCACTCGTGGAGTACCTCGCGGCGCTTCTTCGAGAGGGACTCGCCAGTCACCTTGTCCACGGGGTAGTCCATGTCCTTGAGCTTGCGGTAGAGGTACTCGGCGTTCTCCTTGTGCCAGACCCAGAAGATGACCCTATCGCCTTCGGAGAGCACCTGCTCCAGGGGTGTCTCGGTGTGGCCAGGATGGTGGCCGGTCGCGAGCCACTGCGCCTTCAGGAGGCCGATCTGGCGGCGCAGACGACCCATCAGGGCTATCTGCATGCCGTCACCCTTGCCGTCGCGACTCTTGAGGTTGTCTCGGAGCCCCTCGACGGCGGCATCGAAGACCCTGCGACGGTCGGCGGCGGTGATCTCCACATCTAGCCTAGAGCGGTTGAGCGTGGGTCGGAGGTGAGCGAGGCGTGGGTCGTCCCAGGTTCGCCGCACAGACACAGCCCCCAGCCTCGCGGCTAGCTCATCAGGGTAGCTCACGCCACCATCCACGAGCCCGTAGTCGCCGTCGTAGGCGTCACAGTACCGGCGACGGAACTCATACTGCGAGCCCCAGGCGCGGGGGTGGGCGGCGTCGAGGAGTGCCCACAGGCTCCGCAGACGGTTCCTCATGGGGGTTGCAGTGAGGAGGATAGTCCGCTTCCTGGCGATGGAGCGGAAGGCCTGAGACCACTTCAGCGCCTTCTTTTGCAGCATCTGGGCCTCGTCGGCGATGATCGTGTGAAGCTCGGGCCCACCGGAGATGGCGCGGAAGTAGCCCATCCAACGGTGCGCGGACCCATAGGTGATGATGTAGAGGTCTACACTGTGGTCTATGTCTGATGAAGATGACTTGAGACCGTGGAGCACCTGAGTCTTCAGCCCTGCTCCAGCCGCCTCGTTGAGCCACACAGTGATTGCGGATGTTGGACACAACACAGCAGCAGGGAAGTCGGCGGCACCAAGCCCGATGGGGGTCTTGCCCATGCCCAGTGCATGGAACATCAGAGAGCCTGCACGGTCGCGGGCGAAAGCGATGTCCTCTTGCTGGTAGTCGCGAAGCTCGAAGGGGAACTGCACTGAGCTGACCACAGACGAGCCCCCTCTCGGGGGCTCCAAGGTGGGGTCCAGTACAGGCAGTTGATTTCTGTGTACATCCACTGCCTCGACGCGGCGCGACGAGCTGAAATGGATGCGGATACCGGGGATAATCCCCTCGCAGACTACAGGATACAGAGCCACCTCACCTGCGTCAAGCGAAAACCAATCTGAATTTAGTGTACGCATAGTTGAGGTAGTTAGCACGGTCAGTAGCACCTGTGCAAGGAAAAAGTGACCTCGCATGATTTTCTTGCAATCCTGTTTCTACCCTGATAACTGTGAGGGTCCAGTACAGGAGGAGACGTGTGTCAATAAAGAAATTGGCGGTGCCCGACTGGGCAATACCTGATGATATCGTCGCAGATCTGGTTCCTGACGAAGGGTGGCTCTTTGACTACCTCACGTCGATGACCGACGTCACGGACGCCCCTGCTATATTTCACCTCGGCACTGGCGTGACCATCCTGGCCGCTGCTGCTGCAAACTGCGACATAATTGTGGAGCACGGGGACGGGCGGGTGTATGAGGTATCAATGCAGATGTGGAGTTGTGGTGTAGCTCCTTCAGGGGACCGTAAGTCCAAGGCTATGGAGATGGGCGTCAGGATGCTTACCAGAGCCCGCGCCAGCTCCGACGAGCCCGACGTGCTGCTTCCGGTGGATGGTAGCTTGGAGGCGTGGCATGATACAATGGCTGAAGGCACCAACAACGTGCTGTTGTACCGCGATGAGATGGCCTATCTGTTTGACCAGTCGAAGCGTGGCTACTCGGAGGGTACCAAGTCTTGGCTGATGACTTTATACTCTGGAGCCTCTCACACCCGTGTCATCAGGCCTCGACAGGGTGAAGGCAATCAGGTGAGGCGAATCACCATCGAACGCCCACGCCTATCTATCCTTGGTGGCATCCCACCCGACACATTCAAAGACAAGACAGGACGCGGTGATTGGAAGAGCGGGTTCCTGGCGAGGATGGTTTTCTGGCCTTCATCGAGACAGAGCTATCAGCCGCTGCCAGTCACGGACCACAAGGCCGAGATGAACCTTGCCAAGTGGCTCAACCGTGTTCCAGTGCGTAGTAGAGGTAAGATAGTAATACCAGCTGACTTAGTGCACATCATAACCACCTGGATTTATGATGAGGTTGAGGCGAAGCGGCAAACCATGCCTGGAGAGGTATTCTCGCACCTAGTGAGGTATCAGGATCTCGGCTTCAGGCTCGCGGCCCTCTACGCGATGTCACGCACAACCAAACCCTTGGCCGCTGCTGGAGCTGTCCTCAGGGTGCAACAAGAGGATATGGAGCTGGCCCGAGACACTCTACAAGTCCTGTCAGGCTCGGCCCACAAGTTGTTTGGGATGTTCCAGACTTCTGGTGATGGGGAGATCGAGGCAGAAGTCCTGGCAGCAATCGTGGCAGCACCGGACCGGGTGACCCTAAGGGACCTCCAAACAGTCCTACCCCACCACTCAATCTCAAAGCTCCGCAGGACCTGTGAGGAGCTGGAGCGAGCGGGCGTGATACAAGGGGGCAAGCAACGCACAGCAAGCTGTCGCCGGGGTCCAGTACCCTATTCCTACGCTGCAAAGTAGTCACCCCCTTAGTTCGGGCGTATATCTGCCACATATCGTGACCCATCAATCGGGTGGTTAACAAACTCAAAAACGCGCAACTGTAGAGCATCACAACAGAACCTCGGAATTAACCTATGTATACTGGTACGAAAGACCCTGAATAGTTTTCGATAGTTTTGAAAAATTAATTCCCCAATGATTTAATAAATTTTCCGAAACTATTTAATTTTTCAGGGGGTAAAGACCCCCCCTGTAGTGGCCCCTAGTATGTAGTAATTAAATAATTAATAATAATATACCCTATAATATAATACTATTCCCTGCGTTTCCCTAATGATAACGCAGACTTAGGCGTTCGGTGAAACTACTGCCGACCTCATTCAATAGGAACAAGATTAATCGTAAGTGTCCGTAACCATTAGGGGGTGTGGCAAAATAGTTACAGTATGCTCGCCTCACGATTCCGTAGTTTTTTAGGCCCTGGGGGCACATATTCGACGATTATTGCCTATAATTAGGGCTTCTAGGGTGTAAGAGTGGAGGCCACTGTCAGGGGGGGCTCTCAATTGGGAGGAGGTTCTCCTGTGTTGGGGGCCCCTTTCCCCTCCTCCCTCTCCCCTCCCTCTCCCTCCCCCTTCTCCCCCCTTCCCCTGTTTGGGGGTTCCCCTCTCACCGCTTTTCAATGCTCCAGATTATCTTGACAGCCACCAGATCGGCCCCTACAGGATAGGGGTACGTGCTACGTTTAAACAGAAAACCGATGAAGGGCTCCCAACAGAAAATTTTTCAATTTTGGAATGAGAGGGGATTGATAGCATGAGTACTAATATGCTGTTGGTTAGATTCTACTTGAAGGCACCTGACGGCTCACTGGTAATGCGAGACCTCGACTGGGAGAAGGGGGTCAAGGGGGGTAGGGTTCGTCTGGAGGCTGGAGGGAGGGCGTTCCAGGGAGCCCTCAAAGCCATAAAGACCAAAGACATTAACCTGCCCGCTGATCAGCAAGAGTATGTCAGCTACGTGCCGACCGCCGGGGGTAAGGTGCTAACCGCATCCGGTCGGCACAGTGGCGTAACTGTCTGGACCGATCTAGGTGACGGGTGGCATGCGAGGGTCAAAGTGGTGACCCCAACTGAGCGCCGCGAGCACCCTGAAGGCCGAGAGTGTCAGGAGTGTCGAGTGTACGACGCTGACACAGGTAGAGACATGTTCACGAAGCAGACACACCAGTTCGTCAACGGTGGCTTGTCACAAATGGAGTGGCAGATACACGCCGAGGCCGAATCCAGAGGAGCTGCTCCTCTCACTGAGAGCAACGTCGGTTGGTGCTGGAAGACAAAGAGCCTCGTGGCCAAGAATAGCCCCGCGTGTGTTGAGCACTTCCTGGTGAAGCGATGAGTAAGAGCAAGAAGTTTTGGAACCTCCCCAAGTGGCAGGAGCCCCAAGAGGTGGACCGCGACGTGATCATCCCGACCGAGGAGGAGACCGCTCGCATCTATGAGACTGCTCAGGATGGGAGAGTCTGTGGTCACTGCATCCACTGTCGTCTTCGACAGGGCCAGGAGCAGTTCAAGGATGAGAGGCTCTTCGAGCAGCTCTTCGACAAGTTAGCCTACCACCACAACAAGGACTGGTACGGACGCACCGACATGTTCGCGCTGTGTGCCTACTGGGAGGGCCACATGGTGCACCTGATGGCCCCCTGCGTGGTGCCTCGCCACTTCGTAGACGCCAATACCGACCGCAACAATCGTGATGAGCCCGCTCAGTGTACTGAGTTTAAAGACAAGGGGAAGGGGGGCACCAGAGGAACCCCACACTACATAGGCAAACGCCACAATCACGAGGAGTTCTGATGTTCTACCTGACCTTGACTCCGTGGGTGTTCCTCCAGCTCGTGCTATTTGCACTGGGTTTGAGCTACGTGGTCACGCGCAGCGAGATAGGGTTCCCCTTGAGGTTCCTGTGGTGTTACGTTTTGAGGGGTCTCTACCGTAAAGTGGGAAGGGTTGTATCACCCTGGTCGCTGGTGCTTTGCCCCTCGTGCAACTCGTGGTGGATGGGTCTGATACTGGCGCTCGTGGTGGGTGGCTCGTGGTTCGAGGCGCTACAGGTGGCCTTCAGCACATGTGGGCTGATGGCAATACTACAGGCTATGGCAGGTGGCGACATCGCCCCCGCCGACGATATGGAAGCCATACTGGGGCTCCAGAAAGAGGAAGAGTAGATGGCAAGCAAAAAGATGAAGAAGCAGCTAATGGACAAGATGTCCAACGTCATCGACACCGCAGAGAAGCTCGTGTTGCAGGATATGACGGGGCTCAGTGGCGGCACAGAGAAGTCCCTGGAGGCCCTGAAGACACAATACGAGACAGTGAAGGTGAAAATCAAGAAGCGGAACAAGGAAGGTAAGATGGCCGCGTTCGTGGACCTCGATGGGCAGGCCCCGGCTGCGCTCGAAGAGGTAGGGCTCGACAGCCTCTGCATGGCCGAGGGTGGCGGCGGCGACTACGAGGCTTGGATCCAGGCACCCGGCAAACCGCCTGTCAAGTTCTGGGCGGGCTCTGTGATGGGCGTCAGCTATGACGTGCCCCGCTCGCAGCGCGAGGCAGGAGCAGGGGGCAACCCATTTGGAAACCTCTTCGGAGGGGGCAATCAGCCTGTGCCGACAGGAGCACCCAACACGTTCCACGTTCCCAATCTCCAGCAGTACGTGGGAGGAACCATCGATACGATAACCAAGCAATCACAGGACAGCACCGACCGGATGCTGGCCATGATGATGCAGCAGCAACAGCAGCAACAGCAGGCCTCACAGCAGATGATGATGATGCAGCAACAGGCGGCACAGCAACAGATGCAGATGATGGGGATGATGTTCAACCATGAGAAGACGGATGGCCCCTCGGACTCGGAGCGCGAGCTGCGCGAGCAGCTGAAGCGGATGGAAGATGAGCGGCGCAGGGATAGGGAGCGTGAGGAGGACAGGCGCAGAGAAGAGGAGCGACGACGCATGGAGGACCAGCGGCGTGAGGACGAGCGACGTTGGCAGCAGATGCAGCAGCAGGTGGCCGACCAGAAGAACAGCCAGATGGTGGAGCTGATGAAGCTGGCCAACCGGGGCGATAAGGACACCGGCACACTCATCGCCTCCATCTTCTCAAACAATCAGCAGATGGCCCAGCAGCAGCAGATGCAGTACACAGCACTGCTCGAAAAGATAATGTCGCAACCGAGCGAGACGGAGAAGATAGGTGAACTGACCAACGTCATGCTCAACAGTCAGATGGCCCAGATGAATCTCATATCGCAGGGCATGCAGGCAGGGCTGTTTGGCGGGGGTGGGGAGAGCAAGCACCCGATTCTCGACGCGGTGAAGGAGGGCATCAGAGCCCTTCGAGAGATGCGCGAAGGGGCCGCAGCCGGTTATGACCCTGGTATGATGCAAGAGATGCCCGAGCCGGGTCAGATGGCTCCACCAGCTTACGTGGAGCAGCCACAGCATCCGCAACTGCCGCAGGATGGGTCCATGGGTGGGCCTCAAGCTTGGGATGCACCTCGCGTGGGTGGGAACCAGCAGCAGCAGCAGCAGCAGCAGATAGATCCCGAAGCGGTCGTCACCGAAGACGACTTGGAGAGGCTGGAGAAGGACCGAGCCTTGGTGCCGGTGGCCGCAGCCATAATGAATGGCGATGACCCAGTAGAGATACCCCTCAGACTCTACAACTACGCACTCCACGGTGGTAGCAAGTTTGCTGCGAAGTGGTTGGAGTACCCTGTTGAAGTGACGAGCCAGATCTGCAACTACCTAGACGTACCACAACAGCGAGCGCAGCAGGTGTTGGATGTCATCATAGCCTTCATCCGCTACGTCACTCCAGCAGACCAGGGGGGACAGGGCAAGGCCCCAGAAGAGTGGCCGGAAGGGTACGTCACGGAGCAGGGTGCTCGACCGGATCCCAAGCCGGTAGCTCAGGCCCAATCGGCCTCGACTAGCTACGCTGGCGCAGGTCCTGAGGTGGGAGTGTCCAAGCAGGCCCCAGTGGTGCAGGGTGAAGAGTACGACCCCTCGAAGCTCCCCGAGGGAGTTAGTCAGGAGGACGCCCAGAGGTTGGAGGAGGAGGCGGCCAGGACAGCTCTGGAGTATGCCAAGAAGGAAGAAGAGGAAGCTGCTGCGGCACCTCCTGTTGATCCTGCCGCCCAGCCCTCGAAGGCCAACGACAAGCCCCACCCCAAGAAGGTGAAAAAGACGAAGAAGGCCAGCTAGTTCTTGACCTAGCCATACGACCTCTATAGAGTGTATGCTTCAGGGGTGGTTTTCTTGTTTTCGTCAGCCCTGAGCCCCTCGGCACCCTCTCTTTGCTCCAAGAGGGGGTGCCACTTTCTTCACACTGTTTAAACATTTCACTTGACGGGAATCCCGCGACCGTCTAAACGGACTACTATGAGTGCTGCTCCCGTTCACGTCCACACGGGGGTGCATACAATGCAAGACCGGCTGAACCTAATCGCGAAGCAGGTCGATAAGTCATTGAAGCAGCCCCAACGGACACGCGACGGTCGCACGTTCATGGTGCGCGATTTGGCTCTGGAAATCGTGCGGGGCTTGCCGGAACACGGCCAAGAAGCGGAAAATGCACAGCTCGCCGCGCTGTTCCGGTGGGTTGCGAACAACGTAGAGTACCGTCAAGACCCCCACGACTACGATCAGTACCAGACAGCTGGAGCGACCCTTCGCGGGGGCGGCTCCGACTGTGACGACCACACCATACTCATGGCCTCGCTAGCGACATCACTGGGTTTCCCCGTGGGTGCTAAGGTGACCGGGGGTAACGGTGGGTTCCACATCTATGCAGTCGCTGGGGTCAATCCCTTCTACGCACCAACACAGTATCTGGCTCTCGACACCTCAATGGTTGGGGTCGGGTCCTACCCCGGCTGGGAGCCCCCCATGTCTGAGAGACAGCAGGAATACATCGTGACCTTCGACCAGGGTCGCGCTGCCAACCTACGGAGGATTCGATGAAAGACCCCATGCAGCTTCCCACCAGCCCCGCTGTCCTGCCGAACCAGACGCTGTTCGACTTGGACCTCGCGCAGGTGAGCAAGGCCGGTCTCGGCTCCTCGGGCTACGCCGACACCACGGGTTCAAGGTTGATGAAGGGACAAGACCCCGTCAACTACATGTACGGGGACATCGCCAACAACGCCGCGCAGGCGGCTGACCGTGGCGTCAACCAGCTCCTCGCCATCACGCGGATGGAGCAGGCCCCCACCGAGACCAAGATCATGGAGATGGAGCGCGAGGGCTCGGTGCGCTACCACCACATCACGAAGGATATGCAGGCGCACGGCATCCAGGGGCTCCCCGTCCAGGGTAGCAACCCCACCGACGTGCAGCAGGCCTTCCAGATTTCCGAGGCTCCCGTCTATACGATGAACCGCGAGATGCCCAACCCTGAGAAGGTTGCGGTGGTCGCGTCGGAGCGCCACGGTGGTCTTTCTCCAGCCGCTCTCCAGGCCCTCGGTCAGGTCGAGCGCAATCGGGGCATCATCAACTCGCTGCCCATCGACGCTGACCCAATTCGACAGCAGGTCAACACCTCTTCGGGCCTTCCGTTCGACCCTCAGATGTACGAGAGCGCGACGGTTCCCAAGGAGCTGATCGCCCTCGCTATGCAGAAGGAAGCCTCGCAGGCCGCAGCGGCCCCCAAGCCCGCCGCAGTGACTCATCCGGCCACTAGCGGGTACACCGACTCGACGGGGACCAAGGTTATGACGGGCTCCTTCGGAGGTCCCGTGGACGCCACGAGTCTTGCGTCGGCCAACCCGTCCGTGGCCGATGCCGTAGTGGGCTCCGGTGAGGGCGTCGTGAACTACGCGGATGGAGAGCCCATCGCTCCCGTGACCACGATGGGTGAGGGAGCCCCAGCCCCCGAGCCCCCAAAAGGACACACCTCGGGCAAATGGGGCCTCATGGGCCTCATTGGTGTGATGGCTGTTGGTGGCTTCTACCTGATGACGAGGTAGGGATGGCGAAGGCAGACCTCAGCGGGCTTCGGCCCACCAAGCTCGGATGGGGTCACCGTAAGTGCGGTGAGAAGGTCACCGCACACAGCAAGGTGCTGGACGAAGACATAACGCTCTGCTCCGTTGACGCGGACAGGGTCAACACCAAGACCGGCGGGATGGTCCTGTCCGGTGTCAAAGGAGGCCAGAAGATGGCAACGAGAAAGTGTAAGTACGGGAAGGTGAAGGGCGGCCCCCGCAAGGGACTCTGCCGCAAGAAGCCCGTTCGTCGTCGGAGGAAGAGGTAGTACCTCCCCGACACGAACCCAAACCAGACGGGAGCTTCCCGTCTAAGGAGACACAGCAATGAAAACGTGTGCTGAGTACAAGACAGTCTCCCGCGAGGACGGGAGCACCTACGAGCGTTGTGCCCGGTACGAAGAGTCGGACACGGCTCTCGTGCCCTCCAACGGTGACGACTTCGGTCGCCGCTCGCGGAAGCGCAGCAAGAAGTTCGGGATCGTGGTCCCGCAGCCGCTGCGCGGCATGATCCCCGGTCTGGGCATCAAGATCAAGACCCCGAGCCTCATCGCGGGTGGTGGCGGGGCCGTGGCTGGCATGTGGCTGGCCAAGAACGGCTACCTCGCCCAGATCCTCCCCGGTGCGTTCGGAGCGATGAGCTTGCAGAACTGGCCGATGTTCGGTGCCGCTGTTGGCGCTGCCGCCTCGGTCCCGCTGTACCTCGTCAAGAAAGATAAGCAGGCCATGATCGGAGGCATAGTCGTTGCCGCCATCACGGGCGTGGCTGGACTCCTGCTCCAGAAGACCGGCGTCCTCGCCGGACTGGGCATGCGCCGCAGGCGCGGGTACGGTCTCCTGACCTCTCAGCAGGTCGGATCCCTCCCGACGCCGCAGGTGCACGACACCACGAGAGTCCCCCGCAACGTGCAGGTGCAGACCGACATCTCCGCGTGGGGAGCGGCGATGTAGATATCGCCATGGGAACCGCTTCGGCACTGAGCTGGAGCACGAACGAGAAACAGGACTCTGAGCGAGTCCACAAACTGATTCAGGAGGCCTATTATGGCAACTGTCAGAACCGTCACGCTCCCCGACGGGAGCACCTTCACGATGAGCGACTGGGGAGACTATCCCCTCTTCTCCCGCGCCGAGATCGACCGCGACAACGCGCAGGACGTCATCACCTTCAACTACGTCCAGAGCCAGGAGATCCCCGGTTCCGCCGCCAACGGCAGGGCCACGCTCATGGACACCAACATGCCGACCGCTTCGCAGCTGCCGCTGCGTCACCAGATGGTGATCTTCTCGGTCCAGATCCGCTTCGACGAAGTGGACACTGAGGACAACGGCAACAGCGTGGTCCAGGCTCAGGCGACGACCGGCACGGTGGACACCACCTCCGGTATCGCGAAGTGGAACATCTTCACGTCCAACGTGTACTTCGTTCTGCTCGTCGAGAACGTCAAGCCCTACACCGAGGGTCCGCTCACGCAGTACCCGCACGGCGGGGGTCTGTTCCTCAGCCAGTCCCTGCCGGGACTCGGCGCGGTTCAGGACGCCTACACCATCCAGAACGGTGAGGCCGGTGCCCACGCCGCGAGGCGTCTGGCCATGCCGGTCCACATCGGCGCTCTGGAGCAGTTCCAGGGTCTGATCAAGTTCCCCCGTGGTGGCCTGAACGCGGCCTACACGGCGGGCGGCATCGACGCCGACAAGGGCACCCTCGGGAAGCTCGGCGTCAACATCGGCCTCTTCGGCCCCAGGCAGCGTCCCATCGGCTAGTAGTAGCCATGGGCTCGCAAGAGCCTGCGCTCATAGGGTCCACGAGCTTTCTCACGGGGGTTCGTGGGTCCACTTGAGGGCAGGGTCCGACTGCCACTAAAAGAGCTGCTGGAGGGTCGTATGGCTGATAAGCACTTCGTTCCGCGCTGGCGCTATCAGCGCGTAGAGATCCCGGCGGAAGACACAGTCCGTCTGGACCCGGTCCCCTTCTCCAACATGGAGGTGTGGCCCTGGGATTTGAGGTTCCTGTCGCTGACGGGTGAGCCCGTGGTGGCCACAGAAGGGACCACCTACCTGAGCGACTTTGGGGGCGTAGCGGGCCGCGTAGAGCTGAAGATGGGGATGTCCCAGTGGGGTAGCCTCAACTACGTGCCCATTGAAGCCGTGGCCATGATGCCACCGCTCCGCAGACCCCTCACACTTCCGAGCTGGGCGGTCTACGGGTCACGTTTCCAGTTCGAGCGCCCCATCATTCTTCCGCCCGACGACACCATCGTTGCGGAGGTGCAGAACACGTCGGGGGATGCCGCAGGCGGCTTCTCGCTGGTCTTCAACGGCTACAGGTACCGTGAGGACGGCACCAAGCAGCCCGAGCAGCTGGCCGGTCGCTACGACGCAGAGCTGGGCGACAACGTCTCCGACACTTTGGACTCGTCTGACCTGTCGAATGACGGAGAGGGTGACATCCATATGGTGGACATGATCCTCGACCCGACCTTGACACCTCCGGCGATGAACACCGCTGGGCTGAAGTCCGCGTGGAAGGTCAACCCGAACACAGGCATCCAGTGGATGGACCAGGGGGTGCTCATCCCTGAGGGCAATCTGGCTCCCTTCAATCGTCTGAACTACGACGACATGGACGCGGGCCCCAGGGCCTTCGAGTTCCCGAAGGGGACCGTCATGCGCCGCCGCCAGAGGCTGGAGACGTTCATCCGAAATCTGACCGAGCAGGACCAAGTTGTCCATGTGTGCCTGTTCGGCTACTTGGAGGTGTCCTGATGGCTCCTGAGACTAACTGGCTACCATTCGTCCTGCGCGAGACACTCAGGCTGGACACAGACCCCACCTTCCTGACGGGTGGTCCCACTGCGGCGCAGCTGGGCTCATTCGGCATGGGCAAGGTAGGCGACAACGTCCTTCTCCAAGACTTCGGCGTGGAGTTCGGCTACATGTCATACGTAGGCGACCCTCCCGAGTGGACTGGGAGCTTCTCCGAGAACATCCCCGAGGAGTCCGACCTCCTGATGCGCTACGGGTATAAGCACCGTGGCTACCTCATCGACGTGCCCGTCACGGCTGGAGCCTTCGCCACGAAGGGCAAGGTCTTCACCGAGGCTTGGAACTTCCTTCGCCCCTACCGCATCTACCCTGGGGAAGTGATGCGGGCTCGATTCAGAGGCTACCGGGGTGAGGTAGACGGTAAGAAGACCGTCATCTTCCCGCGCAAGCCTGGGATGATGTTCAACGGTGTTCGGACCAAGGACAAACAGCCCCATCTACTCTACTCCACCACCAACGAGATAGACGAGGGAGAGGCCATGGTCCTCAACCAAGCGGGCTTCACTTGCCCCGGCGACTCCCCTGTGGACATCTGGGGCGTGTCGGCCTTTGGGACCGCCGACGCCGAGCGCGAGTTCGTGAATGGTCCCGATTGGCAGATCATAGGCCCCGACGAGCGCGAGTGGTTCCGTAGCCGCATCGACAACGACGTGATCAATGTAGGTGGCGGACCCGTGGAGATACAAGACGGCACTGTCAACGCCAATTGGTTGGCGCACCGCTGGGCCAGCGTCGAGCTGGGTGAGGGGAAGGGTTGGATGATGGGACGCGACGAGACCTTCGTGGTGGAGCTGGGGGTCAATACGCCCCTGACAAATGATAATACACAGTTCTGGTTTGCCATGGTGACGCTGAGGGGGTTCATGGAGGTGAACCATGGATAAATTCGTAGCAGGCAAGGATGTAGCGCCCCTCTTCCCATGGTGGCAAACGGGCATGATCGACTTGGACGAGTACGACTTGACTGCCCCCGGTCACCAATTCTCCTTCAACGCTGGAGGGATGACACCTGGTCAGCGAGTCGAGCCGTACCTACGGAACGACCAACCCGGTCCCATTGCTGTTACCGAGGTGAGGTTCTGGTCTAACCAACCCTTCTTCCCATTTTCAACTGCGGGAGTCTCCTACCTGGGCGATTGGTTGGACGCCCTCGTCGTGCAGATGGAGACCGATCTGCTGCAAGGCCTCGTTGAGGAGTGGATGCCTGTGAAAGCACTCCACACTGTAGAGGACTCGTCCTTCTACGGCAGGTGTGCCAGCGGTTATATGAGGCTCCCTGCGCCCTACTTCGTGCAGGCCCAGAACCAATTCGGGTTGAAGCTGAAGCTCCGTCAGGACGTTGGGACTGCCTTGGGTCTGTTTTCGGTCCCTGCCATATCCCTGCGGGGGTATGACCCGTTGACCGGCATTCCGATCATGCGAAACATGCTTTTGGACGCAGCGTTCGATGTGTCGGGCATTGCCAACTACTCACTGGATGAGAACCGAGATGCCCCGTTGCGGGACTTCATATTCCAAGAGATCGCTTTCGGGACGACAGGCTCGGGCTTCGACGGTGGGGATGAGCAGTACGCGATCTTCGATGCTTTCGAGATCAAGTTTGAGCCTCCCGAGGGACCGTCGTGGACCCGCGACCCGTACACACACCTCTACCAGGGCCTCTTCGAGCAGCTCGGGGTGGGGTTTGTGCCTCCAGAGGAGGGTAGGCTGATGCAGCGCCCCGTTGTGATGCACAGACCCAAGCGACCCTACATCCTGCGACCCGGCGACTCGTTCCGCGTCAGAGCCAAGTACCACGGTGGTACGTCGAGCAAGGGGGATTGGACCTTCCCCACCGAAGCATACTACAACGCACAGGAAAACCCCGACGCGAGGAACCTGCTCTTCTGCCGAATCAGCGGTGTACAGGAGGGGACCAATGCCTGAGGACAGAAAGATAGGCCGACAGTTCATCCGCTCCCGCACCACTCGCGTGTTCACGGCCAAGTCGCCGTGTCTCGTCCATATCTGGTGTGGGGACTACGTGGACAGCAACGACATACCAGCCACCGACGTGTTCTGGGAGTTGGAGAAGGACAAGTGCTCCCTGGCCGAGGGCGTCCCGTTGCCTCTGGCGACCACCATACCCGTGGCTCTGGCTAAGGGTGAGAGCATCTGGGCCGTGACTGAGGACGTCGCCCTCGTCGGGTGGTCGGTTGTGGAGGACCTCTGATGAAGTTCGGAATCACATGGCCCTGGGAGCAGGCGTCGATAAGCTCGGAGACGCAGAGCTACTTTCAGCAGGACTTCACTTGGTTGAAGTCCAACGAGGTGATCCCCGTTGGGTCATGGCGACTCTACGTCTTCTACGTGAGCAAGGTGGCCTCGGAGGCCGCAGGCTACTCGCCCAGCAGCCTCGCGACCTACATCAAGGAGCGCCTGTCGCAGGCTGGAGTGGCTGCAGTGGAGCCTACCCCCTACGCGCCTGTGACTGGGTCGGATGGGGGCCTGTGGGTGCCCATAGCTGTCCTGGCTGAGAATCGGACGGGTGGGCTGACTCCCACCAAGCTCTTGACCAAGATGGAGATGGGGACGCAGTACAGCCTCTTGAGCGTAGCGCGTCAGGCTGTTGGTGCGGAGACCGAGGAGTACCTCGACGAAACCGCTGAGGAGCCCAAGCCCGTCGTCCTGGCTGGTCCCGAGTCGATGCTGACGGCGAACACATGGTACGCCATGCGGATAGACTGGCCCTCCGTGGCACTGTCACAGGCTGAAGCCTCGCAGCGTCTGGAGAGGGAGGGCATGGTCCTCTACCCCGACATGTGGAAGACTGTAGGCCCCGTCAATCGCATCGCGTATATCAGCATGGGTGATGAGCCTCGCAAGGTGGCCGACATCCGCGACCTCCTTGGGGCATCCCAAGTGGTCGTCAACCTCGCGGCTGGCGTCGAGAGCACCATGGTCGACTGGACCGCTGCGAGCCTGAAACAGAACAAGGAGCTGGCGGAAGCTGCCGCGAGTCTGGGCAGCGCCACTGGCGAGACCACGACCTCCATACTCTCAAGCATAGGAGCCGTGGGAGGCCTTCTCCAGTATGCCCCCTACGTCATAGGAGCCGCTGCTCTGTGGTGGGGCTACAACTGGTGGAAGCGCCAGAGTGCAGGAGGATGATATGGCAAGGTCGAAAGGACTCTTCAGACTGTTGGAGGCGTTGGTAGACGGCGCAGCGGCAACCCAGGACGCCCGCAGGCGTCAGCAGGGCCCCACGGGTCCGATGCGTGGTCGCCCCCAGCAGAGGCCTACTCAGCAGAGGTCTCAGCCCAAACCGGGCTGCGGCGGCTGCAACACGGGACGCAGGAGGTAGCCAATGAGCTGCGCGAGCATTTACGCCTGGATCAGCCAGAGCACGAACCACACCCAGTTCGCACTTCAGCACTTCCCGCTGGTAGCGAGCATGGTCCTCAACTCTCGGGGGGAGAACGACTTCTACGACACCGTGAACCAACTCACGGTGGAGCAGGAGGCGCAGTACCATGGGGAGATGGGCGAGTGGCAAAAGCTCTACGGGTCGGCCTGGGAGAAGACCGGCTGTGCCCCCGAGCGGTTCGTCGCCGAGCATAGTGACGCTGCCACTCAGGAGGGGCCCGCCCCGACTTCCGACCAGCCTCACAAAGAGGACGTGGCCAGGATTCAGCGGGCGCTCGTGGCTCGTGGCATCTCCCTTCAGAACACCAGCGGCCTGTGGGACTCCAACACCTGCGAGGCCTGCTACAAGTTCAAGCGGGACGTCCTGCATCACCACAGCTCCAAGCTCGACGAAGACTTCTTCCTCGGCCTCGGGTTCAGCGAAAAGGTCTCCCAGAGTTACGCCACGATGTTCGGCGACATGTGCGTCGAGTGGTACGCGATGGTGGTCGAGCCCACCGCGAAGGACATCTCAGCCATTCAGCAGGCCCTGATGAACTACGGGTACAACCCTGGCTCCACCGATGGAGTGCTGAGTGCAAGGACGTGCGATGCGCTGCGGGCCTTCCAGCATGCGAAGACAGGATCCTCGTCCGACATCATTGGCGCGGACACCTTCCATCAGCTTGGGTTCTCCAGGGACTACGCCACGGTGCTCGCGGAGCAGTACGGAACCATCTGTGCTGCCAAGCGTGGGGACGTTGGCCTCTACACTAACATTCGGAAGGAAGCGGAGCCCGTCAACGTGGTTGCCGCACCGCAGCCCCCTACCCGCCTTGCCATTCAGCCACTCGGAACAGAGTTGAAGAAGGCAGGCAAGTCAGTGCTGCCCGTCGTCGGTTTCGGGCTGGCCCTGGTCGGCGTCGGTGTCTATCTGACGGGCGACAAGAGGAGTAAGTGAGATGCGTATGAAGTACAACACCTACGGTTTGGCGTTCGGTGGTGGTGGTCGCTTCGGTGGTCTGAAGTTTGGGGCCACTACGAGTGGGCGTCCTCCGGTGCAGGAGTTCATCAACAAGGGCTACATCGTTGGCAAGCTCTGCGAGGCCCGACCGAAGGACGTCTACCAGAGTGGTGGCTACCAGTGGGTGGATGCCGATGCATACCCCGAGTGGGTCCAGGGGCCTTACAAGGACGACGCGGGCGCGACCTACATCCACTACTGGAACCAGACCAGCGGTGATCAGTTTTGGGTCTACCAGGTCAAGTCAATCCCCTGTGGTGGCAACGCCTCCAGCGACCCGACGCTGACCGTGACGGACCCCACGACCGGCTACATCAAGCAGGTTCAGAAGGCCCTCAACACTGCGGGAGTCACCGACTACGAGGGCAAGAAGCTCGTAGTGGATGGCGCTCCCGGCCCGAGGACGTGTTCCGCCGCAGCAGCCTTCCAGAGCACCTTGACGAGTGCAGCGGAGGCCATCAGGGCGAAGGCCGGTCTCCTCGGTGCTGACTTCTTCAACGCCCTCGGTTTGGATGGAGCGTTGCTGGAGCCGACCATCGGGGCCATGTGCGCCGAGCATAACGACCAGGGCCTCGTCCTCTCCGAGCCCATCGAGAGCCCCGAGCCCGTAGCCACGACCACACCCTCGGCCCCCGAGCCCGACCTCCCGGTGGTGGAGCCCACGGCTCCTCTCGTCACCGAGAAGAAGGCCGGGTTCCCTGTGTGGCTCGGTGTGCTCATCGGAGGAACCCTGATCGGGATGGCTTGGAGGGCCCGCAACAAGAAGAAGAAGGGCGGCATCCTGAAGCGCAGGAGCAAGGCTCGTCGCAAGCGTCGTAGGTAGGAGACCACAATGAGCAACTACGTACCGACCTCGGAGATGATCAGCACGAAGCCCCGTGTGGGGTTCTTCTATGCGAGGCCTATGACCAAGGGTCCGGTCACCATAGCGCAGGTGGCCTACGTTGCGGCCCGCGAGGCTGGTGGAATCATCAGCACAGCAAATATGGTCAAGAGGATAGCCGAGTCCGAGTGGAACCAATCCCACTTCGACTACGCTGTGAAGGGCTCGTCGCAGAACTACACCAACTACGGGTTTCCTGGCCCCCAGTACCAGAAGGAAGGTGCGGCGTACCCGCTGCTATGGATACCGACCCCTGATGGTAAGGAGCCTGAGGATGTCTTCGGATCTCCATCCGCCGAGGTCGTGAGCCCCGGCTTCAGTGTCCCGACCCCCTCGGATACCGTGGCCACCCCAGGCCTGTCGGCTGGAACACCGACGTCGAGTCGGGGGAGTGGGTCACCCGACAGTGGTGGTACGTCGTTGTGGACTGGTGGGGGCTCCTCCTCGTCCTCCTCAAGCCGAGGAGGGGTTCCGGTTGCATCCGAGGCCGGTTTCCCGTGGGGATGGGCTCTCGTAGCACTAGGTGGTGCCGCTGCGGTGTACTACTACCTGCGGAAAGGGAAGTAACCCATGGCTGACCGACACAGAAATGACCCGACCAACCGACCCTTCCACCCCTCCCGTGCTCTGAAGCTCCAAGAGGAGTTCGAGGTGGTGGCCGCTGATCTGACTGGTGGTGTTCCCCCTACAGCACTGGGGAATGGTTTCGACGTGGACAAGTGGTCCTCGGTGATGGTCGCAGTCCACCCGTCCAACCCCAACTTCGCAGAGGCTGTTCAATCGGGGTGGACCATCACGTTGAGGCCTTGGAAATACCGAGAGGGGGCCTCTGGAGGCTCCCGCGCCCCATCTGGCCAGTGGTTCGCCTTGGAGCCTTGGGTTGTTTCTCTGGATGGCTCTGGCGCGATGGAGCGCACCTTCTTCGTGCCCGACGCGAAGAAGCTTTACTTGGAGCCCGTGGAGTGGGACGGTCCACCTGCGGGAACTCCTCAGGTGAGCATTGGGGCCTACGGCATCGGTCGGTATGGTGACCCCGGCGCTCCGATGCTTGGCATCATCGACAGCGGCAGCTCGTCGGTCCCGAGCCCCCTCCCTGTAATCGTGACCAACCCGGTATGGGAGCACACGGCGGAAGACTCCGAGTCGCCTGCGGACACGACACCAGGTTTGTCACCCACGGTCTGGTACACCATCGACATGGATACCTATCGCAAGCTGGGTGTCCAGTTTGACATCGACCCCGGCACGAATGGTGGCGGCGCGGGAACGGTCTTCATCGAGATGCAGGGTCGCATCTCCAGTACGGGAGCCTGGGCCCCCATACTGATCGACACCTTCGACACTCCTGCCGAGCAGATTGCGGTCACCGGCCCTGGAGGCACAGTGATCACGGAGATACTTGCGGACAACGCAGAGAAGCTGGCTGTCTATGACGAGGTCCGTGTGGGCCTCTATGCAGCGGTCGGCAATGTTGGCCAACGTGCCGACATCTTCTGGCAGGAGCTGTACTAATGAGCGGAGGGCGCAACCATGTCTGGTACACCGGCTGTGGGCTTACCGCGCCCGGTTCCGACGTATTGGGAGAGGACGACATGAGCAGTTTTACGATGGGTCGCGACGACAACGTAACCGACTCCTACTTGGAAACCGAGGGTGGTGTACCCAGCAATCTGGCCGGTCACGTTGTCCCTTGGGACGCTTACATCGTCGCTATTACAGCGGCGACGGAGGGGGCCGAGACATGGACCGCAGAGGTCCGCAAGAACGACTCTCCCGCCGTGATAGCCTCGTTGGCTATGGCGGCAGTGGCCAAGAACAACGCAGTGTACGGGGTATCTGTGTCTGCTGGAGATGAGTTGCAGGTGTTCTGTAACGGCACGGACGTGGGCAAGCCCGTGGTGACTGTCTACCTGAGAAAGGCGTAGCCATGAGCATTGAACTCAAGACAACTGGAGCCTCCGGTTCTGTGGTTATCGACGACCTGAATGCCAGGACGTTCACACACCCTGTGACTTTCGACCTCCTGACTGAGTTCAGGAGGAGTGAGATAGACGCCTCGCTTCGCTCGGGCGGGTCGTTAGAGGCTGCGATAGCGGCGGGAGACATCACGGTCAATGCCGTACCGCAGCTCCGTACTCGGTACGTGTCGGCTAGCGGAACCATCGAGGCGTACGATAACGAAGTGACCATCGTGGACACCTCGTTGGGCAACGTGACGGTGCAACTGTTCCCGTCCAACGAGCATCCGAACGATGGGCTGATCCACCGCTACTGGGTGTACCATCTCGGCGGTGGGAACCTGTGTCAAGTCGTGTGCGCTGATGGGAGCTTTGCAGATGGCCTCACCAAGCTGTTCTTGGACGAGGGTGATACCGCTCAACTGGGTGGTATGTACGATGCAGCTCTCCCCATGTGGCTCCGTATCTCCAAGTCCAGTGTGGATATTCAGGTGCGCAGAAATGCATCCTGGGCCGCTGCCAACTTTGCTGCTCCTACGGCGGTGCCGTTCGATGTGTCCGATTTCATCGACAACAATGCGGTGCTCGATTGGAGCGCGGGTACGCCCACTCAAATCATCGTCCGCAAGTCGTGTAGGCTCGAAGCTCGCTACGCTGCGGATTTCGACTCGACGGGTGGGGTGACGTGGAATGTCCAGGGTTATCTACGTTTAAACGGAGTGACAACTGTACCGGGTTCGGTTCGTAGGGGTGGCAATTTCGGGAATGAAGATGACTCCATATCCGACCCTTGCCAGCCATTGGATCTGACTGTCGGTGACTATCTGGAGCTAATACTGGACCAGAGCAACTTGACCGGCAATCTGGTAGGCGCACGGCTGACTATCTCGACGGAGGTGTAGGATGAGTGGAGGACGTAACCACGTTTGGTACACCAGCGGTGGTGGGTCCGGTGCTTGCTGTGTGGACTACACCACCATGGCCCTCATTCGGTACGTGTCCACTACGGGGTCGGACGCCACTGGGGATGGTTCATCCTCGAACCCCTACGCCACTGTGGAGCGGGCACTCGAAGACATCCCGCTGTACGTGCGCCATACCTGCAAGATTTTCGTCGAGGGCGGCAACTACTCGGGTGGTTGGCCTGAGAGTGTGGCTCGCATTTACGAAGAGGAGGGCTCTCTCAGTATCGTCGGTGTGGGAACCCCTCAGACCACGTCGGGGCCCCACACCATCACTGGTGTTACAGCTCTAGGTCTAGGGGGCTATCGACTGAGTGTCGGTGCTGGAGGACTCGGTGCTGTGGACTCGCTGGTGGGGCAATTCATCCTTCTGAGTGCTGGCAGTAGCCGACCGGGCTACGCCTACTCCATCGCAGGTAACACCGACACGAGCATCGACATCTACATCTCGTTCACGCCCCCAGCTAACGCGGACGTATTCGATGTGGTGACTCCTACTGCCCATATCCCCGCTGAAGGTTGTGTTTTTCGGTATGACTCGCGAGGGCTCTACAAAGATGCCTCCAACGACAACTGCCGATTCGTCATGCACAACATCCTGCTCGACGGTACTGCTTCTCCGAAGGAACGAGACCTCTTCACGTTTGGGTCAGTCGCGGAGCCCTACTCGGGCTTCTGGCTCGACTTCAACATGGTAGAGGGACCTGGGGCCGACTCTCGCGGGGTAGTCACGTTGGTGGATGCGAAGATCAACGAGTGGCAACCCTACCTGACCGACTACGTCGCCGAGGGGGCCACTGGCATCAACAATCTCCTCGCCTACGGAAAGCCGGGTCTGGGTATCAACGGGCACGACACCCGCGATAAGGTGGATGTCAACATGCGAGGGCGCAGCACTCTGGTGGACTGCTCCATGTTGGGTCAGCTGTGGTGTGAGGAGCACATAGGTGGTGGGTACAATCTAGGTATGGCCAACCTTCTGAACGTACTCAACTCCCGCAACATCTTCGCGTTCGCTCTCATAGAAGGGATAGCAGGGTCTGCTGCCATTGAGCTGGATGGGTCCAAGCTCCGATGCTCCTACCTCCACGTCCTCGCAGGGGCCAACGCTTTCAATGTGAGGGCCGGTTCATTCCTAGACTTGGCCACCCTGGTGTCGTGTGACCCCGTGGGCATCACGGGTTACGGGGCGACCATCAGTGGTATCTCCCAGGTGCTCCAGGCCGATGCCTGCGCGAGCCTCGTGGGTGCCTCTGGCGCGTACACCTTCACGACCCCAGCCGTCCCGATCAACAGCCCGCTGTGGTTGGCTGCGGCAGGTACGAGCGTCACGGATGGCAACCTCGGTTGCCGGATAACGTACTGAGGAGTCTGAGATGTACTTCAACAACACACCATCCTCCCTGTCGATGTCTGGTGTCCCTGAGACCACCGCAGATCGAGACATCTATGTGGACCCCAACAGTGGGAGCGATGTCACAGGCCACGGCACGTCAACGCGACCCTTCGCTACCCTGACGCGAGCTTTCCAAGATGTCCCGCGCCACATCAAGCACCTGACCCGTGTTCTGTGCAAGGCGGGGACATACAACGAGTTTCCCAAGACTCTGTACCACGAGTACTCCGAAAATGGGACACTGGTTCTGGAGTGCATCGATGACCCTACAGTCGAAGCGGGACCGTTCACGATAACGGCATGGAATGAGCTTGGTGCATGGTGGCAGGAGCACACCTGTCAGGTAGCTGGTGCAGGGTGGACCCCCGATCAGTTTGCGGGTGACTTCATCAAGGTCACCAGTGGTGGCTACGCAGGCTATTACTGCTCCATCTACAAGAACACCGCCGACACTCTCTACCTCGTGGGCAACCTCGTCTACCCGGTAGCAGGCAACACATTCGAGATAGTGTCGCCCTCGGGCGTCGTGAACGTCGATGAAGGTATATCCTGGGGTAGTGTTCCTAGAGAGAATATCCTGCCCGATCCCGCGCCTTTGGGATATGACCTGTCGCGTGTCGGTATCGCGAACATGTCGTTCAACACAGCCAGCGACGAGACCCTCTATGGGAACTTCCAGTTGTGGGGGAGGGGATCTCGTGGCAGCAACATGGTTCTGAACCTGACGAGGTTCGAGGCTCCCAACCATGAGAGCTTTGTCTTGTCGATGGACGATGCCACGGTGGATAACACCGCGCCCTACCTGGGGAGCATCTTCAATAATCCGATTCACGACGACATCAACACTTCATGCTGGGTTGTGAAGCCGCAGGTGCTCGATGCCCTTCAGGACCTTGTCAACATGTGGGGTTCCAGTGTCGCCGCTTCTATCTGCGCGAGAGGTAAATGTGAGGCGGGGCAAGGCTCTACAGGGGTCCGCTTCGTATACAGCGGCATCGGGCAGTTTCGCCCCTACAGGGCATCG
>Ga0180431_10002347_pt1 | contig 25456 bp, 25 predicted proteins | sample SS_ome_11_FD_132459 | JGI IMG/M metagenome (GOLD analysis project Ga0180431, IMG submission 132459) | Hypersaline lake sediment archaeal communities from the Salton Sea, California, USA - SS_1_MS_1 metaG | ecosystem: Environmental > Aquatic > Non-marine Saline and Alkaline > Hypersaline >... | reverse complement strand
GCCTCCTGCTTGTTTGGCTCACCCATCGGGTGATGGGTTGTTTTTGTTTGTTCGCCCCTATGCTACAGGGGTCGCCAAGCAATCGGGAGGCTTTCCTCTCCCCCTTATCCGAAAATCCGGGTCCCGTCGTCCGCCTTGACACGACCGACCGTATCGTTGTAACGTAAGGGGAAGGGGCGGGGCAATGAGTAGGCTTCTTGTCGTCTCGAACAGACTGCCGGTCAGTGTCTCCCGCAGAAAGGAGGGATTGGCGTTCGACGCGAGCTCAGGCGGCGTGGCGACTGGTCTGGCGTCGGTGTCCGAGTCGCTCGACATGCGTTGGGTCGGCTGGCCCGGCGTCGCGAGCGACCGGCTCTCCGAGGCGAATCGTAGCCTGATTCGTAACACCCTTGCAAAGGACCGGCTCGAGCCGGTGTTCCTCTCGAGACGGCAGGTTGAAGAGTACTACCACGGCTTCTCGAACAAGACAATCTGGCCGCTGTTCCACTATTTCCCTCTCTACGCGCGCTACGACGAGGTTTTCTGGAAAGCCTACGTGACCGTCAACAAGGTCTTCTGCGACGCCGTGGTCGGCCTGGCCAAGCCGGGTGACCGGATCTGGGTCCACGACTATCAGTTGCTCCTTTTGCCCGAGCTGTTGCGCGAACGGCTGCCGGACGCCACGATCGGCTTCTTCCTGCACATCCCGTTCCCGTCGTCCGAGATCTTCCGCATGCTGCCGTGGCGCAGCGAGATTCTCCGCGGGATGCTCGGGGCCGACGTGGTTGGTTTCCATACGCAGGATTACGTGCGCCACTTTTTGAGCAGCGTCTCGAAAATTGAAGGCATCGAGCATGCCTTTGGAAGGCTTGAGCTGGAGGACCGCTTGGTCGCGGCCGACGCCTTCCCGATGGGGATTGATTACGACCTGTATGCGAAAGCCGGCGAAAGGGCCGAGGTGCAGCGCGAGGTCGAGCGGATCCGCAAGCGGGTCGGGTCGGCCAAGATCATCCTTTCCGTGGACAGGCTCGACTACACAAAGGGCATCCTCCAGCGCGTCGAAGCGTTCGATCTGTTCTTGTCGGAGAACCCGCAGTACAAGCAGCACGTGACGATGATCCTGCTCGCCGTACCGTCCCGAACGGACATTAAGCGCTATCAGGACTTGCGGCGCGCGCTCGAGGCGCTTGTTGGGAGGATCAATGGAGAACATGGCACCATCGGCTGGCTCCCGATCTGGTACCTTTACCAGAAGGTGCCGTTTGAGCGCCTGACGGCGCTCTACAGCATTGCCGACGTGGCCCTCGTCACACCCTTGCGTGATGGGATGAACCTGATCGCGAAGGAATTTGTCGCGGCCAAAGCCGATACCGCAGGCGTGCTTGTGCTGAGCGAGACGGCCGGCGCCGCCGCCGAGTTGGGCGAGGCCATCCCCGTCAATCCAAACAGCAAGCGCGCGTTGATCAACGCGATCCGTGAGGCGCTCGAACTGCCCGCGGCCGAGCAGATCCAGCGGAACAATCGCATGCAGCAGCGGCTCTCGCGCTATACGGTGCAGCGCTGGGCACACGATTTCCTCGACGCCCTCGAGCGAACCAAGGAAGCCCAGCAGAAGCTCCTTCTCAAGGCGCTGAGCGAGGAGGCGGCGCAGCGGCTCGTCGCCGACTACCGGCGGAGCAAGCAGCGGCTCCTCCTGCTCGATTACGATGGAACGCTCATCGGCTTTTTCAAGAGGGCGGAGGAGGCCGTCCCCGACCCGCCCTTGATGGCGCTCTTGGGCGAGCTCAGCGCCTGCGCGGGCAATGAGCTCGTCCTGGTGAGCGGTCGTGATAGAAAAACCCTCGAGCAGTGGTTCGGCGAGCTGGACATTTCGCTCGTGGCCGAGCACGGCGGATGGATTCGGGAGAGGGGAGGCCGGTGGGGCGCAGCGGCCTCGCTCACTTCCGACTGGAAGGAAAGGATTCGGCCGTTCCTCGAGCTGTACACCGATCGAACACCCGGCTCGTTCGTGGAGGAAAAAGACTTCTCCCTCGTCTGGCACGTGCGCGGCTCCGATCCGGAACTGGCGAGGCTCCGCATGAGCGAATTGCGCGATGCCGTGCGGGATTTGGCCCGAGACCTGCGTGTGCATGCGGTGGAGGGTGAGAAAATCTTTGAGGTCAAGCGCACGGGCATTAACAAAGGGCAGGCGGCGAGCCGATGGTTCCGCAAGGCCCAATGGGAGTTCATCCTGGCGATGGGCGATGACAGCACCGACGAGGACATGTTTGCCGTCCTGCCGCTCCATGCCTACTCGATCAAGGTTGGACACGGAATTTCGAAGGCGCGATTCAGCGTCCGTGACGTCAACGAGTCGAAAGAACTGCTGGCGCACCTGAGAAGGAGGTAACATGCTCAAGCTCGAACACTTCCGCCACATCGTCCCGGACAGCACGCTCGCCGAGATCTACGCCCGGGCAAGAGGCCTCTACGGCAAGCATGTCGTTCACGTGAACTCCACCTATACCGGCGGCGGCGTCGCCGCGATCCTCGAATCGCTCGTGCCGCTCATGAACGACGTGGGCCTGGACGCCGGCTGGCGCATTCTCCACGGCACGATGGAGTTCTTCGACGTGACCAAGGAGTTCCACAACGGGCTCCAGGGCAAAAAAATGAGCCTCACCGAGCGAAAGAAGAGGCTGTACGTGGAGGTGAACGAGAACTTCGGCCGGTTCACGCATCTCGATCACGACTGCATCATCGTTCACGATCCCCAGCCGCTGCCGCTCATCGGGTCCTACAAAAAACGCCAGCCCTGGATCTGGCGATGCCACATTGATCTGACCGAGCCGCAACCTGAACTGTGGGAATATCTTAAGGCCTGGCTCCTCAAGTATGACCAGATCGTCGTTTCGGACGAAGCCTACTTCAAAAGTGACCTCCCGGTGGACCAGCGCCTGCTGCGTCCGGCGATCAACCCGCTCACCACGAAGAATAAGGACCTCCCCGAAGAGACGATCGCCAAGCGCCTCGAGCAGGCCAACGTGCCCACCGACAAGCCGCTCCTGACGCAGGTCTCCCGACTCGACCCGTGGAAGGACCCGGAAGGCGTGCTCGACGTCTACGCGATGGTCAAGAAGGAGATCGATTGCCGGTTGGTCTTCTGCTACAACGTGGCCACCGACGACCCCGAAGCCCTTCGCGTGTACGACCGCGTCTATCAGAAGGCGCGGCGAATCGCCAAGCCCGACGAGGTCTTGTTCGTTGTCGGCAACAGCGATGAGCTCGTCAACGCGCTCCAACGGGCCTCGGCCGTCATCCTTCAGAAATCAACCCGGGAAGGATTCTGCCTCGCCGTCACCGAAGCGTTGTGGAAGAAGAAAGTCGTCGTTGCCTCCAACGTCGGCGGCATCCCAAGCCAGATCCGCGACGGAGAGACGGGGTTCCTCGTCGAGCCCAAGGACACGGCCACGTTCGCCGAAAAGATCCTTTACGTGCTTGAGCATCCGGATGAAGCCAGGGCCATGGGCGAAGCGGCGCGCGAGGACGTTCGCGAAAAATTCCTCGTCCCCCGCCTCCTTTCCGATTACCTCGACATGCTCAACGCGATCGTCGGCAATTCCAAGGCCTAGCCACCCCCAAGCCGGCAAATCAAGATGCCCGAGGCCGCAAGCGGCCTCGGGCATTATCTGCGTCAATCTGTGAAAACCGGCGGTTAATAGATCATGCAGAGCGGCCGGTCGAGGCCCACGACGAGCTCGGCGATCTGCACCGCGTTGAGCGCGGCGCCCTTCCGCAGGTTGTCGCTCACCACCCAGAGGTCGAGACCGTTTTCCTGGGAGATGTCCTCGCGGATGCGCCCGACGTACACCGGGTCCTTCCCCGCGGCCATCGTCGCCAGCGGGTAGAGGTGCGCGTCCGGCTCGTCCATGACCACGACCCCCGGCGCGTTCGTCAGCAGCTCGCGCGCCTCGGCCGCCGTCAGCTTGCGCTCGGTCTGCACGTTGACCGCCTCGCTGTGGCTCCGCTCGACGGGCACGCGCACGCACGTCGCCGAGACCCGGATCGAGTCGTCGTGGAACATCTTCCGGGTCTCGTTGACCATCTTCATCTCTTCGGACGTATAGCCGTTCGGGCCGAACCCGCCCGACTGCGGAATGTGCGGGATGCAGTTGAAAGCGATCTGGTGCGGGAAGACCGCGGGCGGGTGCGCCCGGCCCTCGAGCAGCGCCCGTGACTGCTCAACCATCTCGTGGACCGCCTTGGCGCCTGCGCCCGACGTGCTCTGATACGTCGCCACGACGACACGAATGACGCGTGCCGCGTCGTGGATCGGCTTGAGCGCGACCACCATCTGGATCGTCGAGCAGTTCGGGTTCGCGATGATCCCGTGGTGCTGCTCGATGTCCTCCGGGTTGACCTCCGGCACCACAAGCGGCACGTCCGGCGCCATGCGGAAGTGGCTCGTGTTGTCCACGACCACCGCGCCCGCCTCGACCGCTGCGGGCGCGAACTCTTTGCTCCGCGCGCCGCCCGCGCTGAAGAGCGCGATGTCTATGTTCTTAAACGCGTCCCGTGTCAGTTCGACAACCGTTACCGGCTTGCCCCGGAACGAGACCGTTTTCCCCACGCTCCTCGACGAGGCAAGCGGGCGCAGTTCGGCCACCGGAAAGTCGCGCTGCTCGAGCGTGGCGATCATTTCCGTGCCGACGGCGCCGGTGGCGCCGACGACGGCGACGTTGTAGGCGTTCTTGTGCTTGGTGCTCATGGTGTCTTCACCGCCTCAGTGGCGCACGCATTGTTGTGGACGCACCGCCGCACCCGTCGGTTGCCGGGTTCGGGTGACACGATCAATCGGTGGCCGTTTACTTGACGTTCTTCTCGACGTCCCTCAAAAGATCCGCGAGCGGGTTGACCTGAATTTCCTTGTTCGGCTTCAGCCACGCCGTGTCCGCATGGGCCTCGTCCGGGCGTCGTTGGCGCTTGGCCTTCGGCGGCCGCTGCGGTTTCGGTCGCGGTTTGGTCTTTTTGATCGAAAGGTCAACCTTGCCGTCCTCGGACACGCCGGTAATGCGTGCCCGAACGACGTCGCCGATCTTTACGTGGTCCTTGATTTCCTCGACGTATTCCTCGGCGATCTGCGAGATGTGAATCAGCCCCTTCCGCCCGTCGGCCAGACGCACGAACGCGCCGAATGGCGCGATGCGCCGGATCGTCGCCTCGACGATCTCGCCGCGCCCGGCCAGCGTAGCGCCTTCTTGGGCCGGTGCCGACGGCGCTTCCTCGTCCGCCACGCCCGCCGACTCGGCCTGCGCCGGGACCGCCGCTTCGTCCGCTTGAGGCGTCACCTCGGGCGACGCCTGAGGTTTTTCTGGTGCAGCGGAGGGCTCCTCCGGTTGCGGAGCGACAGGCTGATCGGTCTCCGGGGGAGGGGAGGACTCCGGCACCCTATCCTCGTGCTGCACCGCCTAGGGTCTCCTCTCGCTCGGTGTGCCGGGTCCCTGCTCAAAGACGAACACGCGTTCACCCGGTCTGACAAGGTGCAGGTCGTCGCGGGCGATGCGCTCGATGCCCGCGTCGGTCTTGAGCTCCTCGGTTTCGCGTTGGCAGTGGAGGAGGCATGCCTCGGCGGCCTCCTTCTCGGCGCGGAGAGCCTCGATCTCGGTCCGGAGCCTGTGAAGGCCGCGAAGCGCCGGCACGAGAACCGCCGCGCACGCGCACACCGTGGCGACCACGATGAGCGGAAAGGCGACCCGCGCGCCTCGGGACAGTGTCTTCTTATTGTTCATAGCGTTCCGCCGAACAGCGCCTCGTCTCCAAGCTCCTCTTCGATCCGCAGGAGCTGATTGTACTTGCACACTCGATCAGTCCGGCACAACGAGCCGGTCTTGATCTGGCCCGTGTTGCACGCGACCGCGAGATCCGCGATCGTCGTGTCCTCGGTCTCGCCCGAGCGATGGCTGATGACCGCCGTGTAGCCGGCCTTGTGTGCCATCTCGATCGCGTTGAGCGTCTCCGTAAGAGTGCCAATTTGGTTGACTTTGATCAAGATCGAATTTGCCACCCCCATTTCGATGCCCCGGGCGAGCCGCTCGGTGTTCGTCACGAACAGGTCATCCCCGACGAGCTGCACGCGCTCGCCGCACCGCTTTGTAAAAGCCTTCCAGCCGTCCCAGTCGTCCTCGGCGAGCCCGTCCTCGATGCTCACGATCGGGTAGCGATCCATCAGCCCCGCGTAGAAGTCAATCATCTCGCCGGACGAGCGCTCGACCTTCTCCTCGGCGCCCAGCCTGTACGTGCCGTGCTCGAAAAACTCGCTGCTCGCCGGGTCGAGCGCGATCGCGATGTCCTCGCCGGGCCGGTAGCCGGCCTTCTCGATCGCTTCGATGATGACCTGGAGCGCTTCCTCGTTCGACTGGAGGTTCGGCGCAAAGCCGCCCTCGTCGCCGACCGCCGTGATGTGGCCTTTGTCCGTGAGCACCTTCTCGAGATGGTGGAAGGTCTCCGCGCCCATGCGCAACGCCTCGCGGAAGTTCGGCGCGCCCTTCGGCACGATCATGAACTCCTGCCAATCGAGCTTGTTGTCGGCGTGCGGGCCGCCGTTGATCACGTTCATCATCGGCACCGGCAGCGTCCTCGCGTTCGTGCCGCCGATGTATTGATAGAGCGGCAGGCCGACCGAGACCGCCGCCGCCTTCACCACCGCGAGCGACACGCCGAGGATCGCGTTCGCCCCAAGCTCGCTCTTGTTCGGTGTCCCGTCGAGCGCGATGAGCGCCTGGTCGAGGTCGAACTGGCGCGTGGCCGCCATCCCCTCGATTTCCGGCGCGATGATTTCGTTGACGTTCGTGACCGCCCGCGTCACGCCCTTGCCGAGGTAGCGGTCCGCGTTGCCGTCGCGGAGCTCGATCGCTTCATGCTCGCCCTTCGACGCGCCGGACGGCACCGCCGCCCGCCCGACCGTGCCGTCGAGCAGCGTCACCTCGACCTCGACCGTCGGGTCCCCGCGCGAATCGAGGATCTCACGCGCCAGAACATCAATGATTTCGCTCACGGAGTCTCCGTTGGGTTCGTGTCGTCGCCACTATAGAAATCGCTCTCAGGTGCCGCAAGAAAAAACGGCTCGACGCGAGGGCGGCGTCTACATGAATACTTTGAGGAAAGCGCGCGCCGCCGCTTCGATGTCCGCGAGCGACGCGGCCGAGTCCGCGTCAATGTAACAGCGCGCCACCGGCTCCGTGCCCGAGAGCCGGAACATCACCCAGTTGCCGTTCTCGCAAAAATACTTCGCGCCGTCCGTCGAGTCGGTTCGCACGATCTTGAGCCGTTCGAGCGCCTCCGGCACGCCGTGCTGAAGCGTCTCGACGAGCTTTTGCCGCTTCGCTGCGTCGAGCGCGAGGTTGATGCGCCGCGTGTGGTACTCGCGGCCGATTGCCCGAAAAACGTCGGCGAGCACCGCCCGGAGCGGCTTGCGCTCGACCGCGATAATCTCCGCCACGAGCAGCGACGCGTAGATCCCATCCTTTTCCGGCACGTGGTCGTTCACCGACAGCCCCGCGCTCTCTTCCCCGCCGAGGAACACCTCGCCTTTGTGCAGCAGGTTGCCGAGGTACTTGAAACCGATCGGCGTCTCGATCGCTTGGCCGTCGTGGAGCGCGCACACCGCGTCAATGAAGTGCGTCGTGGCGATCGTGCGGGCCACCGCGCCCGTCCGCCCGCGGTGCGTGTAGAGGTGGTTCGCGGCGAGGCCGATGATCATGTTTGCCTCGATGTAGCTGCCGTCCGCGTCGAGGATGCCGAAGCGGTCCCCGTCGCCGTCGGTCGCCACGCCGAGCGCGCACTCCTTCTCGACCACGGTCTGCCTGAGCTCGGCGAGGTTCTCGCCGCTCGGCTCGGAGGTCTTCCCGCCGAAGAGCGGGTCCGGGTGATCGTTGATGGCCACCGTCTCGATCCCGTGGTCCGCGAGCAGCGCGTCGAGATAACCTCGCGAGGTCCCATATTTCAGGTCCACGCCGACGCGCAGCTTCGCCGCACGCAGCGCCTCGAAGTCAATGAGCGCCTCGATCTTTGCAGTGTAGTCCGGGCGGGGATCGAACTCCGTGATGGTCGCGGGTGTCGCCGCCTTCGTCGAGCCCGGACCCTCCGCGAAGATTTCCTGCACGTGACGTTCGATCTTCGAGGTGATCTCCGGCAGCGCCGGCCCACCGTAGGGCGGTGAGAACTTGATCCCGTTGTACTCGCTCGGGTTATGGCTTGCCGTGATGTTGACGCCGCCCGCGGCGCCGAGGGCCCGGATCTGATGCGCCATCGCGGGCGTCGGCACGTCCCGGTTCGTCAAATGGATCGGAATGCCGGCGGCCGCGCACACTTCGGCGGCCCGCGTCGCAAACGCCCGGCCGAGGAACCGCGTATCGTACCCGACGACAAGGCCGTTCATCACACCCGTCTCGAGCACGTGTCGCGCGATCGCCTCGGCCGCAAGCGCGACGTTATCGAAGGTGAACTCGTCGCTGATGATCGCCCGCCACCCGGAGGTGCCGAACTTGATCTCTGGTACCTTACGCCTTGGTGTCATCCGCTGATGTTCCTTTCCGAAGGAGCGCCTTGTAGATCGCTTTGCGGTCGAGCCCGCGTACGGAAGCCGCGTAGCGTACCGCCTCGTTGCGCGGGAGGTCAAGCACGCGTGCCAGAGCCGCCACGTGCGCCTCGAGCGGCACGTCGCTCCAGTCCTCGCCCGTCGTGCAGCCGCCGACCACGATCACCATCTCGCCCCGGCGCTCGAGCGTCCCGGCACGCCTAGAGAGTTCCTTGAGCGGCGCCCGCAACACCTCCTCGTGGAGTTTTGTCAGCTCGCGGCAGAGCGCCGCCGGCCGGTCGCCGAGCACGGCGTGCATGTCGGCGAGGCTTTTTTCGAGCCGATGGCCCGCCTCATGGAAAACGAGCGTCGCGCGTTCGTACTGGAGCTCAAAGACCGCCTTGCGGCGAGCCGTCGTCTTGGCGGGGAGAAATCCCACGAACAGGAACCGGTCCGTCGGCAGGCCGGAAAGCACGAGCGCCGCGAGAGCCGCCGATGGGCCGGGGACGATCTCGACGGGAATGCCATCGTCAATGGCGGCCCGGATGACCGTGGCGCCCGGGTCGGAAATCCCCGGCATCCCCGAGTCGCTCACCAGCGCGATCCGCCTTTTTTGGGCGAAGAGCCGGCGGAACGTCGCCGCGCGCTGCGCCTCGTTGAACTTGTGGGTGCTCACTCGCGGCGTCGTGATCTCGAACGTGCGGCAGAGCGTGCCGGTGCGGCGCGTGTCCTCGCACGCGATGAGGTCGGCGTCGCGGAGCGCCTCGATCGCCCTCGGCGTCATGTCGCCGAGATTTCCGATCGGCGTGCCGACGACGATGAGCGCGGGCCTCGAGCCCATGCTACGCGTCCTCGTCTTGGAACGCTTCGGCCGCGGCGATCCGCCGCGAGATGCTCGGATGCCCGTGGAGCAGCGCTTCGATGATGGGCGAGGGTTCCGTGTCGGCGAGGTTTTGCACCGCCAGCCGCCGCATCGCCGAGATGAACGCGCCCGGCTTGCGCGTCAGCCGCAGCGCAAAGCGGTCGGCCTGCCGCTCGAGCGTGCGCGAGAACGCGTTGGTCGCCGGCATGGCGACGAGCGCCATCACGAGCAGCGCCACGGCCAGAATCGGGAACGTCGCCACGTCGGCGACGCTCCCGAAATTGAGATAGTCGAGCGACTCGACGAGGCTGCTGAGGATGAGCGCCGCGACGAAGAACCCCGCAACAGTCGCCGCCGCGCCGGCGCCGATGAGCTTCCAGACGTGGTTGTAGTAGTGGTGGCCGAGCTCGTGCCCGAGCACCGTCTCGATCTCGTCGTGCGAAAAGTTGTCGAGCAGCGTGTCGCCGAGCAGCACGCGCTTCGTGCTCCCGAGGCCGGCGAGCATCGCGTTCGCCTTCACCGTCTTGGCGCCCAGGCCGAGCTTCTCGACCGCGATGACGTTCATCCGGACTCGCTCGACGAGGTGCCGCAGCCGTTCAGCGAGCTCCTCGTCGGGGAGCGGCTCCCGCTTGAAAAAGATCGGGATGAGGAGCACCGGCGCGAGCTTCGTGAGCACGACGACGAGCAGCGTCCACGCCGCCGCGGCCCACACCCACCACGTCGTCGGCGCGGCGCGCAGGAGGAAATAGACGAGCTCGAGGAAGACGACGAGGAGAATCATGTTCAGGCCCATGGACTTGAATTCGTCCGCGAGCCACGCGGCAAACGATTGCCGCGACAGGCCGAACTGCAGCTCGTGCCAATAGTCCACGTAGTGGAGAGGGAAAAGGATGACGAAGTAATAAACGATCGTGACGATGACGCCGTAGAGGGCGACGACGGCGAACGCGTTCTCGCTCATGCGCTGCTCGATGAACACCCGGAGGTTGGTGGAGAGCCCAAGGAACAGAAAGACCGCCAGCGCCGCCGCCGTGGCGAGGATGTCGACGAGAAAGAGGCGATTGTGGATCGCCTCGTAGCGCTTTGCGTCCGTGCGCTGCGCTTCGGTCTGCTCGCGAGCGGGCGCCGGCTCGACGGGCGTCTCTTCGGCCGGGACCGCCTCGGCGGGTGTCTCGTCTTCGGCCGCGACCGGCTCTTCGGCCGGCGGCTCGTCCGCCTCGTCGAGCGATTCGTCTTCCGCCTCTTCGATCTCGGCGTCAACGACCTCGGGTCGTTCGTGGCGCCGGAAGCGCTCGATGATCCGCGCCGCTTCGGGGTCTTCGATCGCTTCGTGCGGCGTTGCCTCCTCGTCGAAGAAGTCCGGCTGATCCGGCCGATCTGGGTGTGAAGGCTTTCGCGGCATCGAGCACCTACCTTTGCCGGAAAAGCTTTGCGACGTCGAGCCGCAGCAGCGCGCGGTGCAGCGCCGCCCGCGCCCGCTCGACGTCGAGTCCCTCATCTTCCTTTTTGGCGAGTCGTTCCGTGGCGCGTTGGCGGGCCTGCTCGGCCCGTGCCTTGTCAATGGCCTCCGCGGGCTCGGACACCGGCGAGAACACCTCGACCTCGTCGGCGTGCACCGTGGCGACGCCGCCGAAGAGGCTCAGATACCGGTGTTCCTTCCCCTCGGCGTACTCGCCGATGCCGTGGCGGAGGGCGGCGACCGTATCGTGATGCTCGGCGAGGACGGTAAAGTCGCCCTCGAGCCCGGGCAGCATCACGGAGCCGACCTCCGCCTCCACGACGCTCCCCGCGGGCGAGAGCACCCGCAGCCGCAGCTTTCGCGTGCCCTTGTTCTCGTCGGTCGCCATCGTGCTTACGCGCTCAGTTGCTTGGCTTGTTCCACCGCGTCCTCGATCGTGCCGACCATGTAGAACGCCTGCTCGGGGAGGTGATCCCACTTGCCCTCGACGAGCTCGCGGAACCCGCGTACGGTCTCCTCGCGCGGCACGTAGCGGCCCGCGCGGCCGGTGAACTGCTCGGCGACGAACATCGGCTGCGACATGAACCGCTGGATGCGCCGGGCGCGCGCCACAATCGTTTTGTCCTCGTCGCTCAGCTCGTCAATGCCGAGGATGGCGATGATGTCCTGCAGGTCCTGGTAGCGCTGGAGGATCTCCTGCACGTCCATCGCCGTGCGGTAGTGCTCCTCGCCGAGCACCCGCGCGTCGAGAATCCGGCTCGTCGAGGCGAGCGGATCGACCGCGGGGTAGATGCCGAGCTCGACAATGCGCCGCTCGAGGTTCGTCGTCGCGTCGAGGTGCGCGAACGTCGTCGCCGGCGCGGGGTCCGTGTAGTCGTCCGCGGGCACGAAGATCGCCTGAATCGAGGTGATCGAGCCGCGCGTCGTCGAGGTAATCCGCTCCTGCAGCTCGCCCACGTCGGTGCCGAGCGTGGACTGGTACCCGACGGCCGAGGGCATGCGCCCAAGCAACGCCGAGACCTCCGAGCCGGCCTGGATGAAGCGAAAAATGTTGTCAATGAACAGGAGCACTTCCTTGCCCGTCTCGTCGCGCAGGCTCTCGGCGACCGTGAGGCCCGTCAGGCCGACGCGGAACCGCGCGCCCGGCGGCTCGTTCATTTGGCCGAAGACAAGCGCCGTGCGCTTCAGGACGCCCGACTCTTTCATCTCGAGCCACAGGTCGTTGCCCTCGCGCGTGCGCTCGCCCACGCCCGCAAAAACTGAGTACCCGCCGTGCTCGGTGGCGATGTTGCGGATGAGCTCCTGGATGATGATCGTCTTGCCGACGCCCGCACCCCCGAACAGGCCGACCTTGCCGCCTTTGGCGTACGGCGCGACGAGGTCAATGACCTTGATGCCGGTCTCGAAGATCTCGCCCACGGGTGCCTGCTCCTCGAAGCTCGGCGCAGGGCGGTGGATCGGCATGCGCGGTACGTCGGACGGCAGCGCGGGGCCGCCGTCAATCGGCTCGCCGAGCAGGTTGAAGATGCGCCCCAACGTCGCCTCGCCCACGGGCACCGAGATCGGGCCGCCGGTATCCACCACCTCGTCGCCGCGCACGAGCCCGTCCGTCGAGGCGAGCGCGATCGCGCGCACCGTGTTGTTGCCCAGGTGCTGTTGGACCTCGCAGACGACCTCGCCGCCCGTTCGGCGTTTCATGGTGAGCGCCGTGCGGATCTCGGGCAGGTGGTCCGAGTCGAACGCCACGTCCACGACGGGGCCAAGCACCTGCGAAATCTTGCCGGTGTTCATCACTGTCCTTTCTCAACGGTCCGTGTCTTGCGCGGCGGCCGTTACTTGAGCGATTCGCTCCCGACGACGACCTCGAGCATCTCGGTCGTGATCGCCGCCTGCCGCGTCCGATTGTACAGCAACGTGAGCGAATGGATCATCTCGCCCGCGTTGTCCGTGGCCGCTTCCATGGCGTTGCGGCGCGCTCCCTGCTCGCTCGCGGCGGCCTCGACGAGCAACTGGTAGAAACGCCCCGCCACGAACTGCGGCAGCAGCAGCTCGAGGTGCTCGCTCGGCGCCGGCTCATGCTCGGCGAGGCTGAGCGCTCCCGCCCCCGTGAGCTCCAGCTCGACCGGGATGAGTTTTTCGCTCATCAGTCTTTGGTGCAGCGTCGAGGCGAACCGGTGGTAGAGCACAACCACCTCGTCCACCTCGCCGCTCAGGTAGAGCCGCATGAGCTCCCCGGCCATGGTTTCGGCCTGACGGTAGCTCAGGGTTTCGAGAATCCTTGCGTGCTCGCCGAGGAGCGTGATCCCGTGCTTGCGGAAGAACTGCGCCCCTTTCTGGCCGACGGCCACCACGCGGGTCTCGACGCCGCTCGCGAGCTCCTCCTGGGCGCGCGAAAGGGTATTGCCGTTGTAGGCGCCGCAGAGGCCTCGCTCGCCCGAGACGACCACGAGGCAGCGCGACCGCACCGTTGCCCGTGGCTGTGCAAGCGGCACCTCGTCGGGCGTCAGCATCGGGTCGAGCCGTTCCACGATGGCCCGCAGCCCCTCGGCGTAGCGGCGCGCCCTTCGGAGCTTGACCTCGGCCCGGCGCAGCCGGGCCGCAGCGACCATCTTCATCGCGTTCGTGATCTTCTGCGTCTTGCGGACGCTTTTGATTCGGCGTCGTATGTCGCGCAGGTTCGCCATGATTTCTTCGACGGGATCAACTGTCCTTGTCTGTGGGCGCGTCGGTCTTCGTGTCGTCGGGCACTTCCGTCTTCGCGTCGTCGGGCGCGTCGGTTTTCACGTCGTCGCCTTTGTCTTGAGGCGTGGCGTCTGATTCTTGCGTGTCGCCCTGGAGGACCTCGCTCGAGGCGAAGGTGCGTTTGAACGCCTCGATGGCCTCCTTGAGTTGTGCCTCGAGCGCCTCGTCGAGTTCGAGTGTCTCGACGAGCTTATCGCGTGTTTCTGCTTTCGTGTTCACGATGAATTCGAGCAGTTCGCTCTCGAAGCGCTGGATGTCCTCGACCGCCACGTCGTCGAGGAACCCGTGGACCGCGGCGAAAATCTGGATGACCTGGTCGGCAACGTGCATCGGCTCGTACTGCCCCTGCTTGAGCACCTCGGTCAGCCGGCGGCCGCGTGCGATCTGTGCCTGGGTCGCCTTGTCGAGCTCGGAGCCGAACTGGGCGAACGATTCGATCTCGCGGTACTGTGCCAGGTCGAGCCGGAGCCGCCCGGTGACCTGCTTCATCGCCTTGACCTGCGCGGCGCCGCCGACGCGGCTCACTGAGTTGCCGACGTTGATCGCCGGTCGCACGCCCGAGTAGAAGAGGTCGGTCTCGAGGTAAATCTGCCCGTCGGTAATCGAGATCGCGTTCGCCGGGATGTACGAGGCGATCTCGCCCGCCTGCGTTTCGATGATGGGCAGCGCCGTGAGCGAGCCGCCCCCGTGTTCGTCGTTCATCTTCGCCGCCCGCTCGAGCAGGCGCGAATGGCAGTAGAAGATATCGCCCGGGTAGGCCTCGCGTCCCGGCGGCCGGCGCAGGAGAAGCGACATCTGCCGATAGGCCACCGCGTGCTTCGACAGGTCGTCGTACACGACGAGCGCGTGCTTGCCGTTGTCGCGGAAGTACTCGCCGATCGTGCAGCCGGCGTACGGCGCGAGGAACTGCATCGGCGCCGGGTATGCCGCCGACGCGTTGAGCACGATCGTGTTCGTGAGCGCGTGATGCTCCTCGAGCCGCTCGACCACGGCCGCGACCGACGATTTTTTCTGGCCGATGGCGACGTAGATGCACACGACGTCGGTCTCGCGCTGGTTGATGATCGCGTCCACGGCGAGCGCGGTCTTGCCGGTCTGGCGGTCGCCGATGATGAGTTCGCGCTGCCCCCGGCCGATCGGCACCATCGAGTCAATCGCCTTGAGGCCCGTCTGCAGCGGTTCGCACACCGGCCGGCGCGTCACCACGCCCGGCGCGACCTTCTCGATCGCCGAGGACTCTTTGGTGCGGATCGGGCCTTTGCCGTCAATCGGCTGGCCGAGGCTGTTGATGACCCGGCCGAGCATCGCCTCGCCGACGGGAATCTCGACGATGCGGCCCGTCGTGTGGACCTCGTCCCCTTCGCGCACGTGGGCGTCGGAGCCGAGCAGGATCGCCCCGACGTTGTCCTCGCTCAGGTCGAAGACCATGCCGTAGACGTCGCCTGGGAACTTGATGAGCTCGCCCGCCATCGCTTGGTCGAGCCCGAAGATGCGCGCGATCCCGTCGCCGACGAGGATCACCCGGCCGACCTCGCTCACGTCGAGAAATTCCTTATATTTCTCGATCTGGTCCGCCAGAATGCGTGTGACTTCTTCCGTCTGGATCTTCACAGTGCTGATCCTTTCATCAGGTGCTCGCGCAGGGATTCGAGACTCCCCGCGACCGTCGCGTCGAAGAGTGTATCACCGACCCGTACGCGGACGCCGCCGATGAGTTCCGGTTTCACCGTGACCTCCGGGACGAGCGTCACTCCAAGCTGTTTCCCAAGACGCGCCGCGATCGCGCTCGTTTCCTCGTCGCTGAGCGGGAGCGGTGATTCGATATGCGCCTCTTCCCGGCCCTCGTGCGCCCGCCTGAGGTCCTCGAGCGCGGACGCTACGTCGGGCAGCAGGCCGATGCGTTCGTTCTTCGCCAGCACGCCGAGGAAGTGGCGCACCACCTCGAGCCATTCCGCGCGTTCGGCGATGTGCCCCATGGCCGCCGCCTTTTCCTCGACGGGGATGAACGGGTTGAGCATCACGCGGCGCAGCGTCTCGCTCCGGCGCCAGAGCTCGGCCGCTTCGCACACTTCTTCGCACGCTCGGCCGACCTGATCGGCCGGGAGTTCGCCGAGCAGCGCATGGGCGTATCGTATGGCGAGCGCGTAATTGCCCATCGTCGTCAAGCTTGCAAGTCGTGAGTGTCTTTCATGTACACCGTCGTCGCGCGGCGTTTCTGTTCGTCGGTCAGCTCACCGCGCAGGACCTTTTCCGCGACGCTGATCGCGAGCGTCCCGACCTGCTCGCGCAGCGCCGCGCGCGCCACTTCCGCCGACTGCGCGATCTCGCGCTGTGCTTTCTCGACGAGCTGTGCCGTCTCGGCCTGGGCGCCGGCGAGGATGCGTTCGCGCTCGCCCGTGGCGATCTCGCGGCTCTGCGTGCGGATCGCGTACGATTCACGCCGCGCCTCGTCGAGTTCTTTTTGAGCGGTTTCCCGGTCGGCCTCGGCCTCGGCCTTTGTGGCTTGCGCCTCGTCGATCTCGTTCTTGATTCGCTCGGCGCGCTTGTCGAGGTACTCGAGCGTCGGCCGGAACAGCTTCTTGTTGAGAAACACCACCAGCAAGAGGAAGCTCACGATCTGAAACACCATCGTCGTGTTCAGATAGATGAGCCCAACGACCTGTGTCACCGGTCCACCAATCATCGCTCCGTTCCCGATCGTTTCCTTGTCGGTCTTTAGCGGGCGAACATGAACATGAGCAGCAGCGCCACGACGAGCGAGTAGATCCCCGTGGACTCCGAGACTGCCTGCCCGATGAGCATCGTGCGGGTGATGAGGTCGCTCTTCTCCGGGTTGCGCGAGACGCCCTCGCACGCGCGCCCGGCGGCGTAGCCCTCGCCGACGCCCGGGCCGATCGCCCCGAAGCCCATGCAGATGCCCGCGCCCAGGAGCGTCAAGCCCTTGACGATATCACCGCTGACTTCCGCAATAAGAGGTGGCATGGTCATGTCTCCTTCTTTCGATAGGTCGCTGAGGCCTATACAGTCTTTTTGTCACACGCCAAAGATCAAGAGAATGGCGATCACGAGCGCGTAGATCGCCGTGGACTGCGAGACGCTTTGCCCGATGAGCATCGTGCGCATGATCGTCTGTTTCTGCCGCGCATTGCACGACACGCCGAACACGCCGTAGGCGCCGGCGAGGCCCGAGCCGAACCCCGGTCCAACCGCCCCCAGTCCCATGCACAGCCCGGCGCCAAGGAACCTGCAGATCGTGGGCATATCCGATGACGCCGCTGGGCGGAACAACAGCAGCAGCGCGATGATAAGCGCGAAGACCACGGTGGACTGGGCGAAGCTCTGTCCGAGCAGCATCATCATATTCACGTCGCGGCTTATTTCCGGGCGGCGCCCCAGGCCGCGGCACGCCATCGCGTTGGCCAGGCCCGCGCCGATGCCCGAGCCCAGCGCGCCGAAGCCGATCGCAAAGCCCGCTCCCAGCCGGGCGGCCGCGCTTGAGAGCTCCGCGCTGGACGAAAGGGCGAAGAGCAGCATAAAGGACACGAGCAGCGCGAAGATCGCCGCCGTCTCAGTCATGGCCTGACCGAGAAGCATCGTCTTAAAGATAGTGTTGTGGCCGGAGGGCTGGCGGGCTGAGGCGCGTGCGGCCTCGCCGCCGCCGATGCCCAGGCCGATGCCGGCGCCGATCGCCCCCATGCCGATCGAGAAGGCCGCGCCCAGCAAGGTCGAACACTTGACGACGTTTTCCGCCGAGACGTCCACGTCTCACTCCTCCGCCGGCAGTTTGATTGCGATATAGACCATCGCGAGCATCGCAAAGACGAACGCCTGCACAAGGCCGATGAACAAACCGAGGAACAGGTCCAGCCCGACGCGGAGGAACACGCCGGATGGCAGGAAGTACCACGCTCGCTCGAGCAGCGACACCACCACCAGGATGACGATGGCCCCGCCGAGGATGTTGCCCAGCAAGCGGAACGAATGCGACACGGGCTTGCCGATGAACTCCATGACGATGGCCATCGGTATGCCGGGGAAGTACTTCACCACGGGGATGTCGAGATCGCAGTACGTGTTCATGAAGTACTTTTTGAAGCCGGTGTGCTTGATGCCCGCGGCGTGGGCGGTGACCAGCGCGATGAGCCCGCACCCGAGCGTCGCGTTCACGTCAATCGTCGGCTCCTCGACGGGCGGGATCGCGCTGATGAACGAGAGCCAGTGGCCGTCCGGCACCTCGATGAACCAGTATAGAAACCGGCCCACAACGTGCACGTTCGGGTCGAAGAGCGCCACGATCGAGCCGATGTACACGCCGAGGTATTCCCAGACCTTCGGAAGCACCCCGATCCAGTTCGAGACGAGAATGAAAATGAAAAACGTGGTGATCAGCGGGAAGTATTGCCGCGCCCTGACCCCGAGCGTGTCCTTCGTCAGAGAGTCGAAACTCCCCACGAGGAGCTCGCCGACACTCTGCGTGCGCGAGGGGACCTCCGAAAACCGCTTCGTCGCCCTGTGCGCAAAGAGCAAGATCAGGCCGAAGACGATCCACGTCATGATCGCGCGCAGGAAGAAAAACGTCGGGCTGACGAGCGGGAGCGGCGCCTCTTCGCCCCCGCCCATGTGGACTTCGCCGGTGGCGAGATCAACGTAGGCCGGGGGTTCGCCGATGTGGTGCAGCGGGTCGTAGTCCCGCTGCGCCTCATGCTTCCGCGCGAAGCCGGCGAGCACCACCGGCAGCACCGCAATCCCTGCGAGTATCCAGAATGTGCGCTTACGCATTTGACCCCTCGGCGTCGGCGGAAGCCGCGGCCTGGCGCCGCCCCGACAAGAACCCGTGCGCCAGGAGCACGGGATAGACGCTGAAGCAGCCGGCGGCCGCGGCGATCACGTTCCATCCCTTGTACCAGACGGCGGCCATCCCCGCGAAGATCACCGCCATTCGGACGACCATCCCGAGCACCGCCACCCGGCTTCCGCGCGGCCCGCTACGGAGCAGCACCGCGTTGAACCGCGTCATCAGGTCGAAGTTGATCAGCCCGACGCCGAGCCCGAACGCGAGTCCCTTGGTCACGTCCCACTGCTCGAGCGCCGCCGTCACGAGCAGCGCCGCCGCCGCCAGCCGGATCGTCCAGGCGACGACGGAACGTTTGAAGCGTTGGATGTCGTCGTGCGTGTTCAATGTTTATTCCTGGGGAGGAGGAGCCGGAAGACCTGCAGGAATCCTGCCGCAATCCCCGTCAGGAGCAGGAGCACGGTCAACGCCGGACCCGTGTGAAGCCAGCGATCAAGAAAAAGGCCGGCGAGCAGGCCGCCGCCGATGCAGGCAACAAGCACCAGCCCCACCTCGCTCACGAGCGCCAGGTACTTCCAATAGCCTTTGTGCTGGCCCATCGTCGTCGTCAGTGTGGAGGCCCTTCCCGCCATGGCCGGATGTTTTCCAGGCTGCAGGCGCCGCCCGGCGCCTGTCGGGTGCCGACGGCTCGGGTCGCACGCGGCCTACACGATGCCGATGCGAGCCAGGATGCGGTCGAGGTCGTCGAGCGAGTAGTACTCGATGTGAATCCGGCCGCCCTTCTCGCGCTCGACGATGGTCACCTTCGTCCCGAGCGCCCGGCGGAGCTTCGCTTCCAGCTCGGCCACGTGCACGTCCTTCGGCGCCGGTATCGAACGAATCTTCGGCCTCGGCCGCGGCTTGGTGCCCGCCACCAGCCCCTCGGTCTCGCGCACCGAGAGCCCCTGCTCCACGATGCGCCGCGCGAGCTTGAGCTGCTCGGCGCGCTCGGTCGCTCCGAGCAGCGCCCGTGCGTGGCCAAAGCTGATTTTCGCCTCGGCGATCAGTTGCTGGATTTTCTCCGGCAGCGACAGGAGCCGGAGGTAGTTGGTCACGCTCGTCCGGTCCTTGCCGACCCGCTGCGCCACCTGCTCCTGCGTGAGCTTGAACCGCGCGGTCATCTCGTGGTAGGCGTGTGCCTGCTCCATCGGGTTGAGGTCGTCGCGCTGGATGTTCTCGATGAGCGCGAGCTGGAGCGCCTCCTCGTCGGTCGCCTCGATCACGAAGGCCGGCAGCGTGTCGAACCCGGCCTTCTTGGCGGCGAGCACACGGCGCTCGCCCGCCACGAGCTCGTAGCCCGTGTCGCGTCGCCGGACCGTCACCGGCTGAATCACCCCACGCTCTTTGATCGAGCGCGCGAGCTCTTCGAGCTTCGCCTCGTCAAAGCTCGTGCGCGGCTGGAGCGGGCTGCGCCGGATCTCGGCGATCGCCAGCTCGACCACCTCGCGGGTCGCAGGCGCCACCAGCTCGTCCGTATCGCCGATCAGCGCCTCGAGGCCCTTGCCGAGCGCCTTGCGCTCCATACACCCTCCTTACGTCACGCCCTACGAATGCCTTTCTTGACGGCGCAGCATACCAGAGCCGTCGCCCGCCGACAACGCAAATCTCGCCGCCGGCCGGCGCAAATGGCTTACATGCCCGCGGGCAGCACGCGCCACGTCGGTGCGGGCCGCTCGAGCTGCCGCGTATAGAGCATGAAGTCAATGACCTCGTCGCTCACGCCCTGTGCGCGCAGCGCCACGACGTCCGCCGCCCGCAAGTGGAAGATCGTGCCCGTGTACGAGATCTCCGCGATCACATCCTCGTCGGGCACGCCCGCCGCCTTGAGGCCAGCGACCTCCTCCACCGTCAGCGGCACCGAGCGGTACTGCACCGTGGCGCTCACCACATCGAGCATGAAATCAATGGCCCGGTCGCTCACCCCGGCCTCGCGCAGCCGCCCGACGTCCGCCGCCGTGAGCGGCATCGCGCGCCGCGACTGCCGCACGGCCCAGATGATCTGCCACTCGCCTTCGCCCGCCTGCGCCTTGGTGACGATCTCATCGAGCGTCACCGGCACCGGCGTCGGCGCCACCGGCACGAGGACCACCGGCTTCTGCTCGCCGCAGCCGCCCAGCCCGAGCACGGCGCACACGCACGCCGCCATCGCCGCGGCCTTCCAATCACACCGCCTTCGCGTTCTCATCATGGGAATCCCTCCAGTGCACACCATCTGTGCCCTGATTCTACACGAAACAGGGAGTCAGGAAGGAGAAAACAACCGTCAGGCGCCGCCGCCGAACTCGAGAAACGCCTCGTAGGCCCACTGGTCCCACTCGGGCTTGACGTTGATCGCGTCGAGGTTGCCGTAGTTCTTTGCGATGAACCCGCCGCCGCGCCCGAGCTTCTCGACGAGCGCCTTCGCTTCGGCCCGGATGAGCGTCCGATCGCCGCTCTGGAGCGTCTTCTGGATGTCCACCGGCGACCAGAACGCGACCCGGCCGCCGTACCGCTCGGCGAGGAAGTCAATCCCGTAGAGCGCCGGCTGGTCGAACTGCAGCAGGTTGATCCCAATCTCGATCAGGTCGTCAATGATGTCGGCGATGTACCCGCACGAGTGCATCCAGACCGTCATGCCGCGTGCGTGCGCCGCGTCGCACAGCACCTCGAAATCGGGCCGGAAGATCGCCCGCCAGTGCGCCGGATTGATGAGCAGCCGTTCCTGCGTCCCCCAGTCCTCGCCGAAGCCGACCCCCTTGCATCCCATGTCCCCAAAAAGTTCGATGTGCTTGAGCAGCACGTCGCGGACCACGCCGTTCAGCCGCTTCACGTTCTCCGGCTCCGCCACCACGTCGAGCAGATACTGCTCGAACGTCCGCAGCTTCCGCGCGATGGCGAACGGGAAACCCCGCAGCCACGCCAGCGGGTACTTATCCGGATGTTCCGCCAGCCGCCGCCGCGACGCTTCATATCGCTCCGGCTCGAGCATGAGCGGTGGCTCGTAGCTTTCCAGGTCCGACCACTCCTTGATCGGCCCCTCGGCCACCTCGCCCTTCGAGAACGCGTCGAGCCGCTGCCACGTGCAGCCCCACTCGTCACGCCAGCGTTCCGCGCCGTCTTTCGTCGTGTGGCGTTGCTCGTCGAAGTTCGGGTTCGGGTCGGGGTAGGCCACCACCGTGTCGTTGAGCCGCCCGTCGTCGTAAATGAACCCGATCCGGGGCGGGTCCTCGAACGCGAGTGCCCTCCGGATGATCTCGCGGCCTGTCATACCGGTCTCGTTCATGGCGCAGCGACATACCACGAGCGCCCGTGGAGGCGCAACGACATATTCGGAAGCACCGGCCGAGAAAGGTCACCCGCCCCACGAGGTTTTCCGGTATCATGCACCACCGCATCGGCTTGGCTTCCAAACGCGGCCTGGAGAGAAGGCGATGGGCGTCTACACTCGTGCTACGCAGCGAGTTGCTTCGCAGAGTAGCATCGGCATTGACATCGGCACGACCGGCGCGAAGACGCTGCTGATCAACAAGCAGGGCACGGTCCTCGCCTCCGCCGGCGTCGAGTACCCGCTCAGCCATCCTCGGCCCGGCTGGGCCGAGCAGGACCCCGAGGACTGGTGGCGCGCCGTCGTCGATGGCATCCGCAAGGTGCTCCACGACAGCGGCATTAGGGCAGGGGAGGTGCGCGGCCTCGGCCTTTCCGGCCAGATGCACGGCACGGTCTTCCTCGACGCGAAGAACGAGGTCCTTCGCCCGGCCATTTTGTGGTGCGATCAACGCACCGCCGCCGAATGCGACGAGATCACCGAGACGATTGGCCCAAAAGACCTCATCAGGCACACGTGCAACCCGGCGCTCACCGGCTTCAGCGCGCCAAAAATCGTGTGGCTCCGCAGGCACGAGCCCGACGTGTACGCCAAGGTCCGCAAGGTGCTTCTGCCGAAGGACTACATCCGCTTCCGCCTCTCGGGCGAGTTCTTTGGGGAGGTCTCCGACGCTTCCGGCACGCTCCTCTTCGACGTGGCGAACCGCCGCTGGTCCGACCACGTCCTCGACAAACTTGAGATCCCGAAGGCCTGGCTGCCGGAAATCTTCGAATCGCCCGAGCCGACGACGAATATCAACGCTACTGCGGCTCAAGCGACCGGCCTCGGCGAAGGCACGCCCATCGTCGGCGGCAGTGGCGATCAGGCCGCGGGCGGCGTCGGCAACGGCATCGTCCGCGAAGGCGTGGTCTCGAGCACGATCGGCACCTCGGGTGTCGTGTTTGCCTCGGCCGCCTCGCCGAAGCTCGACGAGCGTGGGCGCGTGCACACCTTCTGCCACGCCGTCCCGGGGACGTGGCACGTCATGGGCGTGATGCTTTCGGCCGGCGGCTCGTTCCGGTGGCTTCGGGACACACTCGGCACCGAAGGCTACGATGAGCTTACTGCCGACGCGGCAAAAGCCCCGGTCGGCTGCGAAGGCCTCATCTTCCTGCCGTATCTGAGCGGCGAGCGCACGCCGCACGCCGATCCCTTCGCGCGAGGCGTCTTTTTCGGCCTGGGCGCGCGCCACGACAAACCGGCCCTCGCACGCGCCGTCATGGAGGGCGTGACCTACGGCCTGCGTGATTCGCTCGAGATCATCCGCGGCATGGGCGTCGAGGTTCAGCAGATACGCGCCTCGGGCGGCGGCGCGAAGTCGGCACTTTGGCGCCAGATGCAGGCCGACGTGTTCGGCTCGCCCGTCGTCACGACCGACAAGGACGAGGGGCCCGCGTTCGGCGTGGCGCTGCTCGCCGCCGTCGGCACCGGCGCGTACGCTTCCGTCGAGGAAGCATGCGACGCCACGATCCGCGTCGTGAGCGAGGTCGAGCCGAATCCCGCAAACAGCGCCGTTTATAATGAGTATTACCCGATCTACCGGCAGCTTTACCTCGACCTGAAGGCGCGCTTCGAGCAAACGGCTCGTACAGTCGAAAAAGGAATCAACTCCAGCCATGTCTGAGCCAGGTGACAACACACGTGCCGACGAGGTTCCCGCGAGGTTGCTCGCGTACGAGAGCCGCGCGTTGACCTATCGCTCCGATAGGCGCAAGCTCGTCCGGGCGCTTCTCCTGACCACCCTCGTGTGCGGCTCGCTCGCCGTGCTCTCGTTTCTCGTCGGGGAACGGCAGGTTGTTAACTGGGCTCACTCGAACGCGGGCGAGGACACGTTCACGCACGACGTCCAGACCTTCTTCCTCCGTGCGCCGCGCTTCGTCATGTACGCCGTCTTCGGGCTCTTTTTCATCATCGGCCTCGACAGGAAACAGCGCTTCTGGGTCCACGTCGCCCTCGTCGTCCTCGTCCTCGAGCTCGTCGCGGCCGGCGCAGTTGTGCGCATCCTCAAAATTGTCATCGGCCGTGCCCGACCCTACATGGAGGCAAACGACTTCCGCCCGTTGCTCCTCACGTGGAACTCGTACCACTCCTTCCCGTCGGGCGACGCCGCCGACATCGCGGTTTCCGTTTCGTTCTTTCTGTATTTCGCCCGGCGAAATAAGCTGCGGCTCGCCGCCGTGGTGGTCATCGCGCTCATCGCGTTCGAGCGACTGATGAACAAGCACCACTACCCGAGCGACGTCCTTGCCGGTACCTATATCGGTTTGGTTTCGTCGTTCGTCATGTGGCATTGGTTCGCCGTCGGCTTCCCCATCAGGGCGGTGCGCCGGTGGCTTGGCCAGGACGAGCCGGCGCCTCATGCCGCGCAAACGGAAGGGTCCGAACCATGACGGGGAAGCGGGTGCTGCTGCTGGTGCTCGTCGCGGCCGCGCTGACCTTCCCGATCGGCGCCGCGCGAAAACTCTGGGTCCTTGACGAGGTCCGCTACGCCGCGGTCATTGGGGAGATGCGCGAGACCGGCCAGTGGTTCGCGCCGTACCTTAACGGCGAGTTCTACGACCACAAGCCGCCGCTCTACTTCTGGCTCGTCGGCGGCCTCACCGCGCTCACGGGGAGCCACGACGAGTACGCTCTCTACGTCATCGCGTGGCTCTTGAGCCTTGCCTGCCTCGTGGCAACGTTCTTTCTTATTCGCGCCTTGTTGCCGGAGCGGACGGCCTGGCTCGCCGCCGTCGTCATGGCCTCATCATTTCTCTACGTCGTCACGACCGGCATCGCGCGCATGGACCTCATGATGGTCGCGTTCATGGTGCTTGGGCTGCTCGCCTTCGTGCGCGGCTACATGACGGGGCGGCGCGGACTCTACGTCTGGTTCTTCGTCTTCTGCGCCCTGGCCGTCATGACGAAAGGGCCCTACGGCATCGTTCTGCCGCTCGTCGGCGTTCTCGTCTTTCTCGCGTGGGAGCGGCGGCTCAGGGAAGCGGTGTCGCGGTGGTTTCTCGGCGGATTTCTCATCGGGTTGGGTGTGTTAGCGGTCTGGCTTGCGGCGCTCGTCCTCGTCGAGGGCGGGCACGTCCTGCGGGACTACGTCGTGCACCAGACCTTTGGCCGGGTGACCGACTCGTGGGCGCATGCGGAGCCGTTTTGGTACTACGCCGCGCTCCTCCCCGTCGAGTTTTTGCCGTGGTGCGCCTTTGTGCCGGGCGGCTTTGCGCTCATGCGGCGGCGCCACCCGGTGGCGTTTCGGCTCCTGCTCGCGCTCGCGGCGACGAACTTTGTCGTGCTCTCAGCGGTAAGCTGCAAAATCTTCGTCTACATCCTGCCGATCTGGCCCGCGCTTGCGGCGGCCGCGGCCCTTCGGCTGCATGAGGCGGCCAGCCAGGACTCGTCGAGGCCGTTCAGGATCGAGACCGTGGTCGCCGGCGTTCTCCTCGTCGCATTAGGCGTCGCGGCGCAGCTTCTTTGCCATCACTACTTTCCGGGGAAGACCGGGGCGATGATGCCGCTGGCGGTTACGTTGGTCGTGCTCGGCGCGCTGGCGATAGTTCTCGCTGCCATGCCGGCCGTCCGGAGGTGCGCGGTCCTCGTTGGTGTGATCCTTGTCGTGACCGGCTTGGCGTTCTCGCGGCTCAGCGCGCTTGTGCTCACGCCCGCGTTCAACGACGTCATGTCGCCAAAGGCGGCGG